>Ga0315283_10004648_pt1 | contig 11987 bp, 12 predicted proteins | sample YL17G09_0_MG_FD_204541 | JGI IMG/M metagenome (GOLD analysis project Ga0315283, IMG submission 204541) | Sediment microbial communities from Yellowstone Lake, YNP, Wyoming, USA - YL17G09_0 | ecosystem: Environmental > Aquatic > Freshwater > Lake > Sediment | place: USA: Wyoming | collected...
CACTTCGCGTCCGCGACCCCCGCGCCGCGCTCGTGGCACTGGAAGCACTGCGTCACGCCCTCGAGCGAGCGGTGTGCCTCGCTGAGCGGCCCCGGCGACAGTTGCGCGCGGGCAGGAAGGGCGAGGGAGAGCGCGAGCATGATCAGGAGGGCGGGGAGAGCGCCCCTCACCCGGCCCGCCTTTCCGCACCGGTGTCGATCGCGATCTCCTTGGTCACGATGCGCACGCCGCAGCGCTCGAGGAACGGGTACGGCGGCTCACCGCCGACGCGGATGACCACGTAGTCGTTGGGAACCAGGCGGGGCATGCCTCCGCAGTCGAGCGCCACCACGCCTGGGCGGATCTCGACCACGCGGCTGCCAAGCAGCAACTCCACGCGCCCCGCCGCCACCGCGGCCCCGAGCTTCTCCTGGTTGCGCTCCTTCACGCGCGGGAACTCCTGGCCGCGATAGGAGAGGGTGACCTTGGTGTCCGGCTGGCTGGCGAGCCCGATGGCGGATTCGAGCGCGCTGTCGCCTCCGCCCACCACCAGCATGCGGCACCCCGCGAACGACTCCATCTCGACGATGTCGTAGAGCGCCTTCTCCAGTTCTTCGCCCGGCACGCCCAGCCGCCGCGGCGTGCCGCGCCGGCCCATCGCCAGCAGCACCTTGCGGGCCTGGTACTCGGTCCCCGGAGTGCGCACGCGGAACAGCACGCCGTCGCTCTCCAGCGACTCGACCCGCTCGCCGGTCCGCACGCGCAGGCCGGCGCGCGCGATGATCGTCTCCCACACCGCCAGCAACTCCTCCTTCGAGGCGTCGGCCACCCACAATCCGCCGTAGAGCTGGACGCGCGAGGGCTCGGCGAGCAGGAGCTTGCGGCGCGGATACTTGCGGATCGTGTCCGAGATCGAGCCCTGCTCGAGTACGACGCAGCGCAGACCCTGGCTCTGGGCCTCGAGCGCGGCCGAGAGCCCCGCGGGGCCCGAGCCCACCACGAGCAGGTCGTAGGGTCCGGCTGAGTCCGGCCCGTTGTCGCCGGGTCCGGCTCCTCCCCTCCGCAGCGGGCGGCCCGCCGCCAGCACCCGGGCGACGTGCTCGACGGCGATGCGGCCCTCGTTGATCGCGTTCTTGATGAGCCCGCGCCCGCCCAGTTCGCCCACCACGTAGAGCCCGGGCACGTTGCTCTGGAAGTTCGCGTCCAACTCCGGCGCCTCCACGCGCTGCACCGCCGCACCCACCGCCATCACGATGGCGTTCATCGGGCAGGCCGCCGCGCAGGTTCCGTGCCTCTGGCAGACGTCGAGGTCCACGAGCGCGCGGTGCTCCACCAGCTGGAGTGCCCCGGGCTCGGGGCAGGCCGCCACGCAGGTTCCGCAGCCCACGCACAGGTCGGTGCGGACGATGGGGTGCGGCTTCACGCCCGTCTCGATCGGTACCGCGGTGTCCACGACCGGGGCGCTCACCAGCTCGTACACTTGCAGCGGCACGCCACAGCCCGGACAGAACGCGGCCCCGTCCTCGAAGCGGACGCGGCAGCGCGGGCAGGCCCGCAGGGCGCGCGCCGTAGCGCCCGCGCCCGAGCGGCGCACGTACCACCAGGCGATGAGCGCACTCAACGCGATGAAGGCGAGCGTGGTGAGGAGCATGCCCACGGCGTCAGCGCGGCATCACGCCGCCGACCAGCACGGCGACGGCGACGTGGACGAGGATGGCCAGGAAGGCGGTGATCGCCACCGGCAGGTGCGCCACGTGCCACCAGGCGAAGACACGGTGCGTGGCCTCCAGCATCCGCACCTGCTGCTCCAGCGCCAGCTCACGGCGCGCGAGCCGCACCGCTTCGGTCAGCGCACGCGGGTCGGGCGCGGGCAGCCCCGGTCGCGGCTGCGACCAGCGGTGCGCCAGTTCGCGCATCGCCCGGCGCCGGGCCAGATCGCCGGCGACCAGGTGTGCGAGTGTGCCCGCGATGCCCCGGCCGGCACCCGGCTCGGGCCCCGGGTGGAGTGTGCGCCCGACCCCGGTCGGATCGAGTCCCGTGGCAGCGGCGATGCGCGTGAGCAGGGCGCGCCGCTCGCTCGCCACGCCCTCGCGCGACAACTCGACACCGTCCTGCCGGCGGGGGATGTGGCTGTAGAGGTAACGCCCCACGATGCCGCTCAGGACGACGAGCACCATCGCGGCGTAGCCGAGACCGATGAGCCCGGTGAAGCGCCAGCCCGCGTGCACTGCCACCGCGAGCGGCAGTGCAAGACCCGCGAGGATGTGCACCTGGAGCCATGTGCCCAGGCTCCCCAGCCGGCGGAGAACGGGCAGACGCTTGCGCAGCGGATAGAGCCACATGAAGAGGAAGAGAGCAGCGCCCGCGAGCCCGAAGGAGAGCCCGAGCGACCCGGAGGGGTCCAGCAGGGGGCGCAGCGCGTCGCGCGACCGGCCGGAGACGCCCAGCGCGTAGTAGGGCAGGTAGCGCAGGGTGACCGCGAGGGGGATCCCGAGCAGGCACGCGAGAGCCACGCGATCCAGGACGATCGCGAGGGTCCTGCTACCACTTGGCGCGTGGGCCGGGCCTGCAGGTTGCAAGTTGCGACTCCTCGCGGCCGTAATGCGGGGGGTCGTGGGTCGGTGACTGCGCGTTATCGCCGTTTCGTGAGATTCGCTCCGTGAGCGCAAGAGCGGTGCCACGAAGACCTGCCACCCGCCATTACTACCCGCGAGCCCGCAATGAGTTCAACCCATTCGATGGATGAGGCCGCCGAACGGCGCATATCCGCTGGTACCATGCCACCGGATGTAATGGGGAGGTCAGCCCTCCGGACTGCGCACATCGGCCGGGGACTTTTCCAGCGGGCTCGGCGTTGGGTCGGAAGCCGCCCGCGCCCGCCACTCACCGGCGTCCCGCCGCTACTCGCCGAAAAGTCCGCGCCCGGGACGCGTTCCTTCCGTAGATTGCAGGTGAAGCCCGAAGGCGGGCGGAAAAGGGAGGTCTGAGATGGCGCAGGACGAAGGCATCCGCAACACGAAGAAGGTGATCTGGGGCGTCTTCCTCATCGCGCTCGGCGGGTTGTTCCTGTTCGAGCGTTTCGTACCGTGGGGCCTCGCGGGCATGGGCGAGTGGTGGCCCCTCATCCTGGTCGTGATCGGCATCACCCACCTGGTGGAGCGCCGGGTGGGTTCGGCGCTGACCATGATCCTGTTGGGCGCGTGGTTCCTCGCAGTCACGTCGGGCTGGATGGGCTTCACCTGGCACAACTCCTGGCCGCTCGCGCTGGTGGCGGTGGGAGCGGGCATCGTGGTGAAGGCGCTGACCGGCGAGGAACGCCGTCGCCATGGCACCCGGGAGGTGCCGCTTGACTGACACTGGCAGACTGCGCGAGCGTCACGCGTGGATCGCAGTGACCGTGGGGCTCGCCACCGCGCTGGCCTGGCTCGCGACTGTGAGCCTCGTGTTGCTCGTGAACGCGTACGGTTGCCGTTTCCCGGAGGCCTGCATCGTGCTGAGAGCCCTGGCGCGCGTGGCCTTGCTCCTGGGCGGCGCCGGCTGGCCTGCGATGCTGGCCGCGCTGGCGACTGCGGGATTCCTGCTCGCGCTGGTGTTGCGGCCCGGAACCGGGGCGGAAAGGAAGGCACGTCATGCATGAGAACCGTCTCCCGCTCACTGGCCGGCTGGTCTTCGGGTTCGTCGTCATCGCGCTCGGCGTGCTCTTCACGCTCGACAACCTGGGCTTGCTCTCGGCCGGCGAGATCCTGCGCTGGTGGCCCGCCCTGCTCCTGGCATACGGCCTGACCCGTCTGACCGGGGTCTCCGGCCGCCAGAGCACGGCGCCCGGTGTCATCTTCACCCTTGCAGGCGCCCTGCTGCTCCTGCACGAATTCGACTTCATCCAGATCGACCCCTGGGACCTCTGGCCGGCCGTGCTGGTCGTGATCGGCGGCTCGATGGTGGTCGGGGCGATGCGTCGCACGCGCGGCGGAGACGCGCCCGTCGGACCCGGCGCAGCCACAGATTCCACGTTCAGCACTTTCGTGATGTGGTCTGGCATCGAGCGCAAGGTCGTGTCCCTCGATTTCCGCGGGGGCGACGTCACCGCCATCATGGGGGGCGCCGAGATCGACCTGCGCCAGGCGAAGATGCCCGGCGGCCGCGCGGTCGTGGACGTGACCGTGCTGTGGGGCGGCGTGGAGTTGTATGTGCCCGGAGACTGGACCGTGACGGTCGAGGCGCTGCCGCTCATGGCCGGCGTCGAGGACGCCACGCGCGCGCCCGCCGGCGAGGTCCGTGGCCATCTCGTCGTGAAGGGCGTCGTCCTGATGAGCGGCGTCGAGATCAAGAACTAGCCCATGCACCCCCTGCTCCGCGGACGGCTGCGGCTCCTACTCTACCTGCTTGGCTGGGCCGGGATCTGCGCGCTGCTCACCGCGGTGCTTGGCGGGCTCGGAGCCCGGACGAGCGCGGGGGCCGCGCTGGCGTTCACCGCGCCGCTCACGCTGGTCTACGCGTTCATGTGCATGTCGGCCTGGTGGGTGTGCCGCGCGCACCCGCTCGAGCGCACGCCGCCGCTGCGCCTCCTGACGGGCCTCGGCAGCGCCGCGGTCCAGGCAAGTCTCGCCTGGGTCCTGATTGGCGCCGCGTGGGACGTCTTCCTCACCCAGCGCTTCCACCTCGGCCCGGGACCCGATGGTCTCGCCGCGGACCTCACGCTGCTCTGGGTCGCGGGCGTGGTGCTCTACGGACAGTCGCTGGTCGGACACTACTTCGTGCTCGCCTTCGAAAACGCGCGCGCCGCCGAGCGCCGACTGCTCCAGACGCAGGTCGCGGCGCGCGAGGCGGAACTGCGGGCCCTGCGGGCGCAACTGAACCCGCATTTCCTCTTCAACAGCCTCAACTCGATCAGCGCGCTGGCCGGGTCCGATCCCGAGGGGGCCCGCGACATGTGCGGCCTGCTCGGCGAATTCCTGCGCACCAGCCTCTCCCTGGGCGGGCGCGAACGCGTCTCGCTCGATGAGGAACTCGCGCTGGCCGGGCGCTACCTCGCAGTCGAGCAGGTGCGTTTCGGGCCGCGTCTCGTCGTGGAGCGGAGGATCGAGCCCGGGGCCCTTCACTGTCTCGTGCCCCCGCTGCTCATCCAGCCGCTCATCGAGAACGCCGTGAAGCACGGTGTGGCGGACCACGTGGAAGGCGGCACGCTGCTCATCGAAGCCCGCCGCAAGGGCGACATGCTCGAGATCGTCGTCGAGAACCCCCGCGACCCCTCGGCCCCGCCGCGCCGCGGGGTGGGCCTGGGGCTCGAGAACGTGCGCCAGCGGCTCGCCGCGCTCGATCCACGGCGGGCGCATCTCGACGTCTTCGAAGAGTCGGAACGCTTCCGCGCGATGCTGAGCCTGCCCGCGGTGGAAGGGACACGCGGTACGAGAGGAGACCATGACGGCTGATCCAGGCGCCCTGAGGGTCGTGATCGTGGACGATGAGGCCCCCGCGCGCGGCCTGCTGCGCGAGTATCTCGCCGCGCACCCCGGCGTCGAGGTCGTGGGCGAATGCGCGAACGGCTTCGAGGCGGTGAAGGTCATCGGCGAGCAGGCCCCGGACGTCGTCTTCCTCGACATCCAGATGCCCAAGCTCGACGGCTTCGAGGTGCTGGACCTGCTCGAGCGGCCACCCGTCGTCGTGTTCGTTACCGCCTACGATGAGTACGCGCTCAAGGCCTTCGAGGTGCACGCGGTGGACTACGTGCTGAAGCCGGTCACGCGCGAGCGGCTGGCCGGTTCGCTCGAGCAGGCCCGCGCGCGGCTCGGTGCCACGGCCGCCGCACCCGCGCCCTCGCCCGCCACGCTCGCCGCGGCCGCGCGCCCGCCCGGGCGGTACGTCGAGCGCCTGCTGGTCAAGGATGGCCCGAACGTGCACGTCATCCCGGTCGGCCAGGTGGACTGGATCGAGGCCCAGGACGACTACGTCGGCATTCGCGCCGAGGGCCGGACCCACCTCAAGCCGCAACCCCTGGCCGAGGTCGCGGCCGGGCTCGACCCCGCGTGCTTCGTGCGGGTCCACCGCTCCTACGTGCTCAACATCGAGCGGCTTGCGCGCCTCGAGTTGTACGCGAAGGACAGCTACCTGGCCGTGCTCCAGGATGGCAAGCAGATCCCGGTGAGCCGCTCGGGTCACGCGCGGCTGAAGGAACTGCTGTAGGACGCCATCCGCGCCCCCCGCGTGGCCGCACCCACCGCGAAGCGGACGCGCGCCCGTGTGCTATCCTGCTCGCATGATACGCCGTGCTGCTGCGCTCGCGCTGGTCCTTGCCGCATTGTCGGCCCCGGGCATGACCTCCGCGCAGATCCGCGCCGACTCGCTCGCCCTCGCTCCGCGCCCCATGGCGCCGCTGCCCGGGTTGTCCACGTTCTGGACCACGCGCGCCGAGCGCTCGGGCTACCGCCTGACCTCGACCTACGATGAGACGGTCGAGTATCTGCGCCGGATCGAATCAACCTCGTCGTTGATCCGCGTGCAGTCCTTCGGTGCGAGCGGGCAGGGACGAAACCTCCTGCTGGTCGTCGCCGCGAAGGACCGCGCGTTCACGCCCGAGGCCGCGCGCGCCAGCGGCAAGCCCGTGGTGCTGGTCCAGTGCGGCGTGCACTCCGGCGAGATCGAGGGCAAGGACGCCATGCTCGCCCTGCTGCGCGACATCGCCATCACCGGGCGCCAGCAGGACCTGCTCGACCACTGCATCCTGCTGATCGTGCCCATGTTCTCGCCGGACGCGCACGAGCGCCGCAGCCGCACCAGCCGCATCAACCAGAACGGCCCCGAGGAAACGGGCTGGCGCACCACGCCCATCGGGCTGAACCTGAACCGCGATTACATGAAGGCCGAGGCGCCGGAGATGCGCGCGTTCCTCTCGCAGGTCTTCACGCGCTGGTGGCCGGATCTGCTGGTGGACACCCACACCACCGACGGACTCGACTGCCGCTACGACGTGACCTGGGGCTACAACCACGGCCCCCAGGGGCCGGCCAGCGTGACGCGCTGGGTCGAGACTGCCTTCGAGGGCCGCGCGCTGCCCGCGGTCGAGGCGCTGGGGCACGTCATCGGGCCCTATCTCCAGTTGCGGGACTGGTCCGATCCCTTCCGGGGCTTCAGCTCGGGAGATACCCCGCCGCGCTTCTCGACCGGCTACCCGACGCTCCAGTGCCGGGCCGCGATCCTGGTCGAGACCCACATGCTCAAGCCCTACGAGACGCGAGTGCGGGCCACGTACGATGTGGTCTCGGCCATGCTCGCCGAGGTCAACGCGCGCCCGCAGGAACTTCTCCAAGCGGTGGCCGACGCCGAGGTGCAGGTCGTCGCGCGCGGGCGCGAGCCCGACCCGGCGAAGCGCAGGATCGCGCTTTCCTCGCAACTCACCAGCGACAGCGTGATGTTCATGCTCAAGGGCGTGCGCCCCACCTGGGAGTGGAGCGAGATCGCGGGCGCGCCGGTGATCCGCTACGGCACCGCGCCGTTCGACACCCTCATCCCACGCTTCTTCGCGCTCGCCCCCGCGCTCACCGTGACCCAGCCGGCCGGCTACCTGGTGCCACAGGAATGGCAGTCGGTCATCGAGCGGCTCGTCCTCCACGGCGTGCGCCACCGCCGCTTCGCGCGGGCCTGGAGCGACACGGTCGAGCAGGCCCGGATCGTGGACTGGAAGGCCGCGAGCGAGTCCCGCGAGGGGCACCACGCCCTCTCCGTGGACCGGGTGGAATCCGTGCGGCGCTGGCGCACCTGGCGGCCCGGTGATGTCTGGGTGCCGCTCGACCAGCGCTCGGCCCTGGTGGCCGTGCAGCTGCTCGAGGCGCAGGCGCCCGACGCGCTTGCGCGCTGGAACTTCTTCGACACCGTGCTCGAGAAGAAGGAATACGGCGAGGCCTACGTGGTCGAGCCGCTGGCGCGGAAGATGATGCAGGCGGATCCCGCGCTGGCAAAGGAATTCCGCGCGCGGGTGGCCGCGGACTCGACCTTCGCGAAGGACCCCGACGCGCGGCTGGAGTTCTTCTACCGCCGCTCGCCCTGGGCCGACCCCGAGCAGAACCTCCTCCCGGTCGCCCGGGCCCTGCGCGCCCCGCCCGAGGACGCGCTGGCGAAGTAGCCCGCACACCTGCAACGACCGCGAGGGCCGCACGGGCAGGATGCCCCGTGCGGCCCTCGCGGCTCCCAGTTCCCGGTCTACCGCGCCAGCAGGTTCTCCAGCTCCACCACGGCCTTCATCTCGTCCATCATGATGTGAGAGAGCGAGTGGAAGAAGATCGAGTTGTCCTTCACCAGGGGCACGATCTTCCGGTAGATATCCGCCGCCGCGGCCTCGGTCTTGAGCGCCTCCTTGAGCATCGCGCGGGTGTCCCCGGTGTGAACGATCGGCGCCTTGTCGCGCGCCGTGACGGCTTCTCCCCCCAGCCTCGAGATGACGTCGCGCACCTGCTTCGCGTGGGCCACGGACTCCGCGGACTCCGCCTCGAAGTGCCCGGTGAGCGCGAGCGACTCGAGGCCCTTCACGTAGGCGGCGTAATGCGCGTACATGGCCTGGGCCCGCAACTCCCAGCCCAGCGCCTGGTTGAGCAACGCGATCAATCCAGCCTGGTTGTTTCTCTTCCTGACTGCCATCTCGTCCCCCTGCGAATGGGCTTCAGTGCGCCGCAAGCTGCCCGGCGCGACCGCCCCGTACCGGCGTCGTGGTTCAGCCTGAGCCTGGTTGGATACACCGACCCCTGTCCGGGATTCGACTTACGTTCAACGGATTCCACGCACCGGGCGAATCCCCACACACCCACCGGCCAGTCTCTTGCAATAGCATGGCAACCACAGTGCCGGACGGGTGTACCATTCCTGAGCCGTGCGCACCTCCACGCACAGCGCCACCGGACCTTTCCCTGAACCACGAGGAACCCATCATGCGCAAGCTGCTTGCTCTCGCCTTCCTCGCCGGGCTGCTGGCCTCCGCCGGCTGCTCGTCCCACGATACGGCCTCCAATCCGCTCTCCGGCACACAGGGCACGGTGCGTCTGCAGATGACCGACGCCCCCGGCCCCTTCGACGCCGTGAATCTGGTGGTGAACCAGGTCGCCATCCACCGCGGATTGCCCGATTCGCGCGAGCAGGACGGGGCGGCCGACTCGACCAGCGGCTGGGAGATCCTCAGAAACCAGCCCGCGACCTATGACCTGATGAAACTCCGCAACGGTGTGTTCGCGACCCTCGCCCAGGCGATGGTGCCCGCCGGGCACTACACCCAGATCCGGCTCAAGCTCGGCGCGGGCTCGAACGTCGTCGTGGACGGCGTCCCCTTCCCGCTCACCGTGCCGAGCGGCATGCAGAGCGGCTACAAACTGGTGGGTGGGTTCGACGTGCCCGCGAACGGCCTGCTCGACCTCGGGCTCGACTTCGACGCCGCGCGCTCGATCCACCAGACCGGCAACGGCAAGTACCTGCTCAAGCCCACCTGCCGGGTGATGCCGTTCTCGACCGCGGGCACCATCGCCGGGCACATCCTGCCCGAATCCGTGCCGGCGTCGGTCTACGCCATCGTGGGCGCGGACACCGTGGCCTCCGGCCTGCCCGGCAGCGGCGGGGTCTTCCGGCTCACGCCGCTCGGGGCCGGGGCCTACACCGTGGCCATCCATCCCACGGCTCCGTACCGGGACACCTCGCTGGCGGGGATCATCGTGAGCCCGCAGCAGACGACCGATCTCGGCGACATCCAGCTGCCGATGATGCCGGACTGAGTCTTCTCACTGCGCACTCGCGGCGCTCGCGGCCGGTGTGACGCGCGAGGCAGAGGCCCCGGAGGCAGGAACCGCCGGGGCCTCTCGCTCATCCTCCGGCGCCGAGCGGGCAGGTGGCAAGCCGTGGGTCTGCGGTGTGCGTTCCTGGCCGCGCTATTCCCAGCCCTCGTCGATCGCCCGCTGGTATGCCGGCCAGTAAGGATCAGGCTCCGGCTCGGTGAGCACTCTCACAGCACCATCCGGCTCCGCGAGCCGCAGCGCGCCGTTGCCGGGGACGACTTCGCCCACCTCGGCCGCCGGGATCTCCCCGGCGGCCAGCGCTTCGAGCACGGCGGCCGTGTGCGCGGGCCGCGCCGTGGCGATGAGCGTGCCCTCGGAAAGGGTCCAGTACGGATCGGTGCCGAACACCTCGCAGGCCGCGCGCGCCTCGGGCGTGAGCGGGATCCGCGCGCGCTCGACGGCGAGGTCGTGCCCGCAGGCGCGCGCCAGCTCGAGCAGGCCGCCGAGCACGCCGCCCTCGGTGGCGTCGTGCAGCGCGGTCACGCCGTGCTCGCGCACGCCCACGAGCAGTGCAGCGCGGCAGTCGGCCACGACGCTGACCTGGCCGAGCAGCGCCCGGGCCCGCTCGACGCCGTCGGGGCCGAGCTTCGCGCCCAGCCGCTGCGGGAACAGCCACGCCGCGATGGCCGTGGCTTCGATCGCACAGCCCTTGGTCACGATCACGCGATCGCCCGGCGAAGCCATCGCCGGCGTGAGGTAGCCCGATTCGTCGCCCACGCCCATCAGCGTGCCCGCGCCGATGATCGAGTAGTCGCAGCCCGCGTAGCGCCCGGTGTGGCCGGTCACGACCGAGACACCCAGGCGCGCCCACTCGTCGCTCATCGCCAGCCAGTAGGTCTCGAGTTCGGCGTCGCTCATCTGCGGCGGCAGGTTGAAGGTGATCGAGGCCCAGGCGGGCGCGATCCCCGTCGTCCACAGGTCCGAGGCGATCAGGTGGCAGGAGAGCCGGGCCGAGGCTTCGAAGCCGAGCGCGGGCACGACCGAGAGCGGATCGGTGGTGACGGCGAGCACGCGCCCGCCACCGAGCTTCACGATGGCGGAGTCCTGCCCCGCGCGCGGCCCCACCAGCACCTCGGAACGCGCCGCACCCAGATGCGGGGCGATGACGCGCTCGAACTGCCCGGGCGCGATCTTGCCGAGGGGGCTGGGAGCGTGGTTCACGCGCCGCAGCCCACAGTGAGCGTCATCGTCCGCGGCTCAGCCCGGGTACTTGCCCGTGATGTAGTCGGTGAGGTAGTGGACCTCGACGCGGCACGCCGCCGAGTGGTGCAGGACCATGTCCCCGATGGTGACGATCCCCGCCAGGCGGCCGCCCTCCATCACGGGCAGGTGGCGGATGCGCGCCTGGGTCATCACGGCCATGCAGTCCTCCACCGGTTGGTCGGGGTCGGTGCAGACCAGGCGCTCGGTCATGACCTCGCGCACCCGCGTGACCTTCGGGTCGCGCCCCTGGAGCACCACGCGCCGCAGGAAGTCGCGCTCGGTGAAGATGCCGACGGTGGCGTCGTTCTCGGTGACGACCAGCGCGCCGATGTTGCAGCGGACCATCTTCTCGAGCGCTTCGAAGGTGGTCGTCTCTGGTTCGGTGGTATGGACTTCACGACCCTTCTGCGACAGGACGTCCGCGACTCGGCTCATGGCCGCCTCCTGGATGGGCTTCGGTGCGGGAGGGCGCGAACTACCGACCCGCAGGATATTCCGGTGGCCGCACTCCCGTGCTGCGGCCCGACGAGGGGACATTCTCGCACAGGCGGCGCGGGGACGTGCGCCGTAGAAACCGGAGCGCCCCGCATCCGCCGGAACACACTACCGCGAAGGCTGGGAACCTCCGGTCCCGATCCGCTCGAGCAACTCGCCCAGCCGCCGGATCTCCTCACCGTAGCGGGCCCAGTCGCCCGCGCGCTGCGCCTGCAACGCACTCTGATAGCGCTGCCGCGCCTCGGCGACCACCGCCCGGAACGCCGCGTCACCCACCGGCGCTCCGCCCGGCAGGGCTGCCACGGACGACCCCGCCTGACCACGCGAACCAGCGGAGCCGCCGAACAGCTCCGTCAGGGCGCCGTCGAGAGTCTCGGACATCACCACCTGGTTCTGATAGGCGACCACCACGCGCTTGAGTTCGGGGATGCGCCCGCCCTCCGCCTGCAGGTAGAGCGGCTGCACGTACAGCAGCGAGGCCTCGATCGGGATCACCAGCAGGTC
>Ga0315283_10004650_pt1 | contig 11984 bp, 3 predicted proteins | sample YL17G09_0_MG_FD_204541 | JGI IMG/M metagenome (GOLD analysis project Ga0315283, IMG submission 204541) | Sediment microbial communities from Yellowstone Lake, YNP, Wyoming, USA - YL17G09_0 | ecosystem: Environmental > Aquatic > Freshwater > Lake > Sediment | place: USA: Wyoming | collected...
ATCGTGGCTGCTGCGGCCCCTGGTCTCGATCGAGCGCATTCGCGACCGGCTGGACGGCGTCGAGGACTTTGCCTTCCGCATGACGGAGCGCGGCAAGTTCCGCGACGCGCTGAAGAGCATGCACGACCTCGAGCGCCTCGTCGCGCGCACGGCGCTGGGCACGGCGGGCCCGCGCGATCTGGTGGCGCTGCGCGCGTCGCTCTTGGTGGTCCCTCGGCTGCGGGTCCTCCTGGAGGGACTCCAGGCGCCGTACAGCTCCACGCTGGTCGCCGAGCTGGACGACGTGGCCAACGTGCGCGACCAGATCGATCGCGCGCTGATTGACGATGCCCCGGCGCTCGCCCGGGACGGGGGCTTCATCCGGGACGGCGTCGACGCGGAGATCGACGACCTGCGGCACATCTCGCGATCGGGCAAGCAGATCATCGCCCAGCTCGAGGCGCAGGAGCGCGAGCGGACCGGCATCAGCTCGTTGAAAGTCCGGTACAACCGCGTCTTCGGGTACTACATCGAGGTGTCGAAGTCGAACCTCCATGCGGTGCCGCCCGACTACCACCGCAAGCAGACCATCGCCGGCGGCGAGCGGTTCATCACGCCGGCGCTGAAGGAGCACGAGGAGAAGGTGCTGGGCGCCGACGAGCGCATCCTGGAGCGCGAGATCGAGTTGTTCGAGGCGCTCCGGGCGCGGGTGGGCGCCGAAAGCCCGCGCATCCAGGACACCGCGCGCGCCGTGGCGACGCTCGACGTGCTCGCCGCGCTGGCCGAGGCCGCCGCCCAGCACAACTACGTCAAGCCGCACATCCACGACGGCGACGAGCTGCAGATCCTCGACGGGCGCCACCCGGTCGTCGAGCGGTACAGTCATGACCCGTTCGTGCCGAACGACACGCAGCTGGACGGATCGACCAGGCAGCTGGTGATTCTGACCGGCCCGAACATGGGCGGCAAATCGACCTACCTGCGCCAGGTCGCGCTCATCTGCATCATGGCCCAGACCGGCTCGTTCGTCCCTGCGCGCGAGGCCAAGATCGGCGTGCTCGATCGCGTCTTCGCCCGGGTCGGTGCGTCCGACAACATCGCGCGCGGCCAGTCGACGTTCATGGTCGAGATGCAGGAGACCGCCAACATCCTGCACTCCGCCACGTCGCGCAGCCTGGTCATCCTCGACGAGATCGGCCGCGGCACGTCGACCTTCGACGGCCTCAGCATCGCGTGGGCGGTGGCCGAGCACCTGGCGACCAACCGCCGCGCGCGGCCGAAGACGCTGTTTGCCACGCACTACCACGAACTCACGGAGCTGGCCGACACGCTTCCCGGCGTCGTCAACTCCCACGTCGCCGCGCGCGAGTGGAAAGACGACGTCGTGTTCCTGCGCAAGGTCATCCCCGGACGGGCGGACCGCAGCTACGGCATCCAGGTCGCGCGGCTGGCCGGGATACCGTCCGACGTCATCGCGCGCGCCCGGTCGATTCTCGACGCGCTCGAGCAGGACGCGGTGGTCAAGGGCGGCCGCACGACCGTGGCCAGGCCCGGTGGCGACACACGCCAGCAGCTCGGCCTGTTCGAGGCACCGACGCCGCTCGAGGCCCTGGCGCGCCGGCTGAAGGACGTCGACGTGAACCGGTTGACGCCGATCGAGGCGTTGACGCTGGTCGCCGACCTGCAGCGGGAGATCGGCGACTGACTACTTCGACTCGCAACTCCGGCCACGATCGGTAGTTGGCACTCGTGGCCGCTTGCGCTCGCTCAGCACTACGTCCTGAGGGCACAAATGCACTGCCGCATTTTGTGCATCGAAGGACTGGGCGGCGGGTACAATTGGCCGATGACACTGCCCTATCATGCTCAGTACCCGTGTACGTTTTGCGGCCTCCCGCAGGACGAGCACACGTTTGCCAGGTCCAAGGCCGTCGTGCTCCCCGTGCCGTTCGAGCGCACCACCTCGTACATGCCCGGCACGAAGCACGGTCCGCGCGAGATCATCGCGGCCTCCAGCCAGGTCGAACTCTACGACGAGGAGCTTGGCCTCGAGATCGCCGACGTCGGCATCCACACCCTGCCGGGCATGGAGTCACCGTTTGCGGACACGGAGGAGGCGCTGGCCGAAATGCGGCGCACGGCGTCCTGGCTGGCCGGCGCCGGCAAGTTCTTCGTCGCGCTGGGCGGCGAGCACGCGCTGACGGCGCCGCTGGTGGCCGGCGTCGCGACGCATCATCCCGGTGTAAGCGTGCTGCAGATCGACGCCCACGCCGACCTGCGCGACAGCTACATGGGCGACCCCTTCAGCCATGCGAGCGCCATGCGACGGACGCTCGAGTACGCGCCCTGCGTCCAGGTCGGCATCCGGAACCTGTCGGCGGCGGAAGCGAAGGCCGTGCCGTCGCTTCGCACGAAGGTGTTCTACGACTGGAACATGCGGCAGGATCCGGACTGGATGTCGCGCGTGGTCGACGCGCTCGGCGAGACGGTCTACATCACGATCGATCTCGACGGGCTCGACCCCGCGGTGATGCCCGCCGTCGGCACCCCGGAGCCGGGCGGGCTCTCGTGGCGTGAGCTCATCGGCCTGATGAAGCTCGTCATGACGACCAGGACCGTGGTCGCGGCCGACGTCGTCGAACTGTGCCCGATCCCCGGGTTCGTCGCGCCGAACTTCCTGGCCGCACGCCTGGTCTACAAGCTCATCGGCTACAAGTTCTGTCTCGCACCCTAGTGGCTACTGGTTCGCCACCGGCGCGTCGGCGTCGATTTCGCGGCGCGCGGCCGCGGCGTAGGGTGACTGCGGGAACTCGTCGGCCACCCGCTTGAAGGTCTTCTTCGCCTCGTCCGCCTTGCCGGCCAGCCGATACGCGCGCGCCAACTGCATCAGGACGCCGTCGGCGGGCGCGTCTTCCGCGTTCAGCGCGGCGACCTCCTTGTAGGACGCAATCGCCTGGTCGAACTGCCCCGCTCTCACCTGCGCCTCGGCGATGCCCAACCGCGCCATCACCTGATAGATGCCCTGCCCCTTTGCCACCACGTCCTGGTAGCGCTGGATGCCTTCAGCCGTCTTGCCCAGGGCCACCAGGGCGGCCGCGGCGCGGTACCGGCCGATCACGCCGGCATCGCTCGCCGGGTAGGCGTCGGCCACCGCCATCAGCTTCGGCAACGCGGCTTCCAGGCGCGCACGATCCGACGGGTACGTCCCCGCCGGCTGCACAGGCGTCTTGCCGGGCTCGGCGGCCGCCGGCGGCACCACCGCGGCTTCGGCGACGCTCATCGCCTCGGCCAGCATGGCCGTCGCCTTGCCCGCCTCCATGGTGCGGTACGCCAGCGTCCCGCCCACGGCCACCGCGATGAGCACGATCGCGATGCCGCCATAGACGATGAGGTTCCGGTTGCTCTCGAACCACTCGCCCGCGCCGAGCAGCCAGCCGGCGACTTCGTTTTCCTTCAGGTGATGCCGTTCCGTTGCCTTCATGCCGTTCCTCTCTGCCGCTGGGTAGATCTCAAGGTGGCGCCCCTGGCCCGACTCGAACGGGCGGCCTACGGTTTAGGAAGCCCTCTTACATGATAGCCGATGGACGGCCTCCTGCGGTTTCATTGGGTGCTTCTTCAGCCTCGTCGGCTTTCGATGGCGGCTTTCGCCTCCCTTTCCGTGCCGCCGCTGCAAGTGAAGTTGCTCGGCGGGGTGTGGTTACCCGTTCGGGTCAAGGGCGCGCATCTCCAGGATCGCTTTCAGGCGTATCTGGCCATGAGGCCCGAGTCGTCGGCTGATCCATTGGCGAAAGACGTCGCGGCGCGGCTGCGGCGTCTGGCGGGAGTCGAATGTGACCTTGAGTCACACAATCAAACGAATTCTTGGACGATTCTCACTGCCTTCGGCCTCACTGCCTTCGGCCTCACTGCCTTCGGCCACTACACTTCGGCGTTGACAAGCATGCCGACTGGCCAGATACTGTCGGCCCATAACCCGGCGCTCAGAAGAAACCCCTGGAAGGCAGGTGTCGCGAGTGACGCGGCCGTGCTCCTTCGTCCTCCCGGACGGTAATCCCGCACGGTTCGCGGCGGGACAGGTTCTATCTCCTGGGCGCCGCGGCGATCCTTCGTCCTTTCTCCATCCTCAACCCAGCCTGATTTTCATTCCTGACTTCGAACTGCAACGCGGCAGAACCCGTCTGGCAACCGACCAGCCTGCTCAGCATGGAGGTACATCATGGCGCGCGAGCGAACCCACCGATTCGGGACAATGAACTGTGGAGCATCTGTCGTTGTCGGTCTGCTCGCGTACGTCGCATGGATGCTGGCGCTGACGTCCACCACCGCCGGCGCACAGTCCCCCGTCGTCGGTCCGAACATCAACATGGTGTCGGGCACGACACTGCCGAACGGCGATCCGTGGCTCCAGCGGCAGAACGAGCCCTCGATGGCGGTCTCGACGCGCAACCAGTGCACGATCTTTGCCGGCGCCAACGATTACCGCACCGTGGACATGGCCGGCGTGCCGGGCGACCTGCCCGGCGTGCCGAGCAACACGCAGGTCGGCGACGGCTGGCTGGGGCTCTTCAAGTCGTACGATTGCGGCCGCACGTGGAAGACCGGGCTCCTGCCCGGGTACCCGCAGGACGCGTCTCCGTCGGGCACGGCGTCTCCCCTGAAGGGTCTGGCAGCCGCGGCGGACCCGATCGTGCGCGCCGGCACGAATGGCCTCTTCTTCTACAGCGGCATCGCGTTCGATCGCGGCGTGCGCGCCGCCAGCAAGGTGTTTGTCGCCCGGTTCATCGACACCAATGACCAGACGGTGCAGAAGAAAGATGATGCCATCGCGTACGTGGACACGTCGGTCGTGGATAGCGGAACGGCCGGGCAGTTCATCGACAAGCCGTATATCGCGTATGACATCCGCCGCAGCGGCCAGGGCACGTGCACGGTGAGCGGTCAGCAGATCGACGCCGGCACCCTCTACGTGGTCTGGTCGAGGTTCGTGGGCAATCTCGCCAACAATGTCACGAAGCTGATGGTCGCGCGCTCGACGACCTGCGGGGTCACCTGGGATCAGCCGAGCAAGATCAGCGAAGGCATTATGACGAACCAGGGCGCGACGATGGCCGTGTCGCCGAAGGACGGCACGCTGTACGTCGCGTGGCGGCAGTTCCTGTCGCGGTCGGGCGAGGACGCCATCATGGTGTCGAAGTCCACCGACCGGGGCGCGACGTTTACGAAGGCGGCCAGAATCGCCGCGATCAGCCTGTTCGATCAGGGGACCGACCCGGCGGCCGTCTCGTTCCGCACCAACGCTTACCCGACGATGACCGTGGACGGCAACGGTAAGGTCTACGTCGCATGGTCGCAGCGGGGCGTCGGTTCCGGCGGAGACGCCCGGATCATGCTGGCCACGTCGACCAATGGGACGGGGTGGTCAATGCCCGTCGCCGTGGACAACCCAGACCCGAACAACCCGCTATCTCGCGGCCATCAGATCATGCCGGCGATCACGCTGGCTGGGACGAAGCTGCAGCTGATCTGGTACGACCTGCGAGACGATCATACGTACTTGAGTTACCAGTTCAGTCCAAGCACCGCCGATCCGCTCACCTGGCCGTACGCGAAGAGCCGTGTGTACGCGGGAGACCTGAGCAACCCGCCCACCCAGGCAGAAATCGACACGGTCTTCTGGAGGTACATCGCCGATTCGGTGCCGCCGAGCATGGTCGGTCAGTTGCTCGAGCGCCGGCACACCATCGACGTGCAATCCGCCCAGGCGGACATCACAACACCGACCCAGTTTGCGAAGGTCCGCGTCTCGCAATACCAGTTCGGGAGCTGGCAGCCCGGCCCCGGGGAGCCGCTCATCATCGACCAGATGCAGTTCAACCCGCCGAACCTGCCGCTCTACGCGCAGGGGACGTCCCCGTTCATGGGCGACTACATCGACGTGGCGGCGGTCAGTTTCATCCGCGGGCCGGGCGGCGCCTGGGGCTTCAACGCCGGGACGGGCATGCCCCCGCCGGTGTTCCACGCGGTGTGGACCGACAACCGGGACGTGTCGCCACCCCCGGAGGGCAAGACGTGGGCGGATTACACGCCGGCGAAGGCCGGTTGCACGGCGGGCACCACCGGCATGCGGAATGCAAACATCTACACGGCGGCCATCTACCCGCCGCTGGTGGTGGGCTCGCTGGACAACGCCAAGCCCTTGAAAACGGACGCGCCGCGGGCTTTCCCGGTCTTCGCGCAGAACACCACGGACAAGGACCGCTACTACAGCCTCACGATCCAGCCCGGAACGGGCGTGACGTGGGCGTCGTTCGTGGAAACGCCCGTCGACCCGGAAGTCCGTGTGCTTAGCGTGTGGATTGCCGCGCGCTCCGGCGTGGCGAGGACGGTGTTTGCCAAGGGTAGCAGTCCGGCCGCCCAGATCACCGTTCAGGTCCAGGAGGTGCAAGGCTCGGGTGGGCCGACACCACTAGTCGATGGCCAGGGGAAGATCTACCTGAATCCCGACCCGCTGAGCCCGGCGATCACCAACCCGGCGATCACCAACGACACCTTCAACCCGGCCATCACGAATCGGACGATCACCAACCCGGCGATTACCAACCCGGCGATTACCAATCCCGCGATCACGAACCCGAGCGACGCGGCCTGGGCATTGATCAACCCGGCGATTACCAATCCGGCCATCACGAACCCGGCGATCACCAATCCGGCCATCACGAACCCGGCGATCACCAATCCGGCGATCACAAACCCCGCGATCACGAACCCCGCGATCACCAACCCGGCGATCACCAACCCGGCGATCACGAACACACTGCCCGGGGACGGCATTGTCACCGACGTCACGTGGACGGTGAAGAACGACGGGAGCGCGTCGTCGGCCTATATCGTGGAGTTGATTGGGAAGCAAATCCCTCCCGGTCTGCAGAGCCAGTTGATTCTGCACAAGCGCTATGTCACACCCGCGCCGACCTCGCAGAACAGTGCGGGCGACCATGCGTGTGAAGTGGCCTATCGGACCGAGGACGTGGTCCTGGCGAACATCCCCAACCCGGCGATTACGAACACCGCGACCGGCACTCCGGCGATCACCAATCCGGCCATCACCAACGCGACGATGGCGCTGCCGCCCGGGGAGGAGGCGTTCGTCACGCTCCGCATCTTCGACCCGAACCGGCTGGACAACGTCGTCAGCTACGACGCGGCGAGCGGCCGGTACTACAGCTACGACCCCACGTACGACCCGAAGAAGGATGTGACGGTCGAGCCGGTGGCGATCCCCGCGAACGACCCGCCATTGCCGACCGGCGCCTACGTGGTGGCATTCGCCACACAGCCGCCGTCCACTACCATCGCTGGTCAGCCGATCACGCCAGCGGTTCGGGTGCGCGTAACGAAGGACGAGAGCGCCGTCAGCGGCGCGCTGGTCACCATCACGCTGGTGCCGAACGGCAACAGCGGCATCCTCGCGGGCACGTTCAGCGTGATGACGGGCGCGGACGGGATCGCGACATTCGTGAACCTGAGCGTCACCGAGTCCGGAGTCGAATACAAGCTTCGGGCCTCGGTGCCTGGTGCCGATCCGTGGGAGTCCACCGCGTTCAATGTTGGAGCGGCGCCGCTGCCACCCGCCAGCAACACGGTGTCGTTCCAGGCCGTGCCGCTGAACGTGACGGCCGGCCAGCCGTTCTCGGTCAACGTCATGGTTGGCCCCGCTGTGCTGCCCGGTGTGGTGGTGACCCTGGCGCTCGGTGTAAACCCGTACGGCGGAACGCTGGCAGGATTCCCGACCGCCGTCACCAACGTCGACGGGATCGCCCATTTCGCAAACCTCAGTATCAACCGCGGCGGTTACGGTTACACGCTGACTGCGACCGCCGGCACGTCAACCGCCACGTCGTTGATCGACGTCGCCGGGTTCGCTTACACGGCCAACGATCCGGCTACTCCGAGAGCGGCCCATACGGCCACCAGGCTGCTCGACGGAAGCGTGCTCATCGCTGGAGGCATAACCTCGAGCGTTGCCACGGCTGACGTCGAGCTCTACAGTCCGGCCTCGCGCACGTTCAGCCCAACCGGGCCGCTCACGACAGCCCGAGGTGCGGCATCTGCCGCAATGCTGGCCAACGGGGACGTTCTCATCACCGGTGGGACCGGGGGTGACGGACAAGTACTCGATACGGCCGAGATTCGAGGCTGGCTGACAAGCACGTTCGACTGGCTGGACGACCTGAGGCCCGACAGAAGGAGGTACCACACCGCGCTGCCGCTTCCGGGCGGGGACGTGCTGCTCGTGAGTGAGGCAAGCATGACCGTCGAGAGGTACGACGTCCGGAACCAAACCTTCGCGGTTGTGGGCAACCTGTTGACGCTCCGCAACGGTCCGTCAATCACGAAGCTCAATGACGGCCGGGTCCTCATCGCCGGCGGCTGGTCGGGCTCCGTCATCTATGACAAAGCCGAGATCTTCGACCCCGAAACGCTACTCTCGACCGAGGTCTTCAGCGCGATGGCGGGTGGCGGCAGATACTCTCACTCCGCCACACTCCTTCGCGATGGGCGCGTCCTGCTCACCGGCGGAGCTAACGCTTTGTCCGGGGCACTCGCCACCGCTGAGGTGTTCGACCCCGCAACCAACACCTTTGCGGCCGTGGGCAGCATGTTGACCGGACGGCGCTTCCACACATCGACGCTGCTGCCGAGCGGCCAGGTGGTCGTGGCCGGAGGAGCCGGAGGAGTCGATGGGACACTTGTCTTCGACTCCGCTGAACTCTTCGACCCGGTTGCCGGAACGTTTGTCCTGACCGGCTCGCTGGCCGAAGCTCGCAACGAGCAGACGGCTACGTTGCTCGCCGATGGCACCGTGCTGCAGGTGGGCGGATCCCCGGCCGTCGGCCCCTTCGTGCCTTCGGCCGAGGTCTACTATCCGACGCCACGGGCCGGCGCCCTGAGACTGACCTTCGAGAGCGGGCCGGGAGCTGTTGGAACCGTCGGGCAGCCGCTGCCGGCCATGACGGTGCAGCTGCGCGACGGCAACGGCGCGGCGGTTTCGCAAGCGGGTGTGGGGGTGATGCTGAGCATCGTCACCGGAATGGGAGCCCGCCTGTCCGGGACCCTGTTCGCACAGACCAACAGCTCAGGCCTGGCAACGTTCAACAACGTCAGCGTCGACACTGAGGGCCTCTGCAACATCCGGGCATCTGCTACGCTCGAAGGCGTCATCTCCGACGACTACGGAGACATCTCGATAGAACTCGGCACCTTGACGTTCTCGGAGCCGCCCACGAACGGGTTTGCCGGGCACGCGATCGCGCCAGCGGTTCAGGTGACCGCAACGAGGGCCGAAGGCGGACCGATGACCGGTTCGGTCACCCTCTCACTGTGGGACAACCCAGGGCTGCTGCTTGGCGGGCCCATTACAGGGACGTTGTCCGTGGACGGAATGGCGAGCTTCGGCAATGTCATCGTGACCTTGCCCGGTTCGGGATATAAGTTGCTGGCGGCCATGCCGGAAGCCACCCCTGCCGTCCAGTCAAGCTCCTTTGACATAGCGTCCTTTACGCCGGCCCTCGGCAGCACTCTCTCGTATACCGTGCTGCCCCACAGGGCGACGGGAGGCCAGCCGATGTCGGCGTTCGCCGTCCGGGTCGCCGACGGAGTTACACCTGTTCCAGGAGCCCTGGTGACGATGAGCATCGTCAACAATCCCGGAGGAGGCACGCTGTCGGGCACTACTTTGACGGCCACCAGCGGTCAGGACGGGATTGCCCAGTTCACGGACGTTCGCATCGACCGGGGCGGATATGGCTACACGCTCGCCGCGTCGTCCCCGCCCAACGTTCCGGCCTTCGTCTCAGAGCCGTTCGACGTCATCGGTTTCAGCAACGGGCCGCCGTTCGGCGTCGCGCGCGTCGGATTCACCATCACGAAGCTCAATGACGGTCGCATCCTCCTGGCCGGTGGGAGTACGACTAGCGGAGTGGCATGCACGAATTCCGCTGAGCTCTACGACCCGGCAAGCGGCTCAGTCACTACAGCCACCATGGTGGCGCCCCGGATGAACCACACGGCGACGCTCCTTCCGAACGGCCGCGTTCTGATTGCGGGTGGGTACTGCGGTGGAGCCGCTCTGGACACGGCGGAGACATACATCCCGGCGGCCGGTGGCCCGGGCGTCTTCGAGGCTACGTCGTCCATGGCCGCCGGCAGAGAAGTCCATACAGCGACGTTGCTGCCCAATGGCAGAGTTCTTGTCGCAGGTGGGTACGATAGCGGAGTCGGGTTCCTCGACTCGGCCGAGGTGTACAACCCCTCGTCCGGATGGACCACAGTGGGCTCGATGCCCTCCGCAGCCGGCTCGGCGGCGGCCACGCTCATCAGGGACGGCAGAGTGCTGATCTCGGGCGGGACCTCGATCAGCGGCATATCGGCCAATGCCTATCTCTACGATCCGAGTACCTCCAGTTTCAGCGCGACCGCCGGGACGATGCACTACGCGCGGAGCGGACACACCGCAACCGCGCTGCCTGATGGGCGAATCCTGCTCGTCGGTGGCTCCACACCGGGCGGTTTACCCCCGATTGTTACCACGCCAACAGCCGAGGTCTGGGCCCCCTGGACCGGGACCTTCACTCTCGTGAACCCCATGGCTACGCCTCGGTCCGGGCACACCGCCACGCTGCTCCCCAGCGGCCTTGTGCTGGTAGCGGGCGGGTACGATGGGAATGTCTATCAACGGCGAGCGGAGCTCTTCGATCCGGTTACCTCAAATGCGTTTACGGCCACCGGGCTTCTGTCGAGCGCCCGCTCCGGGTCGGAGGCGGTGTTGATGGGTGACGGGCAGGTGCTGGTGGCGGGCGGGCGCGATGGGGCGACCGTCCAGACCCAATCCGAGGTCTATCATCCGGTCGACCCGCCGTACCTCACCGCCGGATTCGAGGCTGGCCTCTCGCTACAGACAGCCCGCCGTGCCCACACTGCCACCATGCTTCCGACCGGCTGGGTGCTGGTGACGGGTGGATACGATCCGCTAGACATTCCCCTGAATTCGGCAGAATTGTGTGAGCCGGTTTCCGGGTCCTGCAGCGCCCTGCCGAACATGACGACGGCCCGCGCACGGCACACGGCGACGCTGCTCCCGAACGGCAAAGTTCTGCTGGTCAGCGGCGCCGCCACCGGCACATCATGCGAGTTGTTCGACCCGGTGACCGGCACTTTCGCCGTTACGGGAAGCATGAGCGCGGGACGCTACTACCACACGGCAACGCTCCTGCGGACTGGGTACGTCCTCGTGACCGGCGGTGGCTCTGGCGCAAGCGCAGAGCTGTACAATCCGTCGGCTGGTTCATGGACCCTAACCACCGGCGCTCCGTTGATGGCCAACGGGTTCTACAGCGCCGCGACGCTTCTACCCGATGGCAGGGTGTTGGTCGTAGGCGAGGCCTCGATCTTTATGCAAATCTACGACCCGGTGGGGGATAGCTTCGCTGGAACCGGATCGCTGGGCGAATCGTTCTCCGAGGGCTTCGCTGTTACCGCCCTCCCCAACGGAAAGGTGCTGGTTACCGGCCATGGCGGGACCTCCTCGGCTCGGCTCTACGACCCGGCCAGCGGGCTATCAAGCGCGACAGGTCCGGTGAGCCAGACGCGCTCGTACCACACGGTCACCACACTGCCGAATGGCAGGGTGCTGTTGGCCGGCGGCGGCCCCGGCTTTGGGTCGTCCCCGGTTCCGGTCGCGACGGCCGATGTTTACGACCCCGCGACTAATACGTTTGCGCTGCTGTCCGACTCGATGTCGTACGCGCGTAGCGTGCACACAGCCGTCGTGCTCCCGAACGGTAAGATCTGGATGGCGGGAGGTCGGGAGACATCCGCGATGGCCGTCTCAACAGCCGACCGGTATCGGCCAAGGTAGGTGATCTGAAGACGCCGCGCGGGAACGTCGCCCCCGCGCGGCCCGTTCGCGCGCTAGAAGGCCGCGGCTCGCTTTCTGGCATCGATTG
>Ga0315283_10004651_pt1 | contig 11983 bp, 8 predicted proteins | sample YL17G09_0_MG_FD_204541 | JGI IMG/M metagenome (GOLD analysis project Ga0315283, IMG submission 204541) | Sediment microbial communities from Yellowstone Lake, YNP, Wyoming, USA - YL17G09_0 | ecosystem: Environmental > Aquatic > Freshwater > Lake > Sediment | place: USA: Wyoming | collected...
GCGGCTCGCTCACCAAACAGCTCATCGATCGCTTCGACCTGCAGGGCCGCTACCCGCAGGTCTACGAGACGGGCATCAAGGAGATCTGGCGCGTCAAGCCGGAGAAGCACAAGCCGGGCCGCGTGATCCACGGCGCGCTGTTTCCGGATTTCCTGTCGCAGTTCAACGGCATGTGGCTCTACGACATGAAGGACAACCTCGTGTCGTTCGGCTTCGTCACCATGCTCGACTCGAAGAACCCCTTCAACGACCCGCATCTCGAAGCGCAGAAGTTCAAGACCACGCCGTTCATGCGCGACCTGCTCGACGGTGCCGAACTCGTCCGCTACGGCGCCAAGGCGCTGCCCGTCTCCGGTATCTACTCGCAGCCAAAGCTTTACTGCGACGGCGCCCTGCTGGTCGGCGACGCGGCGAGCATGTGCAACGCCTTCCGGCTCTCGGGCATCCACCTCGCGATGAAGTCGGGGATGTTGGCCGCGGAGACGATCATCGACGCACTCGCCTCGGACGACTTCTCAGCCGTGACGCTCGGCGGCTACGCGGAGCGCTATCGGAACAGCTGGGCCTACGTGGAGCACATGGAGGCGCGCAACTTCCACGGCTCCACCGAAGTGAGTCCGATCTTTGCGCTCGGTCTCAACATCCCGCTGATGCTGATCACCAAGGGCCACGGGATCTTCGACCCGCTTCCCTTCGGCGCTGGCCACACGCACATGAAGAAGCTCTCCGAGCTGCCGGCGGGCAAGCGGCAGAAGGAGGTCTTCGAGTTCGACAACAAGTTGACGTTCTCGAAGGAGCACCTCGTCCAGTACGCCGGATCGCAGCACGAGGTCGATCAGCCTTCGCATCTGGTGGTGGCCGACGTCGATCTGTGCAGCGACGTCTGTACGAAGGAGTACGGCAACCCCTGCGAAAGCTTCTGCCCAGCGGCCGTCTACGAGATGATGCCGGACCCCGAGCAGCCGGGTCGCAACAAGCTCTTCATCCACCACGAGAACTGCGTGCACTGCAAGACCTGCGACATCGCCGATCCGTACCAGGTCATCACGTGGACACCGCCGCAGGGCGGAGAAGGTCCCGACTACACGCAAATGTAGGCGCGCGTCAGGCGGCGAGTGCGCTGCGCAACGCCTGGGCGATCTCGGGATCCGACGCCACCACGAGCGTCGCGGCGGGTTCGTCGATCGAGACCGGGAACGGCGCGCCCTCTGCGGTTTCTACGATCGCGCCGGCTTCCGCGGCGACGAGCAGACCGATGCGGCCGCGCGTGCTGATGCTGCCCTGTTTCGCAACGCGCAGGCCGCCGCGCACGCCGGGCACGAGCGGCGCGACCGCGACCGCCCCGCCGCAAGCCCGTTGCACCTCGAAGCCGCGCGCTTCGAGCCGCTCCGCGACCGCCTCCGACACGCCGTCGCTCAGGTAGAGACGGCGACCATCGCGGGACGGCGTAGCCATCTCGACGCGGCCACCGGCGAGCGAGCGCCTCGCCCCCTCGCCGCGCACGGCGTGGAAGAGCCAGCCCTCGCGCGGCAGCGCCACGAGTGCGGCTTCGTAACGCGCGTCGAGCGCGAACCCGGCCATCACGCCGTACGGGCCGCGAGCACCGAGGTAGAAGTTCAGTGTGCCGTCGATCGGGTCGATCACGATGCGCGCTTCGGGACGCGCGCCGCTGAAGAGCGCAATGCTGCGCGTGTCTTCCTCGGCCTCGAGACAGACGTCGCGGAAACTCGCGAGCAGCGGCACCAGCAGCGCCTCCTGCGCAGCCGTGTCGGCGATGGTGAGGGCGGCCTTGACGGCGCTATCCGCACCCGGCTTCGGCACGTTGGGCACGCGACCCTCGAGCGCCGACGCGATCGCCGCGGCTTGAGCCATCGCCGGCGCGAGCACGCGAACGAAGTTCTGGGGACCTTTGGGCGCCGTCATCCCGACTCGGCGTTGTAGAACACTCCGTCGCCGGATACCAGCTCGGGCGCACGCTACGGTCGTGCGAACCGAGGAGTTTCCGTGAACTCGCAACGCCGCCTCGCGGCCGTCACCTTCGATTGTTGGAACACGCTGCTCGTGGACGCCGATCTCGACGCAGCGCGCGCGATCCGTGTCGCTGCCCTGATCGAGGCGGCCGCGGCGCGCGGCGTCGAACTCGACGGCGAGCGCGCGATCGCCGCGATCCGCGCGGCGCACGCACGCCATGTCGAGCTCTGGGGTAGCGGCGTCGGCAGCGGATCGGTCGAGATGGCGAGCTGGGCGCTCGAAACGGTGGGCGTCGCAGACCTCCCTCTTGCCGCGGTGCTCGGGGAGCGATTCGAAGAAGCGGGCCTGGCGGGAAGTGTCGCGGCGCTGGCGGGTGCGGCCGACGTCCTCGACGAGCTGCGTCGGCGCGGCGTTCGCACCGCGATGGTTTGCGACACCGGCTTCAGCGGCGGGCGCATCGTGCGTCAGTTCTTGTCGCGCACGGGGTTGCTCGAGCTTCTCGAAGTGCAGGTGTTCTCGAACGAGGTCGGCGTTCCGAAACCCGATGGACGGATGTTCGCGGCCGCACTCGACCCTCTCGCTGTGACGGCCGCTCTCGCCGTGCACGTCGGTGACTTGAAACGCACCGATGTCCAGGGCGGTCGCAGCGCCGGGATGGGAACCGTGCGGATCTGCGCCTCGTACGACGACCCCGACGCGCTACCCGAAGCCGACGCCGTGGCCGGCTCGCACGCCGATCTGCTCGACGCACTCGAGCGCGCGCACGCCCGCGCGCGCTCGGGCGTTCGCTAGCGAGCCGGGGAAGCCGGGCTCGCTGCGGTGGGGACGCGCTTGGCCAGCTCCCTGTCCGGAGACGATGCGATCTCCAACCACACCTCGGTGACCGATGCGACACGCACGCCCGTCTTCGCCACCTCGGCGAGCGCGCGCTTGAAGTCGGACATCGAGTAGTCGGTCGCCTTCGCAGTCTTTTCGGGCAGCCAGTGGAACATCAGGATCAGCCACTCGTGGTTGTCGCGCGCGCGCCGCGCAGCCTCGCCAACCTGCTCGGGCGTCGTCACATCCGTCACGTTCACCGCGCGCAGCAGATGCGGATCGGCCGGCGGAAGCGTCTCGGGGCCCGAACCAGCGAGACGCGCGGTGGCAAAGAGCCTGTTCACCGTCGGCCGCACGCGACGCGTCTCCTGCTTGCCGAGCGGATAGGCGAGGTGTTGCGCGCCGAGCGCATGGCCATGTTCGACGAGGTAGCTCTGGATGCCGCGCAAGCGCGGCTCGAGCTCGTTCGGCGCGACCTGCGTGAAGGGAGGATCGTCGTGCGCCGCCACGTCCGTGCCGAGGCGCTGGATCTCGGCCAGGTCGGCGACCGTCAGATAGGCGGGACCGCCGATCGTTTGGGGAATCACGTAAGCGGTGCCGCGCCAACCGCGCTCGGCGAGCAATTTCGCCGCGCTGAGGTGCTCCTTGTAACCGTCGTCGAAGGTGAAGCTCACCACGCCTTGCGCCGGTTCGTCGACGACCGCAAAGCCACCATAGTCGAGCTGGACGCCGCCCTTGCCCTTGTCGGACACCATGATGCCGAGCGAGTCGATCGCGCCGCGATTGGGCTTTCCGATGGCGTTCGAAGCACCGAGGCTCATCGTGACGGCCGTCCACTCGCCATCCTGGAGGAGGTTGTAGTCGAGGTCGCCATAGAGCGGAACTGTGTATGCGTACCAGCTGCTCTCCAGCGAATCGGAGCCGACGCGCAGCTCGATGCCGGAAAGATTCTCGAAGCCCTGCACGCGCAACAGCACCTTCACGAATTGCTTGCGCGCGTCGACGGCGGGCGCCAGGCCGCGCAGCGCCGCGACCGTCGGGTTGGCCTTGCCGTTGGTGTCGATGCGCACGAACGAGCGCCCCATCTCGCGCACCGTCGCGACCGTCCCCTCCTTCCACAGCGACGTCATACGCTGCGCCGTCGGCTCGGCGTCGATCCAGCGTTCGTCCGCGCGAACCGGCATGGCGGCAATGACGAGAACTGCCATGCCGACTGCCAACCCTGCACCCGGCAACAGACATCGCGCAATGACTCGCATCCTGATTCTCCTCATCCGTCTTGCGACGGAGCGGGCTCGTAATCGAGACTGAACGCCGCGCTCGCGCGCGGATCGAGTTGCGGGAGGACAAGGTCCAACACTTCGGCGTTGGGGCGCAGTTGCACCCTGGCTGCCGCCTGAAGCAACTCGGTGGCATCGACTTCGGCACGCAGCACCGGCTCGTTGAGGAAAACCCGCAGCACCACGCGCGATGCGGGCGAGCGCCCCAAGTTGGTGACCTCCACGACGATGCGACGCGGGCCGGCACGGCGCACCGACGCTTTCACCGCCGAGCGTTGCCGCGTCCATGTCGAGATCTCGCTGCGCGTCGCCACCCACGCGCCGCGGCGCCCGAGTTCGCCCATCGCGTCGGCAAGGCGCGCCTCGGTGGCGTCGTGGCGCCGCGCGTCGGCAGAAACCAGCAGGCGCGCGATGCCCGCGTCCTGCTCGGCCGCGTCGATCTCTCGCGTCCACACCCGTTCGGGACGCCCATCCGCAGCGCCGCCGCCGCTGGCAGCCGGCTCGACGACACCCGCGAAGGACGCGCCACCCGGCCACGGGAGCACCTCGACCCAGGGCATTCGCGAACTCCACGCGACCGCGGCTTCGAGTACGCGGCGCAGCAGGCGTTGGTCTGCAGCGGTGCTTGTCACGCGCTCGGGACCGACGGCGATCCAGGCGAGGCGGCCCTTGCCGAATTCCCGTCGCAGCGCCGCTGCCGGCGCATCTGGGCGGGGCTGCGCTCCTGCCCAACGCAGCTCGGAGTCGGTGATGAGTGCAGCTGGAAAACCGTCGTCCTGGATCACACCGATTCGCTGGCGCGGCGCCAGCGCCGACGCGATCGGTCCGCGACGGTTTGCAACGATCGCCCGTGCGCGGTCTTCGTCGAGCGGGAGCACCTCCGCGCCGAGCAGATTGCCCATCGTCCCGTAGCCGAGCCACGCGCCGTCGGCGTCACGCACGCCGACGGAACCCACCAGCACCGCCCCGCCACCGCCCGCCAGGTAGTTGCGCAGGCCTGCGGCCTCGTCGTCGCTCAGCACGCGCAGTTCGGAGAGCACGACCGCGCCGACCTTGGCGGGATCGAGGTCGCGCAGTGAGGTGAGTTCGCGCACCGATCGCCCGGCCTCAACCAACTCGAGTCCGAATGGGCTGCGAACGGCGGCACCAGCCGGCTGATACGCGTCGCGGAACAGCGCGACGGCCCCGCGCGGATCGTGCTCGCCCAACTGGGCCAGGCGGAACGGGCCCACGACGGCGCTGATCATCTGGATCGAGAGCAACGCGCCGGCGCCGAGCAACGCCGTAGCGAGGCTCCACACCAACGGCCGATAGAGCACGCCCTCGGAAAGTCTCACGCGGGCGCCTCGGGATCGCCCTCCGCTTTGGCACCTTCGGCTCCGGAACGGTTGCGATAGCGGTGGAAGTAGACGGGCTCGCCACTGCCCTTCTTGGCCTTGGGTCGTCGCCTGTCGCGCAGTTTGAACGCGGCGTACGAGAGCACCGCCAGGAAGATCGTGGCGATCGTCGAGATCAGGATCACGGCCGAGAGGTAGGGGACGACGTCCATCTCAGATGCGTCCGATCCGTTCCAGCTTGCCCCAGTCCATGCGCAGCTTGAACAGCTCCTCGAAGGTTGCGAAGAGCTTGGCCACGTCGATCGTGAGGGCGAAGAAGGCGCGGTAGAAGATCGCGTACGGAACCAGCAGCAGGCTCTCTTCCTCGACCACCACACAGTAGAGCGCGGCGGCGAGATCGAGCACGGTGAGCTGCGCCCACCAGAGCACCAGCGGCAGCGCAGTTCCGTAGCGCGCCGCGACGAACACGAAGAGCACATTGCCGAACACGTTCATCGAGGGCCACATGATGCCCTCGAAGATCATGTACCAGAGCGTGAATGTGACGCCGAATCCGCCGCGTGGATCGACCAGCCGGCGCTTGTGTTTCGCGATCGCCTGCAAGATCCCACGAGTCCAGCGATAGCGCTGCTTCAACAGGTCGAGCATCTTCTCGGGCGCTTCAGTGTAGGCGATCGCGCCGGGCTCGTAGTTCACCTGCCAACCCTCGAGAAGCAGCTTCAAGGTCAGGTCGCAATCCTCGGCGAAGGTGTCGTGGTCGTAGCAGCCGACCTTCTCGAGTGCGCCCTTGCGGAAGATGCCGATCGGCCCCGGGATGATGTTGACCAGCCGGAAGAAGCCCTGCGCCGCGCGCACCATGTTGAGGCCCTCGATGTACTCGAGCGCCTGCAACGACGAGAGCAGATTGGTGCGGTTCACCACCTTCACGCTGCCCGCCACCGCTCCGATTGCGGGATCCTGGAAGTGGCGGATCGCGCGACGCAGCGTCTGCGGGTGAAGCGCGGAATCACCGTCCATGCACAAGATGAACTCACTCGTCGCCTGGGCGATTCCGGTGTTGAGCGCGCGCGCCTTGCCACCATTGGGCTTGGTGATGACGCGCACCGTGGCTCGACCGTGCTCGCCCGCGTAGACCGAGGCCTTCACGGTGGTGTCGTCCTTCGAACCGTCGTCGATCACCAGGATCTCGTAGCGCGGGTAGTCGAGTTGGAGCAGCGAGCGGATCGATCCCTGGATCACCGCGCCTTCGTTGTAGGCCGGCACCAGGATCGTGATGGGGGGCAAGGCGGTGGGCTCGGCGTCATCGCGCTCGAGGTGGTTCAGGTACGAGAACCAGAGCAGAGCGATGTAACGGAAGATCAGCAGCACCAGGAAGGCGAAGAGCACCAAGGTCGCGACGTTCAGGAACGTCGAAGGCAGGTCGAACTGGGCGTCGCGTAACAGCTCGTAGAGCCCCACTGAAAGACCGGTGATCCCCAGCAGCAGAAGGCCTGCCAGCACGCCGTAGCGGAGCTTGGCCGGCACGACCTAGAAGCTCCAGCCGACGCGCAGCGCGGCTTCGTGCGTGGTGTAGGACGAGTCGCGCACCGACTGGCTGCGCGCAGCATCGAGCGCAACGCTGAAGCCGCCGCGATCCCAACGGAGTCCGAGCTTGGCGCGGTACGCGGGACCAAACGACGAAGCGCCCTGCTCCTGCGAAAAGCCGGCGCCGCCGCCTGCGTCGAAGACGAACGCGAGCGCGCCATGGATCGGCACGCGACCCATCATGGAAAGCGTCCCGCCGAGATCGATGTCCGGTGAGTAGTAGTAGGGCGAAAGATCCTGGTAGTGCATGGCGTCTAGGGACACGGCGATCTGCACGTCGACAGCGGGGAAGGGTCGCCACGCGACGCTGCCTCCCATCGCGATCTCGCCGTTCGAGTCGCTGAGCCACGCGCCGCCCACCTCGCCGTAGCCTTCCCACGCGCTGCTCAGCTGACGCCAATACGAGAGCTTGCCGCCCGTGCGAGCAATGCCCTGCTGCACGCTCTCCAGCGAGTAGCTGTGTTCCAGTTGGTCGCCGTGATCGACTTCGAGCGCGGCGACGGCGTTCTCGTTCGGCGCGTACTCGAGAACGCCACGCGCGAGCACGCGATCTTCGGCGTGCTCCCAGCCACGACCGCCAAGTTCCGCGATGCCCTTCCAGCGCGTTGCGAAACGGCGCTCGACACCCACCCGGCCCTCGATTGCGGAGTCGTGATCCAGTGAGTTCGGGAGCACGCCATCCGAACCGCGATCTTGGGAAATGAGAAGGGCTCCGGTGTACGCGTAGATTCGGGTGTCGAAATCCCAGTCGAGCGACGCGTCGGCGCCGGTCCGGAGATAGGAGAAGTTCTCCGAGTCGAAGAACGCGAACGCGCCCGCGCCGATCTGCTTGTTCAGTTCGCCGCGCAGCGCGCCGTATTCCTGGCGCGCCTCGGCGTCGTCCTGCAGAGCGAGTGCGCGGATGTACCAGACGTTCGCTTTGGTGCGCTGGCCACTCCACAGATAGGTGCGGGCGAGGCCGCGGGCAGCGCGGGGATCGTCCGGGCTCCTGGCGAGCACCTCCTCGAAGAGCACACGCGCCTCGCTGTTGCGGCCCGCCCAGGAGAGCACCTCGGCGCGCTCGACCGCGAGATCTGGGGGTGCCGACGGACTGGCAGCGACGCGTTCGTAGTGCTCGAGCGACTCCCCGTAGTCACCGCGCCACGCGAGCACACGCGCCAGACCGAGGCGCGGCTCCGTCCACTCCGGACTCTCGACGAGCAGTGCGCGATAGAGCGTGATCGCTTCGTCCCAGTCGGCGCGATCTTCGAGCAGCGCGCCGGCTCGTTCGAGACGTTCGCTCTGCTCTTGCGTCGGCTCCGCGGCGACTCTCCCCGCGACGAGCGCGACGAGCGCCAGCGCGAGCAGCGCGCCGCGGCGGATCACGTGTCGCCCCCGGCAGCGGAGGCAATCAGCTCGATCGCCTCCGGATCCCCGTGCTTCGACGTCGCCGTCATCGCTTCGACGGTGAAGCCGTGCGGCCCGCCGCTGTCCTTTTCGTTGCGGACGAAGAGGCGTTCGATCACTTTCGGCGCGTCGGGGGGCCCGGTGGCGACGAGCAGCACCAGCGCGCGCTGCTTCGATACGCGCAGGATCGCGTCCTCGAAGCGCAGTTCCTGGTCGGCCGCATCGAGGAAGCGATCGAGGCTGCGCGAGTCCGGCGCGTCGACGCGCACCAGCGACGAGACGAAATCATGGCGCTCACCGAAATTGCACGCGCGCACGAGGCGATCGCGGAAGTCGGGTGCTTCGAGCAGGCGCGACACCGAGACGCAGCCGAAGAGCGCCTCGGCTTCCGTGTTGTCGAAGCGGTAGTCGCTGTCGCGGCGCAGCCGCAGCAGCGTCTCGACCTTGTGTTCCAGCTCGAGTCGGCTCACCGGCTTCGGCAGGAAGTCGGTGGCTCCCAACACGAGCGGCCCCAACCGGTCGCCCGCGGTCTGGACCCGACTCGACGCCACCAGCACCGGCACGTCGACGTGCGCGCGGCGCAGCGCGCAGAGCAGTTCATAGCCGCTGACGCGCGGCATGATCAGATCGAGGATCACCAGGTCGGGTTTGTGCGTGACGATCTTCGCGAGCGCCTCGAAGCCATCGGCGGCCGTGATCACCTCGTAGCGCGGCGCAAGCCAGTCGCAGACCAGCTCGCGTTGCATGCGGCTGTCTTCGACCAGCAGGATCAGGCTGCGGGTGCGTGCTTCGGTCGGCGCGGCGGGCAACGGCGAAGGTTGCAGCGCGTTGGAGAGCGCCGCGGGTCGCGGCGCGTCGTGACGACGCGACGACGGCGGAGTGATCGGACCGGCGGTCGCGGCAAGATCGACGCCGGGGTCCTGCGAGCCGGGCAGATGTGCGCGCCGCTCAGACACGCGGCGAGCGCGCGTGAACAGGGGAATCTCGGCCTTCGGTGTCGCGTCCGCTACCAGATGCGTGCCGTGCGGGCCCACTGCGAACTCCACGCGTTCGGCCGCGCCGAGACCCGCGCGACTCTTTTCGACGGTGAGCGTGCGCCGTCCGGTCGCCTCGCGATCGAGCACCAGGTAGGCACCGCACATCTCCGAAAGCACGCGGTCGAGGCCGCGCTGTTGCGAGAGCCGCTCGGTTTCGACCGTCAGCACCAACGTCTCGGCACCGAGTGCGCGCACGAACGCGCGCGACACCTCCCGGAGCCGGGGCTCGTCCACGATCTCGGCAGTGATCGCGGTAAAGGGATCGACGATCACCAGCGAGACTCCGGGCGCCTCGGCGCGCAGCGCTTCGACCAGAGATTCGACGCCCTGCGCGCGCACCAGTGACGGCGTGCTCGCTTCGAGTTCGAGCAGCACCAGGCGCTCTTCCGAGAGCGCGGCGTCGAACTCGAAGCCGAGCGCGTCGGCCTGGTGCATCAGCGACTGGGCCGGCTCGCTCGAGACGATCTGCACCACCTCGCCGCGCAGCAGTGCGCTATTGGCGAGTTGCAGACCGAGGACGGTACGGCCACTGCCGCTCGGGCCAGCGATCACGAGCGGCAACCCGGGCGGATACCCGCCCAGAACGTGATCGATGATGCTGGCGCCCGTAGGCCGCACCTGTCTCCTTTCCTGCCCCGCAAATCGGGACGGATTTCCTCGTGTGCCATCGGAAGGCCGGGGGGAATCCTTGAAGCCGCGCGGGGATAGGGGCCCTGATGACGTGGGAAAAGCAACCCGGAGCGGGGGCTCGAGGTCCGGGGCGGCTGGTGGCTGGAAGCGCCCCGTCAGCCAGCGGCTTTCCACGTCCCGTCGGCTCACGCGGGCCGGAGCCGCGACGTTCGCCCGACCGCGAAGTGGCGCAAAAAAGAGAAGAGCGCGGAGGCCCGGTCTTTCGACCGAAACCTCCGCGCTCCTCGCGACGTCTCACCCCCCCTTGGAGACTCCAAGCGGTGAGTCAACTTCGCCGGCTCGTGCACTGGACTACCGCAGCGCGGTTCGGAGAGCTTGGGCACAGCGATCTGAGCACCAGAACCGGCTCCCTCGTGATTGTGCTTGACGCCGACGCGGGAGGCGTGCTCAGCTGGTGTCGATCCGTGGGAAGGTGGCTGGAATGTGTCCGCGGACTGGCGTCTGCGCGACGACAAGCACTCGCCACGCGTCGTCGCCGACGATCGCGGATGGCCTGCCGGACTCGGTTGATACCCAGCGTCGGCCGGTCCGACACAAGTCGGAGTCGCGAGAGACGGTGAAAATGACGCGGATGCGGACGTCACTACCCCGGTTCACCTTGGCCCGTGCGCCCGGACCCATCGGGGACAACTTGCGGTGGCTCGCAGTGAGCCTTGCGATCGGCTGCCTCGCAGCGACCGCTGCCCGGTCGGCCGGTCCGGTGATCCAATGGGGCGATAGCAGTGCACTCTCGCCGCCGGCGTCGGTAGACGGGACAGTGAGCACGGCGAGCGCGATCGCAGCAGGTCAGAATCACAGCTGCGCGATCCAGGCGGACACCGGCGCCGTAATCTGCTGGGGCGACAACGCCAGCGATCAGGCGGCGTCGACGGTGGCCAGCGCCGCCAGCGCGATCGCCGCCGGTGTGGCGCACAGCTGCGCGCTCCAGAACGGGGCGGTCGTCTGCTGGGGTTCCAACGGCTACGGCCAGAGCACACCGCCGGCGTCGGTAGATGGGCAGGCGGGATTCGCCAGCGCGATCGCTGCGGGTGCCTATCACAACTGCGCAATCAAGGCGGGAAAGGGTGGGGGGCAGGTCCTCTGTTGGGGGCAAGACAACTACGGGCAGGCGACGCCGCCGGCGTCGGTGGCGGGGTTCCACAGCGCAGGAGCCACTGCGATTAGCGCCGGCTACGGTCACAGCTGCGCGATCCGGGCTAGCGATGGGGGTGTCGTGTGCTGGGGCGACAACTCCTCGCAGCAGGCGACGCCACCGGCGTCGGTAGACGGGACGGCGGGCACGGCGAGCGCGATCGCCGCCGGTCTGGATCACAGCTGCGCGATCCAACGGGGCAGCGGCGCGGTCGTCTGCTGGGGCGGCAAGGGCGGAAGCCAGGCGACGCCACCGGCGTCGGTGAACGGGACGGCGGGCACGGCGAGCGCCATCGCCGCCGGTAACCTACACAGCTGCGCAATCCAGGCGGGCAGCGGCGCGGTCGTGTGCTGGGGCTACAGCGTACAAGGGCAGGCGACGCCACCGGCGTCGGTAGACGGCACCGGGGGCATTGCATACGCGATCGCCGCCGGGGGGAACCACAGCTGCGCGATCCAATCGGCCAGCGGTGCGGTCGTGTGCTGGGGCGAGAACACCGACGGGCAGGCAACGCCACCGGCGTCGGTAGACGGCACCGGGGGCAGGGCATACGCGATCGCTGCCGGCGACGTCCACAGCTGCGCGGGCCAGGTGGGCACCGGCGCGGTCATCTGTTGGGGTTCGAACGGCGCCGGACAGGCGACGCCACCGGCGTCGGTGAACGGGACGGCGGGCACGGCGAGCGCGATCGCCGCCGGCGGGCTCCACAGCTGCGCGATCCAATCGGCCAGCGTCGGGGTTGTCTGCTGG
>Ga0315283_10004653_pt1 | contig 11981 bp, 11 predicted proteins | sample YL17G09_0_MG_FD_204541 | JGI IMG/M metagenome (GOLD analysis project Ga0315283, IMG submission 204541) | Sediment microbial communities from Yellowstone Lake, YNP, Wyoming, USA - YL17G09_0 | ecosystem: Environmental > Aquatic > Freshwater > Lake > Sediment | place: USA: Wyoming | collected...
GATGTTGCCGGTATACATCTACTACTCGATGTTCGGATTCCAGCGCGTCGGCGACCTGATCTGGGCGGCGGCCGACCAGCGGGCGCGCGGGTTCCTGGTCGGGGCCACAGCCGGGCGCACGACACTGGCGGGGGAGGGGCTGCAGCATCAGGACGGTTCGAGCTTGCTGGTCGCGGCAACCGTCCCGACGTGCCGTGCATACGACCCCGCGTTTGCCTACGAGATTGCCGTGATCGTCGAACATGGCCTGCAGCGGATGCTGGCGCAGCAGCACGACGAGTTCTACTACCTGACGGTGACCAACGAGAATTACGCGCATCCGTCGATGCCAGAGGGTGTGGTCCGCGACATCGTGAAGGGCATGTACCGCATTACCTGCACGGACAGCGCGGCCTCGGTACCAGCGGTGCGACTGCTCGGTTCCGGTGCGATTCTGCGCGAGGTACTGGCCGCGGCGGATCTGCTGCAGCAGGAGTGGGGCGTGGCGAGCGAGGTATTCAGCGTCACCAGCTTTTCGGAACTGGCGCACGAGGCGAGCGAGGTCGACCGCTGGAACCGGTTGCACCCGGCGGAGGAGCCGCGGTCGAGTCATGTCGCGAACTCCCTCCCCGGAACGACCCCGGTGATCGCCGCGACGGACTACGTGCGTGCATGGCCGGGCCTGATCGCGCAGTACGTCGCAGGACCCTACACGGTGCTAGGCACCGACGGATTTGGCCGCAGCGACACCCGACTGGCGTTGCGCCGCTTCTTTGAGGTCGACCGACAGCACGTGGTGGTCGCGGCGCTGCATGCGCTTGCGGGTCAGGGTTGCCTGGCCGTCGCGACCGTTGCCGAAGCGATCGCGCGCTACGGATTGGCAGCTGACAGCGGCGCCCCGTGGACACGCTGAGGACGCCGATGGGCACGATCATCGCGGTCTGCGTGCCGGACATCGGCGACTTTCATGACGTCCCGGTCATCGAGATTCTGGCGAAGCCTGGCGATCGGGTTGCCGTGGGTGATCCGCTGGTCATGCTGGAATCCGACAAGGCAACAATGGACGTGCCCGCGGCGGCGGCCGGAGTCGTGCGCACCGTGGTCGTCAAGATCGGGGACCGGGTATCGAAAGGCTCGACGATCCTGACGCTCGAGGCCGCGACCGGGACGCAAGCCGAGGCAGACGCGGTATCCGCTGGCCAGCCGCCGGCAATGATTGCAGAGCCGATCGAGCCGGCGATGGAGCTCGTATCGAGTCTGCGGACTCCACCTGCGCAGGAAGCCAGTACACTCTCGACGGCTCCGCCGGGTCCTTCGGTCGTTCGCGACGGCACCGGCGACGGGGTGCTGCGCTATTGCGGGCCCGCCGTGCGACGGATGGCCCGCGAACTCGGCGTCGATCTGGCTCTGGTCAGGGGTTCGGGCTCTCGCGGTCGCATCATCAAGGGGGACGTGCTTGCCCACGTCAAGCAGGCCCTTGCGGCGCCGTCAGTACAGGTCGTGGCGATCGGCGGTGCGAACCTGCCGCCCTGGCCCAAGGTCGACTTTGCAAAGTTTGGCCCGGTCGAGGTCCAGGCGTTGTCGCGAATCCAGCGGCTTTCCGGCGGCAATCTCGCGCGCAACTGGGCGGCGATCCCGCACGTCACCAACCATCATGACGCCGATATCACGGAACTGGAGGCCTTCCGCAAGGAGGTCAACCTGGAAATTGCCGCCCAAGGCGTGAAAGTGACGTCGCTGGCATTCGTCATCAAGGCGTGCGCCGCCGCGCTGAGAGCACATCCTCGCTTCAACGCCAGTCTTGACGGCGACAATCTCGTGCTCAAGCATTATGCGCACGTCGGTTTTGCGGTCGATACGCCCAACGGGTTGGTCGTACCGGTGCTGCGGAACGCCGATCGAAAGGGCGTGATCGAGCTGGCGCGGGAATCAACGCTGCTGGCGCAGCGCGCCCGCGAAGGACAGTTGAAGTCCGATGACATGCAGGGAGGCTGCTTCACCGTGTCGTCGCTGGGCAGCTCCGGCGGGTCGTACTTCACGCCGATCATCAATGCGCCGGAGGTCGCGATCCTTGGCGTGTCGAGCGCCGTGACGCGTCCGGTATGGAATGGCCGGGAATTCCTGCCGCGCCTGATGCTGCCGCTATCGCTGTCGTGGGACCATCGGGTCCTCGACGGTGTGGCGGCGGCACGTTTCAATCACTTCCTGGTCACGCTGCTCGGCGATTTCCGTCGCCTCGCGCTGTGACCGGCCAACAGGAGGAATCGATGCCAGCCGCTGGGAGCCACGACGACCTGCAGGCGAACCTCGTCCAGCTGCGCCGTGACCTGCACTCGCACCCGGAGCTGGGCTACGAGGAAAGCCGAACCGCGGCGCTGGTCGCGAGCAAGCTGCAGGCACTCGGCATCGAGGTCACGACCGGTCTCGGTAAGACGGGGGTCGTGGGTACTCTGCGTCGAGGCGACTCGCCACTCTCCGTCGGGCTGCGGGCGGACATGGATGCCCTGCCGCTCACCGAGCTGAACGAGTTTCCGCATCGCTCGCGACACGAAGGGCGCATGCATGCCTGTGGCCATGATGGGCACACGGCCATGCTGCTTGGAGCGGCGGAGGCGCTGTCGGCCAGTCGCGACTTCTCCGGCACGGTCCATTTTATCTTCCAGCCCGCGGAGGAATCGGGCGGTGGTGCCCGGGCGATGATCGAAGACGGGCTCCTTGAGCGTTTTCCGATGCAGCAGGTATTCGCGCTGCATAACTGGCCCGGGCTCGCTGTCGGAGAACTGCACGTTCGCGACGGCGTGATGATGGCCGGCGCCGACACCTTCGAGATCCACGTCACGGGTCGCGGCGGCCACGCGGCGATGCCGCACCAGGCCATCGACGTCATCGTCGCCAGCAGTTCGCTGGTACAGGCGCTACAGACTCTCGTGTCCCGCAATGTCGACGCGCAGCAGGCTGCGGTCGTGAGTGTGACGCGATTCAATGCCGGCCAGACGACGAACGTCCTGCCAGAGCGCGCCGAGCTCGCCGGTACGGTGCGCACGTTCACGCCGGAAATGCAGTCTGCGTTGGAAAGCGGCATGCACCGCATCTGTCACGGCATCGAGGAAGCCTTCGGTGTAACCATCCGGCTCGACTACCGTCACGGATACCCTCCCACGCGCAACGCGTCCGGGCCGGTCGAGTTGTGCCGGAACGTGGCGCGCGAGGTCTTCGGCGCCGAGCGCGTGCGCGGGGACCTGATGCCGAGCATGGGCTCCGAGGACTTCGCGTTCATCGCGCAGGCGGTCCCGGCCTGCTACGCGTGGATCGGCAATGGCATGATCGGGGACGGCGCTCATCTGCACAGCCCGCATTATGATTTCAATGACGATCTCATTCCGTTCGGCGTGCGCTACTGGGTGCGCCTGACACGCGCTGCGCTGGCCGAGTCGTCGTAGCGACCAGGTGAGTGCTCGAGCGGCCACCGCCGACTTTCGCCTGGAAGGGTTCCGATCTACCATGCGGAATCCGCTCTTCCATGACCGCGCGGGCGATCCAGTGGCCAGCACATGATCAAAGCAATCAAGTTCTCCAGTTATCTCGAGGCGCTGGCGCTCGAGATCCGCAAGAGTCGAAGTGGAGAGAAATCTCGACTGAAGCTGCTGGCGTCCGGGGCCAGGCGGCTCGAAATCGTTGGTTTCCGCGACCTGCTCGTCGAGGACGTGTGCCGGGATGCTGATCTCGCCAAGGGTACGTTTTACATCTACTTCGAGTCGAAGGAGGTGTTCCTGCGCGAACTGATGAAGCAGTACGTCGATTTCGAGCTCCACACGTACCCATCCCTTGCCGCGACGCGAAGCCCATACCGTGGCGTCCACGACTGGGTTTCCTGGTACGAAGGCACTTTCGCGGCCAATGCAGGCATCCTGCGCTGCATGATCGAAATGGGCGCGACGGACGCTGAAGCGGAGGCCTGCTGGCACACTCGCAATCACTCCATCGTCGAGCGGGCGCTCGAGGTGTTGCGGCGACGTCTCGAGAAGGCGCCCAGCGCGCGCGAGACCGAACTGCTGCGCGCCGCAATTCGTGCTGGCGGGAGCATGATGGACCAAAGCCTGTTCGAGCGATACCGAATCCAGGTGGGCACAGGGATGAAGGAAGCGTCCGATGCGGAGCTGATGATCGACCTGCATGCGCTGCTGCTCTACAGGGTCCTGTACGGATCGGATCCGTCATCCGCCGAGGTTGGGCAGGTTCGTCCGCTGGTCGCGCTCCGCTGGCAATCGGGCTGAAGCCGACCGGCAAACATGGCCAGCCGGTCAACGTCGTTCGAACAAATAGCACCGCCTGCCGCACTGCAACAATAGGGTAATCGGCTACACAGGTGAGGTGCAGGGTGCCAAGGTCTGTTGCGAACATGACCGGATAGTCATATAGTCCCCGACATGCAGTTTGCGCCGACGCCGGCGCCGCGGCTGGAATAGGGGAGAGCGGTGAGCAGGCCGGTCATAGTCACGTGCGCCGTCACGGGGTCCCAGCGCACCTTCGAGCGCCACCCGAACATTCCGATCACTCCGGAGCAGATAGCGCTGCAGGCCGTTGATGCTGCGCGAGCCGGCGCCGCGATGGTACACCTGCACGTGCGCGATCCGCGCACCGGCGCCGCGGTCGGCGACACCGCGCTTTATCGCGATGTCAGCGATCGGGTCCGGGCGAGCGGCGTCGAGGTGATCGTCAACCTGACGACCGGGTACGGCGGCCGGTTCGTGCCGAGTGCCGGCAACCCGCGAATTGCCGACGACTCCCAGTCAAACCTGCTCAGCCCGGAAGCGCGTACAGCGCATGTCGTGGATCTCCGCCCGGAGGTCTGCAGCCTCGACGTCGCAACCATGAATTTCGGCGAGCAGGTGTTCATGAACACGGCAGGCCACCTGCGTGTCATGGCCGAACGGATCCGGGCCGCCGGGTCGAAGCCGGAGATCGAGGTGTTCGACGCCGGCCACATCATGCTGGCCCGGCACTTGATCGAGACCGGTTACATTTTGCCGCCGCCGCACTTTCAGTTCTGCCTGGGGATCCACTGGTCGATGCCGGCGACACGCGAGGCCATCGCCTTCATGGCGGGCCTGCTGCCGGCGGGCGCGACCTGGTCCGCATTCGGCATCGGTCGCTTCCAGTTCCCCATGGTCGAGGCTGCGGTCGAGCTGGGCGGACACGTCCGTGTCGGGCTGGAGGACAATCTCTACCTCACCAAGGACGTGATCGCGCCGGACAACGCGGCATTGGTGCACAGAGCTGTAGAGATCATCCGCAGCAAGGGTTGCCGTCCCGCGAGCCCTGCTGAGGCGCGTGAAATGCTTGGCCTCGCAAGGGCGCCGGCCCGGACGCAGGCTTCCCGATGACGGCAACGGTGATCCAGGTCCTGCCCTCACCCGCGCTGCGGATCGTCGCGGAGGGGCTGAGATTTCCCGAAGGCCCCGTCGCGCTTGCGGACGGCACCGTGCTCGTCGTGGAGATCGCCGGGCAGGCACTGACCCGCATCCAGCCGGATGGCAGCAAGCAGGTGGTCGCCGAACTCGAAGGTGGCCCGAACGGAGCCGCGCTGGGTCCGGACAACTGGGTGTACATCTGTAACAGCGGTGGGTGGCGCTACACCCGTGAGGCCAATGGCTGGCAGCGGCCCACGGGGCAGGCGGCCCGCGCGGGCTGGATTGAGCGGGTGAACCTGCGTACAGGGAAGATCCAGCGTCTCTACGAGCGCTGCGGCCGTCACGCGCTGCGCGCTCCCAACGACCTCGCGTTCGACCGTTGCGGCGGCTTCTACTTCACGGACCACGGCAAGCGCAGGGCGCGCTCTCACGTCCTCGGCAGCCTCTACTACGGCCGTGCGGATGGTTCGGACGTCGTTGAAGTTGTTGCCGGGATGCTCACTCCGAACGGCGTGGGATTGTCCGCCGATGGCAGAATTGTCTATGTGGCGGAAACTTTGCCGCGCCGCCTCTGGGCGTTCGAGTTAACTGCCCCGGGAGAAATCCGGCGCGAGCCATGGCCCTCACCGAATGGCGGGCGCCTGGTCGCGGGGTTGCCGGATGCACATTATCCCGATTCGCTGGCGATCGATGCCGCCGGCAACCTCTGTGTGGCCTCGTTCAACCAGTGCGGCATTTGGGAAATCGCGCCGGACGGTTCTTCGCGCATCTTCCGACCCGTGCCGGATTTCTATACGACCAACATCGCCTTCGGCGGGTCGGACCTGCGTACCGCCTTCGTGACGCTGTCCTGCACCGGGCGCCTCGTTTCCTTCCGCTGGCCGTGCCCCGGCCAGCCGCTGCCGTACGTCAATTCCCTCGCTACGGAGTGCGCCAGCGCATGAGTCATTTCGCGCCATTTCTTCTCGCGGGCAAGTCCGCCTTCGTCGCCGGCGGCACCAGCGGTATCAACCTCGCGATCGCGGAAGCCTACGTAAAGGCCGGCGCGCGCGTCGCCGTGCTGAGCCGCAAGCAGGAGAAGGTCGACGTGGCGGTGGCGCATCTGGCGCGGTTCGGGACAGCCTCGGGATATGCGGCCGACGTGCGCGAGTACGCCGCGGTCGAGGCAGCGCTCAAGGCGTTTCATGCGGTCGCGGGCCCGATTGATATCGTCGTCTCGGGGGCGGCGGGCAATTTCGTCGCTCCTGCCACGGGCATCTCATCGAACGGCTTTCGCACCGTTCTCGAGATCGACCTGCTCGGCACTTTCCACGTGCTGCGCGCATCCTTCGATCTGCTACGCAAGCCGGGCGCCAGCCTGATCAGCGTTTCCGCGCCGCAATCGACGGCGGTGAGCTTCGGGCAATCGCACGTATCGGCCGCCAAGGCGGGCATCGACATGCTGACCCGATGCCTGGCCGTGGAGTGGGGCGCAGAGGGTGTACGAGTGAACGCCATCGTTCCCGGCCCGATCGAGGATACGGAAGGAATGGCGCGCCTTGCACCGACGCCTGCCGTGCGGCGGGCGTTCGAGCGCACGGTGCCATTGGGGCGCTTCGGCACCAAGCAGGACGTCGCGAACCTCGCGCTCTTCATGGCAAGCGGGGCCGCGCAGTACATGACAGGCACCGTGACCTATTGCGACGGCGGGCAGGTGCTGACAATGGGCGGTGCCATGTCCCCGGCCGCCATGCAGCAACTGCTTACCCAGGGAGATTGAGATGAAGAAGACACCGAAAGTCATCATTACCAGCGCGACGACTGGTGCGATGCACATGCCGTGCATGTCACCGTACCTGCCGCTCACACCCGACCAGGTCGTCGAGGACTCGGTAGCGGCGGCCAAGGCGGGCGCTGCGATCATTCACCTGCACGCGCGCGACCCGGAGAACGGCTGCCCGGTCACCGATCCGGCCGTGTACGGGCTCTATCTTCCGCGTATCAAGGCACAGACCAACGCCATCATCAACCTGACGACGGGCCAACCCGCGATCCGCCGCGATCCCAAGACCGGGCAGATGGTGCCGAAGTTGACGTGGTCCGAGGTGCTCGACGAACGGCTTGCGGCACCCAAGGAGTTCGCACCAGAGATCACGTCGTTCAACATGGGGCCGATGAACGCCGCGAACTGGCTGCTCGGCGAGCGCTACGATCCGGCACAGCTGCGCGACTGGGAGAAGCTCTTCATCAGTGCGACCCGGGACATGACCCTGATGAACACGTTCGCGAGCATGGAGAAGATTGCTCGCGAACTCGGGCAGGACCGCGGCGTCACCTTCGAGTACGAGTGCTTCGACATCGGTCACCTCTACACGCTGCGCATGCTCGCTGACCGCGGGCTGGTCAAGCCGCCGTTCTTCATCCAGTCGGTGTTCGGCTTCCTGGGCGGACTGGCCGCCCATCCGCGGCACGTCCAGCACTTCAAGGAAACGGCGGACATGCTGTTCGGCGAAGACTATTACTGGTCGGTGCTCGCCGCCGGCAAGGAGCAGATCCGGATGACGACCCTGTCGGCCGTCATGGGCGGCAATGTCCGCGTTGGCCTGGAGGACAGCCTGTGGTACGGCAAGGGCCTGCTCGCGAAGAGCAGCGCCGAGCAGGTCGGACGCATCCGGCGCATCCTTGAGGAACTCGGGCTGGAGGTGGCGACGCCCGACGAGGCGCGCGCGATCCTCGGCACCAAGGGCGCGGACAAGGTGAATTTCTGATGAGCGCCTCCACTGTTGCTCCGCATCCAGAGGAGCGAAACCCTGTTTCGGCGGCGCTCTTCGAGCGTGCGCTGCACGTCATGCCGTCCGGCTATACGCGTGATCTCGTCGCGACGAAGCCGCACCCGCAGTACGCGGTGAGCGGCGACGGTTGCTGGATCACCGACGTGGACGGCCACCGGGTGATGGACTGGGTAAACAACTTCACGGCCCTGATCCACGGGCACAATCGGCGCGAGATCGTCGAGGTCATCGCCTCCCAGGCCTCGCAGCTGATGTCCGCGATCCTGCCGACGGAATGGGAGGTGAAGCTTGCCGAGCTCATTTGTGAGCGGATCCCGAGCGTCGAGCGGGTCCGCTTCATGAACTCCGGGACCGAAGCGAACCAGGTCGTGACGAAGGTGGCGCGTGCCTACACCGGCAAGACCAAGATCGCCAAGATGGAAGGCGGATACCACGGGCAGTACGATCTGCTCGAGGCGAGTTTCCAGCCGAGACCTGGCCTGTGGGGTGATGCGCGGCGCCCGGTGCCCGTTGCACACAATCCAGGCACCCCGCAGAGCCTGCTCGACGAACTCGTCATCCTGCCGCTCAACGACATCGAGGCGAGCCGGGAGATTCTGCGCGAGCGGGTCCACGAGCTCGCGGCGGTGATCCTCGACCCGTTCCGGCTGCAACTCGGCATGGTCGAGCCCCGCCTGGACTATCTGCAGATGCTGCGCGAGGAGACTTCGCGACTGGGCATCCTGCTCATCTTCGACGAAGTCATGTGCCTGCGGGTCGGCTACCACGGCGCGCAGGGCCTGCTGGGTGTGACTCCGGATCTCACGACCATGGGCAAAATCATCGGTGGTGGCCTGCCGATTGGCGGGCTGGGTGGATCGATGAAGGTCATGTCTGTGTTCGACATGGAGCGCGGCGACAACCGCATCAAGCACAGCGGCACGTACACCGCCAACCCGATGTCGATGGCGGCAGGCTACGTCGGCATGTCGCTGCTGACGCGCGAAGCCTTTGCCGATCTTGCGGCGAAGGGCGAGCGTGTTCGCGAGGGCCTCGAGAAGATCCGGCGCGACCTCGGCATCGAGGGGTACGTGGCCGGGGCGGCATCGCTGTCCGCGTTGATGATGACGCCCACCGTGATCAACAACTACCGCGAGCTCGCCGCGGCGGTAGCTGGCGGGATGGCGGAGCGCATGGGCGTCGCACAGCGACTCCTCCTCGAGGAGGGGTTACTCACGATGCGCGGTGGATTCGTCGGCTCAACGCCGATGACCGACGACGACATCGAGTTCACGCTGGGCGGTACCCGGCGTGCCCTGGCTCGAATGAAGACCCTTTGACCCGCAGCCGGAACTCAGCCATGCGCATCTGGATCCGCCGCAATCCGTTCCTGTCCTTCTACCTGCTGGCCATCGCCTTTCCGACGCTGCTTTTTACCTACCTCGTCCTCCTCGAGATCCTGGCACCGGACATGTACGGGCCTGGCGTCAGCACCTATCGTCATTTCAATGACAGCATGGCGCAGCTGCAGCAGAACGCACCGCTGCTGACGCAGCATCGCGACAGCGTCCTGGTGTATCTCACCTTGTACGCCATGGTGCCGATCGCCGCTCCGTTCCTGTTCTTCCCGTTCGCGCCAACGGTGAGCGCGCTCATCGTCACCGCGCTTGGTCGGGGTGCGGCCGCAGTGCGGGCGCTGGTCGGTGCTTTCGCGCCTCTGCGCGGAAGCCTTGGCTGGCGCGATGGTGTGCGGATCTACGGCCGGCTGCTCGCGTTCATGATCGCCGGTATCGCATTGGTGATGCTCGCGGATGCGCTATTCAACGGGGGCGCGAGGACCCCCCAATTTATCAAGACCTGGGGGCTTGCGGACTGGCGGTTGTTCGCCGCTGGCTGGCTCGCTGCGCTGTTCACGAACCAGGGCGGCCTGCTCGAGGAACTCGGGTGGCGCGGCTACGCGTGGCCGGTGCTCGTGAGGAAGTGCGGGGACCCGTTGAACGCCGCCGTCCTGCTCGGCGTCGCCTGGGCGATGTGGCACCTGCCGCGCGAGATCCCGACATTGCTGCAAGGACAACAGACGCTGACCGGTCTCGTGCTCAGCAACCTGGTGTTCATCGCCTCCTGCGTCGGCATGACGGTCGTCGCGGTGTATTTCGTGAACATCACCGGCGGCAGCGTCGTGCCGGCCATCATGATTCACGGTTTGCTGAACTACCTGTACATCGGCTTCGAGTCCGGTCGTGTGGGAATTCGCAGCGACCTGTTGGGCAACCCGGTGCCGATCGTGTGGTTGACGGCAGGATGCATCACGCTTGTGGTCGCTGGCCGCGACCTCGGATGGCGCCGTCGGATGGAGATCCACGGCGGTGACGGCCGCAGCGACCCGGCCAACCTCTGGGCCGGCTCACCGGCGAGTTCCTGAATAGAGTCATGCTCCATGAAGTTTCCTGATCCGCAGTCGAGGTCTGCAGCGCTGTTCGCGCGAGCGCGACGGGTAATGCCAGGTGGCAATACCCGGCACATGGTCACCTTCGATCCGTATGTCATCTATGCCGATCGAGGGCAGGGGTGTCGCGTCACCGATGTCGACGGCAACTCCTACATTGACTGGGTGAACACCTTCTCGGCGCTGATCCATGGCTATGGGCATCCCGCCATTCACGAGGCAGTTACCCGGCAGCTCGAGCGCATGACGGCGTGCATCCTGCCGACGGAGGTCGAGATCGATCTCGCGGAATTGCTCGTAGAGCGCATGCCGGCGGTCGAGCAGGTCCGGTTTGCCAACTCTGGCACCGAGGCGGTGATGGTGGCCGTCAAGGCCGCGCGCGGCTACACGCGTCGGCCGCTGATCGTGAAATGCGAGGGTGGTTATCACGGGCAGTACGATTTCGTCGAGCCCAGTTTCCTGCCGACACCCGAAAACTGGGGGCCACGCGAACGCCCGGCCGTGATGCCTTTCGCTCGCGGCACGCCTCAGGGTGTGCTCGACAACGTCGTCGTAATCCCGTTCAACGAAGTCGAGATTGCGCTGGCCCTGCTCGAGGAACGCGCGGATGAGATCGCCGGGGTCATCATCGATCCTTACCCGGCCCGTCTCGGATTTACGGCCGCGGAGCCGGCGTTTCTGCAGGCACTGCGCGAATTCTGCGACCGCAACGGCTCGGTGCTGATCTTCGACGAAGTGTTCTGCAATCGTGCCTCGTACCATGGCGCCCATGGCCGTGCGGGAGTGCTGCCAGATCTCGTGACGCTCGGGAAGATCATTGGCGGCGGTTTCCCCATCGGCGCGGTCGGCGGCCGTGCGGTGGTCATGGCGGTATTCGACAACCTCGCCGGACCGCCCGCGGTCAGTCACAGCGGCACGTTCACCGGGAACCCCATCGCGATGGCCGCGGGGGTGGCGGCCATGCGCTTACTTACGTCCGAGAGTTTCGATCGACTCGCACGGCAGGGCGATCGATTGCGCGAGGGCCTGACCGGCCAAATCCATGCGGCCGGCCTCGTCATGCGCGCGAACGGCTTTGGCTCCATGACCTCGCTGCAGCTGTTCCGCGACCCGATTCGAACCTACCGCGAGTTTCACCTGCAGTCCGGCCCCGGCTACCTGCGCCGCATGCAGGAACTGCACCGGCACATGCTGAACGAGGGCGTCTTGATGGCGACGCGGGGCCTGATGATCGGCTCGACACCGATGACCGATGCCGATATAGACGAGACCATCGAGCGCTGTGGTCGCGCGTTCGTCCGCTTTGCGACGGGAGCGACGCCATCTGGCGCCTGATTGCCCGGGAGATCTTTGATGCGCAGATTCAGCACCAGCGTCACCCTGATGTTCCGGGAA
>Ga0315283_10004654_pt1 | contig 11980 bp, 14 predicted proteins | sample YL17G09_0_MG_FD_204541 | JGI IMG/M metagenome (GOLD analysis project Ga0315283, IMG submission 204541) | Sediment microbial communities from Yellowstone Lake, YNP, Wyoming, USA - YL17G09_0 | ecosystem: Environmental > Aquatic > Freshwater > Lake > Sediment | place: USA: Wyoming | collected...
TCATCCCGCTCACGCGCGTCCTGGAGGTCGACCAGTACCTCGACTACATCACCAACCGCGCGCTGCCGGACATCGACCGGGATGTCCTCCATGCCCTGGAGGGCCTGTGGTCGGCGGGCTCCGTGCCGGGCAACACGGAGGGCGAGCGCTTCGTCTGCGCGTCCTGCGACCTGGACCTGCCGGCGCTGACCGACCTCGCGCGGCGCGTGTTCATGGTCCAGGTCCGAGACTTCCTCGACCCCTGGACGTTCGACACCAAGCGTGCGATGAAGTGCTGCATCGGCATCCTGCAGGACGACGGGCGGATGATCCCCTTCTGTACGTACAACACGGTCGGCTACCGGGAGCAGACCAAGGCCCGCCTGGCCGCGCGACGCCGCGGTGCGCGGGAGATCCCGGTGATGGAGGCCGCCCGTGGCTGAGCCGATCGCGTGGGTCGACCAGCCGGGCCACACCCCGCTCGCCCCCGGGGCCGTGCTCGCCTGCTGTTCCACGCTGTACGCGAACCCCCTGGCGGAGTTGCTCATCGGGGATTCGCTGCATCCCGGTGGCCTCGCAAGCACCCGGGAGCTCCTGCGGGCCTCCGGGCTTCAGCCCGGCGCCCGGTTGCTCGACGCCGGCTGCGGGCTCGGGGCGAGCGCACGGCTCGCCGCGGAGGAGTTCTGCCTCGCCGTCGACGGCGTCGACGGAAGCTCCGACGTCATCGCCCTGGCCGAGGTCCGCGGGTCGCACCTGCGGATCCACTGGACGCTCGGTGACCTCGCGGCCCTGCCGTTCGATGACGACTCGTTCGACGCGGTGCTCGCCGAGTGCGTCCTGTCCACGACGGAACGGCCGACCGTGTTGCGTGAGCTCGCGCGGGTCCTCAAGCCGGGCGGCGTGCTCCTGGTGAGCGATGTCGAGGTCCGGCCAGGCGCGGTTCCGGAGCTCGCCGAGCACCAGCTCCTGGGGGCGGCGCTGTGTGTCACCGACGCCTGGCAGCCGGGCGAGCTCGACACGCGTCTCCCGGACGCCGGGTTCAGGATCCGGCGCCGGCGCGACCTGTCGACATCGATCATCGCGCTCGTGGACCGCGCCGAGGCTCGGGTCGGTCTCGCGATGGTGGCCGCGCGCGACATGGGGCTGGATCCGGCGCAGCTGTTCGGGTCCGCCATGACCCTGTCGCCCGGCCTCGAAGCGGCCCGTGTCCGTGAGCTGGCGGATGGCGTTCGTGCCGCCGTTCGTCGCGGCGACCTGCGCTATGTTGGGGTGGAGGCGGTCCTGGCCTGATCTTCGCCGGCGTCCCGGGCGCGCGTGAGCGCGGCCCGCGAGCGTCGCACGACGTTGGCGGCTGCGATGCAACGGAGGCCACGCCTGGAGCACCGACGTGATCTTCCTCACATCGCGAGAGCGCCCGGCGCTCTACGGTCGCTGGGTGATTGATTCCGCCAAGGAGCACGCGTGAGCAAACGGAGTCGTCGGTCGACCATGAGGCCGGCCTCGCAGGCCGATCCCCAGGAGCTCGGCCGGGCCCCCCAGCCGACTGGGACGAGATCCATTTCGTCCGTACGCCGCCAACAGCGCCGCGACGCCGGTCGCCGCCGCTCGCGGCGCTGGATCATGCCCTCGCTGCTTGGCGTGGCCGGCCTTGCCGCGGTCGCCGTGATCGTGGGTGGGATCGTCTCGAGTTCCGCGGGCAGCCAGCTGCCGGCCACCCGTGCGGTGATCGGTGCCGCGGATGCCGCCATCGTGATCCGCGAGTACGGGGACTTCCAGTGTCCGTCCTGTGGTGCCTTCGCCCGCCAGGTGGAGCCGCAGATCCGCGCCGCCTACATCGACACCGGGATCGTGCGCCTCGAGTGGCACGACTTCGCCTGGATCGGCCGCGAGTCCAAGGACGCCGCCAACGCCGCCAGGTGCGCCGGAGACCAGGGCAAGTTCTGGGAGTACCACGACCTGCTCTACCGGAGCCAGGCCGGCGAGAACCAGGGGGCGTTCGCGAAGGACCGCCTGAAGGCGTTCGGCGGGCAGCTCGGCCTGGAGCCCGCGGCCTTCGCGGCGTGCGTCGACGGCGACAGCCACGCCGATGCAGTGGCGCGCGACTTCGCGGACGTTCGCGACCGCGGCTTCAACTCGACACCCACGTTCCTCATCGGAGACCAGCGCATCGTCGGCGCCCAGCCGTTCGAGGTGTTCAAGACGGCCATCGAGGCCCAGCGCGGCGGCTGATGCCGTGATCGAGGCCGTCGTCGCCTTCATCGGGGGCGTCCTGTCCCTGTTCAGCCCCTGCTCGGCGCTCCTGCTGCCGGCGTTCTTCGCCTACGCGTTCCCGTCACGCGGCCAGCTGGTCCTGCGGACAGGCGTCTTCTACCTGGGCCTGATCACGCTCCTCGTCCCGATCGGCCTCGGCGTCGGGGCGATCGGCAGCCTGTTCCTGGAGCGGCGGGCGGAGCTGTCGATCATTGCGGGGCTCCTGCTCATCGGGATCGGGGCCTACCAGCTCGCGGTCGGCGGGTTCGAGATCCCTGGGGCGTCGCGGCTCCAGGGACGAAGCTTTGGAGTCTCCGGCGAGTCCCTCGCGGCGACGTACGTGCTGGGCCTCGTCTACGGGATCGGGGGCTTCTGCTCCGGTCCACTGCTGGGCGGTGTGCTCACCATCGCGGGCGCGTCCGGCGGCGCCTTGAGCGGCGCCCTCCTCCTCGCGATCTTCGGCCTTGGGATGGTCACCCCCCTGTTCATCCTCGCGCTCGCGTGGGAGCGGCTCGGCGCGAGCGGCCGCGGCCGGCTGCGAGGCCGTGAGATCCAGGTCGGACCGGTGCGCAGGCACGTGTCGGTGGTTATCTCGAGCGTCCTGTTCATCGTGCTGGGGATCGCGTTCATCGCCTTCCAGGGCGGCAACGCCCTGGGCTCCATCTACGAGGCGCTCGGCGCTGCGGACGTGGCGCTGCAGATCGAGTCACGCGTACGGGACCTCGCGACCCGTGCACCGCTCCTGCTGGCGGCGCTGGTTGTCCTGCCGATCACTGCCCTGTTGGCCATCGCGATCCGCGTCCGCCGCACCCCCCAGCCGCAAGAGGAGATCCCGTGAACAGGTCCGCCCCCACATCGGAAGCCGGCCCGCGGAGCCGCCCGGCGACGGCCGCGCTCCTTCTGGCCGTCGCCGGGGCCGGCGCGACAGTCGCCCTGTGGATCATCCTCGCCTCGATCACCGGCCTCATCTATCACTTCCTGCCGGGCGCCCCGTTCCTCGTGGCAGCCTGGGTCTTTCGCCAGGTGGAGCACGGCCGGCGAGCCACGTGGTCGGAGATCGCCGTCATCGTCACCGTCGGCGCGGTCGCCAGCATCCTCGGCAGCCTCGCCGTGGCGTCGATCGGGCGCGAGCTCGATGCCCCCGCCGCGACCGGCCTGGTGGCCCTGGCCGGGGCGGCGATGAGCGCCGCCTGGCTTCGGCGCGGCCCTTCCGCTGTCGCCGCCGATCGCCGCTCTGATGTATCCAATCCATGACTGCCACCCGCGTGACGTCGGGTCAGGGCTCGCCGATCTCCGATCGATCGGGTGCCGCAGCACGGTTCGTCGATGCCTGCCTGTACTGCGCGAAGCCGGCGCGTCTCCGGCGCACTGCGATGATCGCACTCGTCGTCGGCACGATCCTCACGCTGCTCAACCAGGGCGACGTGATCCTGGGCGGGAATGCGAGCGGTGCAACGGCGGTCAAGGCCGCGCTCAACTACGTGGTCCCGTTCGTGGTGTCCAACCTCGGGATGCTGAGTGGACGCGGCATGGCGGACGCTGACGACGAGTCGATGGCGTTCGAGGGCGCCACGGTCCAAGCAGGGAGGACCCGGTAATGGCGAGCGAGCCTGATCTCCCGGGCGCGATCCCGGGCATCAGCCCGGCGATCGCAGTCAACCCGGATCTGCGAGTGGCGCTTGCCGGCATGGCTCGTGGCCGCAGGCTCGTCATCGGCTACTACGCCGCGGCCCGATGCGGAACCGTGGTCGGCGATCTGTCACTCAGGTGGCGATCCGAGGCGCCTGCGCCGTGGTACCGGCGGCTGGCGCCCATCGACGGCGTCGAGGTGTACGCGGATGAGCGGCTGCTTGGAGTCCTCGCGATCGGCCTCCCGGAGCTCAGGCCTGGATCCCTGCTGCGACGCGGGGCGCCCACCCTCCGGCTCTCGAGGCCGGAGTGCTGGATCGACTTCCTCGAAGGCCCGACCGTCATGTCGACTCGGGGACGGCGGCCGGGCTGAGCCAGAACGCGGTCGTTGGACCAGTGTGATGCCGCACACAGCCGGGTCTGAGTGCGACGCCTACGGTTCCAGCGTGGCTGCAAGAACGTTACTGGCAGGGGTTGTCGTCGCGGGGATCATCGTCGCGGCGTGCCAGGCGTCGCGTGCGACACCCGAAACCACGCTGCCGGGGAGCTCCCCGGCCGGTCCTGGGACCGGGATACCGGAGGCGTCGCCCGCGAGATCGCCCGACCTCGCCAGGCTGCGGGTCTCCACGAGCGGCTGGCGGACCGACTTCACGAAGGCGAGCGTCGATCTCGGAGACTTCCGCGGCGGCGGGCCGCCCAAGGATGGGATCCCGGCGATCGATGCCCCGAAGTTCGAGTCCATCGACGCGGCGCGTGGCTGGCTCGCCGACCGGACCCCGGTCATCAGTCTCGAGGTCAATGGGAGCGCGCGAGCATATCCGCTGGCGATCCTCATGTGGCACGAGATTGTCAATGACAGCCTCGGCGGCTCTCCGGTGGTCGTGACGTTCTGCCCGCTGTGCAACACCGCTCTCGCGTTCGAGCGAAGCTTCGGCGGCACGACCCACGACTTCGGGACAACCGGGAACCTGCGCTACAGCGACCTGGTGATGTACGACCGTCAGACGGAGAGCTGGTGGCAGCAGGCCACCGGCGAGGCGATCGTCGGCGATCTGCTCGGGACGCACCTGCGGTTCCTTCCCGCCCAGATCGTGTCCCTTGGAGCGTTTGCCGAGGCCCACCCGGACGGCGACGTGCTCAGCCGGGAGACCGGGTTCCTGCGTGACTACGGACAGAACCCGTATGCGGGGTATGACGAGGTCGGGTCCAACCCATTCCTCTTCGAGGGGGTCGTGGACGGACGCCTCGCACCCAAGGAACGCGTGGTGACCATTGGATCGGGTACCGACGCGACCGCGTTTCCCTTCTCGGAGCTCCGCAAGAAGGGCGTGGCGACCGGCACGGCCGACGGGCAGTCGGTGGTGGTGTTCTGGGCACCCGGCACGGCATCCGCGCTCGACGCCGGCACGATCGACGACGGCGAGGACATCGGTGCGACAGGCGTCTTCCTGGCCAGCATCGACGGTAACCCCGTGACCTTCCAGCACGAAGGGGGCGAGGACGCGCCGATCACCGATGTCGAGACGGGATCGACGTGGTCGATCACCGGGCTTGCCACGGATGGTCCGCTCGCCGGCACGCAGCTCGATCCCGTGGCCCACGGGAACCACTTCTGGTTCGCCTGGGCCGCCTTCTCGCCCGAGACCACAATCTGGACCGCACCATGAGGTATCCGATGCCCTTGCGCTCACTCCGTGTCGCCCTCGTCCTTGGCGTGGCCCTGGTTGCCGCTGCCTGCTCCGCCGGCGCCTGGTCCACGACCGCGGTGCCGGCGGACAGCTCGGCCGGTGCGACCGCCGGGCCCGCCGGCTCCGCCGGCTGGCGCTCCGCGAGTCTCGTGGACGTGCGAACCGGCGATGCGTTCACGATCGACGGGCTGAAGGGCAAGCTCGTGGCGATCGAGCCGATGGCGATCTGGTGCTCGAACTGCCGGATCCAGCAGCGGGAGGCCGTGACGGCGCTCGCCGCGGTAGCCACGGACGATCTCGTGTACATCGGCGTCGACGTCGATCCCAACGAGCAGATCGATGCGCTCGCCGCCTACGCGAAGGAGCAGGGGTTCGACTGGACGTTCGCCGTTGCGTCGAAGGACGTCGCGCGATCGCTCGCCGCCGAGTTCGGCGACCAGGTCCTGTCGCCGCCGTCCACGCCGCTCATCCTCGTCGGGCCCGATGGGACGGTCCTCGAGACGCACTTCGGCATCCGGAAGGCCGACGAGCTCGAGGCGCTGTTCCGCCAGCACCTCCCCTGATCCGGCCACCATCATGCCGGTCGAGGCGCTCCTGACCACGTTCCTGCTTGGGATCGGCGCCGCCGCCAGCCCGTGCCTGCTCCCGCTGTATCCGGGCTTCCTCGCCTACCTTGCCGGCAGGGGTGCGGACGGCGCGCGCCGCTCGCCGCTCGTGCTCGCGTTCGCGGTCGTCGCCGGCGTGCTCACGGCGGTGATCGTCGTCGCCATCGTCGTGTCGGCCCTTGCGCTCCCACTCGCCGGCTTCCTGTCGTTCGTGGTGCCGGCCACGACCGGGGTGCTGGTCGTCCTGGGGCTCGTGATGCTCGCGGGTCGGAACCCGTTCGCGCGGATCACGACGATCCAGATGCCGGTCGTGCGGCGCCCGGTGGGCCAGGCGTACGTATACGGCCTGCTCATGGGCCCCATCGCCATTCCCTGCTCGGGCCCGTTCCTGATCGCGTTGCTGGGGATCTCGGTGGGCCTCGTGGATTCAGGGGCGCGGATCGCGTCCTTCGTGGTGTTCGGCCTCGGCTTCTGCATGCCCCTGATCGTGCTGGCGATGATCGGCGCGGCCCGGGGCCAGGCGCTGGCTCGCTCGATCGCAGGACGCCACAAGCTCGTGCTCCGGGTCGCGGGGGCGATGCTCATTGTGGCCGCGTTCGCGGAGCCCATCCGCCTGGCGCTCGTGGCGGCGCCCGGCGCGTAGGGGGTCCGGCGCAGGAAACGTGATCCGGCCCACAGCCGTACCGCCTCCGCCGGCCTACGGTGGCATCACGGGCACACGGTCATCCCACGACGCGAGGCGGCCCACCCTGCTGTTCGAGACCGGCTTGCTCCCCCGCTACTACCTGCCGCTCACCGATGTGCGGACCGACCTTCTCCGATCGTCGTCGACCGCGACCAGCTGCATAGGCCCGGTTCCGTGCGGCCGATGTGCGCCGGGACGCGTTTGCCATCGCGTATCGGCGCCTTGGGGGTGGTGTGATCCTCCACACATCCCGCGCCCACCTGGGGGCGTATCGTCTTGCCTGGCGTCCGTCGCCGCGGAGCAGGCGAGCGACGGTGCGCCGGCTTCCTCCGCCGCCACAGCACAGGACTGATATGGACCAGATCACCGTCTACGGGGCCCCGTGGTGTCCCGACTGCCGCCGCTCCAAATCGTTCCTCATGGAGCAGCGCATCCCGTTCACCTGGGTCGACATCGACACCGATGCCAACGGGCTGCGGTTCGTCGAGGAGCTCCAGCGCGGCGGCCGGACCATCCCCACGATCGTGTTCCCCGACGGCAGCCACCTGCTTGAGCCGTCCAACGTCGAGCTGGCCGAGAAGCTGGGTCTCCAGCTGCGCGCGACCCGGATGGTCTACGACGTGCTGATCCTGGGCGGCGGCCCCGCCGGCCTCTCGGCAGCGATCTACGCGGCGCGGGAGGGTCTCGACGCCCTCGTCATCGAGCGCGGCGCCCTCGGCGGCCAGGCCGGAACCACGGATCGGATCGACAACTACCCGGGCTTCCCCGAGGGGATCAGCGGGGCGGAGCTTGCCGACCGGCTGGTCGCCCATGCGCGCCGTTACGGGGTGGAGCTCCTGTCCGCCGTCGAGGTCACAGGGATCACCCGCGAGCCCGACTGCGTCATGGTCACTACCACGACCGGCGATATGTACGGCGCGGACGCGGTGATCATCGCCACCGGGTCCCAGTACCGGCGACTCGGGGTGCCCGGCGAGGCCGGGCTCATCGGGCTGGGCGTCCACTATTGCGCGACCTGCGACGGTCCGTTCTACCGCGGGGCGAAGGAGCTGGTCGTGATCGGCGGCGGCAACTCGGCGCTCGAGGAGTCCCTGTTCCTCGCGACGATTGCTGACAAGGTCACGATCCTGACCCGCGGCGAGCTCCGGGCGAGCGACCTCGTCCAGGCAAGCGTCCGCTCCAACCCGAAGATCGAGATCCACACGGGGATGGACATCCTGGACTTCGAACGCCGGGACGGGCGGCTGAGCGCCGTGCTGGCCCGCGACCGCGCCACTGGGGAGGAGCGGCGCTTCGAGCCCGAGGCTGCGTTCGTGTTCGTCGGCCTGAACCCGAACACCCAGTTCCTGCGAGGCATCCTCGACCTGGACCCGCGTGGCTTCATCGTGGCGCACGACGGCTACGCGACCTCGCTCGATGGCGTGTTCGCGGCAGGTGACGTTCGGTCGGGCGCAACCAAGCAGGTCGGCAGCGCGGCCGGGGAGGGGATCGCGGCCCTGCTCTCGGTCCGCCGGGCGCTCGAGCAGCGCCATCTCAAGGCGCGGACCGTCGTGGACGAGGGCGTGGACGAGCCCGCGGAGCCAGTCGGTGCACCCTGAACTGGGGCCCCGGTCTCAACTCCTGGACGGAGCGCTGTCGCTCGGCCCTCCTCGTGTCTCGTCTTCGGCAAGCGCCTTCCCCACGCTGGTGATCAAGCGCGGGAGCTGACGTCTCACGACGCCTCGGACGACGAGCACGTCGATGACCAAGTAGTCGTGGACGATCCTGGCGCGGATACCCTTGACGTCCCGCCAAGTGACATCGGGTACGCGGGCCAACGCAGTGGGTGAGGTCCTGCTTGCAGCCTCGCCGACCTGTCGCTCTTCGCAGCCCAGTGGTCCAACGGCATGCTGCCGCACATCGTCTTCAGCCCCGACGTCAGCGACGCCGACTACTTCCCGAGCCCGGGCTTCTAGGGTGCATCCGCGACGTGCGCGTTCCGCGTGGGGTGCGGACGTCGGGGATCACGCAGCCGCCGATCCACGCGCTCGCGGCCCTCGAGCCGTGTCGCAACGCGCTGGGACCCTGACGAGTCGCTCGGCTTCCTTCCCCAGCTGCATCCGAAGCTGCGAGCCCAGCACGACTACCTGCTCGGGTAGTCAGCCTTCGCGCACGTGCTTGCCTCCCGTCCAGCCGCCACGCGCCAGGACCCGCTCGCCCAGCTGCCGCGGTGCGTCCTCGAGCTCGGTTCCCATCGTGTCGTTCCAGCGATTGAGGAACGCGTACAGGCAGATGGCGGCGAGGATCTCGACGACCTGGTCCTCGGTCCAGGACTCTCGCAACCGGTCGAAGTGGGCGGCCGTCACCGCGTTCGGGACCGTCCCGGCGGCAAGCGCGCAGTCCAGGGCGGCGCGCTCGGCCTCGCTGTAGAGCGGGCTCGTCCGGAACTCCCAGATCGCTGCGATCTTCTCCTCCCCCACCCCGTTCAGCCCGGCGGCAATGAGCGAGTGGGCCTGGCAGTACTGGCAGCCGGCCGCGAGGCTCGCAACGTGGGCCGCGAGCCGCTTCAGCCCGGGGTCGACGCTGCCGGCGGGGTCCATCACGGCGTTCGTCAGGGCCTCGAAGGCGCGGACGATCTCCGGACGCCGCTGCATGGTCAGCAGGCTGTTGGGTACGATGCCGAGGATCCGCTCGAAGGTGGCGAACTCCCGGGCAAGTTCGGGGTGGGTGTCGATCGGTTGCGGCTGCATGCGGGTCATGGACCGATCATCTCACGGGAATCAGACAACCCGGCCGTCTGGCCGGGTCGTCTGGGGATTTCGCGGCCTGGAGGAGGAGGTCGCCGCGTCTGAAGGCATCATGCCGCCTCTGGGATGGCCCGGATGTGCGCTGCATCACGTTCCGGCGAGGATCCGTACCGCACGACGAACCGCCATCGACCGACCCGGCCGCTCGCAATCCGGGCCTGGACCGGGCTCTCCTCGGCGCTTACGCCCTGCAGCGTTTCGAGGATCCACGCTTCGCCGCACGATGCTGCGTCTGCGACAATCGGCGAATGACAGTCGCCATCGTCCAGCCGACCCATGGCCAGATCGCGGAGCCCGGCTGATGCTCGCCCGGACCGAACCGGCCTGTCTCGTCATCGCCGACATCGCGGGGTACAGCGGCTACCTCGCCGGCGTGGAGCTCGACCACGCGCAGGACATCCTCGCCGACCTCATCGACACCGTCGTCGGCGCGCTGCGGCCGTCGTTCAAGCTCGCCAAGCTCGAGGGTGACGCCGCGTTCATGTGGGTACCCACCGAGACCGTCGACGGGCCCGCCCTCCTCGACGGCGTCGAGCGCTGCTACTTCGCATTCCAGCGCCGCGTCCGGGACATCACCCGGGCCTCGACCTGCGAGTGCAACGCCTGCACCCGCATCCCGGGGCTGGATCTGAAGTTCGTGGCCCATCACGGCGCCGTCGCCCGGCAGCGGATGGCCGGCCGGGAGGAGCTCGTGGGCACCGACGTCGTCCTCGTCCACCGCCTGCTCAAGAACCGCGTCGGCGAGGAGCTCGGCGTGCCCGCCTACGCCCTGTACACGGACACGCTCGTGGGCGCGATGGGGCTCGCGGATCCCGCGACCGCGGGGATGCGCGCGTACCGCGAGTCGTTCGAGTCCGTGGGCGAGGTGGCGGGCTGGGTCACCGATCTCCGGGCCGCCTGGGAGGCGGAGCAGCGGCGCGGGCGCACGAAGGTGACCGAGGACGACGCCTTCCCGGCGGCCATGATCAACGCCGCGGTCCCGCGCGAGATCCTCTGGGAGTGGATGACCTCTCCCGCCCGGCGGATGCAGTGGACGTCGGGTGTCACGGAGGTCGACGAGACGCTCGCGAACGGCCGGCGGGGGATCGGCACCGTCAATCACTGCGCGCACGGCAAGAACGTGTCCATCGAGGAGGTCCTCGACTGGGTTCCGCCCGAGTACGTGACGAAGCGGATCACCATGCAGGTCCCGGGTGTTCCCCGGATGGTCATCACGATGGAGCTCATCGCGCGCGGGCCGTCCGAGACCGACGTCGCCTTCCGCCTCAAGCGGCCGCGCTCGGCGAAGGACCGGCTCATCGCGGAGGGGATCTGGGACCAGATCCGGCCGGGCGTGGAGCGGGACGGCGCGATCCTCGTCGAGCTCGCGGCGGCCGATGCCGCGCAACGGGCCGCGGGCCGCGAAGCGGAGCCGGACGTCCCGGCCAGCATCGCCCGCCACCTGTCGACACCGGTGAGGACCGCCGTAGGGCCCATCGCCTACCTGCCCGATGACGAGGGCGCGGGGTAACGAGCCTCAGCCTACGACCGCCGCCTGAAGCACTTTCGCGTCGCGACCACCGCCTGCGGTGGGCGAGGGCCTTCTCGCCTTGATGTGGATACATTGGTGCAGTAACGTGTCTACATGGCAGATGTCGGGATCCGGGAGTTGAAACAGCATCTCTCCGAGTACCTGGACCGGGCGGAACGGGGGGAGGTACTGCGGGTCACGGACCGCGGCCGACCGAAGGCGGTGCTCGGTCCGATACCTGGTCGAGCACGGATCGAGGATGGGATCCGCGCAGGTTGGATCAAGCCGGGCACGGGTTCGCCGCTTGGTCCGGTGCACCGGGCGAAGGCGTCGAGGCGGGTGCTCGACGTGTTGGCCGAGGATCGCGGCGAGTGAGCACGTATGTCGATTCGAGCGCGCTGCTCAAGCGCTACGTGGAGGAGTCCGATTCGGCCGGGGCCGACACACTGCTCCGAGCCGATCCCGCACTCCTGACGGCTCGACACACGATCGTGGAGGTCCGCCGCAATCTCGCTCGCCTGCTCTCGGGGCGCGACCTCGTGGCCGCGCGACTCGCGTTCGCGAACGATCTGCGCTCCTTCTCCATCGTCGAGCTCGACGAAGCGACCTGCGAATCGGCCGCCATGATCGCGGAGACGACAGGCGTGCGAACCCTCGATGCCCTCCACCTCGCTGCCGCGCAACGAGTCTCCGCACCCGGGGTGGGCTTCCTGACGTTCGATCTGCGCCAGGCGCAGGCCGCCCGCGCGCTCGGCCTGACGGTCCTGACGGCCTGACCGAAACGAGCCGTCGCAGGCGAGAATCACGGCGTGAAGGAGCCTCCATCACGGGATAGACCGGTCGAGGAC
>Ga0315283_10004655_pt1 | contig 11979 bp, 11 predicted proteins | sample YL17G09_0_MG_FD_204541 | JGI IMG/M metagenome (GOLD analysis project Ga0315283, IMG submission 204541) | Sediment microbial communities from Yellowstone Lake, YNP, Wyoming, USA - YL17G09_0 | ecosystem: Environmental > Aquatic > Freshwater > Lake > Sediment | place: USA: Wyoming | collected...
GCGGTTACGCGCCTGCGCGAAGTCTCGGCGGCCGTTGCTGCAGCGGTGATCGCGAATTCGCGTGGCGGCGTCGTGACGGACCCGCCCCCGGCGGCGCTGATCGAGGCCGTCGCGGAGAGGATGTGGGTGCCACGCTACGAGGAATACGTCGCCGTGGCGGGCGACGCTGCGGAGTGAACATGATCGGCCCCGTTGCCCTTTGCGTGCTGGCCGTCGGTGGATTGCTGCTCGCCGAGCAGCGTCGCGCATCGATCGGCATCTGGATCGCGAAGCCGATCGCCTCCACTGCGTTCATCTGGGCCGCTCTCTCGTCGGGCGCGCTCGCGACCACCTACGGGCTGCTGGTGCTCGCCGGGCTCGCGCTCTGCATGCTGGGCGACGTGCTACTGATCCCCGGCGACCGGCCGCGCGTATTCCGCGCCGGCGTGTTCGCGTTCCTGCTCGGCCACGTCGCCTATGGCGCGGCATTCCTGACGAGGCCGCTGTCCCCGCTCGGCCTGGTCGCCGGCGGGGCGCTGCTCGCGGTCGTGTTGCTCAGGGTGCTGCGGTGGCTCGGGCGCTCGCTGCCCGCCGACATGGTGGTGCCGGTGCGGACCTACATGGTGGTGATCGGGGCGATGGCCACGCTCGCCTGTGGGGTGACGGTCGCGGGTGGACCCTGGCAGGTGGCCGTCGGTGCGCTCGCTTTCACGGCATCGGACGTCGCCGTGGCACGAGACCGGTTCGTGAAGAACGGGTTCCAGAACCGGGCGTGGGGCTTGCCGCTCTACTACGGCGCCCAGCTGCTGATTGCCGCCACCCCAGTGCTGATGCACTGAGCCAGGATCGACCGGAATATCGGTCCCTCGCATGCCCGCCAACCTCTCACCCGAGTACAGGGCCGCGGCCGACGCCTACCGCAGGGCGCGCGACCCGCAGGAGAAGCTCGACCACCTGCGCGAAATGCTGAGCGTGATCCCCAAGCACAAGGGCACGGATCACCTGCAGGCGGATCTCAAGCGGCGCATCAAGGAACTGGACGAGGAACTCGCGGGCCCGAAGCGGGGAGGGGCGCGCAGCGGACCTGCACTCGTCGTGCGGCCGGAAGGAGCGGCGCAGGTCGCGCTGGTCGGGCCGCCGAACAGCGGCAAGTCACTGCTGCACTCGAGGCTCACAGGCTCGGGCGCGAGGAGCGGCCCGTATCCGCACACGACGCAGTACCCGGAGCCCGGCATGCTCAGGTGGGAGGACGTGCACTTTCAGCTGCTGGACCTCCCGGCGATATCCGCGGAGCACCCGCTGCCGTGGCTCGGCAGCACGCTGCAGTCGGCCGACGCCTGCCTGCTGGTGGTCGATCTCGCGGATCCCGAGTGCCTGCAGCACCTCGCATCCGTGCAGGCGATACTCGGTGAGCGCAGGGTCAGCCTCGTCACGGATTGGCCGGGTGCTGTGCGGCCGGATCCTGCCGCGCCGCCGCCGGGCCACGCGGATGCGGAAGACGTCTTCGACCTGCGCCTGCCCACGCTGCTGGTCGCGAACAAGTCCGACCTGCTCGGGACTCCCGGGACCGACCTCGAGGCGCTCGCCGAACTCGAGGCGCCGCACTTCCCGACGCTGCTGGTGTCGGCGCAGAGCGGACAGGGGCTCGGCGGGATCGGTGAGTGGCTGTGGCGTTCGTTCGGCCTGGTGCGGATCTACACCAAGGCCCCCGGCAAGACGGCGCTGCACGACCGGCCGTTCACGCTGCGCCACGGCGAGCAGACGGTCGCTGACGTCGCACGCCTGGTGCACCGCGAGATGGCACAGACGCTCAAGTACGCGCGGGTGTGGGGGACCTCCGTCGCGGCGGACGGACAGCACGTGGGCCGCGACCACGTGCTCTCGGACCGGGACGTCGTCGAACTGCACGCCTGAAGCGGTCGCCTCGCGCCAGCCCGATCTCCGTCGGGGCCGGATCGGCTACGATGTCCGCATGATTCCGCTGTGGTTCATGGTCGCCTACACGGTGTTCGTCGCGTACGTCATGGCGATCTGGTGGAAGAATTACGGCTGGCGCAATTTCCTCTGGTTCTCCGACATCGCCTTCATTGGCGCCGTGCCGGCGATGTGGCTCGGGAGCTCGCCGCTCGCAAGCGTGCTGGCGGTCGCGGTCCTGCTGCCCGAGATCCTCTGGAACGTGGACTTCGTCGGGCGACTGGTCCTGAGGCGGCGCATCACCGGCCTCACCGACTACATGTTCGAGCCCGAGCGACCGCGGCTGCTACGCGGGCTGTCGCTCTTTCACGTGCCGCTGCCGCTGGTGCTGCTCTGGATGCTGGCGGCCTATGGCTACGATGGCCGTGTCGGGCTGGCCGGTGCGGTCGCCCTCGCGGCGGTGGTGCTGCCACTGAGCCGTCTCGTGAGCGCGCCGGAGAAGAACATCAACTGGACCTACGGGCTCGGCGGGATACAGTCGCGTTGGCCCGCCTGGGGTTACGTGCTGGCGCTGTTCGGCGGGTTCGTGGTGTTCGTTTTCGTTCCGACGGACCTGCTGCTGCGCCGCATGTACTGAGGCGGAGGAGGTTGGAGACAGTCACCAATGGCTCAGAACAACCCGAAGCGGCCTGTCGTGCTCGAGAGAAGCAATGGGATGGACCCCTCCCCACTCCTACGGCATCGAGTGCCAGACTGGAGCTGTGAAGTAACCAGTCACGGAATGAGGAGGGGTCGTCATGAAGCTTACTCGCGTGGGTGTGGATTTGGCGAAGCAGGTCTTCCAGGTGCACGGCGTTGATCGCGCAGAGCGTCCGGCGTGGTGCAAGCGGCTGAAGCGCTCGCGCTGGATCGCGGATGTCGAGCGTGACGTCGAGCCGGGCTGCGAGATCGGCATGGAGGCTTGCGGCGGCGCGCATCACTGGGCCAGGGTTCTGCAGTCGAAGGGCTACCGCGTGAAGCTGATCGCCCCGCAGTTCGTGAAGCCGTACGTGAAGACGAACAAGACCGATGCGAACGACGCCGAGGCGATCTGCGAGGCGATGAGCCGGCCGAGCATGCGCTTCGTGGCGGTGAAGACCGTCGAGCAGCAGGATCTGCAGGCGGTGCATCGGGTACGATCGAGCCTGATCCGGGAACGCACTGCGAAGGCAAACCAGCTGCGCGGACTCGTCTATGAGTACGGTCTGGTGGCGCCTCGCGAGCTCAGTTCCCTGCGGCGTGCGGTGCCGGAGTGGCTGGAGGATGCCGAGAATGGCCTGACGGTGCGCTTCCGGTCGCTGCTGGCCGGTCTGTACCGCGACCTGCAGCAACTCGATGAGCGGGTGCGGGAGCTCGATCGGGAGATTGCCGCAATCGTTCGCGAGCACGAGCCGGTCGGTCGCCTCGAGCAGCTCACGGGGATCGGTCCGCTGACGGCCAGCGCGCTTTACGCCCTCGTGGGCGATGGCCGCCAGTACCGGAGCGGTCGTGAACTCGCCGTTGCGCTCGGCCTCACGCCGCGTCAGCACAGCTCCGGCGGCAAGGAGAAGCTGTTCGGGATCAGCAAGCGCGGCGACAAGTACGTCCGCACGCTGCTGATCCACGGCGCGCGCTCGGCGCTGCGCACGGCGGCCGGCAAGCCGGATCGACTCAGTCGCTGGGCGGTGGCCCTGGCCGAGCGTTCACATCCGAACGTCGCGACGGTCGCACTGGCGAACAAGCTGGCCCGGATCGCGTGGGCAATGCTGAGGCACGGAACGAACTACGAACCGGAGCACGTGGCGGCCTGAGGCCGGGCGTCCCGACTGACCAGAGGAGATCATCCACCGCGATTGCGAGCATCCCGAGTGATGGCGAACAGGTCGAACCGGCGTCGGAATAACCTGGGAATGTCCACGGGCGTGAAGCCCGAAGAAGCAATGAGGAGCCGACGCGCGAATAGCCCATCGTGGCCCGACCTCGGCTGATCGAGGTCAGACAGAGGCCGGATATACGTGAGCAGTCGTACCTTGTCGCCGGAATACGGAGTGCTGGCAAAGTGGGGTGGGGTCCATATACGGACGTTCCCATGCATCCATCGGCGACCGAGACCCAGTTCGACGTTGAATTGCCAACCGACCCAGACGCGAGCGGTTCGCATTGAGCGCTGCCAGATTCGCCCGACCAGGAAACGGGCGCAGAATCGCCCCAAAGATGCGTTCCGGGCTCGTCGCAATGGGCGAATTGCCTGCGGGCTGAAGGTCCCAGGAAGCGCGCTTTGCCCGAGACACAGACGATGACTGAAAGGAGATCGAAATGGACTACATGCAGTTGCCCCTGAGCGGCCTTGAAGCTCCCCTCAGCGACATGGAGCGGACGGTCCAGGACAATGTTCACCACTTTGCACTCAACGTCATGCGCCCGCTCGGGCCGGTCCTCGACAAGCTGACGGCCGAGCAAGTACCGGCCAAGGACTCGCCGCTCTGGGGCGCCCTGGCCAAAGCAGGCGAGCTCGGCCTGTCGATCATGGCCATGATGGAACTGCCGCCGGCCGAGCGCGCGAAGCTGCTGGCCATCGCGACCGAGGAACTGGCCTGGGGCGACGGCGGCATCGCCGGCGCCATCCTCGTCAACAACTTCCCGGTGATGTATTCGCTGCTGGCCGGCAACGTGGAGATGGCCACCTACTGCGACGGCAAGCTGGGGTGCTGGGGCATCACGGAGCCGGATCACGGCAGTGACATGCTCGATGCCACCGGCGTGCTGGCCGCCCCGAACGGCGTGTACGGCAAGCCCAACTGCACTGCGCGCATCGTCGGCGACAAGATCATCGTCAACGGCCAGAAAGCTGCCTGGGTGTCGGGCGCCATAACTGCGCAGGTGTGCGCGCTCTTCTGCCACTACCAGGACGAGAAAGGCGACGTCCGGCCCGGTATCGCGGCCATCGTGCCGCTAGACCTGCCCGGCGTTTCCCGGGGCAAGCCACTGGACAAGCTGGGGCTGCGCGGCCTGAACCAGGGCGAGCTCTACTTCGACAACGTCGAGGTGCCGATCTCTCATCTGCTTGCCGGCCCGGACAAGTACGAGGAACTGGCCTACCACATGCTGTGCGAGGCCAACCCCCACGTCGCCTGCGTCGCCGTCGGCGTCGCCCGCGCCGCGTTCGAGCAGGCGTGGGAATACGCCCACCGGCGCAAGCAGGGCGGACAGCCGCTCATTCGCCACCAGCATGTGCGGTTCCGCCTGTTCGAGATGTTCCGCAAGGTCGAGGCGGCCCGCGCCCTGACCCGCCGGGTCATGGAATACAACGCCACGGCCGCGCGTCCCTCAATGCTGGCCTCGACTTCCGCCAAGGTCACCGCGACGCAAGCTGCCTTTGAAGTCGCTTCCGACGCGTTGCAGATGTTCGGCGGCAATGGTGTGAGCCGCGAGTACCCCATGGAGAAGCTCTTCCGCGACGCCAGGGCGTTACTCATCGCCGACGGCAACAACGAGATCCTGGCAATGAAGGGCGGCAGCGACCTGGTCAACCCCGACTGGCTGTGAGGAACCCCGCATGAAGATGAACGCGTACGTCGCAGGCGTCGGCATGACGCCGTTCGGCAAGCACTTCGACAAAACCCTGAAGGCGCTGGCGGGCCAGGCCATCACGGAGGCGCTGCGCGACGCGGGCCTGCAGGCCGGGGACTTGCAGGCCGCCTGGATGGGCAACGCCGCGGCAGGCGTCACGGTCGGCCAGGAGATGATCCGCGGCCAGGTCGCGTTGCGCGAACTCGGCATCGGCCGTATTCCCGTGGTGAACGTCGAGAACGCCTGCGCGTCGTCCTCGACCGCGCTCCAGCAGGCCTGCGCGATGGTGACCGCGGGCCTCTACGACGTCGTGCTCGCCTGCGGCTCGGAGAAGCTCTTCCACGAGGACAAGCTTCGTAGCATGGGTGCGTTCTCGAGCGCCGTAGACGTCGAGGATCCCAAAGGCGCACTCAAGGTCCTGGAGAACATGGCACGAGCCGCTGGTGAATCCTTCGACGCAACGGGTGCCGGCGAAAAGCGCTCCGTCTTCATGGACATCTACTCGCTGATGGCGAAGAAGCACATGAAGCGCTACGGCAGCACGAAGGAACACTTTGCGATGGTGACCGCCAAGAACTCGTTTCACGGCAGCATGAACCCGCGCGCGCAGTTCCGCGACGAGATGACCGTGCAGCAGGTGCTCGACGCCCGCACGATCATCGAGCCGCTGACGCTGCCGATGTGCTCGCCGATCGGCGACGGCGCGGCAGCGGTCATTATCGTGAGCGAGCGCAAGGCGCGCGAACTCGGGCTCAAGAAGCCGGTGAAGATCCTCGCCTCGGCGCTCGTTTCCGGCTGGGACTTCGGGCGCGAAGGGGAGAGCGTCGGGGCCTTCGCGGCGCAGCAGGCGTATGAGGCCGCGGGCCTCGGTCCCCGGGACCTCTCCTGCGTCGAGCTGCACGACGCCTCCGCGCCGTCCGAGATCGTCGCCTACGAGTACCTCGGCCTTTGCGGGGAGGGCGAGGGCAAGTCCCTGATCGAATCCGGTGCAACCCGCCTCGGCGGGCGGGTTCCGGTCAACACCTCCGGCGGCCTGCTGCGCAAGGGACATCCGGTGGGCGCCACTGGTTGCGCCCAGATCGTCGAGTTGACGGAGCAGTTGCAGGGACGCTCCGGGCAGCGACAGGTCGAGGGCGCACGCATCGGGCTCGCACACAACGGCGGTGGAGCCATCGGCCTCGACGCAGCCGCGACCGTGGTCACGATCCTGTCCCGCGAGTGCTGAGCAATGGTCGAGACAAAAATTCCCGTCCTGTGCGAGTTGATCGCCGACTGGGCTGCGAAGGCACCTGAGCGCCCGATCCTGACGGTGGATGTCGGTGGGGGATTCTCAGACGAAGTCCGTACCTACGCACAGCTCTGGGACAACGGCCGTCGCCTGGCGCTGGGGCTGCGGGATCGCGGCCTCGAGCCGGGACAGCACTTTGCGCTGCTGATGGCGAACCACCCCGAGTTCGTCGAGGCCATGATCGCCGCCTGCCTGACCGGTACCGTGTTCGTGCCGATCGACCCGCGCGTCCGGGGCGACAAGCTGGTGTTCATGCTGTCGCACGCGGAGTGCCGTGGCGTGATCGCCGCCGACTACGCGGTGGGAAGCCTCGCGGAGATCCGTTCCCGGGTCCCTGGGCTCACCTGGGTCATCGGGCTCGAGACGCAGGAAGGCACGGAGCGCCTTCCCGAGTGGACGACGCCGTACGCGTCACTGATGAAGGAGGCGCTGCCCGCCGGCCCATTCACGCCCGCGTCGGCAGATACGCCGATGCAGCTCCTGTTCACGTCGGGAACGACCGGGGATCCGAAGGCGATCCTGAATCCGCATTTCCGCTGGGTGGAGACCGCCGCGCGCATTCCGATGCTCTGCGGCTGGAAGGCGGACGAGAAACCATACTCCGGACTTTCGCTGACGCACGCCAATGCGCAGATACTGACCCTGGGCGCGAGCCTCGTCAGCGGCACGCCCTGCGTCCTGTCGCGCAAGTTCACGAAATCCCGGCTCTGGGACATCACGCGCAAGTACGGCTGCACGACGTTCAACCTGCTCGGCGGCATGACGACCGCCCTCTACAGCGAGCCGCGGCGACCGGACGATGCCGACAACCCGGTCCGCTTCGTGTGCTCGGCCGGGATGCCGGCCGCCATCTGGGAGAACTTCGAGCGGCGCTTCAACGTGCAGATCCTGGAGTTCTATGGCGCTGCCGAGGGCGGTATGACTTTCAAGCCAATCGGCGTCGGACCGGTCGGCAGCATCGGCAAGACGATTCCTTCCCTCAAGCACAGGATCGTCGATGAGCAGGGGCGCGAGGTTCCGCGCGGCGAGCCGGGCGAACTGCTCTTTCAGGAAGCCAGTGGATTGCCCTACGTCGTCGAGTACTTCCGCAATCCGGAGGCCTCGGCGAAGAAGTGCGCGGGTGGCTGGCTGCACATGGGCGACGTCGTGGTCGAGGACCAGGACGGCTGGATCTTCTTCCAGTACCGCATGGGCAGCGGTATCCGCCGCAACGGCGACTTCATCAATGCCGCCTTCATCGAGAAGGTGATTGCCGAGGCGCCCGAGGTCGATGACGTCTATGTCTATGGCATTCCGTCGGCCAACGGCGTGCCCGGCGAAAAGGATGTCGTCGCGGCGGTCGTCCCGAAGGATCCGGACCTGGCCGCCTTTGATGCGCAGGGCCTCTATCGCCTGTGCCGGCAGAAGCTCGAAGCCAACTTCGTGCCCGGCTACATCCAGGTGCTGAGTCAGATTCCGAAGACCGCCTCGGAAAAGCCGCAGGACCGTTTCCTGGTGGAAGCGCTCGAGACCAATCCCGGTGCGGTGCATGCCGAAGCGCGCTGAATCACACCCCGAACATCCTCACGGAGCAAACACATGTCACTCGGACGCAAGGTCATCGTCTACGGCGCCAACGGTTACACCGGCAAGCTGGTCGCCGAGGCACTGGCGAATCGCCAGATCCCGTTCTATTTCGCCGGCCGCAGCAAGGACAAGCTGGAAAAGGCGCTGGACATCGTGCGCGAGCGCCTCGGTGCAAGCGCCTGGAAGCTCGATGCCGAGATCGTCGCGGTCGACAACGACGTCGAAAGACTGTTCCCTGTGTTCAAGAAGTGCAGCGTCGTGATCAACGTTGCCGGGCCGTTCATGCAGATCGCCTGGCCGGTGGTCGAGGCCGCGCTCAAGGCCGGCTGCCACTACATGGACACCACCGGCGAACAGGACTGGGTGATTGCAATCGCCGACAAGTTCGGTGCCGGCTTCGCGGCCAAGGGCCTGTTGATGGCGCCCGCGACCTCCTTCATGTGGTCCGCCGGCGCGCTGGCCGCGGAAGTCGTGCTCGAGGATCCCGAGATCGACTCGCTCGACATCCTGTACCAGATCGACAACGGCCTGCCGTCGGAGGCCTCTACCAAGTCCTTCCTGCGCATGGTGTGCAACGACACGTCGCAGTATTACCTGGAGCAGAACGAGTACAAGGCCTGGCCGAACGACGTCGCCCACGATGTGTTCGTGCCCTATCGAAATGCCAAGATGCGCGCGCTGCCCTGGGGCGGCGCCTGCGAACCGGTGTGGCTCAAGGGCCGCGTCCGCAACTGCAGGGTGCTCACCGCGATTGGCGAGCACATGATCGATCCGATCCTGCAGGCCATCCAAGCCTTCAACGCACAGGCTCCGGGACTCGACCAAGCTGGCCGGGAAGCGCTCACGAACGCCATCGGTGCGCAGATCAGCACCGGCGAGCCGCCCAAGGATCACCTGGACGTGCAGCGCGGCGTCATCGTGGTCTACGGCCAGAGCCGCACGAAGACCACGAGCTACGTGATGAACCTGTCCGCCGCCTACACCTGGACCGGCGAGGTCTGCGCGGAGGCCACCCGGCTGATTCTTGAAGGCCGGCTCGACAAGCCCGGGTTCCAGTCCGTGGCGACGGCGTTCTCCCATCGCGAGCTGATCCGTACCTTCAACGCGCTCGGGTATTGCAGCGCGCTGCCGAACTGATCCGCTGCTGCCAGGCAGTTATCTGGCTACCTGCAAGGAGATACAAATCATGGCTGGACGTCTGGCAGGCAAGGTGGTGCTGATTACCGGCGGAGCGAGCGGCATCGGGCTTGCGAGTGCGGAGGCGTGCGTGCGCGAGGGCGCCCGCGTCGTGATTTCTGACGTCAATGCAGCGGAGGGAGCAGCCCAGGCGCAGCGCCTCGCGGCAGACGGGCTAGAGGTGGCGTTCATCAGGCACGACGTCAGGAGCGAGGACGATTGGCGCCGGGTGATCGACGATACCGTGCAGCATCACGGCCACCTGGATGTGCTGGTGAACAACGCTGGCATCGCCGTGATCACGCCGCTCGAGCAGGAAACCCTCGAGGGCTGGCGCCGCACGCAGGCGATCAACGTGGAAGGCGTGTTCCTCGGTAGCCGCGAAGCCGTGCGGGTCATGAAGGGACGCGGCGGATCGATCATCAACCTGTCGTCGATCGAGGGTATTATCGGTGAACCGCTGGTGCCCGCCTACAACGCGTCCAAGGGCGCCGTGCGCCTCTTCACCAAGTCCACGGCTCTTCATTGCGCGCAACAGGGCTATGGCATCCGGGTCAATTCCATCCACCCCGGCTACGTCGGCACGCCGCTGATGGTGAACGCGTTGGGATCGTTGCCGCCGGGCGAGGCGGCGGCGCTGCAGCAGGACCTGATGTTGCGCATTCCCCTGGGGCGGCCCGCCGAGCCTCGCGAGATCGCGTACGGTGTCGTGTTCCTGGCGTCGGACGAGTCGAGCTACATGACCGGTTCGGAGCTGGTCATCGACGGCGGCTACACGGCGAAATGACATCAAAGCAGGACATCCATGAAAGCAAGACCGCTATTCACCGTGGCAGCGATCTTCAACGTCCTCGTGGGCCTTGGAATCCTGCTCGCTTACGACCGGCTGGCACCGTGGCTCGGCTTTCCTCCGAAGCCCACGGTGTGGATCCACATCGTCGCGCTGGTCGTGCTGATATTCGGATACGCGTACTGGCGCATCGCGACGGATCCGGTGAGGTTCCGCGAATACGTGGTGCTCGGCATCGTGGGGAAGCTGGCATTCGCGGCCGCGATCTACGGCCATTACCTGGCGGGTGATGCGACGGCGGCGCTGGCAGTCCTGGTATCCGCAGACGTACTCTTTGCGGCACTCTTCGGGACGTACCTGAAGAGAACAGCCGCCGATGGCAGGAGATGAATGGTGACGAAGAAGACCGTGACCGTCTTTGGCGCCACCGGTACGGCCGGCAGCGCATGCGTGGACGAGCTGATCCGCCAGGGGCAGTTCAATGTCCAGGTGCTTGCCCGCAAAAGCGGCCAGCAGGAGAAGACCTCGATGGGGCCGGCGCACAGCGAGGACGAAAAGCGGCGGCGCCACGCCCGGTGGAGCAGCAAGGGCGTGGAGATCAAGTCGGTGGATGTTACCGACCACGCCGAACTGATACCGGCGCTCGAGGGTACGGACTACCTCGTGTCCTGCGTGCCCTATTCGGCGACTGAGTCGCAATACCCGCTGATCTTTGCAGCCAGAGAAGCCGGAGTGGAGCGGTTCGTGCCCTCGGAATTCGGCGCCATCTACGAGTTCGAGCAGTTCTGGCCCACTGATACGAGCCATCGCAGGATGGCGCGCCAGAAGGCATTCATACGCAGGGTAATCGAGCTCGCCGGCCTCGACTACACCATCATCCCCGCAGGGCTGTGGCCGGAGTACTACTTGCTCGAGCCAGTGGCCGTGATGGGCGACGGCGAGCAGAAAGTCTCCTGGTCGACTGGCCGCGACGTGGGCCGCATCATCCCGCACGTGCTGGCGCACCCGCTGTCGCGTAATGCGATCTGCCCGGTCGCGGCGACCGCGTACTGTTCCTGGAACGAACTGCTGGCCGTCCGGGAGGGGCTGCTCGGCCGCAAGGTAGTAAGGAACTACCTGGGCGCCGAGGAGTGGAAGGCGGCATACGAGCAGCAGCCGCCCGGGCCCATCAAGGAGATCATGGCGATCGGTGTGCTCTGCACCGAGGGTCCCGATGGCATGTCGCTCTGGGCAAACTGGAACGGCACGTTCCTGCCTGAGTTCAAGGGCACGCCGCTGGCCGAACTGTTCCCCGGCTACATCGAGCCATTCGTGGCCGCAATTCGAGCGGCGCTCGTCGCGTCGGGAGCCTTGCCTGCAGGCTGAGCCCACAGGGATACGGTATTCCCGCGGTGCCGGGGGGTGATTCTCCCCGACCGGCTTTGCTATACTCCCGCCCAGCATCAAGAAAGGGGCGTTTGCCCCGGCCAACCTGCCTTCCCGGGCAAGGTGGCGCGCGCCGAGAGGCGCGGATGCGGCCGGAAGGCAACGAAGCGGGTGAAGCTTTCTAAACCCTCCGGCGCTCGAATCGTGGCGCGGAGGGTTTTTCGTTTCTACCTCCCGCACGGCTCGCGCGCCGTTCGTTAGACCCCCGGTCAGGTCTGCAACGCCCGCATGGGGCCTGGAGGTTTGACCATGA
>Ga0315283_10004656_pt1 | contig 11978 bp, 13 predicted proteins | sample YL17G09_0_MG_FD_204541 | JGI IMG/M metagenome (GOLD analysis project Ga0315283, IMG submission 204541) | Sediment microbial communities from Yellowstone Lake, YNP, Wyoming, USA - YL17G09_0 | ecosystem: Environmental > Aquatic > Freshwater > Lake > Sediment | place: USA: Wyoming | collected...
GAAGTAGATCGACGTCGTATCGAAGAACACGATGGCCAACGACTGATTGAGGAGATCCCGTCGGCGGGCGAACAACGCTTCTTCGATGCGGTCCTTGCGGGTCCGCGGGCCGAACGGCGTGGCGCCCCCTGATCGCGGGCGGGCAGGGCCTGGCCGAGCCACCCCATCGCGCGATACACGTGCTGCAACTCCAGCGGCTCGGTCCCGGGCAGCCCGTGGTCCTGCTGCCATCGCTCGGCGGCGCGGTCAGGGCCAATATCGCGAAAACATTAGGAATTCTGAGAATCAGCCCTAAAGCGCGTCCCCAAAGTGTCGAAGATCGGTTAGACCCGGGAACAGGAAGAAGCTAGAATCCTCAGCATGCGTCCCATGTCCCCGTCGTCCGTGACCTACCGCATCGTCCTCAGCCCAGAGTCGCCGGGCGGGCGACCGCGCGCGTCCTCGTAGCCCATGGCGAAACCCGCCATCAATCCGACGGTCTTCAGACTCGCCAGCGCGCACTTCATCTCGGACGCCTACAGCAACCTGCTCACGCCGCTGCTGCCGGCGCTCATCCCCAGACTGAATCTCACGCTCGCCGCCGCGGGCACGCTGGTGATGGTGTTCCAGATCGCCGCCTCGGTCTCCCAGCTCGGCTTCGGCCACCTCGCCGATCGCTGGCGCCCGAGGCTCCTGATCCTGGCAGGCCCCTTCCTGTCGGTGGCGGTGCTGAGCCTGATCGGCACCGCGACCACACCCGCAGTGCTCGCCTTGTTCCTCGTCATCGGCGGCCTGGGAGGCGCGGCCTTTCATCCGACGGCCGCGGCCGTGGTCCATCGGCTGGGCGGCGCGCGCCGGGGTCTCGCAATGGCGGTACACATCACGGGGGGATCGGTCGGCTACGCGCTGGCGCCGTTTCTGTTCGCGCCGTTTGTCGATCGGTTCGGTCTCGGCTGGACGCCGCTCCTCGCGCTGCCTGGCCTCATCGCGCTCGGCCTCGTCCTCCGCGGGATGCCACGCATCGAGGCACTCGGCCGTACCGATGGCGGCAGCTTCCGCGCGCTGCGCCCGTACGCCCGCCCCCTCTTCCTGCTATACGTCATCGTCGTGCTCCGCACGCTGACATCGCTCTCGTTCGCGACCTTCGTGCCGGTGCTGCTCACGGGCCGGGGTTGGTCCATGACGATGGCGGGCGCGGCGGTGTCCGTGTACCTGGTGGCCGCCAGCATCGGGGGCTTTGCCGGCGGACCGCTGGCCGACCGGTTCGGCCCGAAACGCGTTATCGCCGTGTCGCTGCTCATGTCGGTGCCGTTCATGGCGGCGGCTACGCAACTGCAGGGCTGGGGATTTGTCCTGACGATGGCGATCGGCGGGTTCTTCCTGCAGTCGACGCTTCCGGTGAACATCACGTTTGCGCATCAGATCGCGCCGGTGAGCGCGGCCACGGTGTCGTCGCTGATGATGGGCTTCGCGTGGGGAACCGGCGGCCTGAGCGTGCCGCTGGTGGGCGCGCTGGCCGACCGGGTCGGCATCGGTCCTGCGCTGACCGTGATGGCGTGCCTGCCGCTGTTGGGTGCGCTCTGCGTGCTGCCGCTGCCGCGCGGGTCGGATGCCGCGCCCGGCATGGGCCGGGCGTAGTCGGGTCAGTTCTGGCGGCCCTCGCCGATCAGCGCAATCCGGCTCAGCACTTCCTCGTGGAGGATCAGCATGAAGCGGCGGGACTCGACCACGGCCGCTTCGAGCTTGTCGATGCGATGATTCGTGCTTCCGTGAAGAGAATGCATCTCTTGATGCAGCGCTCCACCCATCTCTCGCATTTCTCCGCGCAGGTCTTCGGCCAGCGAGGCCATTTCCCCGCGCAGCGCATCGCGCAGCGCATCGCCCAGCGCCCGCATCTCGCTGCGCAGCGCATCGCCCAGCGCCCGCATCTCGCTGCGCAGGCCTTCCGCGGTCGTGTCGATCTCCCCGCGCAGGCCATCGCCCATCGCGCGCATCTCGTCGCGGAGAGTGGCACTCGCCTCCTGCGCCTCACCGCGCAGAGTGGCAGTAATTCCATCGCGCGTTTCGCGATGAGATTGCACAATCTGCGAACTCAGCGCCGCGAATGAGGCGTCCAGGCGATGCTCGGTTGAGTCCATGCGATGCTCGACCACGTCGATTCTACCAGCCAGATCCGCTCGATTCATGGCCTCCTCCCGTCGGGCGTCGCCCACGATGGCGAGCTGTGCCCCGCGAGAGTCCTTGCCAGCGTCGTGCCAGTCCAGCGGACGACGACGATAGCATCGTCAGGGCGCCGCGTCCACGGCGAGCGGGAACGCGCGCAAACGGCGGCACGAAAGACGGCTCAGCGGACGATTCGAGGCTATGATCAGTGGGATGCGCCCTTCGTCCTCCTCCTACCAGATCGGCCCCGGCCCGCTGACGCCGGCCGTGCGCGCGCTCGTCGTGCTCAACGTGGCCGGGTTCCTCGCCACTGTGACCATGCCGTCGCTGACGGTGTGGCTCGGGCTGATCCCGGCGCTGGTCGTCGAGCGCTGGTGGATCTGGCAGCCGCTCACCTACATGTTCCTGCACGGCGGGGTGTTCCACCTGCTGTTCAACATGCTGGCGCTGTGGATGTTCGGCCTGGAGCTGGAGCGCCTCTGGGGCACGCGGTTTTTCGTGCGCTACTACCTGGTCACGGGCGTCGGCGCCGCCGCGACGACTGTGCTGCTGTCGCTGCTGCCGTTCGCCTTCGCGGGTGACATCTACAGCGCCGTGACGGTGGGCGCGTCGGGCGCCATCTACGGCCTGCTGCTCGCGTACGGCCTGACGTATCCGAACCGGCCGATCTACATGTACTTCGTGTTCCCGATCCCGGCGAAGATCTTCGTCCTCATCATCGGGGCGATCTCGTTCTTCTCGTCGGTCACGGGCACGGGCGGCGGCGTGGCGCACGCCACGCATCTTGGCGGAATCGTGGTGGGGTACGTCTATCTGATGTGGACCGGATCGCAGTTCACGTCAACGCTGCGGTCGCAGTGGCTGCGCTGGCGGATGACGCGCCTGCGCAAGAAGTTCGACGTCCACCCGGGCGGCCGCACGGGCGGGCCGGACCGGTGGGTCCACTAGCACCACAGGGAACCGCCATGATCTCGCGGACCTCGCGATCCTCCACGTCCGCTATCGTGGAGAATCGAGGTCATTTGAATAATGACAACCTCGTGGATCGTCACTCACGATTTCCTGGGGGAGAACAGTCGTGCTCGCCGGCGCTCTCGCGATAGATATAGTCCACTCCTCGTTCACTCCCCCACTGGTAGCCAGTGACACCGAACCCGGCCAGCATCGCATCAATTTCCCGCTTGTGAAAGAGGCGATAGAAAGGATGGCCCTTCACCACGCGGAAGAACGCGTGGGCCACATTGATGAAATTGAAGCCTTTGCGATGCACGTCGAAGAGGAAGGAAGCGCCCCCGACAGCGTGAAAGAGCCGCGCGAATTCCCTATCGGTGAGATACGGGGTGAGGCCGAGCCCCACGACGTAATCGAACTGCCCGAGTGCGGCGAAGTCGAGGTTCTCGAGATCGCTGGCCAGAAAGCTCACTCTGTCTCCCATGCGGTGCTCGCTGGCCTTCTCGTTCGCCACCTGGATGGCCGCGGTCGAGATGTCCACACCCACCACATGCTGAGCCACGTTTTCATTGAGGAGAATCAGGGCGAAGGCGCCGGACCCGCAACCCACTTCCAGCACTCTCTGCCGGGGCTTGTGAGCGAGGATCGTGAGACCAAGTTGCCGACGGTAGCGCACGGTACCGCGAAACAGGTTGGCCAGGCGCTCAATGAATGGCAATGACTCGGACGACGCCTGATCGTAGCAGGCCTTTTCCCAGTCGATGATCCGTTCCTGCCAGTATTCGCGCTGCTTCATGTGGCCAAGTCTCCGTAAGATATTACTTCGATGCCGAATTCCGCCATCAGTTGGTCCTTCGTGTACCGAGTGACCGTTTCCAGCTCGATACGCCAGTTGTAGCCGATATGAAAAGGGGGATCATCCGCTTCAGTGCCCACGTGGCACATCAGCTCGCTCACCCCTCCGGGCACACGCGCAAGGATGCGGCCCAGTGCCTGGGCACGCAGGTTTCCACCATCGGTAAAGCCGAAGAATCGATCGGGACACCTCAGCCCCTCACGTAGAGGCCAGAATCCTCGCGCGCACATCGCATTCAGCACCCATTTCTGCGCCATCCGGGCCGGAGGGCCTGGGTAAAAAAAGTCCTCCTTCGGCAGGCGCGCCCGGCGGATCTGAAATCGCTGGGCCAGGCGACACACCAGGGGAACCAGCGCCGGCTGGACATGGCAGTGTCCGTGCCCGTCGATGTGGGTGGGGACGATTCCGTGGCTCATGACTCGCTCGATCTGTGAGGCAAACTCCGTTTCGACGGCAAGGAGATCTTCCTTGCGGGCGCGCGCGAGGGCCATGAGCAGCTGAAGATGGTTCTTTCCACGCAGAAAGTGCAGGAAGGGGTGATCGTGCAGGGGGCCATACTCATTGATCGTAAGGTGCACACCCGTGCCCATCCCGGGATTGCGCCGGACGATGTCCAGCCCCGGCTCAAAGGCCGGAGAGTTGGCCACGATGCTGGTACTGGAAAGGATGCCCTGGCGATACGCGAGTTCGATGCCGGCGTTGATCCCGCTGGTGCGGCCGAAGTCGTCGGCATTCACAATGAGCTGCTTCTTCTTCACGATGTCAGCCCCATACGGCCTCTACAGCAACCCCCTCAGATACCCCCCATCGACCGGCAGCGTGATGCCGGTGATGTAGCTGGCGCAGTCGGAGGCGAGGAACACGACGGCGTCGGCGAACTCCGACGGCTCCGCCATCCGGCCGAGGGGGATGCTCTGCACGGTCCGCTTCTCCACCGCCTCCACGCTCGCCCCTTCGCGGAGGGCGGTGGCCTCGGCCAGTTCGATCACCCGACCGGTGCGCGTGTAACCGGGCGCGATGCAGTTGACGAGAATGCCGTCGCGCGCGAACTCGCTGGCCAGCGTCTTCGAGAAGCCGGTGACGGCGGGGCGCAGCGCGTTGGAGAGCATCAGCCCGGCGATCGGCTGCTTCGCGGAGATCGACGTGATGTTGATGATCCGCCCGCCGCCGCGCCGTCGCATGTGCGGCACGGCCTCCATGCACAACAGCACGGTGCTCATCAGCACATCGTCTATGGCCTGGCGCCAGTCGGATTCGGTAATGGCGCCGAACAGGCCGGCCTTCGGCCCGCCGGAGTTGGTGACGAGGATGTCGAGGCCGCCGAAGTGCTGCGCGGTCTGGTCGACGACGCGCAACACGTCGGCGCGGCGCCCCAGATCGGCGGCAATCGCCAGCACCTCGGCGCCGGTCTGGGTCTGAATCTGCGCCGCCGCCTCTTCGAGCGTGGCAAGGTTTCGCGCGCAGATGGCGACCCGCGCGCCCTCCGCCGCCAGGCCGAGCGCGGCCGCCTTCCCGAGGCCGCGGCTCGCGGCGCACACCAGCGCGACTTTTCCCGTGAGTCCTGTTTTCATCGTGGGCCTACCGTCTGAAGTAGTCGTCGGTCTTGTCCAGCCAGTCCTGGCGGATGGGGCTGAACACATCCATCTCGAAACAGTCGTCCAGGGCCTCGGCCTGGTGCGGCACCATCGAGGGGATGTGCAGCACCTCGCCTTCGCGGACGAGGAACTCCTCGCCCCGGATGGTGAACTTGAGGGCGCCCTGGAGCACGTAGCTGATCTGCTCGCTCTCGTGAGAATGCGTGGGGACGATGGCGCCCTTCTTGAGCCAGATCTGCGCCAGCATCTCGCGCTCGCCGGTGACGATCTTGCGGGAGATCATCTCGGTGACCTTCTCGGACGCGATGTCGTCCCATCGGTACTGGCTGATGCGGGCTCGTGTCATTAGTCTGGCGCTCCTGGAGGGCGCGATTATAGCACTCGAACCCCGATGATATAATTTGAGGTTCATGACCCCAGACCTGCTGCTGCGCGCGTTCCGCCTGATGTACCTGTCCCGCAAGATCGACGACAAGGAGATCCAGCTCAAGAACCAGAGCCAGATCTTCTTTCAGATCAGCGGCGCCGGGCACGAGGCGATTCTCACCGCGGCGGGCCTGAGCCTGAAGCCGGGCTACGACTGGTTCTACCCGTACTACCGCGACCGCGCCCTGTGCCTGGCGCTCGGGGTGACGCCGTACGAGATGTTCCTGCAGGCGGTGGGCGCGGCGGACGACCCGGCGTCGGGCGGCCGGCAGATGCCATCGCACTGGGGCCACACCAGCTACAACATCGTGTCGCAGGGCAGCCCGACGGGCTCGCAGTGCCTGCAGGCCGTCGGGACGGCGGAAGCGGCGTTGCTGTACGAGCAACTACCCGGAATCGAGGATCGCGAGGCGCACGGCAAGCCGGACGAGGTGACCTACGTCTCGCTCGGCGACGGCTCGACCAGCGAGGGCGAGTTCTGGGAGTCGCTGAACACGGCCTGCATCCGCAAACTGCCGGTGGTCTACCTCATCGAAGACAACGGCTGGGCGATCTCGGTGCCAGTCGAAGCGCAGACGCCCGGCGGCAGCATCTCGGACCTGCTCGCCTCGTTCCCCAATCTGCTCATCGTCAAGTGCGACGGCACGGACTTTCCCGCCAGCTACGCCGCGATGCAGGAGGCGGTGGCCTACGCGCGGGCACGGAAGGGCCCGGCGCTGGTGCACGCAAAGGTCGTGCGCCCCTACTCGCACTCGCTCTCAGACGACGAGCGGCTCTACAAGACGCCGGACGAGCGCGAGGCCGAGGCGCGGAAGGACCCGCTGCGGAAGATCACGCAGCTCCTGACCGCGCAGGGCGTGGCGACAACGAAAGAGATCGAAGCGATCCAGGCCGAGGTCGACAAGCAGATCAACGAGGCCGCCAAGCGCGCGCTGCTGGCGCCCAAGCCGGCACGCGACACGGCCGCGCTGTGGGTCTTCTCGCCGGACGTCGATCCGACATCTTCGGCGTTCGCCACCGAACCTGCGCCAGTCGGCAAGCCGGACACGATGGTGGCGGCGATCAATCACACCCTCAAAGACGAGATGGCGCTCAACCCGCTCATCGTCGTCTTTGGCGAGGACGTGGCGGACTGCAGCCGCGAGGCGAGCCTCGAGGAAGTACAGGGCAAGGGCGGCGTCTTCAAGGTGACGCACGGATTGCAGCGCCAGTTCGGCAGCACGCGGGTGTTCAACTCGCCGCTGGCCGAAGCCAACATTATCGGCCGCGCGGTCGGGATGGCACTGCGCGGCATCAAGCCCGTGGTCGAGATTCAGTTCTTCGACTACATCTGGCCGGCGATGCAGCAGCTGCGCGACGAGATGTCGATGATGCGCTACCGCTCGGGCAACCGCTGGTCGTGTCCGATGGTAGTACGCGTGCCTATCGGCGGCTACCTGCGCGGCGGCGCGCCGTACCACAGCCAGTCGGGCGTCAGCATTTTCGCGCACTCGCCGGGTATCCGGATCGCGTTCCCATCGAACGCCCACGACGCGGCCGGGCTGCTGCGCACGGCGATCCGGTGCGACGACCCGGTGATGTTCTTCGAGCACAAGCACCTGTACCGGCAGACCTACAACAAGGGCGAGTATCCCGGCGCCGGCTTCATGATCCCGTTTGGGAAGGCCGCCGTGAAACGCGAGGGCACCGACGTGGTCGTTTTCACGTGGGGCGCGCTCGTGCAGCGCGCGCTGCTGGCGGCGCAGCAGGCCGAGAAGGAACAGATCAGCGTCGCGGTGGTGGACCTGCGGACGCTGGTGCCCTGCGACTGGGACGCCGTCGGCGAGTGGGTGGCGAAGACCAACCGCGTGGTCGTCGCCCACGAGGATCAGCTGACGTGCGGATTCGGCGCCGAGATCGCAGCGCGCATCGCCGACCGCGAATTCTCGCATCTCGACGCGCCGGTGAGGCGCGTCGCGTCGCTCGACACGCCGGTCGCGTATTGTCCCGACCTTGAGGAGGTCATTCTCCCGAATGCCGCGAACGTGCTCGAGGCGATCAGGGAGGTTGTCAGGTACTGAAGCCTCACGACGGTGGTGGCCCGCCTTCGCCGAGGCTACGGCGCGCGGCCGAAGCCTCGCGAGGCTCGGTGGACTGCCCCGGCCTCGCCTACTCTTCGGCCGGCGGCTCGGGCTCGGTGCCCTTTCGCGAGAACATGCGGGTGATCGCAACGCCCGAAAGCACGCAGGCGGCGCCGGCGACCTTCACGCCAGTCAGGCGCTCGCCCAGCGTCAGGGCGGCCACGCTCATCGCGACCAGCGGGATGATGTTCGAGTACACCGAGGTGCGGATGTTGCCGATGCGCTGCACCGACGTGTACCAGATCAGGTAGGCGAGGTTCAGCGCCAGCAGGGCCGAGAGCACGAGCGCCACCCAGGCCCACACGTGCACGCGCCCCCAGTCCATCGCCATCAGCTCCGGCGTCGTCGCCGGCGCATACAGCGCGGTCCCAAGGAGCATCGTCAGGCCGGTGACGGTCAGGGGCGAGTAGCGCGTCAGCAGTTCGCGGGCGCCGACCGTATAGACCGCCCAGCAGGCCACCGCGCACAGCGTCAGGGCATCGCCGATGAGCGACACCGTCCCGAAATCCGCGTGGCGGCCGACGACGAGATAGACGCCGGTGACCGAGAGGAACACGCCGGCCCACTGCGCGCGCGGCACGCGCTCGTGGCCGGCGATCGCGCTGGCCAGCGCCACGGCGACGGGCGAGCAGCCGATGATGAGCGAACTGTTCGAGGCGGTGGTGCGGGCCAGGCCGCCCATGAAACAGGCCTGGTAGACGAAGTGGCCGATGGCGCCGAGCACCGCCAGGCGCACCCAGTCGCGCCGCGCGATGCGGGGCCAGCCCTGGTAGAGCATCGCCGCCGCGAACACGGCCGACGCCATGATCAGCCGAAGCGCGTTGAACGCCTGTGGCTGGATCTGGGTCAGCGACGCTTTGACGACGGAGTAGTTCGCGCCCCAGATGAGGACCATCAGGAGCAGCAGGCCGTCGAACGGGGTCAGGGCCAGCGATCGGCGCACAGCAATTCCCGGCCATGGGGCGACGGGCCGGGGCGCATGATGCCCCGGCCCCATAATCCGCCCGCGGTCGCGAAGCGCCGGCCTAGCCGCCGAACGGCTTGACGAAGAACAGGATCAGCGAAATCAGCAGCACGTAGATCACGAGCGACTCGATCAGGACAAGGCCCAGGATCAGGTTGCCGCGGATGTCGTTGCTGGCCGCGGGATTGCGCGCGATGCCCTCGACGGCGGCGCTCAGGCCCTTGGCCTGTCCGAGCGCGCCAAACGCCGCGGCGATGGCCAGCGCGAAGCCGGCCGTGATGATGGACCAGCGGATGATTTCGACCTTTTCAGACGCAGCCGCCGCGGCCGCCCCCGCTTCCTGGGCGAACGCCGGGCTCGCCAGCCCCATCGCCAGCACAACACACGTGAACATCAGTGCAAATCGCGTCTTCACGATCTCAGCCTCCTCGAGTGGTTTCGACGTACGAGCGTTAGGCCGCCGCGCCTTCGGCGTGGTGGACCTGAGCGTGTCCATGAGCTTCTTCGGGCCCGTGCTCCGCAGCCACCGCCCCGCCCAGGTAGATCATCGTCAGCATCACGAAGATGAACGCCTGGAGGGACGCCGTGATGATCCCGAGGAACATCATCGGCAGCGGCACGAGGAACGGCACGAGACTGAACAGAATCGCGATCACCATTTCTTCGCCGAAGATGTTGCCGAACAGTCGCAGCGAGAGCGACAACACGCGCGAGAAGTGGCTGATGAGTTCGATGGGCAGCATGATGGGCGCGATGAAGAGCGGCGCCCCCGGCGGTGCGGCAAAGTGCTTCAAGTAGGACCCGACGCCCTGCTCGCGAATGCCCTGGTAGTGATAGTAGACCCAGACGGTGATGGCGCAGCCCAGCGTCACGTTGATGCTGCTGGTGGGCGCCATGAACCCCGGCACCAGGCCCATCAGGTTGCCGATCAGGATGAACGCGCCGACGCTGCCGACCAGCGTCAGATAGTTCGGGCCTTTCGGGCCCACGATGTCCTCGAGCATGCCGCGGAGGCCGCCCACCAGGTCCTCGAAGACGATCTGGAGCTTGCCCGGGTTCTCGACGCTCAGGCGCGACCGCAGGACGAACGCCAGGGTGATGAGCACCGCGACAATCAGGTACACCATTACCAGGTAGTTCGGAATCACCTTGGACGGATCGGCGACGTGGCGGCCGAACAGCCCGAGAAAGGCGTTCACGGCCGGCCCGAAGATGGCGTTGGCCGCCTGGACGATCCAGAGTTCGTGTTCGAGCTTCTCCATAGCGGGCAAAGAATTGAGTTTACCGTATGCCCGGCTGTCAGTAAAGAAGCCGGGGGCCGGGGCCAATTTCGGAGCCACCGTGCGCGTTCCTTGCTGAGATTCCGGTCCCAAAGGCAATGCACAAATCAATCGTGCAAGAATGCACACATGAATGAGGCAATCTGGATGTCTCGTGCAAGCGATTGCTGCGGCTAGGGTTACGTACTAACGGCGGCGGTGCACCAGCCGGATCGCTTCGATCCCAATCGCCAGCACCGGAGCAGTGACGCCCGCAAACACCCCCAGCGGATGGGCGTGGAAGGGAACCAGAATAGCCCAGGCCAGCACCGCGATGACGCCGTAGCGGGCGATGAACCGGAACGCGGCCCAAGCTGCTGCGCTGGACGCGGCGCGCGGGAGGGGTCGGGACGCCTGTCCCGACCCCTCCCGATTCCTGCCCAGCGCGGCATCCACGCCGCCCTTGATGGCCGCGTAGCTGACGGCCATCAGGGCGCCGCCCGCCAGGACGCCCAGGGCGCCCTCCGGCCGGCCGCGCATCATGACCACGGCGAGGGCCGCCAGCGCCAGGCAGATGATCGCCGCGTCGCGCTGGACGCGCCGGAGCGAGGCATCGGGTTCTGGCGAGCGCGTGGTGAACATGCGCGTCGTGGATCAGCGGCCGCTGTCGTCGTAGAAATCGCGGTCCGTCGGCTCGGGCGAGGTGGACCGGACTGGGCCGGGCCCGGTCGGGCTGGACTCAGTCGGGCCCGCCGAGCGGACTGGGCTCGCGGGCCCGGTCGAGCTCGTCGTCGGGTACGCCTGTGACACGATGCGGTAGACGTTCAGAATCCCGGCCGCGAGGCCGAGGAAGAAGCAGGCGATCGTGAAGAGCGGCTTCGTGCCGAGCCAGCGATCGAGCACGGTGCCGAGCCAGAAGCCCATGCCCAGCGCGAGGACGAACGACAGCCCCACGGTGCTCAGGGCGCCCGCGGCGCGCAGGGACTCTCCCATGTTCTTCGTCATTCGCGGCGTCATTGTCGGGGCCAGTATCCTGCACGCCCGCGTTTCCGGCAAGCGGAGCGTCGCCTTTCGGGCAGGGGCGGCGAGGCGATCGCGCCTCGGGCCGGCGCGGCGATCGCCGTTCGGCCAGGGGCGTCGCGCACGCTCGGCGATCAGTTCTTGTGCGTATGCCGATCGAACGTTACGATGGCACTCGCGATGAATGATCCAAACCGGTTCGAATCGTGGCGTCCGTTCGTGTGGGTGTTCATTCCGTACTACGTGCGGGAGACGGGCATCGAGAGCCCCGAGTACGACCTGCCGGCGTTCCGCGCCGAGGTGAAATCGTGGTTCGACAGGCTCGGCTACGACTACGCCTGGACGCCCGTCACGATCGACAACCATGTGTCGGTGATTGACAGCCTGATGCCGGCGCACCGCGCGGGTACGTGCGTGGTGCTGAACCTGTGCGACGGCAGCGAGCTCGACGGCTCGCCCGGCATCACCGTGGTGAAGGCGCTGGAGTCGTCGGGCATCCCCTTCACGGGCGGCTCGTCGTTCTTCTTCGAGATCACCACGCACAAGGTCCCCCTGAAGGCGCGGCTGCTCGAGCACGGCGTCGCCACCTCGCCCTACGTGCCGCTTCGCACGTTTCCCGAGGATCTGAGGCGGATTGAAACCGAA
>Ga0315283_10004657_pt1 | contig 11978 bp, 4 predicted proteins | sample YL17G09_0_MG_FD_204541 | JGI IMG/M metagenome (GOLD analysis project Ga0315283, IMG submission 204541) | Sediment microbial communities from Yellowstone Lake, YNP, Wyoming, USA - YL17G09_0 | ecosystem: Environmental > Aquatic > Freshwater > Lake > Sediment | place: USA: Wyoming | collected...
GAGGCGGAGGGCAGGGCGGAGGCGGGGCGGGCGGGGGAGGCCCCGGCGGCGCCGCCGCCGCCGCCGCCGCCGCCGCCGGCGTGCGCTGCGTCCCCCAGGCGCGACCGCAGCGCGTCGGCGGCGGCGGTGGCGGCGGCCGCCGTCGCGGCGGCCGCCCGGCGGGAGGCCGTCGCCGGCGCGCCACAGCCCGCGCTCAGGCGGGAGCAGCACGCGCCGCTGAAGGCCGCGCCGCCCGGGCCGCCGCCCACGCCGCTGTCCATCGGCGCCCGCCCAAAGGGGCCGCCGCCGCCGCCGCCGCCCTTCCCGCCCGCCCGGTCGGGCGAGGAGGGCGTGGACAGGGCGGAGTCGCCCAGGGAAAGGCCGTCATCGTCGCCGGAGGAGTAGCAGGCGGCGGCCGCGCCGGACAGGCCGGCCTCGACCATCGCCTCGTCGCCGCCCGCCTGCCCGCGCCCGCGGTCGCCGCCGCCGCCGTCCGAGCCCGACCCGGTGCCCGACCCGCCCCCCGCCCCGCCGCCGCCGCCGCCGGCGCCGTCGGAGGAGGTGGTCCGGATGGGCGAGCCGCCGCCGGGGTAGGCGCCCCGGGAGGAGGCGCCCGAGCCGCCGCCGCCCGAGCCCGCCTCCTCGGCGGCGGCGGCGGCCGCCTCCCGGGGCGTGCCGCGCGCGCAGCCGCCCTGTTTGGCCGCGCCCGCCGCGGACTCCGAGCCCGCGGGGGCGGGCGGCCCGCCGTGGGTCGGCGGCGGCGGCGCGGGCGCCAGGGCGAAGGAGGCGGACGCGGCCCGCCCGAGGAACGCGGCCTCGTCACGCTCAAACAGGAGGCCCGCCAGGGAGCCCGCCAGCAGGGCGCCCAGCAGCGCCCGCTCCGCCTCCGCCGCGCCCAGGACGGCCGCCGCCGCGCCGGCGGGCGTGCCGTCCCCCGTGGGCGTGGAGGGGCCGCCCTCGGGCGAGGGCGGCGGGGTGGACGCGGCCGCTGCCGCAAAGGGAGAGGGCGCCACCGCCGCGGCCGCGCGGGGGGGCGGGGCCGCCGCCGGGGCGGCGGGGGCGGGGAAGGACACGGCCAGCAGGGGCGAGGGCGACCGCCCAAAGATGGAGGCCGCCGCGGCCGCCGCGGACAGTGGGGTCGAGGGCGGCGAGGAGCCGGCGGGCGGCGGCGGCGGCGGGGTGGCGCGCCCCGCCTGCTGCGCCTGCTGCGCCGCCTGGGGCGGGGGGGGGGGCGCTGCCGGGCCCTGCTTGGAGAAGACGCTGCGGTACTCCCGCACCAGGGCGTCCCCCAGGGCGGCCGCGGCCGCCGGGTCGCCGCCGGCGGGCGCGGCCGCGGGCGGCGGCGGGGGGGGCGCCGCGGCGTCCGCCGCCTCGCCCCCGTCACCGCTCCCCTCCCCCTCCGCCTCCGCCGCGCCGGGGGGGGCCGGCCGCAGCAGCAGGGGCGCAAACAGGGCGCCCACCGCCGCGGGGGCGCCCCCACCGCCGCCGCCGCCGTGCCGCTGGTTGAGGAGGTAATGGTGCAGGAATTCGAGCAGGGGGAAGAGGACGCGCAGCGCCTCCGGCCCCGCCTGCCGCAGCAGCCCTTGCAACGCCCGCGCGCGGGCCGCCGGCTCGGCCAGGGCGCCCGCAGCCAGCAGGGGCCAGTAGAGGCGGGCGGGGAGGACGGGGTCGGGCAGGCAGGCCAGCCAGAGGCGGAGGGAGCCGGCGATCTGAAAGGGGGCGGGGTGGGGGGGTGGGGTTTTTTTTGTGAGGATGGAGGAAGAGAATCGGATTTGGCATTCGAGGCCCCGAGCGCTCGCCCGGCCCGCCGCCGCCGTCAGCGGCGGCCCGCGCATGGGGTGTTTCTTCTTTCTTCCTGTCTTTTCACTCACCGCCACCGCGTCCTGCGTGAACCTCAGCGGCGACTGGCCCTGGTCCCACGCCCGACGAAGGAGCTCGACCTGTTTGTGGAGGGGTGGGCGGGGGCGGGGCGGGGCGGTAAGAGCGTGTGGGTGGCGGGGAGGGGGGGAGCGCGGCCGAAACAAAATTATAGAGGTGTCGAATGCCTTCGCCGCTTGGCCCTCCCGCCGGGCGCCCCGGGCGGCCCGGCCCACCGCCGCCCCCCCTTTCTCTGCCCCTGGCTCCTCTGCCTCTCACCTTGCGCGCATCAGGCGGCGTGTCTAGGAGGCCCGGCACGCGCAGGCCCTTGAGGGAGAGCCAGCGGAGGGAGTCACGGAAGACAGGGGGTGGCGCGCCGCCGCTCGCGGCAAACGCGTCCTGGCAAGAGAGGGGGAAAGGGTGGTGTGTGCGTGTGAGGGGGCGTGGCCCGCCGCTGTGCAAGCAACCTAGGGAGGGGCTGACTGTCTAAGACACCCGGGCAGTGAGGAGGCATGGCAGCGCCGGCAGCGGCCTGTCCGGGCCCCGCGGGCGGGGTGCTGGGAATTGCGGAATTGAGAGGCCGCGAGCAGCCCCTCCTTTTTGCACCGCCCTCCTCCGCGCGGCGGGCGCGTCCCCGCCGGCATGACCCCGCCACCATCTCTGGGCCCACGTACCTGCAAGCTTATTCCAAAGCAGGGCATGCAGGGAGTGTAGATAAAAAGGGAGGGGACTGGAGACGGAGAGAGAGAAAAGGGACGGCCCGAGTTGGGGCGAGTGAGGAAAAAAAAAAAAAAAAAGTGAACTGCTTTTTCGTGCGCTGACAGGTCTCTTTCTGGGAGGTCTTCTCTCCACACTGGAAATGAAACACAAAAGCCAAACATCACACGCACACCGGTAACACACTGGACCCTCCCCTCCCCCCCACGACCAACCAAACTCTCTCCCTCTCCCTCGGAAGGGAGCAGAAAGACGAAGGAACAGAGAGAGAACGCGGGGGAAGAAGAAAAGCCTTCCCACCCAGCTCGTTTCTCTCTCTCTCTCTCCCTCCCTGCGCTCCGCCGCTCCCTCCCCCGTCGACCACAAAAAACAACAGAGAAATCAAGGCGCACGCCCCCCCCCAACCCCGTCGCCTCACACCCTCAGTTCATGCGGCGCACCAGGGCGTTGATCTTGTGCTCGTGCGACCCGTGGAAGCCGCCCTCCACGTAGTGGAGGCGTTTCTTGGAGAGGCCGCCCTTCGGCGCCGACAGCTTGAACGGCCAGAGGAAGTTGGAGGCCTGCTTGAAGGCGGGCCCCGCCGTGTACAGCTCGTGGACAAGGTCCTCCACGCACACCAGGCCGTGCTTGCCCAGGGCGGCCTCTACGATGGCGTTGTCCGTCAGCGGGATGCGGGAGCCGTTGACCTTGCCAAACCCGCGCTTGAGGACGAGCTCGCGCACCGTCTTGAGGTTGGGGGCGCCGAACGCCAGGTAGGGCTCCACCAGCTTCAGCATCTTCATGGTGGCCGCGTTGACCTGCGCGTGTGCGGGGTTGGGGATGGGACGGGGTGGGAGTGGGCGGGGGGAGGCGTGTGAGTGATGGGCTCTCTCTCCCCCTCTCACTGCTCTCTGCTCTCTCTGCGCTCATCTCATTCCCACCCCCTACCTTGATGAACACGGCGTTGTGGATCTGGCGCAGGCGCAGCAGCTGCAGGATCTTGCGCGACTTGGGCGCCATGTCGTTGATGCCCCGGATGCGGATCGCCAGGACGACCTTTGCCTCCGGGTCGGTGTAGAAGCCGCCGGCGGCCTTGGCGGCCCGGCGCAGGCGGATGGTGTCGGCCTCCTGCGGTCGGGGGAGAGAGGGGGGCGGGGGTGGTGGTGGTGGTGGGCGCGGTCGTGAGTGGGCGGGGCGGGAGGAGAGAGAGCGCCTGGGGGGAGGGCGCCGGCTGCAGGGCGGGCTGCTGGGCGGAAAAAAGAGCGACACACGCCGCCTCTCTCCAGCGCTTTCGCCCCGCCTTCCGGCTCTCATCCTCGGGATGGGCCAGCCGTTCACCGCCCCAGGCGCGGAGGGCCAAGGACAAGGGCAGGGGAGAGAGGGGCTGAAGGCCCTCTCGCTGGGACACGGAAGCAAGCGCGCGGCCGCGCCGGCGGAAATGGGGGGCTCGCTCCTGCGGGCGATCGCGAGGGGGTCTGAGACCAAAACTCTCGCCCCGGCCCCAGGCCCACACACGCGCGAGCCGGCCGCCGCCGCGCCCGATCCCAGCCGAGTGGGCGCTGGCCCATGAATACACCCAGCCTGGAAGGCACGCGCACACACCACACGCCTCGAACGGGAGAGCGAGAGACGGGAAAGCGAGCGCGGGGCCGCCGCCGGCGCAGGCCGAGGCCAAAAAAAAAAAGACGGGGCCGGAACCGATCGGGCCCTGCCCTTTCGCCGCGCGCCGAGGGGATCCAGCGCTCTCTCGAACGCTCTGTTACCCATCCTATCGTCTACTCAGACGGTGCGGCCAGGCTCTGACCACGCCAGCGGGCGGTGCCGCCACACTCAAGGCCGGCCGCGCCTGTGGCCGCGGCGAGGCCGCCGGCCCCCGGCCGCCGGCTCCCCCGTTCTCTAGTCTTCTCGGCGCCCCGCGCGCGCTCTGTGCGCCCGACACTCCCATCCCTTGGCACCCCGCCCAGGGATAGCCAAGGTATCGCCCCCACACGCCCGCATGCCTCTTGATTTACCTGGGCGCGGTACTCCTTGACATACGACTCCGCCCGCTTGAAGGCATCCTTGCGAGCGGCGGACCGCGCGGCGCGGGCCTTGGCCGCCCCCTCCGCCCGGGTGGTCGCCCACGCCTCGTCACGTGTGCGCTTCTTCAGGGCCGTCTCCGGGACGGCGGCGGGGGGCATGGTGTGCTGTGAGTGAGGTGTGTCCGGTGTGTGGGGAAGGAAAAAAGAGTTGTGAGTGCAGGGAAGGCGAGAGCGAGAGCACTCGGCCCTCACTCACCAAACTGCGGCCCTGCCTCTCGCCGCCGCACGCTACTCTCCGCACGCACAAGTCGGTGTCCACGCCCAGCGCAGAGGACATCGCACACGCAGCATATCCAGATCTCCCGTGCGCGCACGCACGCACAAGCTTTGCGCGCTCATTTCCATTTCCGTTGCATCGACGTCGCCCCTCCAGATTTCCTCTCGACATGTTTTGTGCAAGTGCGTATTCAGAGGGGTGCCCTCGGGGCCGGGCACTCACTCATCCGCACGCATGCTGGGCAAGGGTGACTGACTCTGGACGCCCTGGGCGTGGCGCTGCCTGAAAACGAGGCGCCGCCCGGCGCCCAGCACGCATGCATTCTCACACGCCGTCGCGGCCGTCGCTCTTCCCTCTGTCTCACCACGCTCTCTCCTCTCCTCTCTCCCCTCCTCAGTCTCGGGCACTGTCCCGGAGGAGCCCGTCGTCGCCAAGCCGAGTGGTCACCTGTACGAGCGCCGCCTGATCGAGAAACGGATCCAGGCAAGCGCGGGAGGGGGCGAGAGAGGGGGAGAGAGAAAAAAAACGCCGGGAGCTCCCCTCTCTCACTCTCAACCCCCTCTCTCTCCCGTCTCCTTTTTTTCTTTTCTTTCTCGCTACTAGGACGCCGGCACTGATCCACTGACCAACGCCCCGCTCACCCTGGACGACCTCCTCCCCCTCGTGACCGCCCCCTCCATCAAGCCCCGCCCCGCACCCGCGGCGTCCGTGCCCGGCCTGCTTGGCCTCCTGCAGGCGGAGTGGGACGCGGTCGCCCTGGAAGCGCACACGCTGCGGACCTCCCTCCACGCCACGCGCGTCGAGCTGGCGCACGCCCTGTACCAGCACGACGCGGCGGTGCGGGTTATTGCCCGCCTGACCCGGGAGCGGGATGCGGCGCGGGCAGCGGCGGCGGCGGGCGGCAGCGCGGCCGCCGCGGCGGCGGGGGCCGGGGCGGCCGACGCGGCGCCCGCCCCGAAGCGGGCCAAGGCCGGCGGCGGCGCGGCCGCCCCCGCCCCGCCCGCCGCGGTCGTCGCCTCCATGACCGCCCTGTCCCAGGACCTGGCCAAGGGGCGCAAGAAGCGGGACGCGCACCCGCCGGGCACGGCGGGCGTGGAGGAGGCGGCACGCTTTGCGCTCCAGGGGGCGCCCCACACCGTGTCCGGGGGTGGCCACGGCGGCGCGATCGCCTGCCTGGCCGCCGCCCCGGCGTCTGCCGGCGCGTCCGCGCTGGCCGTGAGCGAGGATGGCGGCGTGGCCGTCCTCGACACGGCCACCGGCGCCGTGGCCCGCCTGGAGGGCGGCGGCGGCGGCGGCGGGGGCGCCCCCCCGCCCGCGCGAGCGGCGGCCTGGCTGGGCGCGGACGGCGCGTCTGCCCTCACCGCCGGCGCCGACGGCCGCGTCCGCCTGTGGACCCAGTCGTCCAGCGGGGGTGCGTGGACCCTGGCCTCCACCGCCGCGGCGGGGGAGGATGGCGGCGGGGCCGCCCTGGTGGCCGTCACGACCCACCCCTCGCGCGCGCTGGCCGCAGCCGCGGGCTGCGACGGCGCCTGGTCCCTCTTCGACGTCTCCTCCTCTTCCACCCCGTCCCGCCTCCTCCGCATCGCTGACGCGGCCGCCGCGGCCGCCGGCGGATACACCGCCTGCGCGTTCCACCCAGACGGCGTCATCCTGGGCGCGGGCACGGGCGGAGGGGCGGTGCAGGTGTGGGACGCGCGGGCCGCGGGCGCGCCGGTCGCGACGTGCGCCGCCCCGCCGCCCGTGCCTGCTGCCAAGGCGGGCGGCCCCCGCGCCTCCTCCGCTCCCGCCCCGCCCATCGCCTCGCTCTCCTTCTCGGAGAACGGGTACTACCTGGCGACGGGCGCGCTGGGCGGCGGCGGCGCGTCCGGTGGCGTGCGGCTGTGGGACCTGCGCAAGCTGAAGCATTTCGCGTCCCCGCCCGCGCCCCCTGGCAAGGAGGCCGGCGCGGGCGGGGCGGCCTGCGTCGCGTGGGACGCGTCCGGGGCCCTCCTCGCTGCCGCGGGGCCGGGCGGGGCGTCCATCCTGGGCGGCGGGTCCACGAAAGCGGAGTGGGGCGCGGTGGCGGCCTGGGCGGGCGGGAGCGTGGGCGGCGGCGGCACCGCCGTCGCCTGGGGCGCCCCGCCGGCCGCGGGCCGCCTGCTGTACGTGGGCGGGGGCGACGGGCGCGTGCGCGTGTTTGGGGTGGATGAGATGGCAGCTTGAGGGGAGCAGGCGGGGGTTGGGTGTGGGTGTGGCGCGGGCGTGTGCAGGGCGGGGCGGGGGGCGGTGGAGATGTGAGAGATGGAGAGAGGAGGCACAGAGCGAGCGGAGGGGGGTTGGTCCGGATTTGAGAGGGGGGATGGAGACAGAGGGGGGAAGGGTGTGTTGTGTGCGCCCGCGCGCCCGCTGTGCTCTCCTCTCGCCTGTCTCGCCCTTTTGCTGCCCCCTGTTCTAAGACCACACACACACACACACACACACGGCAAAGCCATGCCGTGTGCATTTTTTTTTTCAACCATCCCTGTCCGGGGGCGGACGACCCCTCTCCTTCCTCCTCGCCCGCCCCGCCCCCCACCGCCCCAGCGCGGACGGGATGTCCGCGTCCAGGCGCGTGCCCGCCCCGCCCCACACCAGCATGTGCGGGAGGTCGGCCAGGCGAGAGCCGGAGACGAAGGCGACCTGAACAAAAGAGGAAAGAGACACAGAAAAAGACAGATGAGGGAAAAATGATGAGGCGAGCGAAACGGACCGACCCCGTTTTTTTTTTCTCTCTCTCTCTCTCTCTCTCTCTCTCTCTCTCTCCTCGTCCGTCTTCCTCACCTCCCTGAACCCGGCCACCCGCTTGTACGCCCCCACCAGGCGGGCGTGCGTGCCCTCATCATCCAGGATGGCCAGGGCCTCCGCGGTGCGGCACCGCCCCACCTCGTGCGCGTGCGCGAACGCGGCCTTGGCCAGCAACCCGCCCACCCCCGCCGGCCCCAGCGCGCTCCGCACGCCCGCCGCCTCCTCCTTCGTCAGGTCCCGGTTGCGGACTTCCAGGGTGTCAATGTGGGCGATGCCGCCCGCCCAGGGCGCCAGCCAGGGCGGGGCCAGCGCGCCGGAGAGGGTGGCCAGGGGAGGGCGGGGGGAGGCCCGGGCGGCGGCAGGTGCGGGTTTCGTTAAAGCGCACTCCAGCTTAAAAAAGGGCCCCAAGCCGGACAGGGTCAGGGCCAGGCCGGCGGCCGCCGCATCGGCCTGAACGTCTGCCCAGGTGAGGAGCGGGGGTGGCGGAGGAGGGGTCATGGCGGCGGCGGCGGCGGCGGTGGCGGCAAGGCTCGCCTGCCTGGGAGAGGGGTGAGGAGGAGGTCGGGGCCCGAGGGGCGCCGCCCCGATTTGGGTGGGGCGCATCTTCAAATGCTTGGGGTTGCACTGCCCCCCCCCCCCCCCTGCGCGAGCACAGGCGTGTGTGTGCACTTCAGCTGGAGAGGGGAAAAAAGAGTGCGAGGAGCGGGACCTCCTCCTCCTCCCACAGCCGAGGGGAGAGAGAGACAGAGAAGCAGAGCGACCTCCTTTCACAACCCGCTCTGTATGTGAAAAACAACAAAAAGCACGTCACACATCATCTCTCTCCCTCTCTCTCTCTCTTTGCACGCATACGCGTACACGCGCACCCGTGCGACTCTCTTGCATGCAGAAGACCACGAGAACAAATAGAGACGAAGCCCCCCCCCCCCACACCCACCCACCCTACCAGCCTGGCCCCGCCGCCGCGGCGGCACCGCGTGTGATCGCACACCCAGAGCGGGCCAGTTTTACGCCCCCGCTCTCACCCACACCCTGCCAGGGCGGGCGGGCGGCCAGGGGTGGCCGCGGGCGCGGCAAAGGGGGGGCCGAAAAAGGTGCTGCCGCCTCGCCCGCCCCGCCCAGGCCTTGCGCCCGCCGGTCCGCTTCAGGGGCGCCACCTCCACCACCCGCGCCCGCCGCCCGGCCCCGGCGGTCCAGGGGCACGATCCAGGGCGCCGGGCGGGGGCCGGGCGGGGCGGGGCCCAGTGGCGGGACGGCCCGCTCGGGCACGCACGCCCGGGGCGGTGCTTTCGCCCAGGCCGAGGGGCGGCGGCCGGCCAGGGGGGCCGGGGTGTCGCCCCCGCCGCCGCCCACGGCGAGCACGGGATAGCAGGTCTTGACCAGGCGGCGGGGGTGGGTGGTGGCGGGGGCGGCGGCGGGGGAGGTCGCGGAGGTCGGGCGAGCGTCGGTGAGAAGGTGGGGGGCCGCCACCACACCCGCGGCCGCGGCCGCCGCCGCTGACAGCTCCCGGGGCGGCGTCCCGGGTGGAGGGGCGACGGCCGCGGCCGGTGCCGTGCCGCCCGCCGCTACTGCAAGGCTCGTATCTTCGTCAGGCTGGGGCAGGCAGGTGGGCGGGGCCCGGGCGGCGGTGGCGGTGGCCGTTGGCGGCGGTGGAGGGGCGGCCCCCACGACCCCGACCCCGGCCTCCCATTCCTCAAAAGGCGCCGCGGGCGGCGGTGGTGGTGGCGCCGTCTCCGGCGGCGGCACCACCTCCTCCACTCCCCTCGGCGCAGCCGGGGTCGGCATCAGGTCGTCTGCGTTAGCCTCCTCCGCTAGGTCGAGGGGCGGCACCCCAAAGGCGGCGGCGGCGGTGGCAGCGACGGTCGTCGGGACGGAGCCAGCAGCCGCTCCCTGGCTCTCCTCTTCCGCCGCCAGGGCGGCCCCCACCACCGCCGCCGCGTCGGCCGCCAGGCTGGGAGGTAGGGAGTGGAAAGCCAGGCCGGTGCCGGGCGGCAGGGCGGGCGCGGCGGCAGCGGCGGCGGCGGCGGCGGCGGCGGCGGCGGCGCACCCACCCCCCACCGCGTCTGCGTCCATGGTTGCCCCCGCCGCCAGGGCGGCCGCCTCCTCGGCCAACGCCACCAGCGCCCGCGCCTCCTCGGCCGCCCGGGCGGCCTCCGCGGCCCGGGCTAGAGCGCTTGATGCAGAGGCCGGGCGGGCTGCAGACGCCCGGGCGAGGGCGGCCGACGCGAATTCGGCCGCGGCGGCCGCCCCCGCGCCCAGCCCGCGCGCGCCGCGGGCAGCACCCACCACGTCCCCCCGCCCCGCCGCCGCCCGCACGCCGCCCGCCCGGGCCCGCAGGCCCCGCACCAGTTTCTCCAGGCGGGCCGCGTCCGGGTACGCCCGGGCCCGGGCCCGGGCCAGGGAGGCGGCCAGCTCCGCCGGGCGGCAGAGGGCGAGCGTCAGGATGGCGGGCTGCGTGTTTTCCTCGCCCAAACCCCCACCCCCACCCCCACGGCGGCCGCCGCGCCCGCCTCTCTCCTCGCCGCCGCCCTCCTCCTGCTCACCCCCGACCACCCGGCGGGCCGCGACCTGGAGGGCCAGCGGGCCGACGGGGTGGGCGGCGGCCTCCGCGAAAAAGGGCAGGAGGAAGGCGGCGGCGGGTGGCGGGGCGGGTGGTGGTGGCGGGGGGGAGGCGGCCGGCGAGGAGGAGGAGGCCCCAAAGCAGGCCCCACCCCGCGCCCACCGCCCCAGCCACGCCGTCGCCGCGCGTGCTGTGCGTGCTGTGCGTGCTGTGCGTGCAGGGGAGGCGCCACCCCCGCCCTCGCCGCCCGCCCGCGTCAGCCACGCCATGCCCGTGTAGGGGTCCAGAGTCGCGGTCCACCCGTCCTCCGTCCACCCGTCCCTCTCCGGCAGGGGCAGGAGGGAGGCAGAGGGCACGGCGGTGGTGGCGGTTGCGGTTGCGGTGGCGGTGGCGGTGGCGGTGCATGCCCTGTGACCGCCACCCACCAGGCGGGCCGTGGCCGGGCGGGGCGCCCGCAGCCCCGCCGCCCAGTCAGCCTCCTCGTGCAACAGGGCCGCCAGCTCACTGTTGGGCGGGGCCAAGGCCGCAGGCGGGGCGCCGCCCGCCCCGGGTGCGCCCACGTCCGCGCCCCGGGCGAGGAGGGCGGCCACGGCGGCCGCCCGGCCGGCCGCCGCCGCGAGATGGAGCGGCGCGTCGCCCGCGGCGTCTGGGCGGCCGCCACCCCGCGGGGCGGTGTCCAACAGGGACGGCAGCACGCCCTCTGCCGCGGCCCAGTGCAGGGGCGTGCGGCCGGCCGCGGCGGACGCCGGGAGGGCCGCCAGGGCCGCCAGCGCGCGGCCGGCCGCCCGGCCCAGCCTGCCCCCGCACGCCGCCCCCGCCACCAGGGCGCCCGCCGCCCCGCCGTCCCGCAATTCCCGGCGCCGGTTGATGCCCCAGGACGCAAATGCGGCCAGGACGTCCGCCGCGGCGCCTGCCGCGGCGCCCGCCGCGGCGGCAGACGCGTGCGCGGCGGCATCGTCGGCCTGTGCGCCCCCCGCGGCCCTCACAACCGGCACCGCGGCAGCCAGCACGCCGACCGCCGCGCCCGCCCCGCCCGCCCGCCACAGGGCGGCCGCGTCGGGGCGGGTGCCGGACGCGAGCGCCGCGATGAGGCGGAGGGCGGCGGTGGCGGCGTCCCAGGCGGGCGGCGGCGGCGCGGCGGGGGTGGGCGAGGCCGACGAGGCGGGAGAACACAAAACGGCTGCGGCGGCCGCCACGAGCACCGCCCCGCCCGCCCCGCACCCGCGCAGGGCGCCCCTCAGGGCCGCCCGCCCGGCCGCCTGGCCCGACCGCGCGGCCGCGTGACCGCGTACGCTGTCCAGGGCAGCGATGACGGGCGGGGCCAGGGGACGCGGGGACGGCGGGGCCAGGGCGGCCGCCAGGCCGGCGACCGCGGCCGGCGTGGAAAAGGCGGCCGGCCGCGCCGCCGCGCCGCGTGCCATGTCCGCGACCGCGGCCTCCGCCGCGGCCGCGGTGGGAGGGGGGATGACAGGGTTGCCCCCATCGCCCGCGATGCCGGCCAGGACGGCCGCCCCGCCCGCGGCCGCCAGGGCGGCCGCGCGGGAGGGCGGGGGGGCGGGGTGGGGGGAATGACAGCCCTCACCAGCCCACGCGCCCGCGTCCGCCACCGCCGTCGCCAGGGCGCCGGGCGACGCGCCCTCCCCGCGCCAGGCCGCGATGAGGCTGGCGGTCAGGGCGTCGGCGGCGGAGGCGGTGCGGGCGGCGGCGGACAGGGAGCGAGGGGGCAACAGGGAGGCGGGGGCGGGGACGGGGGAGGGGGAGGGGGGGGGGGGGGGGGGGGGGGCGGCGCCCCAGCGCGCGCCCCCGCCCCCCCCCGGCCGCAAGT
>Ga0315283_10004658_pt1 | contig 11975 bp, 10 predicted proteins | sample YL17G09_0_MG_FD_204541 | JGI IMG/M metagenome (GOLD analysis project Ga0315283, IMG submission 204541) | Sediment microbial communities from Yellowstone Lake, YNP, Wyoming, USA - YL17G09_0 | ecosystem: Environmental > Aquatic > Freshwater > Lake > Sediment | place: USA: Wyoming | collected...
TAAAAATCTGCTGTTAAACGCGATGTCTCCTGTGTCGCCTTCTATTTCCGCTTCTACATCAATTTTACTCTCCCCTATCTGCGGAGTGTTTGCAGACACCGACATGGTTTTGTCCTCAAAGTGAAATCGCACGATGTTCGCGTTGTCTTTTGCAAAAATTGAGGCGGTTTTCACAGCTTTTACCAACACCTCTTTTTCCAAAACCACCGACGTGGTGTTGGTTTTTGGTATTATCTTGTCAAACGCAGGATATTCTCCCTCTATCACCCTCGTATACACCTCGTTGTCTCCGGCAAAGAACCCGATTTGTCCGTCTTCCACCTCTTCAAACTCAAGATCTCCTTCCTCGTTCATCTGAAGGACGTGGGAAAGCGCCTTTCCGGGGATAACCTTGTCAAAATCTCCCTTGAGGGGAAAATTTGCCCTTTTCAACGAAAGCCTGTACCCGTCTGTTGCTACAAAGAGGGTTTCGTCGCCGGTTTTACGTATTTTTATGCCCGTCAGAAGGGGCCTTCCTTCATCTGTGGCTGCTGAAAACAGAACGCTCTTGACTGCCTCTGAAAAATCCTTTGCGTTTATAAAAACCCCTTTTTTCTTTTTTTCCGGTACAGGAGGGAATTCTTCTTTTCCTACTCCGGGAAGCGTGGCTTTGTAGCCCTTACTGGTCACCGAAAGTATTTGCTCCTTTACTACCAGATCAATTTTTCCGGGTGGAAGTGAAGAAATGAGCTCTATAAACAATTTTGACGGCACACAGATTCCCCCCTCTTTTTCTGATTTCACTGAAACTGTTGTCGCTGTTGTCGTCTCAATGTTGGTGGTGGCCAGTCGGAGAACTCCTTTCCCTGCTACCAAAAGGACGTGTTGGGTTATGGGTATTTGTGTTTTAAAGGAAACGTTTTTTCCGACAAAGGCAAGGGGTGGTAAAAGGTTTTCCTGAAGAAGAGAAATGTTCATAGAAAGTGTTTTATAGTAATCTCATTAGTAATAGTAATAATAAGCGCGTGGAAAAGTGTATGGGTTTTGGATGAGTTTGTCAACGGACCCAAGTGAAGAGAAGGAAACACAAAGAGGAAAGAACAAAACAAGAGAAAAATCGGTGGATAAGTATGTGGATAAAATGTGAAAAAGAAAAGCAAATGTGGAAAACTCATAGGATTATCCCCAAAGGTCCTTTTTTATCCCCTCCACTGAGTCCCGTAATCGCATATTTGTGGAAATCTCGCTGGTTATAAAATCCGCCCCGTACATAACCGTCGTGTGATCCCGCCCCCCCAAAAGCCCCCCTACGTCGTCTAGGGTCATTCTTAATTCTGTTTTACACAAATACATAACCACCTGGCGGGGCCTTGCAATGGGACGGTCCCTTTTGGGACCCTTGAGGGCTGTTGATTTAATGTTAAAATGAAGAGCAACTGCCTCCAACACTTCCTGCGGGGTAACCTGTTTTTTTGTTTTTTGGTTTTCTCCTCCCACGGCAACGTTGGTTTTTATTTTTGCGCTTAAAAGCGACGAGATAAATTCAGGAGTGAGGCCCGTGCCCGGCCTGGCGGTAATTTCAGTTGAAACACGCTTCAAAAACCCCTCAATGCTGCGGGTGTCCGTGAGGTTGGCGGCAATCACACGGCTTGCTTCAGGGGATAATTCAAATCCGACACCAGCCGCTTTTATGTTTACTATCGCCGTCCGGAGCTCAAAGTCCGGTGGAGAAATGTCTACGGTAAGACCGCCTTCAAAGCGGGAGCGGAGCCGGTCTTCCAGCCTCGAAATCTCTTCCGGGGCCTTATCACTGGTCAAAATTATCTGCCCTCCGTCTCTGTGGACTGCGTTAAACGTATGAAAAAATTCTTCCTGGGCGGTGTTTTTTCCTGCAATAAACTGAACGTCATCTACCAGGAGAAGGTCTGCTGTTCTGTATTTTTGTTTAAACTGACGCGCCGTTTTTGTTTGGATTGCCTCAACAATTTCATTTAAGAATTCCTCTCCCATGCAGTAGACAATTTTTGACCCGGGTTTTTCTTTGAGGAGCTGGTTGGCAACCGCGTGCATGAGATGGGTTTTCCCTACCCCAACTCCTCCGTAAAAAAAGAGCGGGTTGTACGCAGCCCCGGGAGTTTTGGCAACAGCAGTAGCTGCGGCATAGGCAATCTGATTGCTGGTAGACACAGCAAAGGAACTGAATGTATATTCCGGACGGATATGAAGCCTCTTCGCTGTTATTTCCATTTCCCCTTTTGTTGTTTCAGGACCCCGGGCAAAAAGCGGCCCGGCTTCTTTTGTGGTCATTTTTTGTTTGACCGAAGAAACGACAAAAACAACACTATTGTTTTGTCCGGTGTGTTGATCGAGAATGTTTTTGATGAGCGAATAATGGCGCATCTCAACGAGGTTTCTGATCATTGAATTGGGAAACCCCACCTTGGCCACATTTTTGTCAAGCGACACGAGTTCGCTTTGGGAAAATTGGGTTTGAAAAATCGGTTTTGAGACCTGAAGTTCAATTTCAACAAGCACCGTCTTCCAAAGTTTTTGTATATCCATATGTGGAAAAGTTATCCACATCGTAATGGAAGAAAAAAACTCTGTCAACTAAATCTTTGGATATCAAACCGCAAAGGAGTTATGCCCGTTCAACATAGCTTCCTGTTTCAGGGTCTACGGCGATCATTTCGCCTTCTTTGATAAACAGAGGAACAGTGACTTTGGCGCCGGTTTCCACTGTGACGGTTTTCGTGCCTCCTGATACCGTGTTTCCTCTGGCCCCTTCATCAGCCTCCGTCACCTTGAGCCGGATTTTTTTGGGAATCCGTATGCCTACCGCCTCTCCCTCATGAAGAAGCACCTGGTAGGTATCGTTAATTTTGAGATATTTTACAAAGTCACCAAGAATCGCTTTTGAAGCAGACGCCTGTTCAAACGTAAAGTTATCCATGAAGACAAACGAGTCGTTTTCCGGATACAGATATTGCATTTCGTGAGTTTCAACAGGAAGCTCCTCTACAGAATCCCCTGCTTTATAGGTGAATTCCTGCACTTTTCCGGTCTTGAGGGCTTTTAAACGGGTCCGTACAAACGCGGATCCTTTGCCGGGGTTTACATGCTGAAATTCCACCACCTGATGCGGTTCGTTTTTAAATACGACAAAGATTCCTTTGTAAAAATCAGCGGTTGATATCATTCCCATGAGGTAAATTATCGCACAAAACCGTTGTTTTCTACAAGAGCGATGTGGCACTAAAGCAAGTCTTCTAGCGGAAACAACATGGTTTCCTTGATGTCCGTTGTGTCCAAAAGGAGCATGAGCAACCGGTCAATTCCAACAGCTACGCCGGCGCAGTCCGGAAGCCCGGATTTGAGCGCTTCTATAAAATCACGGTCAAAATCATAGGGGGTTTTTCCCAACCGCGCAACCTCTTTAGTTTCATTGTCAAAACGCACCTGTTGCTCTTTCCAGTCAGTAAGCTCCGTATAGCAGTCTCCAAGCTCCAACCCTCCGATGTAGAATTCAAAACGTTCTGCGTATCCGGGGTCATGTTTTTTTTTCTTCGCAAGGGCGGCGATTGTTCCGGGAAAATCATAGATGATGGTAGGCCGTTCAACTCCCAAATGCGGTTCGATTTCGTTTAAAAATATCTGATTGTACAGCTCCTCCCACGTGTTGTTGTCTGAAACACTGTACCCTTTGGATGTGGAGATGGTACGGGCGCTGGTCATATCAAAAAATTCTTCAAAATCAATCTGCGCCCACTTTTGAAATGCTTCTTTCACGGAAATCCGCTGCCAAGGCGGTTTTATGTTTATTTCCTTTCCTTGATAAGAAAGTGTTGGACAAATATGACTCTTTTGACCAATAGGACACAGAGAGAGTATAAGTTTTTCGCAGTCTTCCATAATGTCTTCATAGTTTGCTCCAACCCTATACCACTCCAGGACGGTGAATTCAGGGGTGTGGAGTGTGTCCCCCACTTCGGTATTGCGGAAGGATTTGGTCAGCGCGTAACAGTTGCCGATACCTGCTGCCATGAGTTTTTTTAAAGATAGTTCCGGAGATGTTGAGAGATACATGGGGGTGGAATTCCTTTTCCGGTCAAGAAGTGTCGTTTGAAACACGTCGAGGTAGGATTCAGCCGCGGGGTGGCCAATAAGAATTGGTGTTTCCACTTCATGAAAATGTTGTGCATCAAAAAACAAACGGATTTGCTTAATCACCTGTTCTCTAAGGAAATATTTGGTCCAAAGAGCGGGGTTGTTTTTAAGCGCTTGCCAGGTGGTCATAGAGCCACAATTACTTCCTTTTTCTTTTTGAGGGAGGAGGATTCGTTTTGGAGGCAAACACTTTAGCGACGAACACAAGGTATACTATCTCCAGTATCCCCATGGTGTTGAGGACAAGAAGGACGATAAACCATGGTTTTTCACTTCTTTTTGCCGCATGCCACAGCGCCATTCCTTTCCAAATAAGGGACCATATTAACAAGGGAACAATACCCCACCGCATCCACTCAAACATGGAGGATTGAACAATGTTTGTATTTCCAAGATACCAGGGCATATGATTTGTGTTACCCGCCTTCGCGGAATTTACCAAGCGATTAATTCCGTGAGGTTAGAGTTTTCCGCTTCGGCGGATTTCGGCTCAAACGAACCATTGGTAAAATTTCCAAAGTCAAGTTGGGAGCCTCAAAAAAATTTAAAAATCTTAGCTTTATTTTTCAGTTCCGTAAACCACGGCTGAATTTTTTCGTTTGTTTTTTGCTCAATGAGCGCCTTGCGCGCTTCCTCTGTAAGATCAGCTTCGTCAGAGGAAACCATAATTGCCTTATTGGTTTCTTTGTATGTAGCAATTTCTTCGTCAGTCACAGTTACGTCTTTTTGCATTATTTTATTGACCAACAGCTGAAGTTTTATCTGACTGTCAAATTCTGCTTTTGTCGTCCCCTGAAACGTTAAAAGCTCTTCAAGGGTCACCTTTCCCCCAAAACTTTTTAACACTTCCTGTTCCTGCACATCAATTTCTGCTTGTGTAACGGTAACCCCTAATTTGCTGGCCTCTTTGGCTATCAATGATTCACTAATCATTCCCTCAAGTGTTTGTTTTCCGAATCGGGACATCAAGGTTTGGTTGAGTTGGAACCGGAAAATCGGTTTGTTGTTCACCAGTGCCACCAACACATATCCTTTGCTAAGCGCAAGAGCAAACAAGAGGATGGCAGTAAGAAGGATAATGATTTTGGCTGTTTTGTTTCCTGTCATTTTACAGAAGCAACAGGAATCGTTTGATTGGGTAGGTGTTTCGGAAACATCAAGGAGCGCAGAGACCACTTTTTTTGCTTTTTTCGTTGCAGTTTTTTTTACCGGCATATAGATCTCCTTTTTATAAATAAATACTGACTTTGTTAATTACGCTAAGAGTATCATAGACGGGTCAAAAGAATCAAGAACCCCTTTTTTATTTTTTTGTGACCGGACAATACAGTGACAACGAACACGCCCGGCAGTTAGGGCTTTTTGCTTTGCAGAGAGCTCTGCCGTGGTCAATGAGCTGATACGTTAAGTTAAGCCACCGGTTTTTCGGGACACTCTTCATAAGTTCCTGTTCTATTTTAAGAGGAGAGGCGTCTTTGATGAAATCGATAACAGGTGACATGGGACAATGAGCATGGGACATATTGACAAAAATTTTGTTTTTTCCGCCGATTTTGTCTATTGGTACGAGGCGGAGGCGTTGGGAAAGGCGGATCACGTGTGTGTCCACCGCTATCCCCTCCACCACACCATAGGCATTGCCCAACACAACGTTTGCTGTTTTTCTGGCGACTCCGGGAAGCGTGAGCATATCCTTCATGGTTTTAGGGACAAGGCTGTGAAATTCCTTTTGTATCCGTTTGGCCGAGGCGAGGATGTTTTTGGCCTTGTTGTGATAAAAGCCGGTTGAACGGATATCTTTTTCAAATTCTTTGGGGTCTGCGCGGACATATGCGTCAAGTGTTGGATATTTTTCAAATAGTTCTTTTGTAACCTTGTTTACCACTAAATCCGTACACTGTGCGGATAAGATGACGGCCACCAAAAGTTCCCAGGCAGAGCTGTAGGACAGGACGATATGAGCATTGGGATAGGTACGGGAGAGAATGGTTAGGACGGTTTTCGTTCTTGCATCGGTATCCATAGGATGGTTAGATAGATATAGTATAGTGATTAATTTTCAATTTTCAATTTTAAATTTTCAATAGTCCTTGCTTTGCAAGGAATAAGTAAAAACATGGGGAAAACAACATTTTTTAGGATTAAGCGCCCATATTTACCGCAGATTCCCCGATTATTCACCGCGGGTCCTTTTTTTTGGATTACCTTCGGACTTACCTGTGGCGCAGTAGCCTCATTTTTGCTTTTGAATCCCCTTTTTATGGGAACCAAGGCCCTTCATCCTAATAGCTTCAAAATAGCCTCAAGCAAAGAAACTGTTACGCTGACGCGTTCGTATGACGGGTGGAAACGAATTGTTGAGCAAAAACCAGAGTATCGGGATGGCTACGTGATGCTCGCCTGGTACGCACAGGAATTGGGAAAAACAGATGAGGCTGCTGTTTACCTTCAAAAAATACAAAGCCTGGATCCCAGTTACACCATCCCCGAAGTGCTACTGATGGAGAGATAGGACTAATAAGACCAACCCGCCTTCGCCAAGGCTTCCTCCTTCACCGAGGTTACGGCGGACAGGTCGGCGGGCAAGTAGGACACATACGACGGATAAGATAAAAAACGGCTATTCTTTCTTTTGAGGCTCCTCGGATTTTTCAGGAGATTCTTTTTTCTCTTCAGTCCCCTTTTCTTCTGTCTCCCCGGCTGGAGTTTCCGTGCCCGGAACCACCTCTCCCTCAACAGGAGCCACTATTGGTTCCGGTTCCGGAGCTACTAATTCACCAATTTTTACAACCATAATTTCCGGATCAGTAATGAGTGTTACATTGCTGGGCATCGTTAGTTCCTTAACCAACAGGTGATCGTTCACATTAGCAAGACCGGAAACGTCTATCTCAATGTGTTCAGGGAGGTCAGTTGGAAGAGCTTCCACCTCAATTTCGCTCAAAAGTTGAAGAAGTGTGCCGGTTTTTTCTTTTACTGACTGCGATTCTCCGATGATGTCAACCGGCACATGTGCCCGTATTTTTTCTTTCAGATTTACCTGGTGAAACTCTATATGGAGAGGGGCGCCGGTTACCGGATCCCCCTGAACGTTTTTTACGAGAACCGGGTGACTTACTCCGTCAACCATGAGACCGATAAGTCCTGTCTCTCCGGACTGTTTAAATATATGGATAAATTCTTCTGTATTTATCTGGACTGATAACGGATCCGTCGTTTTTCCATACACGGTCGCAGGCAAGACGCCGTCCTTCCGGAGGTTTTTAACCTTTCGGCCTGCCACTGTCCGCTTTTTTGCTTCTAATTGGAGTGTTTTCATGGTGTTAGCGTATCAGACGAAACGAAAATTCACTATCCTGTGACAAAAGTGTATTGTACTGGAGATAGCCTTGTTTTGCAATAATACGGCTCGTTGGAGTCGACGGAAGCACTGCCGCTTCCCACGCAGGCGGGAAATTCACTGTTGTGGTAACCGGAACCATATCAACACCCGCCTGTTTTTGTTCAAAGACGGTCATGAGCGCTTCTTTTGTATCAGTTAATATGGTTTCTCCATGAGAAATTGTTACCGATATGGTTCGTTCCCGGCCGGGAGCCACTTCAAGAGCTATACCTATACCTGTAAGACCCGGTAAAGACACATCGAGTTCTCCATACGGAATTGTTTGGCTTTTGGCTTTTTCATCTTTCATGGGAACAGGTTTTCCGTCCAACGTCAGATTGGTCAGCATATTTGACGACTGGAAAAATATTCGAACATAGGTTAAATACCCTCCGGTGCCTGATTCTCCCTGTGACAGGTTTTGGATTTTCCGGGTAATGGTTTCAGAGACTTTTCCTTCTTCTGATATTTGGATCAAACGCGTTTGGCTTCTGTCTATAAACGCGTTGACTTTGTTGACACTGACATTGGCCTCATTGATATACGCGTAGGAAAAAAAACAAGGCGGCTGATTCTCCAGTGTAAGACACGTCGATCCTGCGGGTACCTTTCCTCCCCATCCGAATTGTTCAATAGCCTGTTGGCCTTCCGTGTTTGAGGAATACCACTGAATGTCCCGGGACACCAGACTGTCATGAATGATTTCCATAATCGCGATCCCCGACTGGCTGTTGGTTTGAAGTTTGGTCAGAAGCGCTTCCATAAGAGCGCCTAAAAAATCTTTTTTCTGCGAGGAACCGGGAAAAAAATTTTTCTGGGTATAATACAATGATTTCAGGTAAAAGTTGTCCGCCGTAATGCGGTCATTGTAGAAAGGAATATCGACAGGTCCTATTGCTTTCAGTATTTTAACGAGGAAAGAAGATGTCACTCCCATGACGCTTTCGACATGTTCCCCTGTTTCCTTTTCGTAAAAAAACTGAACCTCTTTTGCGGTTTTTGAAAAATCAGGATTCCAATTGCTATCCCTCAAATACCAGTGTTCCTGGGCTAGCAAATCCTTTATGGGTGTCGGCGGGTCGACGTGACCCTTGAGTTGTCCGTCAAGGGTGTAGACATCTTCTATTCTTATGTCCGTAAGAGATCCTTCGGAAATCGTGAGGTGAGCAAGCGACCCGATAAACCCGCCGGTTGGCCGGAGTTCTCCGCTATTTTGCAAAAGAATAAGCATGCGTTGTTTGTCGCGGAATCCCCCGATAAACGGATAAATTTGAGAAATCCGTTCTCCGACCTCAGAAATTTGGCGGAGCTTCCCCAGTTTTTCCGACACCCTTTCTATTTGTGTTCTGACTGACGGAAAAGAAAACGGGAAAATGTTCGGATCATCGGATGATTGCAAATATGCGGATGCCAAATCCAGCTTGTTTTTGATTGACGGCATTTTCCTCCTGATAGTATCAACCGCAACAACAGGAGAAAGAGGCTCCTTACCGCTTTTCCCAAGAAGTAAGGATGAGCCTATAGATAGGACTGCATCATTTAGCGTAAGAAGTTCAGACTCTACTTCCGCTATGGTATCAAACAATGTATCTATGCGTTCGTATGCCTGAATAGTTTTAATTCCCATAGGAAGGCGTAATACTGTGTGAACGAAAGGCATGCAGACATGGGTAAAGCCACTCCAAATCCGCTCATTTTTGATATTTTTGGCTACTTCATTCCGTTTGCCATCTTTAAAATTTGCAGATGCAGACACGAGGGCCCAACCCCGAAGGAGAAAGCTCCCTATATATAATAGGAAGGGAGCAATGAAAATAAAAATTGACAGGAAAATGGCTATAGTTGTGTTTGGCATTACCCGGCCTTTTCCCTCCTGGGTATTTTTGCGGGATCTGGCTTCCCCTGACTCTGAAACCGAAGCGTAAGAGGTGAATTTTCCCCCAAACATATCAGAAATTATTATTTGTATGCGGTTCTTCTGAATATTTTCATTAATACCGGAATCAAGAGGCGCTTGAGGTTCTTCTTCAACGACGTCATTACTGCTTATGTTATTGATATGATCATCATCCCAACATGACTGTTTATGTGTTTTTTTTGCAGCTTGAGTCTGCATATCTAACTCTTTCCCTTTTGTTGTAAAAAGAAAAGTAAAAATTTCAGTTAGAATTGGTTGAGTTAATGGAATAGGATCTATGTACACTATTTTTGAATGAGTCCCTAAAAATTGTTTAATAGATTCATGATCTTCCGGATCCCAACATATGATGAGTTGCTTTTTCCCGAGCTCATGCCTGAATGCGAGAGTTTTTTTCACGAAATTACTGTCGCCAACAATAAATAGATAGGTGACATTTTCCGTAGGTCCGCTGTTCACGAATACCTGACAACCGTTTGTAAAAAGGTATTCCCGTAGTAAAAGAACATAGGATTGATCCATTGTTTCAATACGTGCTATCGGAAGAGCAGTCAATTCTTTTTTCAGTGGTGATGATGAGGATTTATTCATAGAGGCGACGGGAATAGTCTTACATTATTATCGCAAAGACAGGTTGCGAACACAATCACTCACTCTCCCCTCCCCAACGCCTTTCACACAGAAAACCACATGAGCCCCGGAGAAGTTCCTAGTTCTTGGTTCGTGGATATTAGATGGTACAACATAAATTTCTGATAGTGTTCTTTTCTTGGAACTAACAACTAACAACTAAGAACCAGACTCATCAAGGGCTTTGTTTACCAGAAGATCTGCTTGTGTGTTTTTTTCTCTTGGAACTGCAGTGTATGTAATGACTCCCCCAACTTCTTGTTCAAGGATTTTTATTTTTAAGGAAAGCTCCCGTAGTTTCATGTCTTTAATTTTGAACCGTCCATTTAGCTGTTCAACAACAAGTTTAGAATCGAGGAGAAAGGTCATTGTTCTTGGTTCAAAGTTCATAGTTAAAATATATTGAAGCGCCTCAATTACGGCGATGTATTCGGCAACATTGTTTGTTGTGTCCCCTATTGTTTTACCAAATTGGTGTAGAATCTTTCCTTCAGTTTCAATGACCACTCCGATTGCGGCAGGACCCGGATTTCCTCTGGCTCCCCCGTCGGTGTGGATAGTCAATACATCTTCCATAGTGGAATGGTACTTGATAAAAAGTCTTGTAGTCAATAAATGAAATAATTTTCGGTAAACTCAGAAACGTTCGGAAAACTCAGAAAACTCCAAGATTCGGAGAATCAGAAAAATCAGAAAACCAGAAATTCAGAAACTCTGACTATCTGACTGTCTGACGCTCTGACATTCCGAGTTTTCAGAGTTTTCTGAAAAATGTTTAGTAATCACAAAGAATGACAGGAGAAAAACTAACGTTTCGGAGAAAACGGTGATCCATGCGGCCGCAATATATCCATATTGAGGAATCAGTAAAATATTACTCCCAATGTTGACGATCATGGAAATGAAATAGATGGAAAACAACATCACCCTTTTTTTAAGAGCAATGAGCACCCACATCGTGACAGAGGTCAGGTAAAAAACCGGAAGACTGAAAAGAAGAATGCGGAAGGGAGTTATGCTTGCCTGAAAATCGGATTTAATAAATGTAAGAAGGGGAGCGGCGAAGTAGCCGCACACAATGATGACAACGGAAAGGGAAAGGAGAATTGCAGCGGATTGTTTTGCCTGACGAAGAAATGCGTTCCTGTCCATTGATGTTCTTGAAAGCAGAAGAAGCGGAAACACCGCGTTCATAAAAAATGTAGGAATCACAAGCGGCAGCTCAAAAAATTTATAGGCAAACCCATAGATGCCGACTTCAGCAGTAGAGCGGGTAAGGGTAAGAATGACACTGTCTGCATGAAAGTACACGACATTGCAAAGAAGTGTCAGTCCCAGGGGTAAGGCTATGGTCAACATTTTTCTGATTAGAGTTCCGTCAAAGGAAAAGGAGAGTGAAGGAAGCAGTTTCTTGGCAAAAAAAAGAGCGGTTGCCACTGTAACGAAAGATCCGAGGAGGAATGCAATGATGTTTGGAAAAAGACCGGTGACGCCCAAATAGGGGAATGAGAATACGGCGAGAAGGGTTGTGATTGCCCCTAAAGATAACGCATAGGATGCATAGTCATATCTGAAGCTTTTTTGAAAATACGCATTAGCTGTGGTGATAAGCGATTGAAAAAGGATACTAAAGGAAAAAATGATGATTCCGAATTTTACAAACGGTGTATAGCCCTGGGTGTCTGTACCAGGAAGAAATGCGAGGATGGAAATACAGAGGAACATGAGAAATAGTCCGAATACAGTCCTCATGGTCAGTAGATTGTTTTGCGCAGATTTACTTTCTGATAATTCAAGATACGCTGTGTTTAAACCGAAATCTGCAAAGAGATAAAAAAACGCAACGAATGTGGTGATTTTTGTAAAATCTCCGTACCCTCCGGCTCCCAAGGAGCGCGC
>Ga0315283_10004660_pt1 | contig 11973 bp, 12 predicted proteins | sample YL17G09_0_MG_FD_204541 | JGI IMG/M metagenome (GOLD analysis project Ga0315283, IMG submission 204541) | Sediment microbial communities from Yellowstone Lake, YNP, Wyoming, USA - YL17G09_0 | ecosystem: Environmental > Aquatic > Freshwater > Lake > Sediment | place: USA: Wyoming | collected...
TTGAATAAGTTCATTCTGTTACCGTAAAAACTTCCCTCCAGATGATTATCATTCATAAAGAGATAGACAAGATGCAGAGGATCTTATATGAATAAAAAACCTATTGAATTACTTCTGAATTTGAAACGAGTTAACTATTTTGCCGGCAAAATGCTGACCCCGGAAGATTTTCGAACCGAGCAACAATATTTCAAGGACCGCATGAAACTGCACAATCGTTTCTTGCACGGTTACGGCATCGTCTCTGGGCTTGGGGTCTCAATATCCGCTAAATCGCCAGAGGCCATAGTGGTCAGCCCAGGTTACGCAATAGACCCACAGGGTAATGATGTCATCCTGTCAATGGACATGCAGGGATCATTCCCTTCTGCGGGGACCGCTGCTTATCTTGTCCTTTGTTGGGCTGAACGTGAAGTAGATTTAATGCCTATCTCGTATAGCGGCGGTGAAGGGGAGCAATTAGTGGCATCGCGTATAGAGGAGTATGCGTTGCTTAAGTATGAAACTGACAAACGCAAAGCCGACCAGACGGGTGTCGTTTTGGCACGGTTGAAGAAAATACGTGGAAAATGGAAGATCGACAAGCAGTTTCGCACCCATAGGGTTAGAACCTGATCGCTACCACTGGATCTCAGGCTGCTTATTCCGAAAATCCCGCTGGCGGGATGCCCAAAGCCTGAATCAGCCGCGCCCAGTAATTGACCTGCGCCGCCGTGGACGCCAGGATGACCATCTCGCGTTCATCGAAGTTGGATTTGATCTGCGCGATGAAATCGGGATGGAATTTGAGCGGCGTCTGCGACACCAGCCGCGCATACGCGATTGCCAGCCGTTCCCTTTCCGAGAAGGTGGGCACGTTTTCCAACGCCGCCTGCCCGCGCAAGGCCAGCACTTCGTCCGCGCCAATGCCCAGGGATTCGTGTTCGTGTGAGTTCATGTCGATGCAAAATGGGCAGGCCGCCGCAAACGAAGCCGCCATGCGCACCAGTTTGAGCATCCGCTCATCCAGTTTGCCGTCATGATGCGCAACGAGCGATTCCAGCGCGCCCGAACCCACAGCCGCTTTTGGGTACCAGGCCAGGATCCGCGCCGGGAGCATGATGCGTCCGGTCACTTTCTCAGAAACCCAGATGCCCAGACGCAGGACGGGTGAAATTCTTCGAGGGGGTTCGATAAAGGCATGCATGGTATCTCCTGTGGAAGGATTTTACCCCCCGCATGGATTTTGGCCATAGGCCCAATGAATAAATTATACGGCTGTTGGGTTTTAGTGAGATCGTTTGGCTAATTCCCGGCAGGATACGGACACCTTTTATGCCCCGCTGGTCTGTGTATTGTTTCCAGCGAATATATTCTCCAGCCTCCCTCACGCCGCGCACACCAGCCAGCCGATGCCAACTCCCGCAGCGAGCTGGCCTATGCTACTGTAGGTAGAGGGGTAGGGTAATTAAACATGGATGAGGTGACATTAACTTGAGTCACCCGAGAGCGATCGTAATTCGACGGCATTACTTCCAGGACCAGAACGCCAGATCGCCGGTCGCAATCCTCGCAGACCCTCCTTCAAGAGCGTCGATAACGTAAATTCCGGGATTATCCTGATTGTCGTTGCCGGCGATGACTATCTCCCGGCTGTCTGGCGACCATAGAGTGATTGAGCGTTGATATTGGTCATAATAAGGAAAGATGTTCAGAAATGATTCAGTAGGGGTAAATGCGATGAGATGCCTGGATTTGGAATTTACAAGGTCAATCACTCCCAGGTCAAATTTGATCCCTTGTGGTGCTTGCCTAAAGCTGATCGATTCAATGCCTGAACCTGCACTCGATGGGGTGAAGAGCGCCATGTGCTCACTGTCCGGTGACCAAAAAAAACCGAGAATGACCGATGTTGTGAGCAACTTCTTCTCTTCGGGTCGTGAAATCTGCACGACATATAAATCCTGATATCCCAGGTCCGCCTGGGTCTTGGAAATGACGGAGTATGCAAGTTGTTTCCCGTCGGGTGAAAATGCAAAAGTAACTGGTCCGTCGGATTCGTCGATAATGTGCCGCTCCCCTCCGCTTTTTCCCAGCAGCATCAGGATGCCTTTTTTCTCGGTCTGAGCATACAATGCGATCGCCTCTCCTGCTGGCGACCAATCCGGAGCTTGAAAGAACGACGGATTAATATCTAAATTTTGGCTCAAGTAAGGATCCTGTACAGCAAGGAACGCCAGTTTTGCCTCTGGGTTGACTCCAATCGATGCACCGGTGTGAGAGATGATCTCCTTCCCATCCGGCGACCAGTCCCAATAATATGGCTGACCCTTATCAATCACCTGGTTTTGACTGCCATCCGCGAATGCCAGGTTCAGCGACAGATCACCTGGCGTCGTCCCATTGCTGAGAAAGCTTATTTTTTGGCTGTCCGGAGACCAATACAGGTAAAAAGGAAAAAACTCGTCACTTGCAAATGTCTCGATTGTTTCGAGGTTCTGTGTATTGACACTGAGAAGGCGAGAGTGGGGGGTAGACTCTTTAGATTGGCTGACCTCGACGAAAGCCAGATGAATACCATCGGGCGCCCAAGTTGGAAACATGTATTGACGGGATGATGCACCCTGCCCAGGGCTCAGGTTGGCATCTTGCGTGAGCGCCTTCTGGTTCTCCCCCTTGTGATCGATAATATAAATATTCGCATCCGTACCGGCATAAGCAATCAAACCGGTTTTAACAACAGGAGTCGGGGTAGCTTGGACCTGTTCGACCAGCTTCGACGACAGCCTGCATGCAATCGTTAAGCCTGGGACAAGAATGGATAACGCCAGTACCAATAAAAATGGGCTTACTTTTAACTTTGTCATACTTCAGACATTATACATGAATTTAGGGTTGAATACGATATTAGCGACCTAAAAACTCCAGAAAAATCAGGACTCCACACTAGGCGTGGGTCTGGTGACCCCGCTCAGAATTTGACTGGATGGACTAAATTGGTCTAGCGCGAGTCGCTAGTCCGAACAGTCGCCTTTATCTCCCGCTGGTTTGTGTCTTGTTTCCAGTAAATTGCTTCTCCACCCTCGCCCACTCAGTACAGACCAACGTGTCCCACGAGGTGGCATTATCGGTTGGTAGGCGCTATTAGCTCTCTATTATAGTTTTGTTCTTTCTATATACTTGGCTTCTGAAAGCAATTGGAGGAGAGAATCCAGTATTTGTACAAAGTTCCGCGCTTCCCCTTCGGATAGTCAATCAATCTGTGCATGGCTGGATTTCTGATGAATTGCATTGCACCCCGATAGATCATCCTTACCCTGTCCTGCTCACCTGGATGTTCGCTAAATTTAAGTTTTTCCTTTCCTGGAGTGAATATTGCATCAACTAAGGCAGCGCCATATAAATCTGAACTCGTTTCGTGGGCAATCTGCCGTAATCAATCTTCAAGCACCACTCCAGCCTCTCTGATTAAGGTATCCATTGGTGGTGATCCTAATCTCATTAAGCGTTGCTTTAGTAGTTCATCCTTAACGTTGGCATAAAATGGTGTGCTTTGATATTCTATTTCGGCTTCCTTTATCACCTTTCCCATTATGGGAGACTGGTTAGAAATGAAATTATCAAATTCGCCGTAACTCATTATCTCGTACTGTTTTAGTGATTTTCGTATTTGAGCAACCATGAATGGACTTAGCTCGCTATCCACAGGGAAAAAAGTCGACCCCTTTGGCGCTTTAACAATCATAGGTGACCCTGTATGTTTTATCTTAAAACCCCTGCTCAGCAATAGCTCTGTGATTTTTTTGCTAGAAATGGACTGCTTTGATGTGTTATTCATACTCAATACCCATCAGCGTGTTTAGGAATGAAAAATCGAAACCGCCCAATAAGCTGTGTCAGTAGTCGGCGGGATTGGATTATTTTGATAGCAGAGAAAACTTGAAGCCAAAATAATCCTGTAAATTGCGGCAGTATCCACACCGCCTACTGCCCGCTTTGTTAGCCCGCTTTTATATACCCCATCCATTCCCACATATTAACTACAATAATTGGTATCCCAATGACCGTATAAGCCAACTCAAGCCCCTCATCAACTGGCGATTGGAAAAACGACACAATAATCATCGTTATTGGGAAGGCTAATAGAATTAGAAGGATTATCCTTCGAAGGATTATGCTAGGCTTCAAAAGTGGCCTCAAAATATAGGAGGGGGTGAGTTTGTTCTATGTAGTGATTCTCTAATCCAAAGAGATTGCCTCCGGCTGGCGGAGCAGCGTCGCCTGCATGGACCAGGGACCGGTCCAGGTCACTTTGACGGGCAGCACTTTGCCCTTAAGGTCATCGTCCGATTCGGTGAAGACCAGCTTGTTGGTCGGGGTGCGTCCTTTCCAGCGTCCCTTGACTTTTTCCTCGAACAACACTTCGACCGTTTCGCCGAGGTAGCGGGCGTTGATCTCCGCCACGATCTGCTCCTGCATATCTTCGAGCAGGCGGAAGCGGCGCATCTTCTCGTCTTCAGGGACATCGTCCGTCATGCGGCGGGTGGCGACGGTCCCCTCGCGGGTGGAGTAGCGCGCGAGATGCGCGACGTCCAGCTTGAGGTCGGCCAGCACCTGGTAGGTGTCCATGAACTGCGCTTCGGTCTCGCCGGGGAAGCCGACGATGATGTCCGTGGCGATGGAGCAGCCGGGAATCTTTTCGCGGATCTTTTCCACTAGGTGGCGGTAATCAGCCTGGGTGTAGCCGCGCTTCATCTCTTCGAGCACCGCGTCCGCCCCGGCCTGGATGGGCACCTCGATGTGCGGCATGACCTTTGGCAGGCTGGCGACGGCTTCCATCAGGTCTTCGCTGAAGTAATTGGGATGCGAGGTCAGGAAGCGGATGCGCTCAATGCCTTCGACGTCGTTGATGGCACGCAGCAGGCTGGCCAGGTTGGGGCCGTCGGCGATGTCCTTGCCGTAGCGGTCCACGATCTGCCCGAGCAGCGTGACCTCCTTGACGCCCTGCGAGGCCAGCGCGCGCACCTCGCCCACGATGTCGCCGACCGGGCGCGAGCGTTCGATCCCTCGCCGGTAGGGGATGATGCAGAAGGTGCAGGCATGCGAGCAGCCGTACACGACCGGGACATGTGCGGAGACCAGGCTGCCGCGCTCGTGCTGGGGCAGGATCAATTCGTCGTCCATCATCAGGAAGCGGCGAGAGATTTCGCTTTCCTCAACGGAGCGCACTTCGCCCTGGGTGAGGTGCGAGACCAGCGGTCCCGGGTCGGACGGCGGGGAGAAGACATCCACGTAAGGGAATCTCTGGCGAAGCTTTTCGTCGCCGCGCACGCCCACCAGGCAGCCCATCAGGTTGATCACGAGGTTCGGGTTTTTCTGCTTGAGCGGCTTTAACGAGCTGAGGCGCCCGTAAGCCTTGTCCTCGGCGGACTGGCGCACGACGCAGGTGTTTAAAACGATGACGTCCGCCTCCTCAGCGGATTCGGTGTGGGCGTAGCCCAGATGCTCGAGCGCCGACCCCACGCGCTGCGAATCAGCCACGTTCATCTGACAGCCCTCGGTCCAAATATGATATTTCATGTCCGCAATTATAACAGGACGACTCCGGGGCAGCGGTCGCTCCGGACCCCCGGCTTGACCATTCACGCCATCTGCATTAGAATCCCCGTTCGCGAGTGCCCCTGTAGCTCAGTGGATTAGAGCGCTTGCTTGCGGAGCAATAGGTCGCGTGTTCGAGTCGCGCCAGGGGCGCCTTGTGAGCGGGAGTACTCCCGCTCTTTTTCTTAATGACCATGGCTAAAGTACAAATTCTTCTTACGAACGACGATGGAATCAAATCCCCTGGACTGTGGGCAGCCGCGGAAGCGCTGTCTGCGCTGGGATACGTCACCGTGGCCGCGCCTCGTGAGCAATCCTCCGGCACCGGGCGCAGCCTGCCGCTCGCCTCGGACGGGGTCATCAGCCCCGAGACAGTGACCGTCAACGGCAGGGATTGGACGGTCTACGCTGTGGGCGGGACTCCGGCTCAGGCTGTACTGCACGGCATACTAGAGATCATGCCGCAAAAGCCCGACCTGGTGGTCTCGGGTATCAACTATGGGGAAAACGTGGCGACCGGCATCACCATCTCCGGGACTGTGGGCGCAGCGATGGAAGCGGCCTCGGTCGACATCCCTGCGCTGGCGGCCTCACTCGAGACACCGCATGACAAACACCTCTCCTATGACCTCGATGTGGATTTTTCGGCTGCAGCCCATTTCACCGCGCTGTTTGCGAATGCGCTGCTCGAGAAGGCCTTCCCCCCGGATGTCAATTTGCTTAAGCTGGATGTCCCCTCGAATGCAACCCCGCAGACGCCCTGGGTGCTGACCCGCCTCTCGCACCAGCGCTATTTCATCCCGGTCAAGCCGCAGCGCAAGTCATGGGATGAGCCCGCCAAGGTCGGGTACACCGAGGCCGGCACCATCGTGAACGAGCCGACGGACAGCGACGTATACGTCCTGCGCGTCGCGCGCAAGGTGTCACTTACACCTTTGAGCCTGGATTTTACGTCACGGGTGGATTTCAAGGATGTGGAACGAATCCTGCGCAGCTGACGATCCATCAAGTTGATAAAAAACGTCCCGAAGGTTGGAAGAACCTTCGGGACGTCGATTTAATAAACTTTTACTAGGCAAAAATCACGTACTGTTGCAGGAATTTTTCGACAGTGCTGTAGAAGTCGGCGATTGTCTCCGTCTTGCGCCAGCCGTGTCCTTCGCCCTCATAGGTTTTGTAGATATGAGGGACATGATTGGCGCGCAGCGCCGCCACGATCTGCTCGGAGTGCTCCGGAGGCACGACCTTGTCCTCCAGCCCCTGGAAGACCGCCACCGGATCCTTGATGCGGTCTGCGAAGTTAACCGGCGACCAGGCACGGTACCGGTCTGCGTCCTGCGGGAGAACGCCGATCATGCTGTCGAAGTATCGTTCCTCGAACTTGTGCGTCTCGGTAATGAACAGGTTCGATAATCCATACAGGCAGACACCCGCCTTGAAAACGCCAGGCTGCCGTACCAGCGCGTTAAGGACAGTGTAACCTCCTGCCGAACCGCCCATGATGACCATCCGTTTCGGGTCGGCGAGCCCCAGTTTGCCCAGCGCCTGTGAGCCGCCAACGGCATCCTCCACGTCCAGCAGGCCCCACTTCTGGCGCAGTGCAAGCATATAGCTGCGGCCGTATTCCGTTGAGCCGCGGTAGTTCACTTCCAGGAAGCCGTATCCGCGCGTGGTGAAAAAAGCGGCGTCGGTGTTGAACCTGGCGGTGGCCGCCGAGGTCGGCCCGCCATGGATATGTACGACCACCGGAGGTTTCCCGTCACTGGCAAAACGGCGCGAGACAGGCGGGAAATACAGGCCTTGCACGCCGAGATCGCCCGGCGCCTTCCAGCTGAGGGGCTGGCACGTCGGCATATCCTCGAGCACGAGCACACCGGATTCGCTGTAGCGTTCCACGTGGGAATGTCCATCCTCCCACGAAATGATTCGATCGGGGGTCTGGGATGATGAGGCGATGAAAGCGAGGCTGCCCCCTGCGCCGGACGTGATCTGGTCCATCCATGTATAGGGAGTGACATCCAGCTTTTGTGCGGAGCCGGTGGCTGCTTCGACTGAACACAATGAGCGCACTCCCTGGTCGTTGCGTAGAAAAAACAAATGGGTCGCGTCGGAACTCCAGGCGTACGTCCGTATGCCCTGGGCCCAGGCAGGAGGCATAAGAGCTGCGTCTGATGCCAAAGCCCGTTTCTTGCCACTGGTCAGGTCGACTGCGTACAAGTGGTCCCACTCGCTATCCTGCGCGATGTAGGACATGTAGCGTCCATCAGGCGAAAACCCTGGCTGGAAGATAGGCGTGTTCGCGTCGCCGGTGAGGCAGCGGATGTCGGTCAGTGACATGCCTTCGAGGCGGGCGATCATTAACCTCGTCCCATCCCACGGCATCTGGGGATGGTTCCACTCGATCCAGGCGACGTACTGGCCGTTGGGGTGCCAGACAGGCTGCATGTAAAAGTCTGCGCCGTGAGCCAGCTTGACCGGGAAGTTCTTTCCCTGCGCATCGACGATGGCGAGGCAGTCGGCGCGTTCATAGGAATGGACAAAGATGATATGCAAGCCGTCCGGTGATAGGACGGGCGAGGCGCAGTCGCCGAACGCCGGCGTGACGGGGTGCGGGCTGCCCCCCTCCAGCGGCAGGGTGAAAAGACGCCCTTCGCTGGCGAAGACCAGCGTGCCGTTGCGGACGGAGAAATCGCCGCCGCCGTATCCCACGCCAGCCCCGACCTTGATTCCGGCAGTCAGGTCGCGGGGAGTATCCCCGGGCCGGCGGGCGACCAGCACGCCCTGACCGCTGCGCTTCTCCAGCCAGAGGAGAGTCCGGCCGTCGCTGTCGAACTGCACATCCTCCAGCCGCGGACGCAGGCTGAGAGCCGCAGGGGAGACCGGGGATGGCCAGAGACCGTAGGGAATGTTCTGTTTTTCAGGCATAAGCGACCTCAAATGTGAGGGGTGAATTTGGCAACCAGCTTGTCCTTGGGCATGTAGCCGGATACTCTTTCCTTGATTGTACCGCCTTTGAAAAACATTAGGGTGGGGATGCCCATGATGCCGTACTGCATGATGATGTCGGGATTCTTGTCGGCGTCACACTTGACCACCTTCACCTTGCCCTGCCATTCGGCGGATAACTGCCCGACGATCGGGTCAATCATCTTGCAGGGTCCACACCACACGGCGGTGAAGTCCACCAGCACGGGCAGGGATGAATCGATCACTTCGATTTTGAAATCCCCCGTGTTGACGTATTGCACTTCGGCCATTTTATCCTCCGGAAATTGGTGCGGAATGCGGTCCGCCGCTGATCAGACTTGATTATAATAATTTATGGTGATAGAATTCACACCCGTTGCGGGCGCGTAGCTCAATGGCAGAGCAGTGGCCTTTTAAGCCATTGGTTGAGAGTTCGAGTCTCTCCGCGCTCACTTCCTTACTTCGAGCCGTCCTTGTGGCGGCTTTTTTATTGGTCGGAATCCCCGTTGAGGGGATGATACTCGAGTCTCTCCGCGCTCACTTGATGATTAAAGTTCCCAGGATCGATATAGCCAATTACACCGAATTCAACTGCTGAAGATTTCCATCATTTTTGGGTAAATGCCGGGCGTGCTTGCGATCAGCGAGCAGGGCGGTGTGATGTAATCGCTGCGGCCATCCAGTGTGGTGACGCGGGCGCCGGCCTCTTCGGCGATCAATCCGCCGGCGGCCAGGTCCCAGGGTTTGAGGGAAAGCTCCCAATAGCCGTCGAGCCTGCCGGCGGCGACATAACACAGGTCGAGGGCGGCGGAACCGAGCCGGCGCACCCCCTGCGCCTGGCGGGAAAACTTGCCAAAGAATTCCAGGTTGTTGATTTCGCTGGTCCACAAGTCATACGGGAAACCGGTCACCAGAAGACTTCGCACCAGTTCTTCAACAGTTGAGACCTTCATCGGGCGGCCGTTGACGTGCGCACCGCGTCCGCGCTCGGTAGTGAACATCTCGTCGCGCATCGGGTCGTAGACAGCCCCGAGGGTGACGACCCCCTTATGAGCATAGGCGATCGAGACCGAGAAGAACGGCACGCCGTGCGCATAATTGACGGTGCCGTCGACCGGGTCGACCAGCCAGAAATGTTCGTCGTGGCCGTCCAGTCCGCCGGCTTCTTCGCTCAGGATGCGGTGGGTTGGGAACAGGCGTTGAATCTCGCCTAGGATGTAATCCTCCGAAGCGTGGTCCACGTCGGTAACGAGATCGATCACACCCTTGTAACTGACCTCGTGGTCCTTTTCGTAGCTGTCATACAAAATTTTACCCGCCTGGCGTGCCATATGCTCCAGGTCGGGCAGGGTGGGTGTATTGGTCATGGGTTAGATGTTTTTATACCCGTCCAGGATTTTGTAGATATGGTCCAGTTCACGCTGAATTTCGTCGCGGTCGGCACGTGCTGAGCGAAGCAGGGCTTCGAAAGCCGGTTTTTGATCCTCGGGGAGCGTGACAAGCAGGCGCTCGGTGCGCGCGATCTGTGTGTTCTTGTGGCGCTGTTTATTCTCAAGCCGCTCGCGGTAGCCCATGTAGAAGTCCCTGTCCTCCGGCGGCTTGGGCGGGGAGAAGGGTTCCGCATTGAGCAGCTCCGCCACGGTCAGCAGGAATTCTTCTGTGTCGATGGGTTTTTCTATGAAGCGCGCTGCGCCCAGGTTCATGGCGAAATTCCGGTCCTCGGGCGTGACGTATGTAGCGGAGAGGAAGATCACCGGGATGGTATTTGTCTCGGGGTTGGTGCGCATCTTGTATACGAAGGCGTACCCGTCCAGCTTTGGCATCAGGATGTCGGTGATGACCAGCGCCGGTTTTTCCTTTTTAAGCACATCCAGCGCTTCCTGCCCGTTACGGGCGGTGAGCACCGGATACCCTTTGAAGCGCAGGGTGACTTCCAGCAGTTCCAGCACATTGGGGACGTCTTCAACGACCAGGATGGGACCGTAGGGAATAGGCATGGCTTTATTGTAGTCCCGTTTTGAGGGACGGGCAAGAATCGGCAGTCACCCAAAGGGTCTAGTGGGAGCGGGTGTCCGCTGATGGGGGGATCATTCCCCCCACACCCTGCGTCCTAGCGCGGAAAGGATCAACTCCACCGCGAGATGGGCGGTCTGGTTCTGCACATCGAGAACGGGATTGACCTCGACCATGTCCATGCCGGCCAGTTTTCCCGTTTCAGCGAGCATCTCGCAGGCGAGGTGCGCTTCGCGGTAGGTCAACCCGCCCGAGACAGGGGTGCCGACCCCCGGGGCGTGACGCGGGTCGAGCGAGTCCACGTCGAATGAAAGATAAATTCCGTCTGCTTCGCGCGAGATCTGTTCGATGGCACGAGAGACGGCGTTAAACATGCCGATGCGGTCGATCTGCTCCAGGCTGAGCACCATCACGCCGGCCTCGCGCAGATTTTTCTTCTCGCCGAGGTCGAGGTCGCGCGCGCCCAGCACGGCAACCCACTTCGGGTCAATGACAGGAATGGTTTCATCCCATAACTGTGTGAGCCGCCTGTCGCCCAGGCCGCACAGCGCGGCCAGCGGCATGCCGTGGATGTTGCCGGAGGGGGTGGTCTCAGCCGTGTTGAAATCGGCGTGCGCATCGATCCACAACACGCCCATTTTTTTATGCTTCGCCGCGCCGCGGACGGAACCCAGCGCGATGCTGTGATCGCCGCCCAACACGAGCGGGAAATGTCCGCCTTGAACGGATGTGGCCACCGCACCTGCCACACGCCGCGCCATCGGCACGATGCAGTCGATGTATTTCAGCTTGGGCTCGGTGATCCGGCACATCTCGGCGATGGGCACCTCCACGTTGCCCTCGTCGTGGACGGTGTAGCCGAGTTCTTCGAGTTCGCGCTGGAGATGGGCGTAACGGATGGCGCTGGGACCCATGTCCACACCGCGCCGGTCCGCGCCCATGTCGAGCGGGACGCCTAATATGTCAATTTCCATGGCTCTCCAATAAGGTTATGGATGATGGGAATTTGTCATGCAGTGCGGTAGTAGCCCACGTCCACTGAATAAACCCCGCCGCGCTTGATGACCTGCTTGACCAAATTTGTGCCGAATCGGTAGCCGAGGTGGCGGTAATCGGGCACGGACAGGATCAACAGGTCAGCCTGTTTGCCGGGCTCCAGCGAGCCGACCCGGTCCGCGCGGCGGATGGCGTGGGCGGCGTTGATGGTCGAAGCGGCAATTGCCTGCGCGGGAGTCAACCCCATGTAGCGGCAGGCCAGCGCGATGGCGAACTGCATGGATTCGTTCCAGGCTGTGCCGGGGTTGCAGTCGGTGGCCAGGGCGAGGATTCCATCTGCATCGAGAATCTTGTTTGCCGGGGTGTAGTCGCGCTCGGCGAGGCCGAAGGGCGTGCAGGGCAGCGCCACGGCGACCGTGT
>Ga0315283_10004663_pt1 | contig 11972 bp, 13 predicted proteins | sample YL17G09_0_MG_FD_204541 | JGI IMG/M metagenome (GOLD analysis project Ga0315283, IMG submission 204541) | Sediment microbial communities from Yellowstone Lake, YNP, Wyoming, USA - YL17G09_0 | ecosystem: Environmental > Aquatic > Freshwater > Lake > Sediment | place: USA: Wyoming | collected...
TTCAAGGCGCGCGCGGACTCGGGACAATCCGATCTCGAAGACCGCGGACACGAATGGGTTCCGGAAGGCGTTCTCGAGCATCTTCGCGGCCGTATCCTTGTGGATGTTGCCGATAGTCAATCGTTCGGAGTCCGTGGCATAGCCGCAGCAGGGCTTGACGTCGCCGTTGGGCAGGACATAGAAAACGTGGCCCGGTCCCCGACAGAAGTCCTCTTTGAACCACTCCTTGCCCCACGGGTCGAGGAGGGGTTCCGCCTTGCCGATCGGGGCCAGATCGATCGTCGTTACGGGCACGAACAGGGAATCATTCCTGATGACCCGATGCCCGCCGACGGCGACGAGCTTCGCCTTCAAGATCCCGGCCAGGGCTTTCAGGACCGCTTCCGTTTCTTTGTCCCGGGCCCCCTTCACCGCGATGACACGAGCGACATCCGGCCGGTTCCAGATGTTCCGGGCGGCCTCGATGAACAGGGCGGGCTTCGCCGGGTCCTTCCCATGGAACGCGTCCACGCTGACGGCGAAGGACCCGTCGTAACCCCGGTCGAACAATTCCTTCAGGGTCCGCCGGAGGCGCGCCGCGCTCCTGAACCAGGCCGCGTTCGTGGTGACCAGGCCGAACAGGAATCCGTGCGCGACGGCGAATTCGGTCACGGCATGGAGGAACTCGATGTCCAGGAACGGCTCGCCGCCGGTGAACCCGACCCTTTCGACGCCGGCCTTCCGGCAGGATCGCAGGAACTTTACGGCAGCCGGTATCGGCAGCCGGGCCTTTCCCCGCCCGACCGAACAATGGGCGCAATTCAGGTTGCAGTCCGTCATGGACGCGAACAGGACCTCTTTCGGGGAGAATCTGGCGCCACTCATCATGCCGGTAATATATCGCCGACCGTGCGGCGCTGTCAAAGCCGCAATAAGCGGCGGCAGAAGGGAAGTGGGTGGCCGAGGTCCTCGCGCGCCTCAAGGCTTTCGTTAGCATCGAAATAAGATATAATGTGTCGCTCAAAGAAGAAGATTAATTCAAGAAGCGGGACATGTCCCGGAAAATAAAATAATGTCATGAAAGGAGGTTATGTCCACTCGACGGTTTTCGACCAAGCTCCTTATTCTTCTTCCGGCGGCGGCCGTCGCCGTCTTCACCCTCGGTCTTTTCGCCGCCCAGGAAAAGCCCGACCTGGATATGATGAACAGGATCCGCTACGAAGGATTGCAGCACAGCCAGGTCGGCAAGCTGGCCGCCTATCTTTCCGACGTCATCGGGCCCCGCCCGACTACGGGACGCGCGTCCACCACACGAACATGGACGTCTTCGACCACCTGGTCGTCAAGGACCTGATGCAGGCGGCGGTGGTCATGGCCGCCTTCGTCTACAACGCGGCCATGCGGGAGGAGATGCTTCCCCGCAAGCCCCTCCCGGACCCGATGCACTACCCGGTCAGACGGTAGGGGAGGCGAGATCCGGGCCCGCGCATTTGTTCTTGACGTCATGACGTTATAGCGTTATAATATCCTCATGTAGCGAGGTGCCATAACATGGAAAAAGTCAGCAAGCGCGTTACGATTTACCTTCAACCCGAATACCATCAAGCCCTGCGGGTCAAAGCGGCCGAAACGGAATACTCGGTCTCCGCACTCGTAAACGAGGCTGTGCAAAATGCACTCCGCGAGGACGCCCTGGACCTGGAAGCGTTCGAGACCCGCGCCGACGAACCGTCAATCGCCTTCGAAAAAGTTCTCAAGAAGCTGCGCAAGGATGGAAAGCTATAAGATCCTCATCAAGAAGTCGGCCGCCGGAGAGCTCGCCAAGATCCCAAGGAAGGACCTTGAGAAAATCGTCCGGCGCGTTCGGGACCTGGAACAGATTCCGAGACCTTCCGGCTGCCGAAAACTTTCCGGGAAGGACAGATATAGGTTAAGGCAGGGGGATTATCGTATTGTGTATGCGGTCGACGATTCTCGGCGCATTGTTGAGGTCTATAAGATCGGGAATAGGCGGGAGATCTATAGAGGTCGAACGAGGGTTTGAATTCATGTCTTACAGGGATTTCAGGTGCTTTCGGACTCCATTGGCGGTTTTGTAGGTCTTGCCGTGCTCGGCGAGAAGCCGATCGAGATGTGGGCGCCCTCGCAGAAAGGCTTATTCTTGGATTGACCGCAGCGGCAAAGCGCGTAGCTCTCCTGGTCCGGATAGCCGGGGCCCTTTTCCCGTTTCTCGGGTTCTCCGTCGCTTCCAATGACCACAATGTCTTGCGCCAGCGGAACTCCTCCCGTGACGATGTACGGACCGTCATTGGTCACTTTGATTCGGAATTCTTTATCCGGGCGATTCATCATCTTGGCCTCCATCGAGCGAAGCTCCCCCGGAATCAACCCTGATTCTTCTTACATGAAGCGATCAGGTCTGTCAATTGAGTTTCCTTGAGCCCGGCCAGATGCTTTCCGTCGAGCCGGCGGGCGACAGCGCCGTTCTTGAAGAAGAGGACCGTCGGATAGACTTCGATACCGTGTTTTTCGAACAGATTTTCGTTGCCTTCGAGGACGATGCGGACAAATTCCTTCTCCCGGTCATTTGCGTGCTTTTCGTAAACCGGAATGAACGCCAGGGAGAACGGGCACCAGGACGCGTAAAAAAGGACAAAAACGCCGTCGCCGGATTTCGTGATCTCCTGAATCTCTTGCGGATTGCAGAGCTTACTCATGTTTTTCGATTTCATTAAGACGGAATTTGAATAGATATTGTATCCCCCCGGGTTAAGCCGGTCAAGAAGCCGGCCGGGCGCAGGACTGCCCTCTCGACGAGAGCGAGCGACCGCGTTCCGGGGCTAAAATCGGCCAGGAGAAGCTAGAGATGGCAGGTTCCGGAATGTCCTTTATCAGGTGCGGAAGACGGAAGCGGGCTCGATCTTGGCGATGCGGCGCATGGCGAAGGCCGCGCCGGCCAGGGCGATCAGAATCGTGATGACGAAAAACCCGATTTTGATCTCCGGGCTGTAATCGAAAAGAATCCCGGATTTGGCGATCCCGTTCCGGAAGCCCTCGATGAAAAAGATGGCGATCCCGTAGCCGACGAGTCCGAAGACGAGCGCCTGGGCCATGATCAATTTCCGGATATACCGGTTGTCGGCCCCGATGGCCTTGAGCGTTCCGTAATCCCGGAGCCGGTCGACGGCCGCCGAATACATCGTCAAGCCGATGATGATCATCCCGGCGATGGTCGCGAAGATGATCAGGGTCCCGATGGACAGCGCGATGCCGCTCGTCGCCAGGATCGTAGACACCGTGGCTCTCGAAAAATCCTTTTTGGCCCAGGCCCGGACCCCAAAAATCGAGGCGTTGATGTGATCCCGGATCGCTTGAAGATCGGCGCCCGGCTGCGTTTCGACGAGGAAGGCGCTGACCTTGCTGGAGGGGATGCGGCCGAATTCCCGGGCCCGCGAGACCGTCGTGAACATGAAAATTCCCCCGAATCCTCGGACGCCGCGGCTCTCCACGGCGACAACGGCGCGCTTCCCGTTGATCTCGAACGACGTACCCATCGCGGCGTTGTTCAGATTTTTCCGGTCGAAGATATCGACGGAAACCGCCCCCTCGTCGAGAAGACCGACCAGGTCGCCGTTGACGATCCGCCATGGACCGCCGCGGAAATTCGGCGGTTGGGTGCCGATGATCTGAACCGGGGCGGATCGCCCCCCTTGGAACTTGGCCAATCCTCCGGCCACGATGAACGGATAGGCTTTCCGGACTCCGGGAATGGATTCGAGCTGATATCCGATCCGGACGTCGATCGGACCGAGGGCGTTGACGTTGGTCGTCTTGTTGTCGACGACCCAGAGATCGGTCTGGGTGTTGTCCACGATCGAGGCCATGGCCCCCGACAGGAACAGGAATATCCCGGTCTGCTGGCCCACCAAGAACGTGGAGATGACGATACCCAGGACGACGCCGATCGATTTGGGCTTGTCGTAGCTGATGAAGCGGAAGGCGAATCGTAGCATGGTGGGCCGTCAGGACTCCTTGAGGAGGACGACGCCTTCCACCCGGGTCCCGAATAGGATGCGGGATTCCGGATCCAGAGTGATCCAGATTTCCCGGACGCGACGGTCTTCCAGAGACCCGACATCGTCGGAAAACAGCGATTTCTTTCTCAGGGAGGGGCCGGCGAACGTGACCTTGCCTTGGGCCAGCGCCTCGGTCATCCCCGGTGCCCGGACGAAGGATTTCTGCCCCGGTCGGATCAGGCCGGCGAACATCTCATCGATCTCGACTCGGGCGATGAGCGCGCTTCTCGGGGCGAATGTTCCGAAGGGCTTCTCCGGCGAGATGAGCGAGCCGACCGTGATGTCCAGAGACAGGATCTGCCCGTCGGAGCGGGATTTGATGAATCGCCGGTCGTATTCCGCCTGCGACAGCCGTTGATCGGCCTGGGCCTGCTTCAGGATGTCTTCGGCCGCGACGACGCCCGCCTCGAGCCGTTTGATGTCCTCCAGCAGCGATTCATACTCGGCTTTGGCCGCGTCGAATATGGATTCAGCCTGGGCTTCCTGTTCGGTGAGGGTCTTGGCCCGGATGAAGGAAAGCCGGGCATTTTCCGTCCTAACCCGGGCCGACCCCAGCGAGGCCCGGGCCGCGTCGATCTGGGAACGCTGGGATTGAACCTGGGCCGCTTTCAGCTCCAGCCCGGCTTTTTCGATGGCGCTCGAAAGCTCCACAAGAGTCTGGTCTTTGGCCACGACGTCGCCGGCGCGGAAGAAGATCCCCGTCACGATCCCGGACACCTCGCTTTGGAGATCCAGGATCTTGAGCTCCGGTTCGATCCTTCCGAGCCCCACGACCTGGGTAGGGGTCATGTCCATCTTCGGTTTGCTCTCCGACGGGGAGTCCGTCTTCGGTCGGCATCCCGCCGAGAACCCGACCGCCAGGGTTGCCAGGGCCCAGCCGAGAAATTTCATTCGTGATTTTTTCATGGCATTCCATTCTTGTCTTTTTTTTCGACGACGTTTCCGTTTTCCATATAGATGATCTTGTCCGCGTATTTTTCGAGTCTGGGGTCGTGCGTGACGACCGCAACGGCTTTCCCCCGATCGGCCAGATGGCGGAGCTCCTCCATGACGGTTTCGAAGGAACCGGCGTCCAACGCCGCCGTGGGCTCGTCGCAGAGGATGATGGCGGGGTCGGAGACCAGGGCCCGGGCGATGGCCACCCTCTGCTGCTCGCCGCCGGACAGCTGTTTGGGGAGGGATTTTCTTCGATGGGTCAGTCCGACCAGGTCCTGGGCCTGCCGGACTTTTTCCCGGACGGCGTCTTTGGGAAGTTTGTTCAGGAGGAGGGGCAGCATGATGTTCTCTTCGGAATTGAGGGGCGAGATCAGGTTGAAGTTTTGAAACACGAACCCGATGAGGCTCCGGCGGAGCTTGGCCAGCTGCCGGTCGTTGAGGTCCTTGGTGTTGACCCCTTGGATGCAGACGCAGCCTTCCGTGGGATAGAGGACACAGCCGAGGAGCGAGAGCAGCGTCGTCTTCCCGGACCCCGAGGGTCCGACGATCAGAAGAAGTTCGTTTCTGTTCAAGAGCAGGTCGGTTTTTTGGAGGGCGACGATCTCCTGACCGCCGGTCTTGAAGATTTTCGAAGCCCCGATCAGTTCGGCGACAACCGTAGGATTGTTCTGAGGGCAGCGGTCCGGGGACTTCGGTTCGGCCATGGAAGCTATCGTATAACCAAAGCTACCTCGGCGACGCGTTATCCGGTTTTGTGTTCCGGCTTGGCGGTCCAGTAAAGGATCCGGCCGCAGTTCTCGCAGAGGTAGATCTTGCTCTTGTCCCGGATCTCGTTCAGCATCTGGGGCCGGATGCGCACGTGGCATTGGGCACAGAAATCCCCCTTGACGGGGGAGAGGGCGGAACCGTTCTTCTTGTTGAAAATGGACATGTAGAGCTTCATCTGGTCGGAAGGGATCAGGGGGAGGAGGCCCTCCCGTTCCCGGATGAGCCGGTCCCGCTTGGCTTCCATCTCCTTCTTTTTCTCAATGAGCATGACCTGGTCTTTCTTGAGGTCCTCGTGTTCCTGGCTCTGCTTCAGCGCGGCCGTCTTGATCTCCTCTTCGATATCGTCGGCGGTCAGCATCTCGCTGATGATCTCCTCTTCGACCCCGTCCACCCTTTGCTGGGATTCCTCGATCTCCTTGAGAAGAGTGGTGTATTCCTTGTTGGTCTTGACCTCGTTCAGCTGGCGCTTGAACCTGGCGATCAAGACCTTGATGTCTTTGACGGAACCCTCCAGGTCCCGCCGTCTCTTCTGGTTCTGGGCAAGCGTCTCCTTGGCGTCCGCGACGGCTTGGGAGCCGGCCTGGATTTTCTTGTCGATGTCCTCTATCAAACGGGGGATATTCTCGAGGAAAAGGGTGTTGTGCTTGATCTCGGAATCAAGGTTCTGGAGCTGGATCAGCTTGTCAAAATCAATATCCACATTGTCCTCAACTCTAATGGGCCTACCAGGATTCGAACCTGGGACCTGCCGGTTATGAGCCGGTAGCTCTACCGCTGAGCTATAGGCCCTCGCCCGCTCTTATATCAAATAATAACCTGGGAGTCAATGAACCGGAAATGGCCGACAGGACGTCGAAGAAAGAATCCAAACGGCAATTTTGGGAGGAACCCGGTGTCCCGATGGCCCGGCCCAGTGACTTACGGGCTTGACGACTTCCCGACGTTCCTGTCAATGGTTGTTCGTGAACGACTTCAGCTTCCGGCTGCGGCTCGGGTGCTTGAGCTTCCGCAGGGCCTTGGCCTCGATCTGCCGGATGCGCTCACGGGTGACTTTGAACTGCTGTCCGACCTCTTCCAGGGTGTGCTCGTTTCCGTCGCCCAGCCCGAACCGCATCTTGAGGACCTTGGCCTCCCGGTCGGTCAGGGACTTCAGGGCCTCCTCGATCTGCTCCCGGAGGTTGATGTGGATGACCGTGTCCGGGGGAGAAGGGATGAGCTTGTCCTCGATGAAGTCGCCCAGGTGGCTGTCCTCCTCCTCCCCGATGGGGGTCTCGAGCGAAATGGGCTCCTGGGCGATCTTGATGATCTTCCGGACCTTGCTCACCGGCATGTCCATCTTCTTAGCGATCTCCTCCGAGGTCGGCTCGCGGCCGATCTCCTGGACGAGCGCTCTGGAGACGCGGACGAGCTTGTTGATGGTCTCGATCATGTGGACCGGGATACGGATCGTCCGGGCCTGATCGGCGATAGCCCGGGTGATGGCCTGCCGGATCCACCAGGTCGCGTAGGTCGAGAATTTGTAACCCCGCCGGTACTCGAACTTATCCACCGCTTTCATCAGGCCCATGTTGCCTTCCTGGATGAGGTCCAAGAACTGGAGGCCGCGGTTGCTGTATTTCTTGGCGATGGAGACCACGAGCCTCAGATTGGCGGCGACCAGCTCCTTCTTGGCTTGGCCGCTGATCTTTTTCCCCGTCGTGATGGAACGGACCGCCTTGCGCAAAGCCTGGGGGTCCAACCCGATCTCGGCATGGTACTTGCGGAGCTCTTTTTGGATCTCCTTGATCTTCTGCCGGACGGCCGGGTCCTCCTTCTTTCGGCGGCTGGACTTCTGGCTGAGGACGAGCTCCTCCCGCTGGTCCTCGAGGTCATTGATGATCCGGAGCTTCTCCCGAAGGGCCTCGATGATCAGCTCCCGGCGGGATGTCCGGAGGTTGAGTTCCCGGATTTGCCGGCTGACCCCGACGATGATCCGGCCGCGCGTGATCGTGTATTTTCTGGTCGTCGGGATCTTGCCGAGCTTGGCGCTCAACTCCCGGACCTTCTTGATCTTCTCCAGGATCTGCTTTTTCTTTTCCTCGAGTTTGCCCTCGGCGATGTCCTCTTCCGTAAAGTCGAACATCTCCTGAATGGTGATGGGGCTCTCTTTGATCTTTTCCTCGATAACCAGGACCTCGTTGAGGACCATGCGCGTCCTGGACAGGGCCTTGATGATGGACTTCTCCCCGCGTTCGATCTCTCGGGCGATGGCGATCTCACCCTCCCGGGTCAGCAGAGAGATGTTGCCCATCTCGCGGAGGTAGAGCTTGACCGGATCGGTCGTCCTTTCGAGACCGTGGAGCGAGACCAGGTCGCTTTTACGCCGGCGCGGGACGACCTCCTTCTGCCGGGAATCCAAAATCTTGATCCCGTAGCCGTCCATGGATGACAGAAAATCGTCAAAATCCGCCTCTGAATCCAATTCGTCGGTGAATGTCTTGTCGATCTCCGCGAAGAGAAGGTAGCCCTGCTTGCGGCCCTTGGAGATGAGCTGGTGGATCTCGTCTTTCTGGAATTTATTCTCCGATGTCACTTGGCACTCCTCATCTTCCCTTTTACAATGCCAGGATCTGCTTTGTGATGTCCTGTTTCTGGTAAAGGAGGGTCAGCAACTTCTCCTTTTCTCCCTGTTTCTCCGACCGGGCGATTTCAGTTTGCAGCTCCTTCAACCGGTTCTGAAAAACGACCTTTCGGAGCGCCCTCAGGCAGTCCCGGGCCTCCTCAACGGAGGCCTGCCGGGTCCTTTCCTGGAGGGCCCGAGACAGGCTGTCCAGGACCGGGGCCTTGACGCTTTCCTTCAGGTCGTGGAAGCTCCATTCCCGGCCGTCCCGGAAGGATTCCTGAATGAACGTGAGAACCGGCTCGCTCTTGAGGCCTCGGAAATCCCCTTCTTGGAACTCCTCGAAAACGAAGGGGGCCATGTCCTTGTTCTCGAAGAGGATCTGGAGGAGCCTCTTTTCAGCGGGCGAAAGGAAATCCCCGGCTTCGGCGCCTTTTTCCGGGGGCCTATTCTCGATGATGCTCCGGAGCAGCCCTTCGTCTACCGACAGGAATTCGCTCGCCTGCTTGACGTACTCGCCGCGGGCCACGGAATCGGGGACCTTCTCAATCTCCTTGATGACGGCCCGGACGACCTTGGCTTTTTCCTCGGGGACGTTCATCTTCGCTCCCCTGGAGTGCCTATCGATCAGGAACTTGAGACCCGGAAGGCTCTTCTTCATCAGCCCGAGGAAGCGGTCGCGGCCGTATTTCCTGAGGAATCCGTCGGGGTCCAGGTCCTCGGGCAGGATGAGGGCCTGGACGTTCATCCCTTTTTCGAGGCACAGGGGAATCGCCCGGGCGCAAGCATTTCTGCCTGCCGCGTCTCCGTCGTAGCTGATGATCATCCGCGGGGCGAAGCGGGAGGCCTGAGAGACCTGATGGGGCGTGAGGGCCGTTCCCAGAGACGCGACGACGTTGGTGATGCCTGCCTGGTAGAGGGAAGCATAATCCGTGTAACCTTCTACCAGGATGGCCTCACCCGCGTCCCGGATGGCGTCCTTGCTGAGGTTCAGGCCGTAGAGGAGCTTGCCCTTGGAATAGAGGGGCGTGTCGGGCGAATTCAGGTACTTGGGATCGGCGTCGATGACGGTCCGGCCGCCGAAGGCCACTCCCTTGCCTGTCAGGCTGAAGATGGGGAAGACGATCCGTCCCCGGAACCGGTCGTAATATTCGTCCTTCTTCTTGCCGGGGAGGACGAGCCCGGCCTTTTCCAGGAGTGTCGCCGGAACGTTCTTCGCCTGGAAAAAAGAGAGGAGAGAACCCCATGCGTTCATGGCGTATCCGATCTTCAGCGCCTGGACGGTGTCCTCGGAGAGATTCCTCTTCTTGAGGTACTCCAGGGCCGCCATCCCTTCCTCGGTGCCGATAAGGTTCTTGCGGAAGAAGCCGATGGCCAGCTCGTTGATCTTGAAGATCTTCTCCTCGAGCTTGAGCACCTGGGGGTTGACCCGTTGTTGGGGGAGCGGGACGTGGTATTTTTCGGCCAGGTACTTCAAGGCCTCGGGAAAATCCAGGTTCTCTTTTTCCATGACCAGGGAAAAGACGTCCCCGCCGACCCCACAGCCGAAGCAGTGGAAGAGTTGCTTTTCCTCGTCGACGGTGAAAGAAGGCGTCTTTTCCGAGTGAAAAGGGCAGAGCCCGACGTGTTTTCTACCCCGTCTCTTCAATGTGGTGTACTGGGAAGCGATCTCGACGATGGAAGAGACCTGCCTGATCTGTTCGTTAATCTCCATATTTTATTATAGATGAGACTTTCCTATATAATATAGGGAGTCAGCCTCAACTTGTCAATCTTCCGGGACGTCCCAAAATTGCCGATAGCGGAATTCCACCTCCTATCGGCAATTTTAAGGACGTCCGGACAAGCTAAAGGTGATTGATCGAGCTGGCCAGGTAGGCCGCCCCGAAGCCGTTGTCGATATTGACCACAGCGACGCCGCCCGGACAGGAATTGAGCATGGCCAGGAGGGCCGCCAGGCCCTTGAAGCTGGCCCCGTAGCCGATGCTGGTGGGAACGGCGATGACCGGGACGCTGACCAGACCGGCCACGACGCTCGGAAGCGCCCCTTCCATTCCGGCGACCGTGATGATGACCCGCGCCTGTTTGATTCTTTCATACTCTCCGAAAAGACGGTGAAGGCCGGCGACGCCGACGTCATAGACCCGTTCGGTTTCGTTCCCCAGGATATCGCAGGTGACGAAGGCTTCCTCGGCCACGGGAATGTCCGACGTCCCCGCGGTCATGACCACGATCTTCCCCTTGCCCCGCGCGGCCTCCTTCTGCTTCATCGTGATCGTTCTGGCCGCAGGATTATAGACGGCACCGGGAATCTTCCCCTTGAGCGCTCGATAGATTTCCGGCTCGACCCGGGTGACGAGCAAGTTCCCGCCCTTCCTGATGATCTCCCGGCCGATCTTCAGGATCTGGGGGCCGGTTTTGCCCAAACCGTAGATGATCTCCGGGATGCCCTTCCTGAGTTCCCGGTGGTGGTCGATCTTGGCGAATCCGAGGTCCTGGTAGGGGTAATCCTTGAGGTGTTCGATGGCCTCCTCTGGGGAAAGTCGGTGCTCATAGACCTTTTTCAGGATGTCCTCAAAATAGTTTTTCACCCGCTCATTCTATCACAGGGCTGTGAAACCGTCTATTCCATAACCCTTTCAGGAAGCATCTCATATCTTCTTGTGTGATTAGGTGTTGTCTGGAAGCCGGACGGAGCATTCGTCGGCACGCTTCTTTGCTCCGACGAGGGGAAGTATGGGCGGCACTGGATGCCGCCCAGTAAGAATTTGGCCGCTATTGACTCAATCTCACGAAAAGAGATGCTCCCATCCTTCCATAACCCTTCGCGATGTACTAGAATAGGCTCCCGGGTTTTGAGCTGGAAAAAATGGAAAAAAGGACGATCGGGAAGGAACTGAACTTCAGAGGGATCGGGATCCATTCGGGCAAGGTCGTGGACCTGGCCCTGAAGCCGTCCGAGTCGGGAGAGATCGTCTTCCGGAGGACCGACATGGACGGCCTCGAGATCCTTCTTGACCCCCGGTCCACGGGCGCCCGCAACAGTTCGTACCTGGCTGCGGGGGACTGCCGGATCCAGACCGTCGAACACCTCCTGGCCACCCTGTCCGGCTTTGGAGTGGACAGCCTTCTCATCGAGGTCGGAGGCGGGGAGATCCCGATCCTCGACGGGAGCGCCCGGCCCTTCGCTGAAGCCCTGGCCGGGACGGGGACCCGCCCGGTCGCTCTCGGGAGGAAAGTCCTCAAGGTGCTCAGGCGTTTTGTCGTCGAAGCCGGTGATGCTTCCCTGGAGGTCTTGCCGGACCCCGAATTCCAGGTCTCCTATTTCATCGATTTCGACCATCCCGCCGTCGGGAGACAGGAGATCGACCTCAAGGTAACGGAATGGACCTTTCGCGTCGGGATCGCTCCGGCCCGGACGTTCGGCTTCCTTAAGGATGTGCCCGAACTCCGGAGGCAGGGGTTGGCTTTGGGCGGGTCCTTCGCGAATGCGATCATCTTGGACGCCGAAAAGGTCGTCAACGGCCCCCTCCGCTTCCCGGATGAGTTCGTTCGCCATAAGGTCCTGGACCTCGTCGGTGACCTCTATCTCCTCGGATGCCCGGTCTCCGGAC
>Ga0315283_10004664_pt1 | contig 11971 bp, 13 predicted proteins | sample YL17G09_0_MG_FD_204541 | JGI IMG/M metagenome (GOLD analysis project Ga0315283, IMG submission 204541) | Sediment microbial communities from Yellowstone Lake, YNP, Wyoming, USA - YL17G09_0 | ecosystem: Environmental > Aquatic > Freshwater > Lake > Sediment | place: USA: Wyoming | collected...
GCCGCGTATGCCGGCAAGGCCCTGGTGCATCAGCGAACCCGGATGACACTGCGCCGGGGCGACGAGGTCCGCGAGGCCTTCGTGCTGGTGTCCGCGTCGCCGTTTGTCTCGGGCGGGGACACTTATTCCGTGCTGGTGATCGAGGATCTGTCCGAGGTGGTGGCCTCCGCGAATTTCCTGCCCGTCTGCATGGGATGCAAGCGGATCAGGCAGGAAGGGCACTGGCAGGCTCTGGAGCAGTACCTCGGCGCCACGATGGACCTCAAGGTGAGCCACAGCCTCTGCCCGGTCTGCGTGATGCGGCTGTATCCGGAGTTCAACGACGAGATGTCGGGGCACGAGTAGCCCCGTCTCAGCCGGCGCGCTGACGGCCGCGTGGACCCGGCCGGTGTGAGTCCCCCCCCGCCTCGTCAATGCGTCATATCGATAAATAACGAAATGTAGTAGTCTCTGGCCATGGCCGCGGCCCGCTGGATCACCTACGCACTGTTCGGCCTGGCCCCCCAGTCCCACCTCGCCTCGGCAGTCGAGTTCTTTGTCTTCGAAGCCCCCAAAGTGCTGCTGCTGCTGGTGCTGGTGGTCTTCGGCGTCGGCATCATCCGATCGTTTTTCACGCCCGAGCGCACCAGACGGGTCCTTGCCGGTCGCAGGGAATCGATGGGCAACGTGCTGGCCGGGCTCCTGGGCACGGTCACGCCGTTCTGCTCGTGCTCGGCCGTGCCGCTGTTCATCGGGTTTGTCACGACGGGCGTTCCGCTCGGCGTCACGTTCTCCTTTCTCGTCTCGGCGCCGATGGTGAACGAGGTGGCGCTCGTGCTCCTCGTCGGCCTGCTCGGCTGGAAGGTGGCGGCGCTCTACCTGAGCACGGGCCTGGCCATCGCCATCGTCTCGGGCTGGGTCATCGGCCGGCTGCGCCTCGAGCGCTACGTCGAGCCGTGGGTCTACCAGGTGCGCGGGGCCGCGGTGGACGGCCCCGACGCGCCGTTATCGTGGGCGGACCGTGTGCGCGCCGGCGCCGACGCCGTCGTCGACATTGTCGGCAGGGTCTGGCCATGGGTCCTGGCGGGCATCGCCGTCGGGGCCGGGATCCACGGTTACGTGCCCCAGCAGTTCATGGCGAGCATCATGGGGAAGGGCGCGTGGTGGGCCGTCCCGCTGGCGGTGCTGGTCGGCATTCCGATGTACTCCAACGCGGCGGGCATCATCCCGGTCGTGCAGGCGCTGCTGGCGAAGGGCGCGGCGCTGGGCACCGTGCTGGCCTTCATGATGGCGGTGATCGGGCTGTCGCTCCCGGAAGTGATCATCTTACGCAAGGTGCTGCGCCCGCCGCTCATCGCGGTCTTTGTCGGCGTGGTCGGCACCGGGATTCTGATCGTGGGCTACCTCTTCAATGCCGTCTTCTGAAAGGACGTCACCGATGGTCATCACCGTGTTCGGTCCAGGGTGTGCGCGCTGCCACGAGACGGAGCGCATCGTGCGCAACGTCCTGGCGGAGCTTCAGCATGATGCGGATCTGCAGAAGGTCTCCGACTACCAGGCCATGGCCGCCGCCGGCGTGCGGGCCATCCCGGCCGTCAGCATCGACGGCGTGATCAAGCTCTCCGGGCGGATCCCGAAGCCGGACGAGGTCAAGGCGTGGCTGCGGTAGTCTGGACACGCCCAGCCTCCGGCGGACTGCGGGACCGCTTCGCACGAGGGCAACACGCTGCCGCCGAGAGGACAAGACCATGAGCGAGTACCAGTTCTACGAGTTCCAGGCCATCGACCGGCCCCTGACCGAAAAGGAAATGACAGAGCTGCGATCGCATTCGACGCGGGCCGATATCACGTCGACCAGCTTCCGCGTCGACTACTTATGGGGCGGCGCATCGAGGCGCTTCGGCAGTCGCATGCCAGCACACCCGCCTTCATCAAGCGGCTCACACAGGCGAGGCTGTGATGGCGACGAGCAGGCGCGGCACGAAACCAGAGCCGATTCGCGCAAGAAAGACCCCGACGTCGGCCAGTGGTTGTCCAAAGAGCATCCTGGACAAGCTGTCTGCCGACGAACAGGCCGTGGTGCTGCGCGCGTTGCTGACGGAACACCCCGAGCTTAGACCCCAGGCGGAGGCGATTGCGGCAGATGCCGTATCGTCTCCATCGGTTGAGGACATCGCGGAAGATGTGTGTGATGCGGTGACTGCGCTTGACCGTGATTCGCTGAATGACCGGGCGGGGAAGCACTCATGGGGTTATGTGGAGCCGACCGAGGCTGCATGGGAGTTGCTCCAGGAAGCCGTAGAGGATGCCATCGCCGATATGAAGCGGAGGATGGAGCTCGGGGTGGGCACCGCAGCCGAGGCGATATACTGCGGCATCGTGGCTGGACTCCACAAGGCGACCCACGCTGTTTCAGATGGTCCGCTCGCGTGGGCCCCGGACTTCCCCGTCGAGCACGCATGTTACGTTGTTGCCGAGTTGATTCGGACGTGTCCGGTCGAGAACCGAGCGGCTACTCGAGACCGGCTGGTCGATGCGCTCGTCGTGTTGGTCCCAGCGTGGCACGAGATGATCTCGCGGGACGCCGATCGCGCGTTGCACGCCAAGTAGGCAACGGGGCGCATGCGACGTGGGGCTGGGCCGCATGGCGTCTTGTCCGCGCACGGCGCGACCGACACCAGAAACAGGTTGGTCCATGACAAAAACCAGAGATATCGACGGACACCAGGCCGAGGTGCTGCTCTACCAGACCAACGACGGTCACACGCGCGTCGAGGTGCGTTTCCACGGCGAGACAGCCTGGCTCTCGCTCGGGCAACTGACTGAGCTGTTCCAGCGCGACAAGTCGGTCATTTCCCGCCATATCAGGAACATCTTCGACGAGGGCGAACTGCGCCGCGAAGCAACCCTTGCAGAATATGCAACAATTCAACGAGAGGGGGCCCGCGACGTCACGCGCGACGTCGAGTACTTCAACCGCGACGTCATCATCTCGGTGGGCTACCGCGTCCACTCTCATCGGGGCACCCAGTGTCGCATCTGGGCGACCCCGCGCCTGCGCGAGTATACCGTCAAGGGTTTCACTCTGGACGACGAGCGACTCAAGCGGACTGGCGGCGGGAGCTACTTCGACGAGTTGCTCGCTCGCATCCGCGACATCCGCTCGTCAGAGAAGGTCTTCTGGAGAAAGGTCCTTGAGATCTACGCGGCCGAGGTCATCACTGCCCGCGCCGACGCGAGCAAGCCGAACATGGGCCTGACGAGTTGAACCGGCGAGGTGCTCCGGAAGGCCGACGTCACCATCGCCAAGAACTCTCTTGGCGCCGAGGAACTCGAGGCGCTCAATCGCATCGTCACCGCCTACCTCGAGTTCGCCGAACTGCAGGCCCTCGCCCGCAAGCCGATGTACATGGCCGGTTGGATCGCCAGGCTCGATCACTTCCTGCACCTGTCAGAGAGGCAGATCCTCACGCACGCCGGCAGGGTGACGCGCGACACCGCGGCGGCCAAAGCGGAGCGTGAGTACGACCGCTTCGCAGCGGCCCGATCGGCCCTGCCGTCACCGGCAGAGACGCATGTTGAAGACGCCGTGGCTGCGGTGAAGCGACTCGATGGCCAGCGACCACGCCGGCCAAAAGGGGCGGAAGACGGCCGCGGCGCGCGGGACGCGTCAGATCCGGAGCGTGCGATGACGAAGGCTGACACGCACACGTGGGAATTCAAGGCTCGCTTCCGGCGGCATGCGTTCGGCTGGAAGTCGCAGCCGGCGATCCAGCGGGTGAAGCAGGCGGTCGCCGAGATCAAGAAGGTCGCTCGCAAAGATGCCGTGCTCGCAGCCGAAGGCGCCGTCACGTTGCTCGAACGGATGTCGCCAGCGCTCGAGCGGATCGACAGCTCATCGGGTGCCATCGGCACCGCCGTCAGCAACGCCATCGCCGAGCTTGTGCCAGTGATCGCGAAGGCGCCGGCCGATCCGAAGATCCGCGCCGCCTGGCTCGATCGGCTTTTCGAGGCCCACGGAGCGGACCAGATTCCGTACATCGAGAGCCTCGCCGACTACTGGAGCGAACTCTGCGCATCGAAGGAAGTCGCCTCCCAGTGGGCCGACCGACTCGTGGGCATTACGCGCATGGCGCTCAGTCCCGACAAGAACCTGCGCGGCTACTTCCACGGCACGTCCGCGTGCCTTGGCTCCCTGTTCCGGGCCGAGCGCTACGAGGAGATCCTCGACCTGGTCCCGCCGGACGTCATCTGGCCCTATAAGCGGTGGGTGGTGAAGGCGCTGGCGGCGCAAGGCAAGAAGGCCGAGGCCATCGGTTACGCCGAAGGCTGCCGCGGCCCGTGGGCCAGCGACTGGGACATCGACGGGGTCTGCGAACAGATACTGCTCTCGTCCGGGATGGTCGACGAGGCGTACGCGCGCTACGGGCTGACCGCCAACCGTGGCGGCACCTACCTGGCCACCTTCCGCGCCGTCGCCAGGAAGTACCCGCACAGGGCCGCGAGCGACATCCTTACTGATCTGGCGAAGACGACGCCCGGCGACGAGGGCAAGTGGTTTGCGGCGGCCAAGGACGCTGGTCTCTTCGACCAGGCCCTGGCGCTCGCGCGGCTGACACCCTGCGATCCCAAGACCCTGGCTCGCGCGGCGCGTGACCACGTGGACGATCAGCCAGTCTTCGCCGTGAATGCGGGCCTGCTCTCGCTGCACTGGCTGTTTCTGGGCTACGGCTACGAGATTACCAGCGCCGACGTCTGGACGGCCTATTCCAGTACGATGAAGGCGGCCGAGCAGGCGGGCTACGTCGTCGAGGCAACGGACGCGATCCGGCAGATGGCTGCCGCTGTTCAGGGCGGCGCCGACTTCGTCTCGCGCGTTCTTGGTAGAGAGCTGGGGCTGCCATGAGCACGTACTGAATCGACGACGTCCTGCGCACCGTCGTCTTCCAGCGTGTTCCCATTCAGCGCGAGCTCGACAATTTCTTGTGCTTCGGGGATGACGTCTGACTCGTTGTCATCATCCAGGAGCACGGGCAGAATCGTGAGGCGCGATCGCGCCTTGATCAGGTAGCTGTGGGCCAGGCTCCCGCTGGTTATAGCTCGAAGACCTCGCCCGGGCGGTTGGCGGTCCTCGTGGGGGTCACGCCGGTGAGTGTCGCACCTTGGCAACGTTGACTGGTCGAAGTCTTCGAACCAGCAGAGGCTCGTTGGGGCTCGCGCCGGCAGAACCACTCCGGGAGTGGTTGTTGCTTCAGACCGCGCCGAGTCCCTGGTCGCCGAAGTGCCGGTCGTACGCCTGCGGGCTGCCCGGGCCAGCCCGGGCGGCGTCTGAAAACGGGTGTTCCGTAAACCTGCCGCAGCGGAACACGAGCGGAGACCGCTCAATCCGGCCTATCGTCAGCCCCCGGCGGCGGAACACGAAGCGCCGTAGTCCGCCCCGATGTCCTGCATGGCCCGGCCCGCGATCTCCCGGAACAACTTGCGCACCGCCTCCTGCGCTTCCAGGTAGTTCCGAAGCGTCGGGAGTGGTGACAGCTCCTCCCGCTTGCGCTGCTGCGCCCGCTGCTGCTCGCGAATGGCGCCACCCCACATCGCTGCGACTCGCAGGTCCTGCTGCCTGGCCTGACATGACTGCAGCTTCGTCTCCACGGTGTCGTCGGCCTCACTCCTTCCTCAAGACGTCTGCGCCGGTGCGGGGAACCAGTGGCGTGTCCGCTTACACGCCGCGCAGACCGACAGCATGACGGGTACCTCGATCAGCACGCCGACCACCGTCGCCAGGGCCGCGCCAGACTCGGGCCCGAACAGGGCAATCGCGGTGGCCACGGCGAGCTCAAAGAAGTTGCTGGCGCCAATGAGGGCCCCTGGCGCCGCCACCGCGTACTCCACGCGGAACAGCCGCATCAGGCCGTAGGTCAGCGACGAGTTGAAGTAGACCTGGATCAGGATCGGCACGGCGATCAGCACGACGTGCAGCGTCTTCCCGGTGATGTTGTCGGCCTGGAAGGCGAAGATGAACACGAGCGTCAGCAGGAGCGCGCTCATGCTGATTGGCGCGAACCTCGGCAGCAGTTCCTGCTCGAACCACACGACCCCGCGTCGCGCGATGAACCAGTGGCGCAGCACCACGCCGACGACCAGCGGGATGACGATGAAGATGATGACTGAATACAGCAGGACGTTGAACGGCACCTCGAGCGATGACGCCCCGCTCACCAGGTAGCGGACAATCGGCGCGAAGAGCACGAGCATGATGAGATCGTTCACCGACACCTGCACGAGGGTGTACGCCGGGTCGCCGTCCGACAAGTAGCTCCAGACGAACACCATGGCCGTGCAGGGCGCGGCCGCGAGAATGATGCAGCCCGCGATGTACTGGTCGGCGTCGGCGGTGGGAATCCAGGCGGAGAACACGTAGCGGAAGAAGATCCAGGCGAACAGCGCCATCGAGAACGGCTTGACGAGCCAGTTCACGAACAGCGTCACGAACAGGCCCCGCGGCCGGCGGCCGACTTCCCGGATGGCGCCGAAGTCCACCTTCATCATCATCGGGATGATCATCAGCCAGATGAGCACGGCGATCGGCACGTTGATCTGGCTGCCGGCCCCGAACTCCATCCGGCGCAGGGCATCAATGCCAGCCGGCACGACGCGTCCCAGGATCAGGCCAACCACCATGCAGAGGACGACCCAGAGGCTGAGATGACGTTCGAACGGATTCAAACGCTTCGGCTCCTGGGCGGGGCCGCCTGCGGCGCCGGACGGGGACTCGGACGTGGATACGACGTGAACCATGGTTCTGCCTCAGTGAGAACACACACGGGCGTCTGATGCCGTTGACACCGACGCGTCAATGAAGGCGAGAAGACCGGACTGGCCGACAGGACGGAGGGGAACCCAGGGAGTGACCACCACCAGGCCTGCGAACTGCTGCCTGACTTCCTCCAGATATCGTTGCTCGCCGACGCCGCGCGCCACGAGCACGGGGTCGCGCGTCTCGACCACCGCGACACTCTGGTTCACCACCCAGGCAAAGGGCGTGATGCCGGCGCGACTGAGATCGTCCTGCAAGGCCATCGCCTCGTGCACAGGCGTCGCCTCGGGCAGCGTGACGAGCACGACGCGCGCGTACGCCGGATCACGCAGCCGGGGCAACAGGAGGCGCACGCTCTCGGGCAGGGTGCCCTGCGTGCGCTCCACCTGACGGTGATACGCCTGCGCCGCATCCAGCAGCAGCAGCGTATGTCCGGTCGGGGCGGTATCCACGACGACGAACCCGTGCTCACCCTCGGCGACCACGCGCGCGAATGCCCGGAATACGGCCACCTCCTCCGTGCACGGCGACCGCAGGTCCTCCACGAGCAGCGCACGCGCACGCGCGTCGAGGCCAGCCGCCGCTGTCAAGACCTCGTCGGCATACGCGGCCGTCTCGTGAACGGCGTCGATGCGGCTGACCTGCACGCCGGGGATGGCATCGCCCGTCGCCGCGGCGACGTGTGCGGCCGGGTCGGTCGTGGTGAGATGCACCGGGAAGCCCCGCCGGGCCAATTCCGCCGCCACGGCTGCCGCGATCGTCGTCTTGCCGACGCCGCCTTTGCCCATCGTGAGGATGACACCGTGGCCCGTGCGCGCCAGCTCGTCCACCAGGACCGCCAGCGAGGCCGCGCCGGCGGCTCTCGGCCCGTTGGCCGCCGGTTCCGCGGTCATCATGGCGTCGCCGCCGCCAAGGAGCGCGCGGACGTTCGCCACGCCGAGCGGGGCCCACGGGTGAAGCGGCACCTCACTGCGCGAGAGTGTCCGAAGCCCCGTGGGCATCGACGCCAGGGCCTCACGTCCTCGCTCGTCGAGCGCCGTGGCAATCGGATCGCCGGCCGCGTGCGCCACAAACAGGCCATTGATGACGAGGTGCAGATTGCTGATCCCGAGGTCTGCCAGTTCCGCGCGCGTGCGCTCCGCCTCGGTCAGGGCCGCAGCGTCAGGCCGCGCCACGAGCACCACGGTCGTCTGACCGGCGTCCGCGAGCGTCGAGAGGCTCGCCTGATAGAGCGCCCGCTGCTCCTGCAGTCCGGCCAGCGGTCCCAGGCACGACGTCCCGGACGTGTTCGTGGCGAGGAAGCCCTCCCACGCGGATGGCAGGCTGAGCAGGCGGAGCGTGTGCCCGGTGGGGGCCGTGTCGAAGATGACGTGATCGAAGCCGTCCGTCGTCGACGGATCCGCCAGCAGGCGCGTGAACTCGTCGAACGCCGCAATCTCGGTCGTGCACGCCCCCGACAGTTCTTCTTCCATGCGCGCCACCACCGTCGCCGGAAGCACGCCGCGGACCGGATCCACGACGCGGTTGCGATACGCACGCGCGGCCGCCTCCGGATCGATGTTCAGCGCGAAGAGACCCGCTGCCCCCGGCACCGCGGTCGGGCTCGACGCGAGCGTGACGTTGAGTACTTCGTCGAGGTTCGAGGCCGGGTCGGTTGAGACCAGCAGCACACGGCGGCCGCTGTCCGAGAGGTTCACGGCGGTGGCGCACGCCAGCGACGTCTTGCCGACGCCTCCCTTGCCGGTGAAGAAGAGGACGCGGGTCGGCGCGAAATCCAGTCGCATCAGCAGCATCCCGATCCTGGCGTGCAACAGCCATCGTCGGGCGCCGCCATCCGCAGGAGCGTACGTGTCGTCCTGGCGTCAGGCGCTGGTGCGGCAACAGTCGTGAGGCCCGCGGCTTGCGCCAGAGCTTCGCGAGACGGGTAGACACCGCGGCTGACGATGCGTCCGTCGGCGAGCACGAGCGGCAGGCAGGCTTCACCGTCCTGTTCGAGTGCGCTGCGGACGAGGTTGTGGTTCACGAAGGCCTGTGGCTGTTGAGCGAGGTTGAATCGGACGACGGCGATGCCCTGTGCGGCCAGCCAGTCGAGGTCGCCAGCGAATCGCGTCAGGTCGGGATCGACGACCGGTCCGCAGACGCCGGAGGAGCAGCACATGGGCGGATCGAAGACGTGGATCTGTGGCATGGGAGGCACGGATGGAATCCTTTCGGTCACGTGAGTGACTGGAGTCGGTCGGGCACTTCCGGTTCTGCCGGGGAGGTCACAATGCCTCCAGCAGGGCCTTCATCCGCCTGAGCATGGCTGGTTCAATGCAGTACGCGACCCGCGGGCCATCTTCGCGGCCTCGGACGAGCCCGGCCGCCTTCAGGATCCGCAGGTGTTCCGACACGCTCGACTGCGCCAGCGGCAGTTCGTCGACGATGAGACTGCACATACGCGCTTCCTTCCTGGCGAGCATGCGGAGGATGCGCACACGCGTCGGGTGCCCCAGGGCCTTGGCGAACCTGGCGAGCTCCTCGTTGGCGACCGCGTCATCGAGCGGCAACTCGACGGCCGGGAGCCGGGGCATGGCCAGTTCGTCGGGCGGACAGCAGAGGAGGTCGGTGGTGTCCGGGCGAATGGGGCGTGTTCTTGTTATCATAGGCAATCGACGATTGACGATATCGCTCCAGGCCGGGCACTGTCAAGCGGACCCGATCACAGAGGCCCCGACCACAGCGGACGCTGCTTGACCGGGTGGCGCGGCGTGTATACACTTCGGAATAACGCGAAGTGACGAATCGCCTGACCGCAGGCGCCGTCGAAGGACATGTATGAAGCGATTAACCAGGGCTCCGGCTCACCATCTACCGCGCGTCGTCCGGGCGCTGAAAGCCATGGCCCATCCCGCTCGCCTGCGGATGCTGACCATGCTGACGACCGGCGAACTGTGCGTCTGCCAGATGACCACGGTGCTCGATGTCGCGGCCTCGACGGCGTCGGGTCACCTGGCTGACTTGCGCGCCGCCGGGCTCGTCACCGAGCGGAAGGACGGGAAGTGGGTCCACTACCGGCTGGTCGAAGAGCCCGCCATCGCGACGATGATTCGCAGCGCCCTCGCACTGCTTGCCGCCGATCATCAGACCGACCTGGATGCGGCGGCCGTCCGCGTGGTTCGGCGCATTCCCGTCGAGACGCTGACCAGCGACGGGTTTGACCGGACGTCGGTTGCCAGAGGCGGCCAGCACTGTTGTTCCGCCAGCACCCGGCAGAGGCGAACGGCCGGGACCCGGGTGTCGGCCGGCTAGGATGGAGTCGCGTGACGTGGAGGGCACCCGTGGGTAGGTCCTGGGACGTTCCCGATGCGATCGCGACGGCAGCCGGGCTGCGGCCTGACGACGAATGGTGGGCGGAGCCGACGCGCGACGGCGTCGTCGTGCGGTCCGACTCGCTGCGCAAGGTCTACGTCGAGGCCACGGGTCGCTGCAATCTGCAGTGCGCCATGTGCCCGCGCACGGCCTGGGCTGCCGGCTCGGATCACATGACGGCCGACTGCTACGCACAGTTGTTGTCCGGTCTGCCCGACGCAGAACCCGACAGGGTGACGCTGACGTTTGGAGGCTACGGCGAGCCGACGATCCACCCGCAATTCCTGGACATGGTCGAGCGGGCGCGCCAGGCGATGCGCCGGGTCGAAATCATCACCAATGGCACGACCATGAGCGACGAACTGGCGACGCGCCTGGCGTCGCTTGGCGTGGCGCAGGTGACCGTCTCGGTCGACGGCGGCGACGCCCCGTCGTTCGCCGCCATGCGTGGCACTGATCGCGGTCCAGTGGTCGATGCCCTCGCCCGGCTCCGTGAACAGTCGCGGCACGCCCGGTCGCGCATGTCCATCGGGGTGGCGTGCGTGGCCACGCGGCAGACGGTCGCGTCGCTGCCAGCGCTGATCGCGACGGCCCAGCGGCTCAAGCTCGACTTCGTATCCATCAGCAATGTCGTGCCGCACACGCGCGAGATGGCCGATGATGCGCTGTTCGCGCACGCCGGTCAGGTATCCAACATGAGCCCGGAGACGTGGCGTCCTCGCCTGACCGTCGGCCGCTTCGACCTCAGCGATGCCACGCGCCCGCTGCTGGATGCCCTGCTTCGACAGTTGCCCATCGTCCCGCCGCCTGCCCTGGACCGGGGCGAGTGGCACAACCGGTGCGGGTTCGCTCGCGACGGGGTCGTCGCCGTCTCATGGGACGGGCGGGTGACACCCTGTCTGTCGTTGTTGTATTCCCACGCGGAATATCTCGGCGGGCGCGAGAAGACCGTGCGGTCGTTCGACGTCGGTCACATCGAGCGCGCGCCGCTACGAGCGATCTGGCGGGACCCCCAGTTTCGTGCGCTTCGGGTGCGCCTGCGCGAGTTCGACATGTCGCCGTGCCTGGCGTGCGGCGGCTGCTTCATCTCGGAAACCAACGAAGGCGATTGTTTCGGCACGCCGTTCCCGGCGTGCAGCGAGTGCCTGTGGGCACAGGGCATCGTGGTCTGCCCGTGAAGCGCCGCACGTGCTGAGAGCATCACCTATGTCGACATACGAGAAGCATCCGGCGGGTGGGGCGTCGTCGTCCTCTCGCGAGCAGGGAACGCCGACACGCCCCACTTCAAGACGGCGTGACTGGCGCATCGCGGTGCCGATCCTGCTCGCCGTAGCGGTCATCGCCGTTGTCGCGAGCAAGCCTGGGCGAGACGCGGCGGTCCCTGCGCCAGCGTACGGGCCCGCGCCGATGGTCAGCCACGGCACGGCGGCCCAGCCAGCGGGCATCCCGCGTCTCGTGGATCTCGGGGCGGACACGTGCATTCCGTGCAAGGCCATGGCGCCGATCCTCGTCGAACTGCGCGCCGAGTACGCCGGCCGCCTGCAGGTGGACTTCATCGACGTATGGAAGGACCTGAGCGCCGGGGATCCGTACAACATCTACGCCATCCCTACCCAGAACTTCTTTGACGGGAACGGGAAGGAACTGACCCGTCACGAGGGCTTCAACTCGAAAGCGGACATCCTCGCGACGTGGAAACGGTTCGGCTACGACTTCATCTCGACGGGCGCACCGACGCCAAGAAGCTGAGCCGTCAGATGGACACGCTCTTCACCACGCTGTCGCATGCCGTCGAGGGCCAGCCGGTCATCGCGCTGGCGGGCGGGG
>Ga0315283_10004665_pt1 | contig 11971 bp, 12 predicted proteins | sample YL17G09_0_MG_FD_204541 | JGI IMG/M metagenome (GOLD analysis project Ga0315283, IMG submission 204541) | Sediment microbial communities from Yellowstone Lake, YNP, Wyoming, USA - YL17G09_0 | ecosystem: Environmental > Aquatic > Freshwater > Lake > Sediment | place: USA: Wyoming | collected...
TACAGACCCGGCCACCTCGACCAGCGCAGGCAACGATCCAGCCGATCCGTCGGCCATCAATCGGTTGCCTTCGGTGACCTTGTCGTGGACGACCGCCAACGCTGCCGGCACCCCCAGGTCGTCATCCATCGCGGCAGCGAACATCGGATCAACTTGCGGCCCAATGGTTTCCGGCGCCCCGACACGCTCTGAGGCCCGGGCGATGAACCCCTCGATCCGTCGGAACGCGGAGGCGTTCTCCTCGAGCGCCTCGAAGGAGAACTCGATGGCACTGCGGTAGTGCGCCGAGGCCAGGTAGTAGCGCAACTCGATCGGTCGAACCCGCTTCACGACTTCAGAGACCAGCAGCGAGTTGCCCAGCGACTTGCTCATCTTCTCGCCAGCAGTGGTCACCCACGCGTTGTGCACCCAGAAGTTGGCGAAGTCGTCCCCCACCGCCCTTGACTGCGCGATCTCGTTCTCGTGGTGCGGGAAGATGAGGTCCAGTCCGCCGCCGTGGATGTCGAACGCCGGACCGAGGTACTTGTGCGCCATCGCGGAGCACTCGAGGTGCCACCCGGGTCGACCCGACCCCCACGGGGTGTCCCAGGCAGGCTCACCGGGCTTGGCTCCCTTCCACAGCGCGAAGTCACGCGGATCCCGCTTGCGGGATTCGTAGTCGCTGTCGGTCGCGGGCAGCATCTCGTTCGGTCGCTGGCCCGAGAGCGAGCCGTAGGCCGGATAGGTGCCCACCGCGAAGTACACGTCCCCCTCCGACGCGTACGCGTGCCCCAATTCGATGAGCCTGGCCATCAACTGGATCATCTCCGGAACGTGACCCGTCGCGCGCGGTTCGATCGTCGGCGAAAGGCACCCGAGTACGTCGTACGCCCACGCGAACGCGCGCTCATAGGCGGTCGCAACGGCCCACCACGGTCGTTGCTCGGCCTCGGCCTTCGCCAGGATCTTGTCGTCGATATCGGTCACATTGCGGCAGAAGACGACGTCGTAACCACTGGCGGCCAGCCAGCGGCTCAGCACGTCGAAGTTGACACCCGAGCGGATGTGCCCGACGTGCGGGGGTGATTGGACGGTGGCCCCGCACAGGTACATCGACGCCCGCCCCGGTACCAGGGGAACGAACTCCCGGACCGACCGCGTCGCCGTGTCGTACAGGTGAAGGGTCACCCGCCGGAGCCTAGTCGGGCCGTGGCCCTCCACGTTGAGGGCCAACACCGCGCTGGACTGAGGGTCGGTGCTGCACTGCCGGTTGACATCGGGGTGGCCAACGCTCTGTGGTGCCCGCTCGACGTGTCGGAGAATCGCACCGCCCTCCACCGCACTGTGCGACCTTGATATCGCACTGTGCGACCTTGGTCGGCCGACTCACACCGGTCGCATGAGCAGCGACGTCGCGAGGGCCGCGAGACCCTCACCCCGCCCGGTCAGTCCGAGGCCGTCGGTAGTGGTCGCCGACACGCTCACTGGCCCACCGCAGGCAGCGCCGAGAACGCCCTGGGCCTCGACCCGACGCGGCGCGAACCGGGGCCGATTGCCGACGATCTGGACCGCGGCGTTGACCAGCGTCCAACCGTCCAGCGCAATCAACCGCACCACCTCGGTGAGGAGGGCCGTCCCCGCGGCGTCGGCCCACTCGGGTCGGTCCGTACCGAAGTGCGTGCCCAGATCGCCGAGGCCCGCCGCCGAGAGCAACGCATCGCAGAGCGCGTGGGCGCAGACGTCAGCATCGGAGTGGCCGGCCAACCCCACCTCGTCGGGCCAGAACAGGCCCGCCAACCACAGCGGACGTGACTCGTCGAAGGCGTGCACGTCGACGCCGAGCCCGGTGCGGAACTCAGGCGTGGACACCGGCGGCCCGACGTCGTGCCAGTACCGCTTCGGCCAGCAGCAGGTCAATGGGTCGGGTCACCTTGAAGGCGTCCTCGTGGCCCGATACGACCATGACGGTCGTGCCGTACGCCTCGACGAGGCCCGCGTCATCGGTCACCACCCGAACCTCAGACGCCCTGCCGGTCGCGTTCGCATGCGCGGCCTCGAGGACCGAGCGCCGGAACCCCTGTGGCGTCTGGATGGCTCGAAGCCGACTCCGATCCAACGTGGCCTCGACACGACCTGCCTCATCGACCTGCTTGGTCGTGTCAGCGACCGCGATTCCGGGAACCACCGCGTCCGAACCTGCGCGAACCGCGGCCGCCACCGCGTCCACCAAGGTCACCGGAACGAGCGGCCGGGCCGCATCGTGCACGAGCACCACATCGACGTCCGGCGGGAGGGCTCGAAGCGCGGCCCCCACCGAGTCCTGTCGGTGCTCGCCTCCGGGTACCACCCACACCTCGGTCTCCTCGTCGAGGCCGCGCAGGAGGGCACTCACACCAGCGACCTCGTCCGGGGGGGCAGCCACGACGACCAAGTCGATCGATCTCGCACCCGCGAGCGCCCGTACGGCGTGAACCAACATCGGCACGCCCCCCAGCTCCCGCAGCGCCTTCGGCCCACCCGGGCCCAGCCGCTCACCTCGCCCCGCCGCCGGGACGATGGCCGCAGTCCGACCAGGTGCTGTTCCAGATACGTCGTCAGCAGTCATCACACGCGGCCGCGCGCAGCGTCAGACCCACGCCCCGCACTCGCAGCGACCGAAGACCCTGCGTCTGAAGTCCTGCTGCCTGACGTCAACTTCGCGAAGACCATGCGACCGTTACCCGTCGTCAAGACACTCGTGACCATCACTGTGCAATCGTGCCCGATCCAGTCGGCTGCGTGCTCGGTAACGACCATTGTGCCGTCATCGAGATAGCCGACCGCCTGACCCGTCTCCTTGCCGTTCTTGAGCATGTGCACCGAGATCTCGTCCCCGACCACCACCGGCGGGCGCAGGGCGAGTGCCAGCGCGTGCACGTTGAGGACCCGGACGCCGGCAATTCCGGCGACTTTCGCCAGGTTCGTGTCGAAGGTCAGCAGGGCGACGCCTCGGTCAAGGCAGATGCGGATCAACTTCGAGTCGACGTCGGGCACGCCCGGGGCTTCATCGGGGATCGATTCGAGTTCGACGCCGGATTCGCGCTGAAGCGCGGTCAGGATGTCCAACCCGCGTCGCCCCTTCGTCCTGCGCACGACATCGGACGAGTCGGCCAGCGTCTGCAGCTCACCGAGCACCGGTTCGGGGACCAGCATCCGGCCGGCCAGGAAGCCCGCTCGCACGACATCGAGGATTCGCCCGTCGACGGCGACCGAGGTGTCCACCACCCGGGGTAGCAGGGCTGCCGATCCCCGACGCGGCGCCAGGCCGGCCCGGCCACCGACGGCCGACAGCACCGCGTCACGGCGGCGCTGAGCAACCCGGAAGCCGAAGAGTCCGCCGATGATGACGAGGAAGAAGAACAACGGAAGCATGACGACGGGGTTGCCAAGCAAGAAGAGGGGCCACGCGACGACTGCGACGAGGACCACACCGGCCAGGAACCCGAAGGAGCCTGCGACGACCTGCTCGGGGGCCAGCCCCTGGAGAGCACGCTCGGCTCGGTCGAGGCGCCTGAGGACGAATCGGGACAGCACTCCCCCGACCACGAAGCCAACGGCAGCGCCCAGCACGACCCCGAGCCACACTCCGTCGAAGGTGCCCAGCACGCGTACGTCCGGCGATGCGCCCATCCGCTCGGCCAGGGTGTAGCCGACTCCCGCCCCGAAGGCGACGAGCAGGAGTCGGAGCAACTCAACCGCGACGCTGGGGACACGGGTGAGGTGAGGAGCCATCGGAGCTCTCCCTCGTCGGTGCGGGGTCAGGGGTCAGCGAGGACTCCCGACCTACGCGCACCGGTTAGGAGGCGAGCACCTCGTCCAGGATTGCCTCGGCCTTGTCCTCATTTGTCTTCTCGGCAAGTGCGAGCTCGGACACAAGGATTTGACGAGCCTTTGCCAGCATCCGCTTCTCGCCCGCTGACAGGCCGCGCTCGCGCTCCCGACGCCACAGGTCGCGTACGACCTCGGCGACCTTGATCACGTCACCCGAGGCGAGCTTCTCCAGGTTGGCCTTGTAGCGGCGCGACCAGTTGGTCGGCTCCTCGGTGTACGGCTGGCGCAGGACCTCGAAAACTCGGTCCAGGCCCTCGGCGTTGACAACGTCGCGAACGCCCACCAAATCGACGTTCTCGGCCGGCACCTGCACGGTGAGGTCACCTTGGGCGACCCGCAGAACGAGGTACTCCCGCTCGACTCCCTTGACGGTCCGCATTTCGATGGATTCGATGAGTGCTGCCCCGTGGTGGGGGTAGACGACTGTGTCGCCGACCTGGAACGTCATGTGGCGGGTACCCCTTTCAAGGACCCCTAGGGTAACACGCGTCACACCGACCCCATTCGGCGTAACCGCAGGTCAGCGCCCTGTCCGGGGTTGACGTCGGGATAGCGGTGTGCTTGTGACCGTCACCCCTCTGCCCAGTAGTCTGACCAACTCAAGAGTGTTGGTCTGCCGCACCGCACACATCACAGGGAGCTTCGCCCGTGTCCCGTCATCTCCGCACCTTGGCCGCCGTCCTGCTTGCCGCTCCGCTCCTTGCCGGGTGCGGCGCTGGGGTCTATGCGCAGACCAGCGTCCAAGGGTCATCCGGCAACGGCGCAACGGCCAAGATCGGCGCGCTGTCGATCAACGGGATGAACATCGTCGTTCCCGCGGGCGTCAACGTCAGTCAGAAGCAGCCAGATGCGTCGCTGATGCTGCGCGTCTTCAACGCGGGTGCCGCTGACCAACTCATCGATGTCTCGGTGCCTGCCGACGCCGCCGCCGGGGTGGTCACTCAATCCCCAGCGCAACTCGTGGCGGGCATCAGCGGATCGAACGCCCCTGCCTTCAACCCGATCGACCTGCCGGCGACCAGCAGCACCGGCATCGGCCAGGAGGGACTCATCCCCGCGATCAGGGTGCTGGGGCTCAAGACCTCGAGCAGCGCCTGGGTGCCTGTGACCTTGCAGTTCAAGAACGCCGGCACCTCGATCGTGCCGGTCCTGGTCGTCCCGGCTGCCGGTTACAACTCCGGGGTTCCCGTGCCACGGCGAGCCCTCTGAGCCGCGGCTGACGACGCCTCACCGTCAACGCATCACTTCTGCCTACGGCTCGTACTTGTAGCCGAGGCCCCGCACCGTGATCAGGTGACGCGGATTGCCCGGCTCGGCTTCTATCTTGGCCCGGAGTCGTTTCACGTGGACGTCGAGCGTCTTGCCGTCCCCGACGTAGTCCGATCCCCAAACTCGATCCATCAACTGCCCACGGGTGAGGACCCGACCCGAGTTGCGCAACAGCAGTTCCAGCAACTCGAACTCCTTGAGCGGCAAGGACACGGCGGCGCCGTTGATCGACACTGTGTGTCGTTCGATGTCCATCCGAACCGGTCCGGACTCCAGGGTCGGCGGCAGCAGTTCCTCCGGTTCAGTACGTCGCCGAAGGACCGCCCGCACCCGGGCCACCAACTCAGGTGAGCTGAACGGCTTGGTCACGTAGTCGTCCGCTCCGAGTTCGAGGCCCACCACCTTGTCGATCTCACTGTCCTTGGCGGTCACCATGATGATCGGGACACTCGATCTTGCCCGAAGCGAGCGGCAGACCTCGGTGCCGGAGAGCCCGGGAAGCATGAGGTCCAGGAGCACGAGGTCAGCACCATGACGTTCGAACTCGGCCAACCCCTCGGGGCCCGTCGATGCGACGGCAACCTCGAAGCCCTCCTTGCGCAGCATGAACGACAGGACGTCGCTGAACGACTCCTCGTCCTCCACCACGAGTATTCGAGTCAACGGACCGTCTCCTCCTGTGGGACGTACACGGTGGTGGCGCCGTCAGGGGCCAGCGGCAGCCTCAGGGTGAAGGTCGATCCCTCGCCCACGGTCGACCACACCCGACACTCGCCTCCATGATTGGCGCAGACGTGCTTGACGATCGCCAGACCGAGTCCGGTTCCACCCGTCTCCCGCGAACGAGCGGGATCCACTCGGTAGAACCGTTCGAAGATGCGATCGCGATCACCTTCAGATATCCCGATCCCCTGATCGGCCACGGTGACTTCGACGATCCCGTCCGCCTTTCGGATTCCCACGGACACGCGAGTGTGTTCCGGTGAGTACGCCACCGCGTTGGCCACCAGGTTCCGCAGCGCCATGACGATCTGCCCGTCGTCGCCGAGAATCGTCAGGTCAGAATCGCCCCCCGCGACGATCTCGATGCTCTTGGCCTGGGCCGCCAGGCGCGTCGCATCGATGGCCTCATTGACCAACCGGGTCACCTCGAGGCGCTCGGGGTTCTTCGACGGGTCTGCGCCCTGCACTCGGGACAGGTCGATGATGTCACGGATCAGATGCGACAACCGCGTCGCTTCGATCTGCATCCGGGCCGCGAAGTGACGAACCGCTTCGGGATCATCGCTGGCTGACTCGACCGCCTCGGCCAACAACGACAGTGCTCCGACCGGGGTCTTGAGTTCGTGGGAGACGTTGGCGACGAAATCGCGGCGTACCGCGTCCAGCCGCTGGACCTCGGACAGATCGTCGACCAGAACCAGGAGGCGGTCCGAGTCCAAGTCCGACACCCGCGCCCTCAGCTCCAGCAAACCCTTGCCCAGCGGAGGACGTCGAGTCTGGAACTCCACCGATCGCGTCACCCCGTCGCGACGGACCCGGTGCACCAGATCAATGACCTCGGGCGCGGCCAGTTCGGAACCCCGAACCACGCCGAGCATCGATGCCTGCGCCGATGCTCGAAGGATCCGCCCATCTCGGGACAACACGATCGACGCGCCCGGCAACGCCGCGAGGACTCGGGCCAGTGTCTCCGAAACGGGGTCATCGGAGGTGGCGGGCAACGGAACTTGTCGGCGTTCCTCCCGATCACTGAGCCGGATGGCCAGAAGTGCCACGACCGCGACGAGTAGCGCGGTGAGCACCACCGCAATCACCGTTCCCGACGACACGTCCACGGGACGAGGATAGGTGCGCAAAGCCCCGAATCCCGACTCGGCAGTCCCAGTCAACAATGGTCACCAAACGTTCATCGGAAGCACCCGATGTTCACCTGGCCGTGGCCTGGAGTTAGGACCCCGGTTGGGAATCGTCCCGGGCACGGGCCTTTACTTAACCCATGCGCGAGACCTACCACGAGCAGCTCCAGCAACTCGTCGACGATCTGGTGGCCATGAGCCATTTCGTGGGCATCGCCATCTCGCGGGCGACCGAGTCCCTGCTCGAGGCGGACCTCAACCTCGCCGAGCAGGTCATTGCCGCCGATGATGAGCTCAATTCCATCGACCACCAGTTGGAGGAGCGCTGTCTCGACATCTCAGCCCTCCAACAACCCGTGGCCACCGACCTACGCATGGTGATGTCGGCACTTCGGATGTCGTCCTCACTGGAGAGGATGGGCGACCTGGCCGCCCATGTCGCCAAGCAGACTCGGTTGCGCTACCCAGCGCATGCCATTCCCGACGAGTTGCGGGACACGTTCGCCGAGATGGGTCGAGCCGCCAGCGCAGTCGCCGAGAAGACCGGCGAGGTGATCGCCACCCGAGACCTCGAGTTGGCCGGTGAGATCGAGCGCCACGACGACACGATGGATCGATTGCACCGGGAGCTCTTCTCGATCGTTCTCGCTCCCACGTGGAGTCATGGCGTCGAGGCGGCCATCGACGTGACCCTGCTGTCGAGGTACTACGAGCGCTTTGCCGACCATGCCGTGAACGTCACTCGCCAAGTCGTGCACGTGACCACCGGCGAGCCGTACTCGTCCTCGCCGAGCCAGCTCTAGCCCGAACCATCTCGCCCGCCCCGAGGGAGGACCCTCCGCCGCCCCATCTTCGCTTCCGAGGTGGCTGTCCGACCTGGAATGCGCCAGGATGCTCAGCGGTTGTTCATGGACGATCGCGCCGAAGGGCGGCCTTGAGGAGGTGCTCGGGTGACCGTATTCCCCGTGGCGCCGCGACGACCGAGGCGTATCGCCGTGCTCTCGGTCCACACGTCACCCCTGGACCAGCCCGGCACCGGTGATGCGGGCGGCATGAACGTCTACATCGTCGAGTCCGCGAAGCGGCTGGCCCGGCGAGGCGTTGAGGTCGAGATCTTCACCCGAGCAACTGACTCCGAGTTGCCACCGAGCGTCCCTCTCGCCCCGGGGGTGACTGTCAGACACATCACCGCCGGGCCCTTCGAAGGGCTGCACAAGGAAGATCTGCCGGCGCAACTGTGCGCCGTTACGGCTGGAGTGCTGCGAGCCGAGGCGTCACGCGCCGAGGGTTGGTACGACCTGATCCACTCGCACTACTGGCTGTCGGGTCAGGTCGCCTGGCTGGCCCAGGAACGGTGGGGCGTGCCACTCGTGCACTCGATGCACACCATGGCCCGGATCAAGAACCAACAACTCGCCGAAGGGGACACGCCCGAACCCGAACTGCGGGTGATCGGCGAACAGCAGGTCGTGGATGCCGCGGATCGGTTGGTCGCCAACACCGACGATGAAGCGAAGGACCTGATCAACTACTACGACGCTGATCCCGAGCGGGTGGCCATCGTTCATCCCGGTGTCGACCTCGACGTCTTCACGGCGACGGATCGACGAGGCGCCCGGGTGCGGGTTGGGGTCGACCAGAACGCCGTCGTGCTGCTGTTCGTCGGCCGCATCCAACCGCTCAAGGCTCCCGATGTTCTGGTACGCGCTGCCGCGGAGTTGCTGGCTCACGATCCGGGTCTCGCCGACCGACTCCAGGTGGTGATCGCCGGAGGGCCTTCTGGGACGGGGCTCGAGCGCCCACACCATCTCGAGGAATTGGCCGCGTCGCTCGGCTTGTCGAAGACCGTGACCTTCATCCCTCCGATGCAACGCACGACGCTGGCTGACTGGTATCGCAGCGCCGACGTCTGCGTCGTTCCGTCGTACAACGAGTCGTTCGGGTTGGTGGCAGTTGAGGCGCAGGCGTGCGGCACGCCGGTGGTCGCCGCCTCGGTCGGTGGCCTGCGCACAGCGGTCGTGGATGACTTCTCCGGCGTACTGGTCGATGGACACGACCCGCGGTCCTACATGCACGCGATTCACCGACTGATCACTGACGCCGGCGAGCACGAGCGTCTGGCGCGAGGCGCGCTGGCGCACGCGCAGTCGTTCGGCTGGGACCGCACGACTGAGGCCCTCCTGGACGTGTACGCAGACGCGATGGCCTCAGCGGGAGACGACACCCGCCGGCTTGCCCGCGTTCAGGTCGGATGACGTGGCGCGGGTCAGCGAACAGGACGACGCGCGCACCGCGCTGACCAGGACTCTGGTCGAAGCCCAGTTGGAGCACGAGACTCCGAACGACGACACATTCGTGGTCACTCTCCCCGGTGAGCACAAGCAGCGCACGACCTGCTCGCTGGTCATCGGCGCGCACTCCCTGACCATCAACGCCTTCGTCGCCCGGCACCCCGACGAGAACGCCGAGGCCGTGTACCGGTGGTTGCTGGAACGAAACGCGCGGATGTTCGGTGTCGCGTTCTGCGTCGATCAACTGGGAGACATCTACCTCGCCGGCCGGGTGCCACTGAGCACGGTCACGACAGAGGGGATCGATCGGATCCTCGGCGCCGTTCTGGAGTACGCCGACGGCTCGTTCAACACCATCCTCGAGTTGGGCTTCGCCTCGTCGATCAAGCGGGAGTGGGCCTGGCGGGTCTCGCGCGGGGAGCCCACCGACAATCTCAGGCCCTTCATGCATCTTCTCGACGCGACGCCGTCGCCTGACTCCCCGCCCAGCTGAGGGGCCGACGCGGAGGGCTCGCTGGTGGACCGGATGGTCTCGTACCGCCGATTCGCACCCCACGCGGTCCGGGCCATGAGTGGGTCCGCAGTGGGCGGGTGAACAAGGCGCGGCGGGGGCGGGCAGAATCGGATACATGAGCGATTCGCCGTACACCCTGGTCCTGCTCCGTCACGGTCAGAGCGAGTGGAATGCCCTGAATCTGTTCACCGGCTGGGTCGATGTGGCACTCACCGAGAAGGGGGTGACCGAGGCGGCCCGGGCGGGAGAGTTGCTGGGTGAGTTCGGCCTGCTGCCCGAGACCCTGCACACATCGGTTCTGCGGCGCGCGATCAGGACTGCCGAGCTGGCTCTGGATGTGTGCGACCGCCACTGGATCCCCGTCACGCGCAATTGGCGACTCAACGAACGCCACTACGGCGCACTCCAGGGAAAGGACAAGAAGCAGACCCTGGAGACCTACGGCGAGGAGCAGTTCATGCTCTGGCGCCGGTCCTACGACACACCTCCACCACCCATCGACCCCGACAACGAGTGGGCTCAGACCTACGACGCCCGATACGCGTGGCTACCCCCCGAAGCGCGACCGTCAACCGAGTGCCTCGCCGACGTCGTCCATCGACTCATCCCGTACTGGGAGGACGTGATCGTGCCGGACCTCCGCTCCGGCCGCGTGGTACTCGTGGCCGCGCACGGCAACTCGTTGCGGGCCCTGGTCAAGCACCTGGACCGCATCTCCGACGAAGACATCGCCGGTCTGAACATTCCCACCGGAATTCCGCTGGTGTACCGACTCGACGAGTCATTGAGACCCACCGTGCCCGGGGGCGAGTATCTCGACCCTGCCGCGGCCGAGACCGCCGCGGCCGCCGTCGCCAACCAAGGCCGCTGACCCCTTCGCCCTTTGTGAGTCCGCCCACGACGAGGGCCCCGGGAGTGCCCACAGGCACGTGGCCATCTCCAAGCCAGCACCACGACAGGAGGCACGCCGTTGTCGCCCGAACTCCACGGCCGCACGCACCGCCTCGAACTCGACGATTCGACCTTGCGGCAATGGGACGCCGAGGTCCTTTCTTCGACTGCCGACGACGGGATCGTGCTGGATCGATGTGCGTTCTACCCCGGCGGCGGCGGCCAGCCGCCGGACCACGGCGTACTGCTCTGGGCCGGCGTCCAGACTCGCATCGTCGATGTCCGCCGGGGCGACGACGTCTTCTTGATCCCGGAGCCCAGTGACCCACTGCCACCCGTCGGAGCCAGGGTGACCGGAGCGATCGAGGACGACCGGCGTACGGCCTTGATGCGCACGCACTCAGGTCTGCATCTGCTCAGCGGTGTGGTCTTTCGCGACTTCGGAGCGCTGGTGACGGGATCGAACATGTCGCCCCTTGTCGGCCGGCTCGACTTCAACCTCGACTCCATCCCGGATGGCTTCCGCGATTCGATCGAGCAGGCCTGCAACGTCGAGGTGGAGACCGACCGCTCGATCGAGTCCTACCGGCTCTCCCGCGACCGCGCGTTCGAGATACCCGATGTCATCCGGACTGCCACGAACCTACTGCCCCCCGATATCGAGGTGGTGCGCATCGTGGACATCGTCGGCTTGGACGTCCAGGCCGACGGAGGCACTCATGTGGCATCGACTCGATCCATCGGTTCGATGCGCGTCGTGAAGGTCGAGAACAAGGGCAAGGGGTTCCGCCGCATTCGGATTGCCTTGGACTAGCCACCCCCGACCCCTCCCTGACTGGGGAGTTCGAGTGCCTGTTGGCAACCCCGGGCAGCTGCCTTGCGACGACGTGATCTGGAGGATGTGGCGGCGGTGGCCGGGTTCATACGTCAGGGTGGGCTGGTGCAGATCGAGGTCGTCCTGGGGGACATCACCGCCCAGCGCGTCGACGTGATCGTCAACGCCGCCGCCTCGCACTTGCTCGGGGGCGGTGGGGTCGACGGCGCCATCCATCGCATCGGCGGGCCGGACATCGTGGCCGAATGTCAGGAACTGCGGCGTACTCGGTACCCCGCCGGACTCCCCACCGGTCATGCCGTGGCCACCACCGCCGGCAATCTGCCGGCCACGTGGGTCATCCACACCGTCGGTCCGATCTACCGGATGCGATCGCTGGGTCCGGGGCGCTCCGAACCCTGCGAGGACGACCCATTCCACGATGCAGGACTGCTCGAACAGTGTTACCGATCGTCGGTTCGGC
>Ga0315283_10004666_pt1 | contig 11970 bp, 12 predicted proteins | sample YL17G09_0_MG_FD_204541 | JGI IMG/M metagenome (GOLD analysis project Ga0315283, IMG submission 204541) | Sediment microbial communities from Yellowstone Lake, YNP, Wyoming, USA - YL17G09_0 | ecosystem: Environmental > Aquatic > Freshwater > Lake > Sediment | place: USA: Wyoming | collected...
TCCAGAAGGCAGCTGACTATTACCATTTGAAGTATGGGAAAGCGCCGAACCTATGCCTGGTTCATCCAAGAACAATGGGGAATAGCTTATGGACAGAGGCTGGGATTGAAGTTCGAACCACTCCGGCAGTATTACCGAATCATTTTTGGCTGGGGGTAAATAGTAATGGAAACCTCGTCAAGCCGTGAGTTCAATGACCAATAGCTCGATGGCTAAATCCGTTTCCATCTGACCAGTTTTAATAGCTAGATCAAGCTCTAATAAGCGATGATAGATGAGTTCAAGAAATTTCATAGAAAAGCGGGGTGCACTTTCCATTGCCAGACGGGCTGGATAAGGGCCGATCTTTAACGATTTTGGAAAATCGTTGACCTTACCATGCTCATCCAAAATTTCCCGAGCGATTATCAAGGACCGAATTTGAAAAACTATGCTCTGAAAAATCCGCAAAGGGTCATCTTCTTCCAGACTCCTGTGTAACAAGGCTTGCGCTTTACGACCATCGCGGTCTCGAAGAGCATTTACCAACTCAAAGTCTCCAATTTTAGCTGTCAAAGGGGTCAAGTGCTCAACATCGTCTGCATCTACTGGACGGGTAAAATTCACATAGGTTAACAGTTTGGCAATCTCCTGGGACGCCAGGCGTGTATCATCTCCAATCTGATTGGCAAGTGAAACTGCAGCCTTGGGTGTAAATTGACCTCCAAGATTTTTTGCGTGCTCTTGAATCCACTTGACCATCATTGGTCCACTTGGCAGAGGGTGATGGCGGATAAAAACACGCGAAGACTGTTCGGGAGAAGTTGCCCATTTTTCAAGCCAGTTCAACTTATCTTCTCGTTTATCCTTTTCACGGGTGAGGAAGTCATACTCCACTAATACCAATTTCGTGGTGGGTATTTCAGAATTTAGAAAGTGGATTAACTGCTCCTGTTGTTGTTTATCTTTCAAGCTTTTGGTCGGGTGGGTAAGGATCACCAATCTTTTTGGTGCCAGAAATGGAACAGTAACAACGGCATCTTCGAGCTGACCCATTGAGAAGGACCTTCCGTCCAAACGTGTGGTATTCATCTCAGCGATATTTGAGTCACCGAGTCTGTTTTGAATTTTATCTATGGATTCATTGATGGCAAATTCATCATCGCCATCAAGGATGTAGATCGAGGGACCTTCTTCGACCACAATCAACCTCGAGTCTGTATACGATGGATGTTCATCCGACCCTGCTTCCTGTGGGAGATCATGGTGACTTCCAATGAGCCTGGGTTACCCGAAGTTGTGACACGCGCCTGGAGGAGTAACCCCAAGGGTTGTGAGATGATCAATGCTACTGTAGCAAGTACTGCCGCGAATGGTAAGCGGAAAAGCTTATCACGCAGATGCTTCCCCGAACCTAGCATTGCAACAGCACCAGCCAAGCCAGCCATTACGCCCATCGTAGCGTAATTCGTTCCACAATTGGGATGAATTGCCAAACTCATCTCACCAGCTCTTAAGCGGATAATTGCTTCTTGAACAGCGACGTGCAACGTCTCTGACGGCACATCTCCAATGATCCAAAAACCACCTACATCTGAATGACCTGCGAGCATCGTGTGCGGGAGGTAATGTGCAAGGGTATGTAGAGTGGCATGTTCCAATCCATGATTACGACGGATGCGTGAAATCATGGGGAGCTCAAGAATGTTGGTAGAAAAACTTATTTTCGACTGTGTCATGTAAACCTCCCATCCGGGATGATTATACCCCGTTGCAGATGATGACAATCGGTTCCCCTCGAAGATGGGTGAGGACCAGGATACAATCCTGGTCACCCTTTAGACGTAGTTGGTGGATGAGAAAATCAGGCTCAATTGGAGAACCACGTTTTTTAACGGTCACATGCCCAATCTGATGTTGGCGAAGATAAGCTCTTAATCTTTTTAGCTGAAATGGGAACCAATCTTCAATTCTCCAAACGCGCGCAAAAGGGGTTGGGGAGAGTGCTTCAGACGTGAGATAAGCGATTTCAGAATCGACCTGGCTGGCATTGAGCATCTCAGCCAGGGTAGTCACCAGACCCGAGCGAATTACCGCTGGATCGGGTTCATATAGGAATGACCCAGGATTGCTGATCTGGGTGGGCGCTAATGGCATATGATTGGGTAGATGGGCTACCAATTGAAAAGGTCCAGGAAGAACAGTCGCTCGTCGAAATGCAGTTATAAGGGAACCGAACCAGAGGACGGCTTCCTTCAGCTCTCCGTGTAATGAGATGAATTCAAGCTCGGCCTCGTACCCGTTCAGCTCAGCAAGATCCACACCGGGTGATATTTTCACCCCAAGAGATGGAAAATCTGGCAACCAGGACTGGATAATTGATAACGGAGGTTGGTACTGTTGGACTGAAAAGAAGCGGTGATCACCTGAGCGCCGAGCAGGATCGAAAAACAGCGCAATAGATCCAGATTTGACTGGTAGAGTAAAAGTCAGGTTGGATTGGATCAAATGGGTGTTGGGGGATATTCCCAATGCGAGAAGATTTGCTGAGGCCATTGACAGTCGAAGAAGGTCGACATCCAGTCCAATTGTCGGCGCGATTTGTGCAAAAGCAAATGTATCCCCACCAATAGAGCAGCCCAAGTCTGCAATGTAAGGAAATTGCCGAAAGCGTTCAGCTCGATAGGAAGATACCTCGAACGATGAGGCTTGTTCCAAAGCCTGGCGGGTGAGGTATAACCTGTCCGCGAAAGGGAATTTGGTTGTTGCTTCACGACGGAGGATGGCAACTTCCAGGGCAGCCCGCGCCAAGTCGGGTGGGTAACGCCGGCTGAGAGATTGAAAATGAAACAGAAAGTCAGATTCGCGAGGAGAGAGGGCAGTGGCTGCCTGAAGGACTTCTTGACCTGATGGGGATAAAAGCTGTTGAAAAACTGTTTGATCCACAACTCACGGTTTCTTGTAAAATAAAATTTGCTATCAGGGAATTAATCGGAATCGTTGGAAATAGACTATTTAGGAAACGGAACCCATCAACTTCGCAGCCCTGCGCCCAATCTCCACCGCGAAGTTCGTCCCTCGGTCCCAAGGGTATACCTGGCTCATGCTGGCGAAAAACAACCCTGGTATGGGAGTCTGGATGGAAGGAATATTGCGTGAATGGTTGAGTAATGGCACCGGTTGAGCATACCTGGTACGAGACAGCCAGGTCTTGTTGATCCATCCGGGCTCGAATTTAGGATTTATACGATTTAGAGCGGGTAGAAAACGTTGGAGTATTTCATCCTGGCTCAATTGAAAATATTCGTGGTCTGTCTCCAGATAATCCCCACAATAAACGATGTGATCACCACCAAAATGTTCAGGCGAGATGTAATTGGTATGCTCCACCAAAGCCAGGAAGGGGAAACCCGCAGATTTTGGCAGGTTATACCAATAGTACCCTTGTTCGGATAACTGATGCTTTAAGGAAAGCGTCATCACAACTGCGCCCATAGATTTCAGCTCGAGCAAACCCTTGAGATACTCTGGCGGCAGTGTGGGAGCCAGTTGTGCCAACAGGTTAGGTGAGGTGGTGACCAAACACTGATCGTAATGAACCAGACCGGATTGCGTAATGAGGTCAATTCCGCCTTCTCCCGAGGGAAGGATTTGCTCAACAGGTGAATTAAGATTAAGATCTACACCCATTGTCTGCAAGGTGGCTGCAAACTGATCTGCAAATGCCTGAAAACCTCCCTGGAATGTTCCCAGGTGGGTGGTGCGAGCTTTTAGACGTGCCCACATCCAGGCCATGTTGACTTCTTGGGCGTACCGCTCGCCAAATTTTCCGACCATCAGGGGTTCCCACATTAATTCATATACGCGATTGCCGGCCCATTTACGCATCCATGAATTCACTGTGTGCTGTTCGAGAGGCTTCCAGTTATTGGTCAGACGCAAGAAAAGCCCAACCAATCCAAAACGCATTTTATTGAGCCCCCAACCCAAACCGGGAAACAGGATTGCTTTAAGGATCGAATCAAATGGATAGAAACGTCCCTGGTAATACATGACGGTGTATGGACGGGGGAAAATTACCTTATCACTCCATCCCAGCTCATTAATCAAACCCAGCATGTGCCGGTCTGAGGCGAACCAGTGGTGGTAAAACTTTTCCACAGTCCAATCCCAATGGGGTTCTTTAAAGCCCGCAGCCAAACCACCAACATTGTTGGAGGATTCATAAATGATCACTCGATTGCCTTGACGAATCAGATCATATGCAGCAGATAAGCCCCCGAAACCAGCACCTAATATGGCAATCTGTTTCATGACTTATTTATTCCCCTCTGCTTGGATTAGCTCATTCTTGTCTTTAATGGTCCCTTTCCAATTGACACCTTCACGGACCATATAATAAATGCCCAAAGCAGTGACAGGGAACCAAAGAGCAAAATGTAAGACGAAAGTATAACTGGCAGCAACCTCGCGAGGGATGTTGTACGCCTGAAGTATAGCAATTCCAGGCAAGTCAAAGGTGCCCAGGTAACCCGGGGCTGAGGGAATGGTAGTCGCCAGATTGACTACACCGTTCATCAACATTAAGGCAAAGAAACTGACCGAAAAACTAAAGGCGTGCATTACGAACCAGTATTTAACCGTTTCGAGTAACCAGATTAGGACAGAGGTAATGAAAACCATTAATACATCGAAGGGGGAACGGAGCGATTCTAAGCCGTCGAGAAAGCGCCGGCTTATTCCCAACGTTTTTTCCCGGATACGGGAGGGAACAAAGTGTTCGACCACCCAGGTGATCAGGCGATCCGTGGAGGCAGGGAACATGGCGGCAACGAGAAATGTGGCCAGAACACCAAAAAAGGCGATACTCCCCCAGATAGCAACCTCCCGAATACCAAATTTTAACCCTCCAATATTGATTGAGACACTGGTTAGACGGGTCAGCTCGGACAGGTTGATGAAGACAAATGCAAGCATCACAATTCCATCAAACACTCTCTCAATAATGATGGTCGCCAGGGAAGCAGAGATGGGTACATCTTCCTCGTGTTTCAGCACTACGGCGCGCAATACTTCACCCGCTCTGGCAGGAAAGATATTATTAAATGCGTATCCCATGGTCACTATAGGAAACATGGTACGTGTGGGAATGGCTTTCAGAGGGCGCAAAAGGTAATGCCAGCGCCAGGATCGCACCCATAAGGCAACGAAATACACCGCCACACCGGGTATCAGCCACCAGTAGTTGGCAGTTATTAAGACTTGCCATAACTGAGAGAAATCGATTTTTCTTAATACCAGGTATAGAAATATTGCGCTGATCAGTATCCCGAACCAGATTTGCCAGCGTTTCATGTTCTCATTCTACCATAAGGCAAGATTTATCATATTTTTTTAGTTTCACCAGTGATATCATTTATCGTTTTAACGTATCAGGCTTGAAAGGCTGACAGTAAGAATTAAATAATGCCAGAGCCAAATATCTAAGTATGATTTGGAAGGATTATAATTTCATTATGAAAATCCGATACGTAGTGGTGGCGATTGTCCTGGGCCTGATTATTCTGATCGGTATGGTAGCCTATGCATGGGTAATGAGACCGAAATTGATTGATGAATATCCCAATGAGGGTGCAGTTGATGTCCCAGTCACAACTCAGATTCGTCTGGTCTTTTCAGTACCTATGAACTACGGGTCTGTTATGAGTCATCTAACAATCGAACCAACCCAAGAAGGTGAATATCGTTGGGAGGAAAACACCCTTTCTTTCACCCCTAATCAATCCTGGCTGAGCGGGGGCGAGGTACTCGTAAGTCTTAAAGAGGGTGTAAAAGCAGCAAGTTGGCTGGCATTTCCGATGCAAGGTGAGAGCTGGTCATTTACAACAAACGAATCAGATATGGCTTATCTGTGGCCATCTGATAGCCCAGCCGACATTTACGCCCTTAATCCGAAAACCGGGGCAATCCACCAATTTACCCACCGAATGCAAGTTTTGGAATTTACAGCCAGTAATGATGGAATTACTATCTATTTCTCCGCAGGCAATGCTCAAGGAGGGTCAGACCTTTACCAGATTGATCTCATTGAAGAGGCAAACTCGAGCGACAATTCCTATAAACCCAAAAAAATACTTGATTGCGGGTCAGCACAATGCAGATCACCAGCCGTTTCTTTTGATGGGATAAATTTGGCATATGAATATCTTATACCTAACCCAAAGGGGGGGCTGGGTCCAGCCCAGATCTGGTTGCTGGACTTGTCGGATTTAAATGCAATACCTATAGGACAGGCAACGCATGAGACAGTCCAACCTGTCTGGTCATCGAATGGTTGGTTGGCTTTTTATGACCGAACCAGCCAGGTGTACGAGGTTGTTAATCCTAAGATAGATGCACGAGTCCAACTTATAAACCAGACAGGTCAACCAGGAAACTGGAGTCAGGATGGTGAGTTATACCTGGCACCAGAGATTATGTACTACCCGGCAACAGGTGATACTGAAACTGGAATCAGCCACTTGTTTCAATATGGCATAAAGGCAGGAACATCGGGAGACCTATCAAAAGCGGATAATGTTGAGGATGTCGAAGGAAACTACTCTCCAGACGGTAGATCAATTGCCTTTGCGCGTAAGTATCTTGATATGGAGCGCTGGTCATGGGGTAGGCAAATCTGGATAATGAATCCAGATGGTTCAAACCCCCACCAGATTACAGATGAGCCTAATGAAAATCATTATGATCTTGCGTGGAGTTGGGATAGCCAAATGCTTGCTTATGTGCGGTTCGATGAGACAAAATTATACGAGCCACCTGAATTATGGATGATAAATGCAGATGGCAGCAACCCAATCCAGCTTGTCATAGGAGGATATTCACCATTGTGGATCCCATAATAGCTACTGGAGAAAAAGCCCCGCTTTTTCAATTAACCGATATTAGGGGAGATATTTATTCGTTAACCAAGATGTTTGGTAGGGTCATCATATTGAATTTTTGGTCAGCTGAATGTATGTGGTGTGAACGGGTGGACCAATGGTTGATGGGTTTTTTGGAAACATGGAAAGAACAAGTGATAGTACTGTGGATTGCTTCGAATGTGAATGAATCGCGTGCCCTTGTTGAAAGGATTGCAACGGAGAGAAATCTTCCAACTGTGCTTCTTGACGAGCACCAGCAAGTAGCCGATCTATACGGTGCAGAGGTAACACCACATTTCTTTATCGTGGATGCGAGGGGGAACCTTGCATATAGGGGATCCTGGGATGATATTTCATTCAGACAACGGGTGGCAACGCAAGCCTACGTGCCCGATGTCGTTGAGGCATTGATGCAAGACCTTACTCCGCGGATTCGCCAAACTCCTCCATACGGGTGCATTCTAGTACGTTTTTCTGATCAAAATAGCTAAACAACCTGACCACGAGCGAGGCTTTCTTGCGGTAAGAGGCTTTGATAGATGAATGCATGCACGGGAGTTGGTATATTATGGATGTGTCCCATCGTTACAATTGCACCATTTTGAGCCTCCAATTCTGAGGGACGACCATCCATGAAATCCCTTTGCATAGAGGGGATTGTTCCTGGGGGCAATGAATCGATATAGGCAAGAGTTTCGGTGACGCTTTCAAGTTGAAGATGGATACCTTCGGCTAAAGCAACCAGGTAACACTCATGGAGTGCGGCTTCAAGCATTTGGCGTGTCCCGTGTAAGGAGCGACACAACCCGATGGGTGCCCTGGTGACTGCCCCGATACCGCTGACTGCGGAAATGAATAGAAATTTCTTCCACATTGCAACATTGATATCCGTAGGTATTTCAGCTCTCACACCTGCGCTCTCAAAGCATTTCAGAAGGTTCTGGGAGCGTGAACTTATCCGATTATTGAGCTCTCCAAAGGCGACGTAAGGCTCAATCCCATTATGCTGGATCTGGCCAGGGGCAATAATATGGCTGGCGATGCGACATAGACCACCTAAAACTCGTTCCGATCCGAGTGACTCGGAAAGCTGTGCTGGAGCTTGAACGCCATTTTCCAATGGAATTACAAATGATTGAGGACCAATCATGGACATCATCGCCTTTGCAGCTTGGAATAATTGCCATGTCTTCACACAAACCAGGACAGCGTCCACATCTTTCACTATCGTTGGATCGTCGGTTGCCGCCACTTTTTGAATAATGAAATCCCCTTTAATGCTATCAACTTTGAGACCTTCAGTAAGCATCGCTTGAAGATGTTGCCCGCGTGCGATGAATGTTACATTTTCACCAGCTTGTGCCAAGCGACCACCAAAGTATCCTCCAACGCCACCAGCTCCAAAAACAACGATGTGCATTACAGCCTCCCAGGGTTATGATAATTGATTGTATCAGCGTTTGATAGTGATTATTTAAACCCTGGTAATGTGCCACAACTCGAAAAAATCGGGTAGAATTGTTTGGAACAATCTGGTCTAGACAAACGTCTAATATCTTTGAGCATAATGGATATGGGATAATTGAATTCCATGATTGTGAGGAGAGTCAAATGAGTGAAAAAGAATCACCACAAAAAGTAATTGAGGCACACCGCAAGCGCCAACAAATGCGGCAAAATACTCCGATGGCTGTTATGATAGGAGCAGCAATCCTTCTCATCGCAGGAGCAGTAGCAGTTATCTTCTGGTTATTGGGTGATAATTCTCCGTTCAAGTCAGCAACGCCAACCCCAACAATAACATCAACGCCGACCATTGCTGATACGGCAACCGCCTTGCCCCCCACCGATACACCGACCGTCACACCAACTTCCTTGCCAACAGAAACTGCTACACCGACTGTGACCCCCACTCCCTCAGGACCATTTGAGTACACCATTCAGGAGGGAGATAATCTGAACGATATTGTCGCACGTTTTGGAACAAATCTAAAAACTTTGTTAGAGCTGAACCCATCCATAGACCCAATAACGCTGACAATTTATGTTGGACAGAAAATCCTAGTTCCACCACCCAACATGCTTTCACCCACAGCCACGGAAGTTTCCTTGACGGTGCCATACGGTACTTTGATTTCGTATACGGTCGTGTCAGGAGATACAGTGGGTGCGATAGCCATTCGCTTTAGAAGCACGGTGGATGCCATTGTAAAGGAAAACAAACTTGCCAATGCGAATGATATCTTTGCAGGTTTGATCATTAAAATTCCGGTCAATATTGCTACCCCAATTCCCACGGCAACGGTCGGAACGGTGTACCCAACTGCAAATTATCCAACGTTTACACCTCTTCCTGCAACTGCCACGCCATAACACTATAATCCCTTGTTAAATATAAGCCACAACGAGCGTAAAACTCGCTGTGGCTTTATTTAATATCGCATGTATAGTCTGGAGAGGATCCAAATTCCGGATTTTATAGATCGAACCCCATATAGATGATTCCTGAGGAATAAGTTGGAAATTGGCGAGATGACCATATATATTTAGTCCAACCATTCAACGATGGTTGCTTCACCTTGACCGACACCGACACACAAAGTTGCAAGACCATAGAATGGACGTTTCTGTGTGGGGGCACGACGGCGCATCTCATGCAGCAGAGTGGTGAGAAGGCGTGCACCCGAGCATCCCAAAGGATGCCCCAAAGCAATCGCCCCACCATTTACATTGGTAATTTCGGTTGAAAGTCCCAACTCCTTTATGACAGCCAAAGATTGTACTGCGAAAGCCTCATTCAGCTCAACCAGGCTGATATCTTCCAGGCTAAGTTTAGCCCGTTCGAGAGCTTTCCGCACTGCACCAACTGGCCCGAGTCCCATAATCCTTGGGGGGACGCCTGCTGCAGCAGAGGCTATTACCCGAGCAATGGGTTTTACATCCAACGCAACAGCTTTCTCAGCACTCATCAAGAGTACTGCTGCAGCACCGTCGTTTAGACCAGAAGAGTTCCCTGCAGTGACCGTGCCCTCCTTACGGAAGGCCGGGCGCAGACGGGAAAGGGATTCCATCGTGGTGTCACGGCGTGGTCGCTCATCGGTGTCGACAATAACGGGATCACCTTTCTTTTGAGGAATACTTACAGGAATGATCTCTTCAGCAAACTTCCCTGAATCTATGGCGGAGATTGCACGCTGGTGACTTGAGAGGGCATATTCATCCTGTTGTTGGCGGGTTATCTCTGGCATCATCTGGGCGATATTCTCAGCAGTCTCGCCCATCGAATCCGTCCCATAAAGTTCTTGCATCCTGGGATTCGGATATCGCCATCCCAATGTGGTATCCCAGGCAGTCAAGTTTCCAAACGCAAACGGTTGCTCAGCTTTTGGAATAGAGTAGGGCGCACGAGACATAGATTCGACGCCCCCGGCTATATAAACATCCCCTTCACCAGCACGGATAGCACGGGCTGCCTGGTTGATGGCATTCAAGCCAGAGGCACATAAGCGGTTGAAGGTCACAGCAGCAACCTCAACCGGAAAGCCTGCCAAAAGGGTTGCCATTCGCGCAACGTTACGGTTATCCTCGCCAGCCTGGTTCGCACAACCAAGATAGACTTCCTCAACCAAAGCAGGATCCAGCTTGTTACGAGTGATAATTGCTTTTAGGACATGTGCGGCCAGATCGTCAGGTCGGACAGAAGCAAGTACACCACCTAGGGCACCAATGGGGGTCCGAATAGCATCAATGATCACGGGGGTAGGCATATATTTTCTCCTTAAATTCTGTTGGTATCCATGGAGGATTGGTCTGTAATGATTTTACCATTCCATCGTTAATTAATCGGATAAGGGAAACTTATGGATATTTGATTTCAGTATTCGGATGATTTAGACTTGCGTATTGGCTGTTTTTCCAGTATCCTTATAGCTGGACCAGAAAAATTGGTGTGAGGAGAGGAACATGCAAGAACGGAGAAAGTATCCCCGAAAAGACTTGCTCTTATTCGCTAATGTATATGAATCGATGAGTGGGCGGATCATTGGGACATTGCTGAACATCACTTTAGAAGGTGCCATGGTGTTAAGCGAGGACAAGATTGATTCAAATAAGAATATGGAATTGCATATCAAGTTACCCGAGAATTTTGTTCAAAAGAAAGAGCTTATATTTATTGCCAACAGTCGGTGGTGCGCACCAGATATCAATCCAGAATTTTTTGATGTTGGATACCAATTTGCTAATGTTAGTGAAGAAGACGGTCAAATAATCCAGGCGATCATTGAAAAATATGGATTTAAGGAATAGCACTTATTGATCATAAATTCCTGCGAGCTTATGCTCGCAGTTTTTTTAATCTCAAGACTGCTCCAGCTTTAATAACCAAGATTTCAAATTTATTCCTCCCGGACCTCCATAACCATGCAAGCTCCCGTCGGAGCCGATGACTCGATGGCAGGGGATAATTATGGGGATTGGATTCGTGGCTTCCACCCGACCAACCGCACGGGCAGCATGCGGATTACCTACACGGCCAGCGATTTCCTTATAGGTTGAGGTCTTACCATAAGGAATATCCAAGGTGAGCTGCAAAACCTGCGACTGAAACGGTGACATCCTGGTTATATCCAGGGATAGATTGAATTGGCGGCGGGTACCAGCAAGATATTCAGATAACTGATGTAATGGTTCTTCAGTACGGGCTTTATCATAGACTGAGTACTTGTTGAAGCATTTCTGGAGCTTGAGGGTGAATTCAGATTGCGTCATACTCCAATCGACAATCATGACACCTATATCTGAAAGTGCCAACCACAAGGGACCAATCGGGCTGGATGAAAGAATGCCAATAGCTACCGACTGCAAATCCCGGTGGGAAGAAAGAGAAGAGTGCCCAATATCTTTCATCATGAGTTCCTAAGGTTTTTATCCAGTAATCGACTAGTAGTTGGTCACCATATCGATCAAACCACGTTCCTGGGCGACATGTTCGCAATATCGGAAAAGAAACCTGGCAATGATCCCAAAAATAATTGTAAGACCAATCAGGATACCCAGGAGTTGTTGG
>Ga0315283_10004669_pt1 | contig 11965 bp, 5 predicted proteins | sample YL17G09_0_MG_FD_204541 | JGI IMG/M metagenome (GOLD analysis project Ga0315283, IMG submission 204541) | Sediment microbial communities from Yellowstone Lake, YNP, Wyoming, USA - YL17G09_0 | ecosystem: Environmental > Aquatic > Freshwater > Lake > Sediment | place: USA: Wyoming | collected...
CAGTTCGCCCCCGACGTGGCCAACCAGGTCGTCGTCTTCTCCGACTACCCGGCCCTGACCGCCGACCCGCCGATGTACGTCGACATGAAGTACCTCGGCGACGACTCGGTGCCGTTCCACCTCGACACGACAGCCGGCGCTACGACACAGCAGTTCCACCCGCGCGTGTACGTCGACGACTCGCAGGGCGACGCCATCCTCGACCCGCTCGACACGATCTACGCCGTGTGGACGCGCACCACCGGTCCGGTCGACAAACAGGACAACGACGTCATGATCTGGAAGGGCACCTTCGACCCCGCCGGCGACGTGTGGACGGCCGCCAGCGGATACCCGAAGGTGCTTGCGAGCGGTCCAACGCTCGTCGTCGGCGCCTTCGCCCCGACCCTGCAGCGCAACCCGGCGATCGGCCTCACGAACGTCGGCGGCTCGCCGGGGATCCTCGTCGCCTGGGAGGACACGCGCGACAACGGCGTCTGGGCGCCGCAGATCTACACTCTCAACCTCACCGCCGAGACGGTCGACGATCCCGGCTGGGACCCGGCCACGGCCGGCAACCTGGTCGACAACACCGACCTGCTGGCCCGCGGACAGTTCGCGCCCGAGGTCGGTCCCGGCGGCGTCTTCTGGCTCGACGAGCGCTGGTCGTTCTGGAGCCCGGGTGAGCTGAAGGACACCGCCGTCTGGCGGGCCGATCTCTCGAGCTTCACGCCCGACGTCTTCTGGTACGACGACGACCACACCTACGACAACGGCCAGTGGGGCGAAGGTTCGCTGACGCCCACAGCCAACGGCGCCGCGTGGCTGCGCAAGGGCCCCTGGGGCGACGGCGTCACGCGGCCGTTCGCCAAGGCGATCGGCGGCGGCGGCGCCGTGCTGACGAGCCTCGACCACACCTACCAGCTCGACGCGTTCTGGGGCTTCCCCACGACGCGCACCGTCTATGCCCTTTCCGGGCCGCACGCCGGCGTGGGTACCGACGGCGACATCTTCTTCTACGACACCAACACGCACCTGCGCACGCCGATCTGCGACCGCACCGGCACGATGCCGCCCTACATCTACGACAGCGGCTGGCCGGCTGTCGGTCCCGGTCCGGGCTTGGCACGCGTCGTGTGGGCCGACTCGCGCGACACCACCGACCCCTCGCAGGAAGAGTACAACTCTCGTCTCTACCAGGCGTTCGTCCCCAGCATCGTCTTCACGATCCGCGACCCCCACATCTCGTGGGGCTCGCGCTTCCGCTTCCTGTCCACGGTGGCGCCCGACTTCAGCGGCACGCCCGTCTATCTGCAGCAGATGGCGCCGGCGGCCAGCAAGAAGATCTCCGGCAGTGCGTACGTCCCGGTCCCACGCGGCAGCATAAAGGCGACCCTCAGCGCCAATTCGACCGCGAGCTGGAGCTGGAAGCCGCCGTCCAAGGGCACCTACTACTTCCGCGTCTGGTTCCCGGGCGCAGCCAAGTACAACGCCGACGGCGTCGGGACCAGCGACAAGTACACGCTGGTGCCCCACGTCCCCAACTCGAGCAAGATCATCAGGGTGTCGGTAAAGTAGGCCTGCGGGCGGGCGGGGGGCATGCGCACCCCCCGCCCGCGACGCCACACGACATGGGGGGTCATCATGATCTGCTTCTCGAAGGCCACGATCGTCGCGGCAGTCCTCACGTTCCTGCTGGCCGTTTGCCCGGTGGCGCTCGCCGCCGACGGCCAGCCCGTCTTCGGGTCCGGTAATCCGTACGAGGCTTTGAGCCAGCTGCAGGCCGACTCGTGCCAGTGGCTGGTGACCTGCGTGGTGCAGTCAGAAGCGGGGCCGAACGTCTCCAACAACGGCCGCGTCATCGCGCAGGACATGAGGAGCGGTACCTCCTGGTACGTGCGTTCCGGCGCGTATCCGGCGCCGGTCGCCGGCGGCCAGTCGGATCCCGTCGCCTGGGTCGACGGCGAGCTCGTGCGGATCGTCTACGTGCAGGCCGACACGAGCGTTCCCGGCGTCTACGACACCGACCTGTGGATCTGGGAAGGCAGCGCCGCCGGCGTGGCCGCCGCGGGGTTCCCCAAGCTCCTGGTCTCGGGCCCGGCGCTGAGCCAGCAGATGCGGCCCTCGATCGGCGTGGTCGAGGAGAGTGCCCGCTGGCACCTGCTCGTCGCCTGGGAAGACGACCGCGACAACGGCCCACTGAAGCCCAATGTCTACGTGCTCGACCTGTCGCGCGACGGCGACACCAACGGCACGCCCGACTACAAGGAGGCCGCCTTCGCGCCGAGCGGCGCCGGCCGACAAACGAGCAGTGACCGCTGGGGTGCGTCCGGCCCCGATGTGGGCCCCAAGGGCATCTTCTATCTACAGGACGGCCTCGCCGGCGTCGACAGCTGGCAGTCACGCGTAGCCTGGCATTATCCCTTCGGGATGGCCACGACGACGGCGTTCTTCACGCCGGCCCAGAGCTACGACGATGTCGACTGTGCCAAGGCGACGTCGGTCGGCGGCGCCTGGCTCGGACCGGCGCTGGTCGGGGGGCCGTTCCAGCCGTACTCGAAGTCGACGAGCGGCGGCTCGCAGGCCACGGTGTTCAGCGTGCTGTATGCGCCAGGCCCGTTCGACAGCTTCTGGGAGACCGACACGACGCGCACCCGCTACGCGCTGAGCGGTCGCCACGGCGGCACCGACGGCGATTTCGACGTGTTCTTCTACGACACCGCGACGCGACAGACGGTGTCCATCTGCACTGTGGGCTCGAGCGATTTGACCGAGCGTGACCGCCTCTCCCAGAACGACCCGGTCGTGTGCGAGGGCCCCGAGGGGACTGCTTCGGTGACCTGGGACGACGTGCGCCACAACGCCTCCGGCACCGCTCCCGCCGCGATGACCCACAGGGTCTACGTGGCCGGCGTCCCGTCCCTGTCGCTGACCGCCAGCCGGGTCACGCTGCGCCTCGGCCGCAGCGTGACGCTCGCTACGACGGTCGCGGCCGGCTTCCCCGGCAAGAAGGTCATGTTCCAGACGGGCAAGCGCACCGTCGACCCGATCTACAAGCTCGTACGCTACACCGCCTGGAACACGCGCGGGGGCAAGACGCTTTCGAAGGCCTCCAGAGCATCGTGGACCTGGACGCCGACGAGGCGCGGCACGTTCTACGTACGCGCCTGGTTCGGCGGCGCGACGATGACCTCGGGACCGGTTTCGGGACGGTGGGTCGGCAACGCGAGCCGGGTCATCAGGATCGTGGTGCGCTGACACAGGAGCCATGACGACGCTCCGGTCCGAGCGAATCGCCGCCGATGCTGCCGGGGACGGCGGCGGGCAGACCTTCTGCCCGCCGCCGTCCCACTCGCATACAATGGGCGCACCGTGAACGCGCTGCCCCCAACGACGACCGAGGCCCGCCCGCCGCGAGAAGAGGGTTTCTCGAAGGACGCCGACAAGCAGATCCGGCGCCTGTCGCTCGTCGCCTTCCTGCTGGCCCGGCCGGGGCGACCGGCGAGCGCCGGCGAGATTCGGCGGCGCGTCGAGGGCTACTCGCTGATGACCGACGACGCCTTCAAGCGGCGTTTCTACGAAGACCGGGCCGAGCTCGCCGAACTCGGCATCGAGATCGCGCACGAGAGTGCCGCCGAGGCTGACGCCGAGCTGTACACGCTGCCGGCCGCCGCCTACTACCTGCCGGCGATCGCCTTCGAGCCCGACGAGCTCTCCGCTCTTGCGACCTGCCTGTTCGTACTCGGCGACCTCTTTGCCTACAGCGAGCCGCTGAGGCTGGCGCTGCTCAGCCTCAGCGACATGCGGCCGATGCTGCCCGCCGACGACCTGGCGGCGCCGGTCAGCGTGCTGCCAGAAAGCGAAGCGCGCCGCGTGGCGACCGCCCTGCCAAAGGTCCAGCAGGCGGTCGCGGCCCGCAAGACGATCGCCTTCACCTACTACTCGATCGGCCGCGACGAAGAGCTGCCGCGCGAGGTCGACCCCTACCTGCTGCTGGTCGTCGGCGACGAGTGGTATCTGATCGGGCTGTGTCACCTGCGCGGAGCGATCCGCACCTTTCGCCTGTCGCGCATCACCTCGAAGGTCTCGTTCGCGACCAGGGCGCCGCACGATTTCGCGCCGCCCGAGCGCTTCGACCTCGCCGCCTACGTCAACCGGCCCCCGTGGCAGCTGGGAGAGGTGACCGCCGAAGCGTCGATCCGCGTCTCGGCCGCCATGGCCTGGTGGGTCGAGGCCCACTACGCCCATTGCGGCACGACCACACCGGCGGCCGGTGACAGCGGCGATATCGTCTACTCCACCGGCTACCATGCGTCCCTTCCCCTGGTCGCCTGGGCGCTTCGGCTAGGCGAAGCGGCCGAGATCGTCGCCCCGGCGGCGCTGCGTGACGAGGCCACCGACCTTCTGAGGCGATTGGCCGAGCGGCTCGCGCACCCGCCCGGAGTGCCCGATGGGCTCCTGCACGCCGACGGGTTCGAGAAGGCTGTGACCGGCGGCTCAGCCGGCGGCAGCCTGAAGAAGGGTGAGCACCGCGACTGGGAGATAGAGGTCGATCACTTCACCCGCCTCACGGCGCTCACCACCTACCTCTACACCGCCTGCCGCGACGCTGGGGGCGACGACGAGACGCCGTTGTCCGTCGACGCGATCTGCGCCGCCCTCGATATCTCCAGAGACGAGCTGCGCGCCGACGTGCGTCTCCTCAACCTGGTCAACTTCGGAGGCGAGGGCACGCTCCTGTGGGCCGAGTTCAAGGGCGACCGGCTCCTCGTCACCTGCGACCTGGCGGCGCCGGCTTTCGCGCGACCGCCCCGGCTCTCGCCACTGCAGGCCGACACGCTGTTGCTGGCCGTCGAGTTGCTGGGCGGCCAGCTTCCGACCGAGCACGGGGCGGCGCTGAGCAGCGCGGCGCAGAAACTGCGCCGCGCCCGCAGCGCCGCCCCGCCGGCGCTGGCCGCCGCCGATCCGCTGCCGCCCGGCGAGGAGGTGCTCGAGGCGGTCAACACCGCCGTCCGCGATCGCCGCGTGCTCGAGATCGAGTACTGGTCGGCCGGCACCGGCAAGTCGTCCACCAGAGCCGTCGAACCCATGCTGCTGCTACGCTCGCACGCCGAGTGGTACTACGTGGCCTGGTGTCGTAGCTCCCAGGCGGTACGCACCTTCCGCGTCGCGACGACCAAGGCGGCGACGGCCACCGACGAACGGTTCAAGCCGCGTGACGAAGTCGAGCTCGACCTGTACCGCCGTGAAGGGGTGCTGGCCAGCACCGACTACGCCGCCGACTGCGCCACGCTCTGGCACAGCCCGTCGGTGGCGCGCTGGGCAGCCGAACGCGGGCCGGTGGTCGAGCTCGCCGACGGAGCCTGCCTGAGCCGCCAGCCCTACATCGACACGCGCTGGCTGGTGCACGAGGTGCTGCATCACGCCGGCGAGGCGCTGCCGCTGGCCCCCGAGGCTGCTGTCGCCGCGACCCTCGAGGCGGTCGACCTCCTGGTGGCGCGCTACTCCTGAAGCGGTGCGCTGGCGGCGCGCCCCACACCCCGGGATCACCGGTATACTCGTGGACATGGACGCCCGCCTCCTCACCCTGCTCTGGCTGGTGCAGCTCGTCGGCTGCCTCTACCTCGGCTACCGCACGGCCAAGAAGACCGGCCGCTCGATGCTCAACTGGACGTTCATGGGCTTTCTGTTGGCCGTCATCTTTCCGCCCATCGGGCTCGTGGTCTCGGTGGTGGCCTTCCTTTACTATCCCTCAGCGATGTCCACACACCCGCTCCCCGAGCCCCCCGACGATCGCGGCCTCCCCAAGGGGCGACGGCGACCTCGCCCTCGAGACTAGTCCTGACCACAGTGGACGAACCCGCCGCGCTCACGCCGTTCGCTTTCAGCGGTCACCGTCGTCTTGTCGTCGACGCGGACTGTGATTTCGAGCCACCGGTCCGCTTCGTGGCGATCCGCGACCTCGAGCAGCGGTTGCATGACCTGCTTGCCGCGCCTACCGGTTCTCCCCCTCTGGCCGAAGTCGCCCGCGGGGCGCGGACCGTGGCCATCGCCGTCCCCGACGCCAGCCGTCCCTGTCCCACGTCGCTCCTGCTGCCCGCGCTCGTCGAGCATCTCAACCGTGGCGGCGTCACCGATAGGCAGATCACTGTCCTCGTCGCCTGCGGGCTGCACCGTCTCACGACGACTGAAGAGAAGGCTGCTCTGGTGGGCCCACAGCTCGCTGCTCGCCTGCGCGTCGAAGACGCGCAGGGGCAGCAGCCCGACCTGCTCGATCTCGGCACTACCGGCGACGGCTGCCCCATCGTCCTCAAGAGCAGCGTCGCTAACTCCGACCTCGTCATGTCGCTAGGAGTCGTCGAGCCACACCTCTACGCCGGCTTCTCCGGCGGCCTGAAGACGGTCGCCATCGGCTGCGCCGGCGAACCGACCATCGCCTGGACGCACGACGCCGTCTTCCTCGATCGTCCTGACATCCGTGTCGGCCGGCTCAACGACAACCCCTTCCGGCTGGCGCTGGCAGAGATCGCCGCCCGCACCCGCCTGCGGTTCGCCGTCAACGTCGTGGTCGACGATGAGGGCCGGGTCGCCGGCCTGACGGCCGGCGACCCCGCCGCCGCGCAACGCTCGCTGGTCGAGGCCCACGGACGCGCCTGGTGGCGCCGGCGCGGCGACCAGTACGACCTCGTCGTCGCCGGCGTGCCGGCGCCCAAGCACGAGGGCTTCTACCACGCCTCGCGAGCCGCCACCTATCTCACCCTGGTCGATCGCCCCGTGGTCGCCCAGGGCGGCCTGATCGCTGTCTGTAGCGATCTGCCTCTGGGCGTCGGCGACGGTCCCGGGGAGATGAACTTCGGCCGCCTGCTGGCCGCGGCCGCACGGCCCGAGGAGCTCATCGATCGCGCTCGCCGCGAGACGCTCGGCCCCGGCGGCCAGCGCGCCTACATGGTCGCCAAGGTGCTACGCGGTTACCGCCTGGGGGTGATCGGCGCTGCCGATCCGGCGCTGCTCGAGCCCCTTGGCCTGCTGCCGTTCGCCACCGTCGACGAGGCGATCGCCGAGGCGCAGCGACGGCGCGGCTCAGAAGCGCGCGTCCTGGTAGTCGCCGACGCCTTCGACACGCTCGTCGAGCAGGACCGGTAGCGTCTTCGCGCCGCCGAGCGGCTCCCCCGTCGACAGCGCGTTCCTCGTGGTCACGGCAACCTCATCACGACGACCGCCATGTCGTCGTCGAGGTTGCCGCCGCCAAAGCGTTGCGCGCGCGAGATGAGCGTATCGGCCAGCTCCTGAGGTGAACGCTCCAGATGTCGCTCGATGAGTCGAATGAGCCTGTCCTCACCGATCTGTACGCCCCCGCGCCGCGCTTCGGAAAGGCCGTCGGTATAGAGCACGACCGTCGCGCCGGCGGGCAGCACGCCCCGGTTGGTCGCATACACCGAGTTCGGAAAGACGCCGATCGGGAAACCCCCCTCCTCGGCGATCGCGACGCGCTCGCCGGCGGCCAGGACGACCGGCCGCGGGTGGCCCGCCACGGCATAGTCGAACGTGTGGCGGCCTACGTCCACGTAGGCCACCAGCATGGTCAGGAAGGGCAGATCCGGCGCCTGCGCGGAGATGGTGGCATTGAGGCGCGCGAGGCTCTCGCCGGGGGAACTCTCGGCGGCATAGGCACGCAGCATGTAGCGCACCATGGCGGTCTCGACGGCGGCGTTGAGACCGCGACCACAGACGTCGCCGACAGCGATCATGAAGCGCCGCGGCCCCAGGCGCACGAAGTCGTAGAAGTCGCCGCCCACACGCGCCGCCTGCCCGGCCGGCACGTAGCGCACGCCGAACTCGACCCCGGCCACCGCGGGAGGCGGCTCGAGCAGAGCGTTCTGGAACTCCTCGGCGATCTCGTGCTCGCGTTGGTAGGCGTGCACGTTGCGCAGCGTCAGCGAGAGCTGCGCCGCCAGCGTGGTGGCCAGGCGCTTGTCCTCTTCGTCGAACCCTCCGCCGCCCCGCCGATCGCTGAAGATGAGTGCCGCGATGGCATCAGAGCGGTGACGCTTCAGCGGCACCACGAGCGCGGCGTCGAGGAGCACCGCCCGCTGCTCGACCGATACCTCGACCCCGGGGGTCGCCTCAAGATCGCCCAATTGAGGCAGCACACGCCACAGCGTCTCGATGGCCGCCTCGGCCTCCTCTTCTGAGTACTGCCACTCGCTGGCTGTACTGAAGAACGCCTTCAGCTCGACGACCTCGCCGTCGCGCACCGCGTAGGCGGCGCGATCGACGTTGAGCAGGGCGGCGCCGCCGCGCACGACCTCGTTGAGCACCAGGCGCTCGTCGCGCAAGCGGTTCAATCTCAGTGAGATCTCCTGCAGCGACTGCAGCTGTTCGGCAAGGCGCTCCAGGCTGCGTGACGTCTCACGCTCGCTGTCGAACAGCTCGGCGTTGCCGATCGCCAGGGCCGCGGCGCGGCAGATAGCCTCGACCGTGGCCACCATCTCGGGTGAGAACTCCCGCCCACTGCGACGGTCGAGCAACTGCACGACACCGATGACCTTGTCGGCAGCCAACAGCGGCACCGTCAGTTGACTCTCCAGGCCGGTCCCCTCCAGCGAGGCGCTCTCGGCGGCGCTTCTCTGCGGGTCGTCTGCCCCGCCGAGGAGGATCGTCGAGCGCGTCGCCACAGCCTGAGCGTCGGAGGTCCACTCGCTGAGCGGCACCCGGTGACCCACCCAGCCTACGGCCACGGCGCCGTCCTTCACGCTCGCCAGACAGACAAGCTCGCCCTCCTGGAGCGAGTAGATGTCGCAGCAAGGTGCATCGCCGACCACACAGAGGCGCTCGGCGGTGGCATAGAGTACCGTCTGCAGCGAGAGCGTCGACGACAGGTCGAGGCTCGCCTCGTTGATCAGGCTCAGGCGCCGCGAGCTTTCGTCAAGTTCACTGTAGAGGCCCGCGTTGACCACCGCTTGTGCGGCCACCTGGCCGAGACCGCGCAACAGGCCGAGGTGCTCGAACTCACGGGGGTGGTCGTCGAAGATGGCGATCCAGCCGAAGAGCCGGTCGCGAGACAGCAGCGGCAGGCGCAGAGCGGACCGATATCCCCACTGGATCCACTCCTCGCGCTCGAACTCGGTGACGATCTCGCTGCGGTCGCGGTCGGTGATGATGAGCGGTTGCCTGTCGTCGAGCATGGTGGCGACGCTGTAGCGGCTGGCATCCCACAACGACCCGGCAAAGTCCTCGGTGGCGCCATCAGCCGAGACACTGACCAAACCGCGCGCCATCCCCCTCTCGAACGCATAGATGTCGCAGCTCTTGGCGTCAGCCACCTCACGGATGCGCGACGCGATAGCCAGCAGCACGCGGTCGAGGTCGAGCGTCGAGCCAAACTCGAGGCCGGAGTCGACGAGCGCCTCGAGCTCGCGGTTGGTCTCGTCGAGGCGCCCCAGCAGGGCCATGTTGTCGAAGGCGCCGGCGATCATCTGTCCGGCGGTGATGAGGAAGTCGAGCATGTCGGCATAGTCGCGCGGCCGCTCGTCGAACAGGTCGAGCAGGCCGACGACGCGATCCTCGACGACCAGCGGCACGACGAGTTCGCTGCGGAACCCCGAGCGCGCGTACACCTGCCTGTCCTTGTCGCTCAGCCGTTCGTCGTCGAGGTCGGCGATGACCAGCGTCTCGCGCCGGTCGATGGCCATCGCCGTGGCCGGATACTCGAGCATCCGTAGCGGCCGTCCAAGCCCCGAGTCGTCAAAGCCCTCGCGCTCGTGAAAGCTGACCGCGCGGCGCAACCCATCTTCCTCCAAGCGAAAGATCTCACAGCAGGTCGCCCCGGTCGCCTTGACCAGGCGCTGCGACACCTGACGGACCAGGGCGCCGATATCGCGCGAGCGCCAGACAACGGCGCCCAGTTCAACGAGCTCGTGCAAGAACACGTTGCGCCGCGTGACCTCTTCGAGCAGAAGCTGCTTCTGCAGCGCGGCGGCGGTGAGTTGGCCTACAGAGGCGAGGAAGTCGAGGTCGACGCCGAAGTCTCGCGGACGGTCGTCATAGACGTCGATGAGGCCTTGGACACGACCCTCGACCACCATGGGGATGGTGGCCGAGCAGACGAAACCGAAGGTCTCCAGGATGCCGCGTTCGCGCGCGCTGAGGTTCGGGACGTCGCTCGCGCGTACCAGCACCGGCCTCTGGGTCTCGATAGCGCTCTGCGACGACCCGTACTCGTCGACGCGGAGCGTGTGGCCGACGGATGCCTCGTCGTAGCCGTTGCGATCGTAGCAGACGGCGCTGTACAGCTCGTCTCCCCGCAAGGTGAAGATGTCGCAGTCGCACAGATCGAGCGTCTCGTACAGGCTCTTGGCGACGAACCGCAGCATGCCGTCGACATCACGCGCGGTCGCGGTCCCACGACCGATCTCGACCAGCTCGCGCAGGGCAGCGTTGCGCCGCTCGACACGATCGTAGAGCTGTGCGTTGTCGAGAGCCAGCGCGGCGAATCGGCACATCGCCTCGGCGAGCTCGACTTCTTCGCCGCTGAACACCCTGTCAGCGGACCTGTCGAACAGCTCGACCACCCCGATCACGCGGTCGCGGCTCATGAGGGGAAGACCAACCTGGATGGCGTGGCCGTGCTCGCGCATCCACTGGCGGTCGAGATCGCTCAGATGCGGATCGTCGAGGCCGCTCGCGATCAGCGGCGACCCGGTCGCGATGACGTGCGCGGTCGAGGCGAACGCGTCGACGGGGTACGTCTTGCCCACGTACTCGGCGGCCATGTCGGGTCGTCCCTCTTCGAAGCTGACGACTGTGCGGATGGTCGTGCGCCCCGGTTCGACGACCATCTGTATCTCACAGCCGCTTGAGCCGAGCGTCTCGACCAAACGCTCCACGACTGATCCGAGGACCTTTGCGGGGTCGAGCGTAGCGGCGAAGTCGAGGCTTGAGTCGAGGACAAGCGACAGGTGGCGCTCACGCGTCGCCAGCTCGCTTACGAGACGGGCGTTTTCAAGCGTGGTCGCCAGATGCCCGACAACGCTGGTGACAAATCGTGTCTCTTCGGCGTCGAGCGCTCCCTTCTCGGCCGGGAAACCGAGCATCAGGACGCCCAGCGAACGGCGCAGAGTGCGCATCGGCACGATCATGGCGAGAACCACTCCGGAATCGATGAGCGCGCGCGCCAGCGGGTGGTCCATGGTCTCGAGGATCTCGCGGGCGCTGGAGATGATGGCCGTGGTGCCGTCCTCGAGCAACCCGACAGAGACTGGCAGAGCATCCTTGGGCATCCGGACGCCGCGCGAGCCGGGCGGCAGGCCCCAGCCCGCAAGGACGACCCATTCATCGTCCTCAAGCGTGAGGACGCCGGCGGCCGCGGCGCCCAACTCAGCGACGATGCGTTCGAGACCGACGTCGAGGAGTCCATCGGTGCCGGTCTGGCGAGCCGACAGGGTGACGATCTCGGCGTCGGCTTCGGCAAAGTGGGCGCGCGCCAGTGCCCGCAGCGAAACCTCGTCGACCTGACCGAGCAACGCCGCCAGTCCGACGATGAGAGCAACCCCGAAGCCGAAGAATATCAGGCTCACATGCTCGTCGCCCGAGTGTGTGAAATCGCTGTTCATGATCATGATGGCCACGTTGAGGCCGGCCAACCCGAGACCCGCCGCGGCGATGACTCGCGGGCGCGGCACGACGATCAGCAGCAGCGCCAAGGGGATGAGATAGAACTCGCCCAGAAGCCAGCGCGACGGCGAGCGCGCATCGACTATGGTGACCATGACGACGAGCGCGAGACAGGTGAAGACCACCCAGCCGCGATGGCCCCGGAACCAGGCGACACGGCCCAGCATGCGAGACAGACGCTGTTCCGCCTTTGCCTCGCCGGGCACCCTGTCAGCCATGTGGCCGCTCCCCTTCTGACCGGCCTGCCAGAGAGCCTGCCGATCCGCCCCGGGTCCACCGGCATCCGGCGCCGGTCACCGCCCCGTCAGGCTCG
>Ga0315283_10004671_pt1 | contig 11965 bp, 7 predicted proteins | sample YL17G09_0_MG_FD_204541 | JGI IMG/M metagenome (GOLD analysis project Ga0315283, IMG submission 204541) | Sediment microbial communities from Yellowstone Lake, YNP, Wyoming, USA - YL17G09_0 | ecosystem: Environmental > Aquatic > Freshwater > Lake > Sediment | place: USA: Wyoming | collected...
CCCCCCCCCCCCCCCCCCCCCCCCCCCCCCCCCCCCCCCCCCCCCCCCCCCCCCCCCCCCCCCCCCCCCCCCCCCCCCCCCCCCCCCCCCCCCCGCGCCCGGACCGGCTGAGAGCCGACCGGCGGGCGACACCACCCGGCCAGGGTGTGGCCAGGCCGTGGACACACCGGTCAGGGGCCTGGTGTGCGTGTGTGTGAGGGGTGTGGAGCGTGTGCGTGAGAGCGTGAGAGCGCACGTCGTTTTTTTAGGGTCGCCAAATCGGCGCGCCGCCCCTGCGCTCTGTTTGCGCGCGTGTGTGGCAAGAGCGGGGAGCCTCTTCTGTCCTCCTCACGCGCATCTGCGCCCCAACTCACCTCGCATGGGCGGCCGTTGAAGGGCAGGCGGCCGCCCCTTCCGCCGCCCGGGCGGCGGCGGAGAGGAGGGCGTGGCCGGCGCGGCGCATTGTGAAAAGAGTGTGTTTGCCTCAGGGACAGGAGAGGAGGCCGCGCGGCTGGCTCGCAGAAGTGCAGAGGTGCAAGTGCTGGTTTGGCAGGCGCCGCAAACGACCGGCGTTACGGTGGCGGAAGGACGCGGAGCGAGTGGAGTGGCACAATTGAAGCGGCACAACTGAAAACTGGTTCAGTCCGGCCCGACCCCCCTCTCGCTCAACACCTCTCTTTCTTCCTCACGCAGCGGCCTTCTTGGCCTTCAATCTCGCTCAACACCTCTCTTTCTTCCTCACGCAGCGGCCTTCTTGGCCTTCAACCCTTCCTTCAAGGCCTTGAACCGGCGCACGCACTCGGCCCGCGTCTTGCCCTCTACCTCCCCCGCGACCCGGTCCCAACGGTCGGCCAGGTCCTTGCCGTGCGTTTTGAGGGCGCGCACCAGTGCCAGCTCCTGGGCTTCCGTCCAGGGCGCCGCGGCGGCGTCCGCGCCAGCCGCCCCGGGAGACGCCGTGGGCGAGGACGCCGTGGGCGCAGCAGCCGCGGCTTTCGCCGGGCTCGCCGCCGCCTCACCATTCACGCCACCACCAGGCGCGACCGCGGCGTCGCCCGCCAGGACGGGCACCGCCACGTCCGTGAACGCCTCCGCCCGGGTGGAGGCGGCCGAGGCGATGCCCGTCGCCGCCGCGCCCTTCCCCGCGGGCGCGGAGAAGGAGGCGGTGGACGGCGCGGCAAACTTGCCCGAGGCCAGGCCGTGCTTGGCCATGTCAATGACCTCATTCACGCCGCGGGTGCGCACGGCGCCCGCGACCGCCTCCCACCGCTTGGGCGTGCCAGCCGGGAACTTGGTGAGCGCCTTCTGCAGCATGCGGACCTCCTCGGCGCCCCACTCGGCGGCGCGGGCGCGGGCCGCCCCCGCCGCGTCGGCCTTGTCGGCCGCCGCCCGCTCCACCCGCTCGGCTTCCTTGGCCGCCGCTTCCGCGGCCTTCAGGCCGGCCACGTTGGCCGCGGCCTCCCGCACGGCCGCCGCCCGGTCGAGCGCCGGGACGGCCGGGGCCGAGGCGGCGTCGGCCAGGGTGGACAGGGCGGTCGCGCCCAGGGCGGCGCACAGGTCGTCGACCGCGTCGCTCAGGGAGCCCGGGCCGAGGGAGGGCCCGCCCACCCCGGGCGCGGCCTCCAGCTCGGCCACGGCCGCGCGCAGGCGGGCCCGCTGGCGTTGGGCCTCCTTCTTCTCCTTGGCCCGCACTTTTTTGGCGTCCGCCGCCGCGGCGGCGGCGGCCTCGGCCTCGACGGCCGCCGCCTCGGCCGCGGCCGCCTCGGCGGCGGCGGCCTCGCGCGCCACGCGCGTGCGCGCCTCCGCCTTGTCCCGCACACGCGCCTCCCGCTCGGCCTTGGCCGCCGCCTTGCGGGCCGCCACCCGGGGGTCCAGCTCGTAGGCGGACTCCACAAAGTCGCGCAGGCGCTTCTTCTCCTCTTTTTTGCCGCCCTCCCGGAGGCGGGCGTTGTGGCGTTCCAGCCACCGCTTCTCCTCGCGCGAGTCGGCGCACTCGACGTCCTCTTCGTCCTCATGCGGGAACTCGCGCCACGACTTGAACGCGTACCAGAAGTCGTAGAAGGCCTCCACGGCCGGCCAGTCATCCTCCAGGGTGCCCAGCTGGGGGACCGCGTCCACGCCGCCGGGGGAGGCCGACCAGCGGGCGTTGCGGCGGAAGGCCGGGCCGAAGACTGCGAAAAAGTCGGCCGGGTCGCAGTCAGTGGGGAGCGTGTCGTCAAACGCGTCCGTCGAATCAAACTCCCGCCGCTTGGCGGGTTCGGACAGCGTGTTCCAGGCGTCCTGGATGGCCTTAAATTTGTCCTCGGCCTTCAGCTTGGCGGCATCGGAGTCAAAGGCGGCGCCGCCGTCGCCCGCCTCCTCGGCCTCGCGCGCGGCGGCCGCGACCGCCTTGTCCGGGTGGTGCTCCAGGGCGGCCCGCCGGTAGGCCGCCTTGATGGCCGCCTCGCTGGCCATCCACCGCTCGTGCTGGAGGCCTAGCAGCGCGTACAAGTCCACCCGGTCCTTGGGCGCCTTTGTCTTTTTGCCGCGCTTCTTCCACTGGGTGCCCGGCGGGGGCGCGTCGTCGCCGCCCAGCAGCGCGGCCGACCCGCCGCGGGACAGGCCGTCGCCCGCGGAGGACGCCGCCCGGGACAGGCCGGGCGTGGTGGCGGGCGTGGTGGGCGGGGAGGTGGTGTCATCAGAGGCGTTGTCGTCTGTGAGTGGAAGACAGGCGAGAGGGGCCGTGAGGACAAGTGGCCAGAGAGGTCGAGAAAAAGACGGGCCGCCGGCGGCCGATTGCGCGCCGTTTTTTTTTTGTGCTAGCGCCCCTCTTCCCCTTCCAGCCCCGCCCCCTGGGTCCAGGTCTCCTATCATCTCCCCTGTCGATTCACTTACCGATGACGCCCGCCTGGCGCAGGGCGAACGCGTGGAAGGCGTGCCCCGCCGCATCCCGGGACCGGCCGCAGGGCGCGGGCGCTGCGCAGGAGGCGAGCACCTCGCCGCCCGCCGGGGGCAGCTTGGTGATGTCGTACTCGAGGGACCGGGACCGGGACATGCGCCGGGTCAAGCCGGCTGAGGCGGCCATGGTGTCGGTGGTGTCGGTGAGAGGGTTGGGGTGCGGGTGTGGTGTGGTGGGGCGGCGCGGCTGGGGGGCGGCGCGAAAGAGAGAAAACAAAAAAAGAGTGAACTTTTCTACCGGGCGCTGCCGGTCTGTCTCACTATTTTTTGTTGTTGTTCCACGTCCGCTCTCTCCTCAGTCCATCCACCACTCTCACTATGACGCGCCTCCTCCTGGCCTGTGCCCTCCTAGCCCTTGCAGGTACGTGTCCCCCTTCACGCGGAGAGTAGCCGGAGGGCGAGAGAGAGAGGGAGTTGGCTAACAAAGAACCTCTCACCCCCGCCGCCTCGCCCTCCTGGCCCTTTCCTGGCCCTTCCCCCGCCTCACCCCGCCTCGCCCATCCGTAGCCACCCACGCGGCCGCCGACTCGGTCGCCGCCGTCCCGACCCCTGACAAGGCCCTCGCCCTACCAGGCTCCGAGGCCGCGCTGACCTTTGAGAACGCAGTCCTCCTGGGCGAGGACGTGCGCGTGCTGTGGACCAAGGCGGCCGACGGGTCGGTCACGGGCGCCCTGGACGCGAAATCGCCGGGCTGGGCCGCTTTCGGTTTCCCAGGGGAGAGAGGTTCCATGCTGGGCGGGGCCGTCGTCATTGTCACTCCCGACCCGGGCGCGCGCGGGCTGGCGTCCGCCCGGACGGCCACCCTGGCCGGGTACTCGCCCAACACCTTTGTGTCGCCCTCGCCCGACTTGCAGACGGACGGGCCGCTGACGGCTGGCATCCCGGCCACGGGGCGGATCGCCGCGACCTTCAAGTTCACGTCCGTCCCGGCGGGCGGCAAGGTGATGATGGCGACGGGGCCCATGGTCGGCGCGCCCGGCGGCGGGGCGGGCAAGATGGCCATCCACCTGCCCGGCCGGGCGGCGGTGGCCGACCTGGTGTTTTGAGAAGTGACGGACGCACCGTGGTGATGCTTCACACCCACGTGCGTCACGTTTCCCCCAATATTTTGGTGGCCCGCGCGCCCTGAATGCGGCGGGGGTGGACCCGTCGCACCTGCGCCCGGCGGCCGCGCTGGACGCGCCGTGGGTTGTGCGGTTGGAACTGGAAGTGGCCTTCGTGCTGCTGCTGTGGGTGGCGCGCTCGCCCTGGCGGTGGCCGCTGTGAGGACGGGGTTGCGGGTGGTGGGAGGCCGCCTCAGGGTTCCAGTCCAGCGCGTGTCGGCCGGGCGCAAGCAGCGATGAGGGATGGAAAGGGAACGTGGTGGGGGCAGATAAAGTGGGCATGGTTGCGCGTGCACGCGCACGCCTGGGGTGCATTTTTTGTGTAGTGGACCGACTTTTTTTTGCACGCTACTCCTCTGTCGGCGGGGGCAATTGGCGCCGCCGCAGCGACTGCGCGGTCGCCGCATCCACGGCCGGTAGGCTGGCGACGACGGAAGCCTAACATGAGAGAGAGAAGAGGCGGGAAATGCGGGTGAGAGGGAGGAAGGTTGGCAAGAGGCGCGTTCGTGTGCTCTCTTCACACCCCCTCCCGGCCCGGCGCGCGCGCGTACACACAAAAACAGAGAAGCAATCAGTAGGATCAATTGGATTTATTTTAGTTGAAGCCCCAGCGGGTGCGACAAAGCACAGCCCGTCGGCAATTTCATTTAACGAGCGCCCCTGGGAAGGGGCGAGCCTCATCATCTTGATTTTGTGTTTTGCTTGTTGCGCGCGCGTTTTGTTTTCCGCGCCACCCCCCCCCCCAAAAAAAGAAGAAGAAACGTACGCGTTGGACGAGCTCTGAGAATTCAGTCAGCGTGAGCGGGCCGCCCTCCACCTTCCCTGGGCCCCGCACGGCGCGCACCAGGTCGGCCGCCGCCGCGGCCGCGTCCCCGTCGCCCGACCCCATGTCCCGGAGGACCAGCTCCAGCTCAGCCGCGGAGACGGTGCCGTCCCCGTCCACGTCCAGGTGGCGGAACAGGGCTTCCGCGGAGGAGGTGAGGGGCAGGGTCGGGGAGGCCGACGACCCACCGTCCTCGTCGCCTCCATCTGAGTCGGACGACGACGCCGCGCTGCCCATCGTGCTGAACGTCGACGAGGAAGCGGATGCCAGCGCGGCCGCGGACCGGGCGCTCCAGGCCGCCAGGGCGGCCGCCTGGCGCCGGGCGAGGCCTCCCTTGTACGCGGTGTGCGCGGCGTCCCCGCACTCGGCGGCCGCGTGCATGGCCGCCGTCCGGACCTGGAGCTCGAGGGTCGGCACGGCGGCAGGCGGCGGGGCGTGTGGGGGCCCGCCCTCCCGGCCGCCGCCGATCTCGACAGTCGCCCCAAACAGGGACGCGTCCGCGCGCAGGGTGGCGTGTAGGGACCTATACCCGTTCTCCTTGGGCGAGCCTATGTAATCCTTGGTCCGCCCAGGCAGGACCTCCCACAGGGCGGCCGCGACCTCCAACACCCGGTAGCACGCGGCGGAGGCGTCCGCCTCGGAGGCGGGGTCGGGCGCGACGTCCCCGTCGTCGTCGGATGGGTTGAGGCCGTCCTTGTCCGTGTCCGTGTCCGTCCAGTCGCCGCGCGGGTAGACGACCACGCGCATGCCCAGCAGGTCAAAGAGCGCGCCCCGCTCCCGCCCACCCGCCGCGAAATCGTCCAGGCGCAGCAGCTTCTTCATGGTGGAGAATAGGGACTTGGTGCGGGCGTGGATGATGGTGCCGGAGGCGAGGGCGCACAGCGCCGGGTCGGCTGCCAGGGCCTCGCTCAGCACGGCCCGGCACGCGGCCAAGCCGGCGGCCGACGCGTCCGCCTCGGCCCGCAGCCAGCGCGCCGTCTCGCCGTACGACTCCGGGAACAGGGTGCGGAAGCAGGCGTCTTCCAGCTCGGCCGCGACAGGGCCCATGCCCAGGGCGTGGCCTAGGGGCGCATAGATTTGGAGCGCCTCCAGCGCGGCGACCTGCAGGTCGGCGGCCGCCGCGCCACCCCCACCGCCAGTCCCGCTCTCCACCGCCGCGGCCAGGCTTTCCAGGCCCGCCGCCCGGGCCGCCACCTCCACCATGCACGCCCGCGCATCGTAGAACGTCAGGGCCAGCTCGCGCAGGGCGGCGGACGCGGCGTCGTCGTAGATGTCGACGCGGCGGGGCAGGGCGCGCACTTTCAGGACCGAGGCCAAGACGCCCGCCGCCTCGCTACCCAGGCGCTCGGCCGCGGCCACCAGGGAGACCGTGCCGGCCGCCGCGGCGTCGGCGACGATGCCGGCTGCAATGGAGGGGACGTCCAGGGGCATGCCCTTGGCGGCGAGGTCGGCCAGGCGGGCGGCGGTGCCCAGGGCCGCGCCCGCCGCGAGGCCCGGGGCGGAGGCCGCGGCCGAGGAGGAGGTCGGGGGGCCGGCCCCCGCCCCCGCCCCCGCAACCGCCAGCTTCAGCGCCTCCAGCAGCACGCCCGCCCCTCCCGGCCCGTCGGGCGACAGGGCGGGCAGGCGCGGGGCGAGCACGTCCCAGGCGGACGCCAGGTCGACCAGCGTGCGGGAGGCGGGCTCGGAGAGGACGAGGCGGGCGGTGGAGTCGGACGCCTGGGGGTTGGGAGGGCGTTGGTGTGGCTAGGTGTGCGGGAGCAGTTGATGGGGGATGGGGCTGGCAGGCGCTCTCACCACTTTTTTTTTCTCGCTCACCATGGAGTTATCATCACTTTCAGCCTCGGCAGACGGGAACGGGAGCGATGCGGGCGGGGTCGGGTGGCGGGCGCGGGCCGGCGGCCGCATGCAGGCCGGCGGCAGCGGCGGGCGCGGCGGCGCACCGCCGCGGCTCCCACCTCGCCTCCGCACGCTCCTCCCGCACGGCCACTCAGAGCTGCGCTCGCCGCCGCGCCCGCTTGTGGAGGCCTGGGCCTGGGCCCGGCGGGGGAGCATTGAAGGTTTATTTGCGTCTACTAGAAAAAGGAAAAATGAGAGTGAGCTTGTCAGTCACACGTCGGAAGAATGGGAGGCAGAAGTCGCTCCCGTTCCCGCTCCCCCCGCCGCCACCGGCGGCGGGTATCCCGGTCGCCGCCCCGGAGGTACCGGCGCTCTCCCTTGCGAGATGACGAGCGGCGGGCGTCCCGGTGGTCGCCTCAGCACCGGCGGCGGCGGTCTCCCCGCTCGCACTCCCCCCTGGGCCGACCACCCCCGCCTCTCCACCACCAGCGCTCCTCCCGCTCGCCGCCGCCGGTCGCCCTGCCCCCGCCCCCGCCCTACCCCCCGCCCCTCCCACCCTTACCCGGCCCTCCATCATACCGTGGAGGTGGCGGCGGCGGCGGCGGCGGCAGGGGCGGAGGGTTCAGCGAAGACAGTGCGCCCCCTCCGCCTGTCGGCTCCATCCACCGGGCGACCGTCGTCTCAGTCCGCCCCTTTGGCGTCTTTGTCGCCCTCCCGACCACCCGCCGCCACGCCCTCGCCCACCACACCGCGGTCGCGCCCGTGGGCGAAGGCTTTACCCTCGGTCGGGACGACGACGAGGACACCCGCGTCCGGGCGCTCTCGTACTACGCCCCCCCCCGCGCGGCCGTGTGGGTCAAGATCGTGTCCACCGAGCCGGGCCCAGACTGCCAGCCCCGCATCGGGGTCAGCCTGGCCGCGGTGGACCAGGCGACCGGGGCGGACCTGGGACTACCCATGGACGGAGGCGGAGGCGGAGAGAGAGGCGGCGGTGGTGGTGGTGGTGGGCGGGGCTGCGGCGGCCGTGGCAGCGGCGGTGGCGGCGGTGGCCCGCCCCACCCGGCCGGCCCGCCCCCGCCCCTCCACGCAGTCCTCCGGGGCTGCGTCGCCTCCATCATGCCCTTCGGCGTCTTCGTGAGCCTCGAGGGCGCCGAGGGGTCGGGCTACCGGGCGCTCGTGCCGGCGGCCCACGTCGCGGACCACCTGGACCTGCCGGACCGGGCGGCGCCGGACGCGGACAAGGTTGCGGCGCTGGCGGCCGTGCTGTCTCCCGGCGACCCCGTGTTTGTGAAAATCCAGGACGTGTCCCCGCCGGCTGACGAGGACAGCGGCGCCGGCGGTGGCGGCCCGCCCCGCCCGCCGCGGATTGCGGCCTCCATGCGGGCGGCCGACCAGCGCAGCGGGGCGGACCTCGACCCGGCGGGCGCGACCTGGAGGGGGCGCGGAGGGGGCGGGGGCGGCGGCCCGCCCGGCGGTGGTGGCGGCCCGCCTAGCGCCCGCCCGCCCGTGGGCGCCGGCGCGGGCGGCTCCATCGCCGGCGCCGACGCCGTCGCCTGGGGCCACCTGGCCGCGGACGTGGCTGACTATGGCGGCACGGGGCGGGCGTACGACCTGGTGGCGGCGGAGGCGGACGAGCTGGTGGCGGAAGCAGTGGCGGGCGCAGGCGCGCTCTTACCGCCGCCGCCGCCGCCGCCGCCTCGGCGGCGGCGGGCCGAGGAGGAGGCGCTGCCCGATATCAAGAGCGTGGAGGAGGCGCTGGCCATTCTGGAGCGGTATGGCGCCAAAGCAGAGCGGGCCGGCAGCAAGGGTAGGCGCAAGGACACGAAGAAGAGGACGAAGGCGAGGGCGAAAAAGAAAAAGGGGAGCAGGAGGGCGGCCTCGACCCCGACCAGCAGCGGCGGCGGGTCCGGGTGAACATTACCGTGGGTGGGGGGGGGGGCGTGTTTTGAAAACACACTGCTAACAAAGGCTAACACACACACATCAAGGTCTCATCTCATCATCGCTCGACCCCCCCCCTCACACCCGCGCGGCCCGCGCGCTGCGGCGGACGGCTGAGGAGGGCGGGCCGGGCGAGGCCGAGGCGCCGCGCGTCCGGGCAGGCGGCCGGCCTACACCACCACCACCCCCGCCCCCGCCGCCGCCGCCCCCGCCCTTGACCGGCGTGATCGTGCCCCGCCCGGCATCCACCGCCGCGCCCTCCAGCAGGAGGCGGTTGTAGGTGGGCCCCCCGACCTTGACCGTCTTGCCCGTCCCTTCGTTCAGGAGCAGGCCCCGGGCGAGGAGTGGGGAGGGGGCGGCAGCGGGCGCGCCGCCGGTCGTGGAACGCCCGCCCCCGCCCGTCGCCGCGTCGGCCGCCGCCCGGGCCACAGCCGCGTGCGTGGCGGCCGGGGTGGTCGTCGCCCGGCGCGCCACAGAGGCGGGCGGTGAGGTCGTCGGCCGGCGAGGCGGCGGCGGCGGGCTGGGCGCGCCGGCACCGTCACCGTCACCGTCACCGCCGCCGCCGGCCGTGCTCGGCCGCCGGCGCGAGAGCAGCCAGGCGCCCAGCCCCGGGACGCCCGAGGAGCGCCGCGGGGCCGGCGGCGCCCGCCCGCCCGCCGCGTCCTCCCGTTCTTCTTCTTCCTCATCCTCCCCCTCTCCTTCCTCATGCTCGACCACCCACCCACCCCCGGACGCGGACGGCAGCGGCGCGGCGGCGGCGGCGGCCATGAGGACGGAGGGCGGGGACCACCCGCCGACGCCCGACGGGCGGCCGGTGGCGGCCCCAGTGGCGGCCGCCGCGGCCGCGGGCGTCGCCGTCCTCCTCCGCTGCGCCGCCGCCGCCGCCGCGGCCGCGCCTCCCACCACCGCCTGCGTCGTCCCCGGGGGGGAGGTGGAGGGGCGGGGCGGGGGTGAGGGCGAGAGGGCCGCCCAGGGGCCGCGCAGGGTGGCCCGGGACCGGGGCGGGGAGCGGGCGAGCGGGGCGGGCGGGCGGGGAGGGGGCGGCGCGCGGCGCGCGCGGCGCCCGCGGCGGGCAGCAGCAGCCACCGCCCCTGCCACCGCCCGCACGGGGGCGGCCACCGCGCCCAGCCAGCCGCCCAACCGCCCTGCCCCTCGCCCCACCGCCCCACCCAGGCGCAGCAGGCCCGGCCCGGCCGCGAGCGCGGCCGCGGCGCCCGCCCCCACCCGGGCCGACGACACGCCGCCCGCCACCAGGCCCAGGCCCGCGACTCTCAGTGCCGCCGCCAGGATGTCGTGCGCCTTCGCCGCGCCCTCATCATCGTACCAGTACGCCAGGGCCGTGCCCAGCGCCAGGGAGGTGGCCGCGTACGCCACCAGCAGGGAGCGGGACGCCAGGTCGTCCAGGGTGGGCACCCAGTGCCCAAAGACAAAGCGGGCGACGGACGCGGCGCCGGAGCCCAGGGTCGCCAGCGCGAGGGCCAGGGCCTTCTTGTTGGGCACCGCCCGGGCGAGCAGGAAGAGGAGGACGAGGGAGGACGCGGACGCGAAGGCCAGGGCGCCCGCGGACACGCGGAAGGCGGGCGACCGCGAGAGCGCGCGCGCGCGGCTGAACAGGAAGAGGCCGGCGCCGGTGCGGGCGAGGAGGGCCAGGGACAGGGCGGCGGAGGACGAGACGGTGCAGCGCAGGGAGGGGGCGTACAGCCGGCCTCCGTTCAAGGCGCCTCCCCCACCGCTGCCGCGCCCGGCAACGACGGCGAGGGCCGACGGCCCAAAGGTGGGCAGCAATACGCGGCAGGGCGGGGCTGCCTGCCCCGCCCGCCGCCCCGCCACCCGGCCCCGCAGCGCGCCGGCCCCAACCTTGGCCGCCCATCGCCGCCACCCGCACCAAGCGGGGCGGGACGTGGCCAGGGCGGCGGGGAGGAGGGGTGTGGAAGGGGCGGTGAAGACGACAAACTCCTGATGGGGTGGGGATGGGATGGATGGAAGAGAGTGGTTGAGCAATAAAAAACGGGCAACACTCGGCGCGCGCGCTCTCTCCCTCTTTTCTTTTCATTTACCTGCCCACCCTCGCACGCCACGGTGGCGGTGCGGGCGACCCACAGGTCGGGCACCGCCCGCCAGGGCGGGGAGCCCCGGAAGGCGGCGGTGAGGGTGTTGGGAGGGAGGGGAGGCGGGGGTGCATTCGCGCCGTCGTCGTCACCCAGGGCTGTTTGCTCGGTGAGGGCGGCAGCCTGGCGGTCCTGGGCGAGGGCGGTGCTCAGGAGGGCTAGAAGAAGGAGGAGCCGGGCGGGTCGCATGGCGTGGAAAGAGGAGGGGCACGCGCACGCGGGGCGCGCGGCCGGCGCAACTTGTGAAGTGCGCGTCGCAACTTATTTTCTCTCATTTTTCATTCCTTCCGGGAGGTCGGCTCGGCGCGCCCATCCCCCACACGCCCCGTCCACGACCGCCGTCATACACCCCTCCGCCATGTTGACCGCCATCCAAATAGGTCATTCGACTCGTCCTGGAGCCATGGGCGCCGTGCGGGGGACCAAGGCGCCCCTGGGCCTTGGGTTGTGCGCCCAGAGTGCGCCCAAAGTGCGCCCACAGCACCCGACGCCTCGTCGCGCCCCAAAGAACGACCAGACCCGCTCCCCGCTCCCTCCCTGCCCTGCGCTGCCCTGGCCGTTTTCCTCGTCGCCCGACCACGACCACCCGGCCGGCAACCTCCCGACCACGGCCGACCTGCTAGCGGTCACCCTGACCGGCATCGATAACTCCAGGTGAGAAAGCAAAGGGGGAGAGCGGGCGAGCGTGTTCCTCTCTTTTGCCCCCTCAGTTCCTCTCAAAAAACCTCCTCACCACCAAACACACCCCGCCAGCCCCTTTGCCTCCGTCCTCACCCTCCGTCTCGCGGACTCCGTCCCGGCGCCCGGCCTCCCCCGCACCCTGCGCATGAGCGTGTCCGCGTCTCAGGCCGCCCTCCTGACTGCAGCGGCCGGGTGGGACGGGGACGGGGCGCGCCACCACCAGGCGGGATCGGCTGCGCCCTCCGCCGCCGCCGCCCAGCCTTCTGCCTTGGACACCACGGCCGGCATCATGGCCGTCCTGGACGCCACGCTCGCCGCTGCTGTCGTCTGGAGTTTTGACGGCGAGGTGTTTGGGGCGGGGCTGTGCGTCTCTCCCAAAAACAGTGGCCCAGGCGGCGGCGGCCTGTTCAAGAAGACCGTCCCCGCCAAGCCGTCCGACGCCCTCATCCTAGCCCTGCAGGCGGGGGCGCCCATCTACGTCACGCACGCGGTGTGGGTAGCGGTGGCGTTGCCGGCCGGTGGCGGCGGGGCGGAGGAAGGCGGGGGGGCGGGGGACGCCG
>Ga0315283_10004672_pt1 | contig 11963 bp, 8 predicted proteins | sample YL17G09_0_MG_FD_204541 | JGI IMG/M metagenome (GOLD analysis project Ga0315283, IMG submission 204541) | Sediment microbial communities from Yellowstone Lake, YNP, Wyoming, USA - YL17G09_0 | ecosystem: Environmental > Aquatic > Freshwater > Lake > Sediment | place: USA: Wyoming | collected...
AAAGTGCAAAGCCCTAGTAATATGAGGGCTTGCAATTATCCGTTCCCTAGGGCTGTGGCTGGTGGCACGGCGACAAACCATCTGGAGGCATCAATGGCTCGAAAGACCGTTCTCGTCTGCGACAAGTGTGGCGCAGAGGTCGATGAGGGAAAGGGCGCGGTCATGCGCATCACGTTCACCGATGCGCGTCGCGGCGCCAAGGCCGCCGACATGTGTGACTCGTGCGCCGGGTCGATGCCCGGCAACGCCGTGGCACGCCGCGGTCGCAAGCCGAAGTCGGCGGCCTAGCAACCCGGACGATTGATTCCCGAATCAATCGTCTGCCGGTGAGCGGGCTCCCAGCGGCGCTCCTCGGGTCCCGCTTGCCGGCAGCCTTTTCCCGCTCTTTGCGGGGTCGTGGTCGCCCGTAAGCAGGAGCCGCCGAGGGCCCGGACTACGATGGAACAATGGGCCTTTCGCTCGTCGTCGGGCCGGCACATGCCGGCAAGGTCGCGCTGCTCCTCGAGCGGTTCGTCGACGCGCTCGACAGCGATCCGTGGCTCATCGTCCCGAATCGCGTCGACGTCGATCGCGTCGAGCGGGAGCTCGCCGGGCGCAGCGGAGCGCTGCTCGCCGGCACCGTCGGCACGTTCGACACGCTCTTCACATTCCTCGCCGGGAGCAGCCCCGCACCGAGGGCCCTCGGCGATGCCGCGCGCAGCATCGTGCTGCGGCATCTCGTCAACGCGTCAGCCCCGGATGCCCTCGGGCCGTCGTCACGATTCGCCGGCTTCACCGACTCGCTCGCCGGGGCGCTGACCGAGATCGAGGCGAGCATGCTCGATCCCGATCACCTCGGCCCCGATCTGGCGGGGCTGATCCGGGCCTATCGCGCCGAGCTCCTGCGGCTCGGGGTGTGCGACCGCGGCATGGTGCGGCGACGGGCGGTAGAGCGGCTGACCACCGACCTCGGCTCGTGGAGCGGGGCGCCGGTGTTCGCGTATGGCTTCGAGGATCTGACGGGAGCGGAATGGCGGCTGATCGAAGCGCTCGCGGCGCGGGGTGAGGTGCACGTCTCGCTTCCGTACGAGCCCGCCCGTGCGGTCTTCGCCTCACTCGAACGGACGTCGAACGACCTCGGAGCGCTCGCGAGCGGCGACATCGTCGAGCTCGCAGCCGGCTCGGAGACGTATCTGCCGCCCGGCCTCGCTCACCTCGAGCGAAATCTCTTCGACGACGGTGCCGTGCCGGTGCCGCTCGACAGCTCGATTCGCTTTCTCGAGGGAGCAGGCCGCCGCGCCACGCTCGAGTTGGTCGCCGAGACCGTGCTCGATCTCGTCAGGGCCGGAACCGCGCCCGAGCAGATCGCCATCGTCTGCCCGTCGCTCGAGCGTTCTCGCGCCTCGATCGAAACCGCCTTCGGCGCGCTCGGCGTACCGCTTGCAATCGAGGCGCGCCCGAGACTCGGCGCCACGGCGTTCGGGCAGGCGCTCCTCTCGCTGCTCCGTTTCGTCTGGAGCAACGGCACGCGCCGCGACCTGTTTGCGTTCCTGCGCACCCCGTACGGAGGCCTCGCCCGCCCGGACGTGGACTTTCTCGAGGGGCGCCTGCGTGGGCGGGCCGTCCTCCGCGGCGACCGCACGGTCGAGGAGACGACGAAGCTGCGCACCGGGCGCCCGCTGCCGCTGCTCGAGCTCACCTCCTCGGAGGATGGGCCGCTCGCAGCCGCACGGGCGGTCGCGGTCGCGATGCTCCGCAACGCCTTCGGCCTCGGCGCGCCCCCCGTCACGACGGCCGCAAAGCGCGATCTCCGCGCCGCCGACGCAGCGAATGGGATCCTCGACGAGCTGGAACGGCTACGCGACGCCGGCGTCCCAATCCATGCCGACGACGTCCTCTCGGCCCTCGATCGGGCCACCGTTCGCGGCGACGCTGCCGGCGAGCCGGGTCGCGTCGCCGTGCTCGACCTGACCCGGGCGCGCACGCGCAGCTTCGACGCGGTCTTCGTGATCGGCCTCGAGCAGGGCTCCCTGCCACGCAGGGCCCCGACGTCGCCGTTCCTCGACGACGAGACCCGCAGGGAGCTCGACGGTGCGCGTGGGGCCCGGCTCCAGCGCCCCGACGCCGCGAGCCGGGACCGCTACCTCTTCTACACCGCCTGCACCCGGCCGCGCAGGCTGCTGACGCTCGTGCGGGAAGCCGCGACGGACGACGGATCGCCGCGCGAGGCGAGCCCGTTCTGGGAGGCCGTGTGCGAGCTCTTCGACCGGGACGACGTGCGGCGGCACACGACGAGGCGGCCGCTCGCCCGGCTGACCTGGCCGATCGAGTCCGCACCGACCGAGCGGGAGCGGCTGCGGGCTCTCGCCCGCCTGGCGGCCGGCGACCCGCGCGAGGCCGACGCGCTCGCGTACGCCAACGGCTGGCAGCGCAAGCTCGGCCGCGCCCGGCGGGCGTTTGCGCGGCCCACGGCGATCCGCCATCCGCGCGCCGTCGCGCTGCTCGCGAGCCGCGAGACCTTCCGGGTCACCGACCTCGAGCGGATGGCCGGCTGCTCCTCGGCCTGGTTCATCGAGCGCTACCTCCGGCCCGGCGGGATCGACCAGGCGATCGACCCGAAGATGCGTGGCTCGATCGCCCACGTCGCCCTGCAGCGCTTCTACAGCCAGCTTCCGTCTGTCATCCCGGGAGCCGAGCGCGTGACGCTGGACAACGTCGAGGCTGCGGTGGAGCTGATGCACAGGTGCGTCGACGGCGCCCTCGACTCGGGGCTCCGGATCGACGCCGACGACCTCCAGCGCCGCGAGCTCGGCCAGGGCCTGCAGCGCGATCTCGAGCAGCTCGTGCGGGCCGACGCGGCTGCGAGCTCCACGTTCGTGCCACGGGACAAGGAGGTCGCGTTCAAGGGGTATGAGCTGGCGCCCGGCGTCAGGGTCAGCGGTAAGATCGACCGCGTCGACGTCGACCCGTTGAGCGCCCGCGGGATCATCGTCGACTACAAGTCGGGTGCGGCTCCCTCGGCGACGCAGATCCACGACGAGGCGCGTCTGCAGATCCCGCTCTACCTGCTCGTGCTGCGGGATCAGCTGGGCCTCGAGCCGATGGGCGGCGTCTACATGCCGCTCGGTGGAGGGCGACGCGCACGCGGGCTGCTTCGCGCCGGCGACGACCAGGTGCCGGGCTTCGCGGCCGCCGACTACCTCGGCGGGCCGGAGTTCGAGGCGGAGATCGAGCACGCGCGAGCTGCCGCAGTCGTGCTGGCCGAGCGCATCCGGGCCGGTGACGTGGCACACGACCCCCGCGGCGGTGACTGCCCCGCTTGGTGCGATCTCTGGCGCATGTGCCGCAAGGAGCGACCGTGAGCGGCGCGCCTGCGGTGCCGAACGAGCAGCAGCAGGCCGCCATCGAGGCGCGCGGCTCGACCTTCGTCTCGGCGGGCGCCGGCACCGGCAAGACGACGGTGCTCGTCGAGCGATTCGCCCGCGCGGTCATCGAGGATGGCCTCGACGTCGACTCGCTGCTCGTGATCACCTTCACCGATCGCGCAGCCGGCGAGCTGCGGGCCCGGATCCGGGCCCGCCTGATCGAGCTCGAACGGCCCGACCTGGCCCGCGACCTGGACACCGGCTGGATCTCCACGATCCACGGCTTCTGCAGCCGGCTGCTCGCCGCCTATCCGCTGGCCGCGGGGATCGACCCCGGGTTCCGCGTGCTCGACGAGTCGCAGGCGAGGGTGGTGCAGGGAGAGGCGTTCAGCGCCGCCCTGGAGGGGTTCTGCGCCGCCGACGAGCCCGGCCGCTGGCAGCTGCTCGCGACCTACCGGGCCGGGGGCCTCCGCTCGATGCTCGTCAGCGTCTACGACACGCTGCGGTCCGCCGGGCGAGAGCTGAAGCTCGAGCCGGGAGTGCGTGAGAGCCTCGAGTACGGTGTAGCGGAGCTCCTGGCGGAGGCAGAGTCGCTCGCCGCCGACGAGCAGGCGACCGACCTGCAACGTGGAGCGGCACACGACGTGCTCGACCTCCTCCAGACGACCCGCCTGCCCGAGCGGCTGCTCGAGCTTGCCGCCTCGACTGCCCGGGGACCCCGGGCGGCAGCGTTCAACGACGCGCGGAGCGAAGTGCGCGCTCTCGCCCTCGAGGAGCTGGCCTCGCGAGACCGCGAGCTGCTCCAGGAGCTGCTCACGGGCTTCGCGACCGCCTATGCCGAAGCCAAGGATCGCGAATCGGCGCTCGATTTCGAGGACCTCCAGCTGCAGGCCCGGAAGCTCCTGCAGGAGAGCGGTGCGATCAGGGAGGCGGAGCAGCTTCGGTTCCGCTCGATCATGGTCGACGAGTTCCAGGACACGAACCGCCTGCAGACCGATCTGATCGACCTGTTGTGCGCGGGCCCTCCGAAGGAGCTGTTCTTCGTCGGAGACGAGTTCCAGTCGATCTACGGCTTCCGCCACGCCGATGTCGCGGTGTTCCGCGACAGGCGCGAGGCCGCACCGCGGGTCCTGCCTCTGACCCTGAACTACCGCTCACGGCCGGAGGTGCTTGCCGCCGTCAACGAGCTGTTCGAGGAGGATTTCGGCGAGAGCTTCCAGGCGCTCACACCCGCGGCCGGCTACGGCGACCCGGTGTTCGGGACGCCGTTCGAGCTGCTCGTCACGGACAAGGCGTCGTACGCCGATTCGGGTCTCCACTGGCGCCGCGCCGAGGCGCGGCACGTCGCACGTCGCGTGCGCGAGCTCGTCGACGCGGGCGTCGCCACACCCGGCGAGATCGTCCTGCTCTTTGCGGCCGGGACCGACGCGGAGTGGTTCGAGGAGGAGCTCAGGGCTGTCGACCTGCCGACGATCCGGACCACCGGCCGTCGCTACTTCGGGCAGCAGCAGGTCGTCGACCTGCTCTCCTACCTGCGGCTGCTGCAGAACCGCTACGACGACGAGGCGCTGCTCACCGTGCTCGCATCGCCGTTCGTCGGCGTCTCGAACGACGCGCTCGTCCTCATTCGCTCCACCGCCGAGCGGCGGCCGATCTTCAAGGGCATCGAGCGCTCTCTGCCGCCCGACCTCGCCGAGGAGGACCGGCGCCTCATCCGCGCCTTCCTGCAGCGGTACGAGCGCCTGGTCGAGAGCTCGACGAGGCTCTCGCTGGAGCTGCTCTGCGAGCGCATCCTCGTCGAGCACGACTACGACCTGGCGGTGCTGACACGGCGCGACGGCGTTCGCCGCTACGCCAACCTGCGCAAGCTCGCCCGGCTCGCACGGTCGTACGAGGAGCTCCGAGGGCCCAACCTCGAGGGATTCATCCGGTTCGTGGCCGAGCAGGATGCCGTGGGCGCACCGGAGCGCGACGCCGTCTCGGAGGAGGAGGGCGCCGATGCCGTGCGGCTACTGACGATCCACGCCGCCAAGGGCCTCGAGTTCAAGGTCGTCGTCGTCGCGGATGCCGGCCGCGAGCGGTCGCGCACGGACGAGATCCTGTGTCTCTCCGACGGCCGCTTCGGATTCAAGGTCGCCCACCCGGCCACGGGGTCGCGCGTGAGCACCACCTCCTACCAGCACGTCAAGGAGACGTTGGACCGTGAGGACGAAGCCGAGCGGCTGCGCCTCTACTACGTCGCGATGACGCGGGCGATGGAGCGCCTGATCGTCTCGGGCTCGGTCGACCGCTCCAGCGAGCGCGACGAGCGGACACCCATCGGCTGGGTGCTCCAGCGGCTCGAGCTCGGTGAAGAGCTCGACCGGAGCGATGATGCGACCGGGCCGGTCGAGGTCGAGCGCGGCAACGCCGGCGTCGTGCTGCGGATCGACCGCTTCGCACGCGCAGCCGGGGTCGGGGCGCCCGCGGTTGCAGACGTCGAGGCCCGGAGCGACGAAGAAGGCCAGCTCGTGCTCTTCGAGGGGGCGGGCGAGGAGATCCCTGCGGCCGCTCCTCGTCTGCGCGATCTCGTCGAGATCCCCGTCCCGGCGCCCGTCCGGGTCGCCCGGCTCTCCTACAGCGCCATCGCGCTCCACGACCGGTGCGGCTACCGGTACTACGCCGAGCGCGTCGTCGGCATGCGACCCGCCCCGTGGGACCCGCGGGCCGGTGCGGATGGTCGGGCGGGCCTCCATCCGACCGAGATCGGGGATGCGGTGCACCGCCTGCTCGAGCTCGTCGACCTGGCAGCGCCCGCACCACCCGACGCGGCCGATCTGGAGACACAGGTGCGCGCCTGGTATCCGACCGTCTCCGACGACGAGCTGTCGCGAATCGGGGAGCTCGTCGGGTCGTACACCGGCTCCGCGCTCGCGGCGCGGATCGCCCGGCTCAGCGGCGTGCGGCCGGAGCGGCCGTTCGCCTTCGAGCTGGACGGGGTGCTCGTCAACGGCCGTCTCGATGTCCTGTGGCTCGAAGGCGATCGCGCGCTCGTGCTCGACTACAAGACGAACGCCCTGCTCGGTCGCGACCCGGCGGAGATCGTCGAGGCGGAGTACCTGACGCAGCAGACCGTGTACGCGATCGCGTGCCTGCGCGCCGGAGCACGGGAGGTGGAAGTCGCCTACCACTTCCTCGAGGACGCCGACGGGGTCGTCTCGACGATATTCACGGCCGAGGACGCCGTGCGTCTCGAGGCGAGCCTCTCGGCGTCGATCGCGCGCATCCGGGCCGGCGACTTCCGGCCCACCCCGAGTGCCTTCGCGTGCTCCGGGTGCCCGGCCCTCGACGTCGTCTGCGCCGGACCTCGCCTGGGGGGCGCCGGCGAGGGAGCTGTCGAGCCCGCCTACGCCTCGGCCGAGTAGCCTCACAGCCGTGCGGGTTGCAGCGCTGTACGACGTCCACGGCAACCTGCCGGCGCTCGAGGCGGTGCTCGCCGATCCGCTCGATCCTCCCTCGGCCCACGAGGTCTCCGCGTACTTCGAGAGCCTCCGTGGCACGTAGCTACGTCGGCGAGGCGCGGCGCCGGGGGCTCGGCAGCCGGCGCGCGCGGATCGTGCCCATCCTCGAACTGCTCGCCGAGGAGCACGCGGACGCGGAGATAGCACTGTCGTTCCACAACGACCTGGAGCTCCTGATCTCCGTGATGCTGTCGGCCCAGACGACCGATGTGAACGTGAACCGCGTCACGGCACGCCTGTTTCAGAAGTACCACCGCCCGCAGGACTACCTCGCCGTGCCGCAGGAGGAGCTGGAGCAGGACGTCTTCCAGACCGGCTTCTACCGGCAGAAGGCGAAGTCGATCCGCGGCGCCATGCGGGTGTTGCTGGAGGAGTTCGACGGTGAGGTGCCGCGGACGATCCCCGAGCTGCTGCTGCTGCCGGGAGTGGCCCGCAAGACAGCGAACGTCGTCGCCGCCGAGCTCGGCGACGCACAGGGGATTGTCGTCGACACGCACGTGCGGCGGATCGCGCAGCGCCTCGGGCTGACCCGCGAGGACGACCCGGTGAAGATCGAGCGCGACCTCGTCAAGCTCGTCCCGCGGGCCGACTGGGCACGATTCCCGCACCTCGTGATCTGGCACGGGCGGCGCGTGTGCGACGCGCGCAAGCCGCGGTGCGAGGACTGTGTCCTTGCCGCCCTCTGCCCCTCGTCACGTCTGCCCCGGCCTGCGGCCTGACTTCCCGGGCGGCCGGGCAGGAAGCCCTCGTAACGTCTCTCGCAAAGCTCGAGTCGAAACCCTCCTGTGTTGACACAACTTGTGTCGATTCAACACAAGCCGGCGCCGATTCCGGTGGGGACGGTCGGCGTGGGGAGGGTGTCTTCGGTGAAACGATTCAGTAGGGGCGGACCCAGTGCTGAATTACCAGGCGCGTCCCGAACGGACGCTGTGATTGCAGTGCGTAGCGCGGGGGCGAGACGACGCGACGGGCGGTGGCGGTGGCGTTCTCCGGGTCGCCGAGCACCACGACCCACACGCCCTCGCCGCGGCCGACTCGCGTCACACCGACGGACGGGGCGTAGTGGGTCAACGCCGCACCGGCCCACGCCGGCAGCACAACGACCGTCTCCCGCGCGCCGGTGTCCGCCCGCACGTGCGCCGCGGCGGAGCGCCAGTCCTCCTCGGGTGCCCGTGTGCCCACGACTCCGAGCGCGACCACGGCGCCGACGACGGCAGCCCCTGCCGCAACCAGCCTGAGAGGACGGCCGGGAATCGCGGCGAAGCCGATGCCGGCGGCGAGGGAGATCCCGGCTGCCCCGGCGACGAGCGCCTCGGCCGGGTAGACGGGAAGCGCGATGCCGGCCACGAGCACCGCCACCGGCGGCCCGACCGCGAGCCCGGCGACGAGCACCGCCTGCCACGGAACGCCGCCGCGCACGCGTCCTGACGCGAGCGCGACGACCCCCCAGGTGGCCAATGCGGCCACGACGGGGCTCCAGCCGCCCGCGCGGGCGATCCCGGCCGCGACGTCCGTGAGCTCGAGGCGCCCTGCTCCGTCCTCTGCGGCGGCCCGTTCGAGGATCGCGGCGGTGAGGAACAGCGTGGTCTCGACCAGCACGAATCCGGCCACCGGCACGGCGTACCGCAATCGCACGCGGTCGTGCGCTGCCACGAGTGCCGCCATCTGGGCCACGAGTGCCGTCGCAGCGATCGGATGGGTGAGTGGCAGGAGGGCGGCCGTGACCGCGTACCCGACCCACCAGCCCGCCTGCCCGTCCTCGACGGCGCGGATGAACAGAGCCGTGGAGAGGAGCATTGCAGCGATCGCGAGTGTCAACGGTCGGGCGGACCGCGAGACCTCGACGACACCGGCCGATCCGGCCAGCATGAGTGCTGCGGCCAGTCCCGCCAGGCGGCCGGCGAGCCTCCGGCCGATCCAGTACAGGAGGGCGGCGGCGGCGGCACCAGCGAGTACCGACGGGAGCCGGGCCCAGGCCTCACTCGCACCTCGCCCGGTGAACGGCTGGAGGAGCGCGAGGTACCCGGCCCGGGCCGGGTCGTCTTCGAGGGCGCGCTTGACGGCCTCGCCGAACGGCCCGCTCGCGGCGGCGACGGCCGCGGCCTCGCCGGCGTCGAGGGGCCGGCGGCCCAGCGCGACGAGCCCGAGCACGAGAGCCAGCGCCGGGCCCACGATCGGCAGCGCACGCCGGACGAGGGTCGTGCGCCGTCCCGGCGCTGCCGTGCCGGTTTGGGGGTCGCCGGGGTCGGAGACGCCTGGATCGCCGCTGTCGGTAACGGTCACGATGTGCGCACGGCTTGCGCGTCGACGGCCTCGTCGTGCGAGAGCGACCTGCGGCTGAGCGTGATCGCGCCGAGCGTCGCCGGGAGCAGCGCCACGAGCGCCGCAGGCAGCCAGGTCCCGGAGGCGCAGGCGAGCGAGCCGTTTCCCATTCCGGCCCAGGCTACAGTCGGCGTCGGTGAGCGGACCGTCGTGCAGCCGGCATCAGGTCGCCGGAAGACGGGCGTCCGGCGCGCCCGTCCCGGGCATCCGTCTCCGGACCGGCTTCAGACGACCCGGGCGGCAACTGCCGCGTGGCGCTGCTCGGTCAGGTAGCGCTCCGCGTCGAGCGCCGCCGCGCAGCCGGAGCCTGCCGCGGTGACCGCCTGCCGGTACGTGTGGTCCTGCACGTCGCCTGCCGCGAACACTCCCGGGACGTTTGTCTCCGTCGACTTGCCCTTCGTGACGAGGTAGCCGCTGTCGGCCTCGTGATCGAGCTGATCGAGGAACAGCGCTGTACTGGGATCGTGGCCGATCGCGACGAAGAACCCGTCCGTGTCGAGCTCGCTCGTCTCGCCCGTGACGGTGTCGCGGAGGCGCACACCCGTCACCTTCAAGTCACCCAGCACCTCGTCGACCACCTTGCTGAGCACGAGCTCGATCTTCTCGTTCGCCTTCGCGCGATCGACCATGATCGGGGAGGCGCGGAACTCCTCTCGGCGGTGCACGAGGTAGACCTTGCTCGCGAAGCGCGAGATGAAGAGCGCCTCCTCGAGCGCCGAGTCCCCACCACCGGCGACCACGACGACTTTGTCACGGAAGAACGAGGCGTCGCACGTCGCGCAGTACGAGACTCCACGTCCCTGCAGGCGCAGCTCCGACTCGAGGCCGAGCTGACGGGCGGTCGCGCCCGTCGCCACGACGACCGTGTCAGCCGTGTGCTCGTCGTCTCCGACCCAGACGCGGAACGGGCGCTCCGAGAAGTCGACCTTCGTCACGTCGTCGGTGAGGAACTCCGCGCCGAAGCGCTCGGCCTGGCGGCGGAAGTCCTGCATCATGGCGGGCCCCATGACGCCGTCGGCGTAGCCGGGGTAGTTCTCGACGTCCGAGGTGATCATCAGCTGGCCGCCCCAGTTGAACCCTTCGATCACGAGCGGCTCGAGGTTGGCGCGCGCCGTGTACAGCGCCGCGGTGTAGCCGGCGGGCCCGCCGCCGATGATGATCACGTTGCGCGCATTGCTCACGGTGTTCTCAGCTCCTTGAAACAGACGGTGATGTCGGCTCTCCAGACAGGCCGGGAGCCCGGGCGTTACAGGGCCTCACCCTAGACAACGCGATCGAGGCCACCGCTGTTCCAGCGGTCAGATGGTTCCAGCGGTCAGGAAGTTCCGGCGCCAGGTAGTTCCGGCCAACAGGCGGTTCCAGCGGTCAGGCGGCGTTCGCGTCTCGCGTCAGCACCTCGAGCGACGGCTGGCCTGCTTCGAGCGCAAGCCCCTCTCCTCGCGTGAGCTCCCCACCGCGGCTCAGCTCTTCCCCGAAGGTCAGCTCTTCCCCGAAGGTCAGCTCTCCCCCGAAGGTCAGCTCTTCCCCGAAGGTCAGCTCGGGGGCGGCGAGCGCGACGGTGGTCGACGTGATCGCCGCGAGACCGCCGATCTGCTTGTCGGAGACGACGTGCTGCTCGAGCTCGCGTGCGGTCACGAGCACCCGGGACTCCATCGAGGACACCGTCTTGTTGTACGAGCCCACGGCGCGGTCGAGGCTGGAGCCGACGCTCGCGAGGTGGCCGCCCATGACGCTGAGCCGCTCGTACAGGCGGCGGCCGAGCTCGTGGACGGTGCGGGCGTCCTCGGCCACCTTCTCCTGTTGCCAGCCGTACGCGATCGCCTGCAGCAACACGATCAGCGTCGTCGGGGAGGCGATATGGACCCGGGCTCGCACGCCCAGCTCGACGATCTCTCGGTCCTGCTCCCAGGCGGCCCGGAAGAAGCCCTCGTCGGGAAGGAACATGACCACGTAGTCAGGGCTGTCCGCGAACTGCTGCCAGTATTGCTTCGCCGACAGCTTCTGCAGATGGTCGCGCAACTGGCGCGCGTGGTCGGCGAGATGCCGGGCACGCACATCGTCGTCCGTCGCCTCACACGCCTCCAGATACGCCGCCAGCGGCACCTTCGCATCGACGATCACCTGCTTGCCGCCGGGCAGGCGCACGATCAGGTCGGGGCGTAGCCGGCCCTCGTCGGATGTCGCCGTCACCTGCTCCTCGAAGTCGCAGTACGGGAGCATCCCGGCGAGCTCGACGACCCGCTTCAGCTGGATCTCGCCCCAGCGGCCCCGAACGTGCGGCGAGCGCAGCGCGGTTGCGAGTGTCGCCGTGCGCTGGCTCAGGTCGGTCAGCTGCTGGGCGATCTTCCCGTACGACTGTGCGCGCTCCGACTCGAGCTGCTGCACCTGCGTGTTGACGCGCGCCAGCGACTCCTTCAGTGGGGTGACTGCACCCTCGAGCTTCACGCCTGCCATCTCGACGAGCGCCGCGTTCGTCTGCTGGTACGCCTCCGCGGAGACGGCCCTGATCGCGTCGCGCATGCGGCTGTCGAGCACGCCCTCGGCGCTTTCGAGACGGGCTGTCGCGCCTGCGAGCTCGCGCTCGAGAGCGACCACCTCGGCCGTTGCGCTCTCGGCCGCACGACGACGTTCGGAGAGCCCGGGGCGCAGCAGCGCCCACGCGCCGAGCGCACCGAGAACCAGACCGACCAGGAGGGCGACGACCGACATGAGGGCATCGAACGGTAGCGCGCGGCCCGGACGGAGCCCGCGAGCAGCCGGGAATGGCTACGATGCCGCCCTGATGCCACCCAAGCAG
>Ga0315283_10004673_pt1 | contig 11963 bp, 11 predicted proteins | sample YL17G09_0_MG_FD_204541 | JGI IMG/M metagenome (GOLD analysis project Ga0315283, IMG submission 204541) | Sediment microbial communities from Yellowstone Lake, YNP, Wyoming, USA - YL17G09_0 | ecosystem: Environmental > Aquatic > Freshwater > Lake > Sediment | place: USA: Wyoming | collected...
CACGGCAGGCGGCGGCGCGGTTGGCGGCGTCGGCACTGCGCAGCTGCGCGAGCAGCGCGTGGCTCACGCGATCGCCCAGATCGCTTCGAGCGGAGCGCGGTCGTCGCGCCGCTGCACGCGGCCTTCGCGTTCCAGCTTGCGAAGATGCGCGGCGACGGAGTGGGCGGCGGCCGCGTGGAGCACCTCGGGCACGTCGGTGTAGACGCGCTTTACGACCGTCCCGACGCTCGCGTCGCCCTGGCCGAGTGCGGCGAGGATCTGCGCTTCCCGTTCGTTGCGGTGTGTGATGTAGTCGCGCAGCTTGGTCGGGCCGTCGGCGATCAGCGGCCCGTGCGCGGGATAGATCCGGCTCGGCGCCAGCGCGAGCATGCGCGCGAGCGAGTTCATGTAGTCGAGCAGGTCGCCACCGTGGCTCGGGATCACGGTGGTGCCGACGCCGAGCACGTTGTCGCCGGAGAACAGCGCGTTCTCTTGCTCCAGCACGAAGCAGAGGTGATCGACTGCATGACCGGGGGTGTGGACGGCGCGCAGCGTGGCGCCCTGCGTGCGCACCACGGCGCCGTCGGCGAGCGGCTCGGCGACGAGCTTCAGCCTCGCGTCGTCGGGGCCGGGCAGCTTCGAGACGCGCAGCGGTCCCCAGCGCGCCTGCACGTGCGCGAGGCCGCCGCCGTGATCGCGATGGCTGTGCGTCAGCACGATCTCCTGGATGCCGTCGCAGCCCGCGCGTTCCAGCGCGCGTTCGAGCACGCCGACGTAGGCGTCGACGCCCTGACCCGTGTCGACGAGGATGCGCTTGCGCCCGGTGCCAACCAGATAGGTGTTGGTGCCCGGTCCCGTGAAGATCCCCGGGTTCTGTCCCAACGCCACCACGACGCGTTCCGACCAGACGTCGAGCTCGGGCATCGTGAGCCCGATCATCGTGTTCAACTCATGATCTCGTGCCGCGCCGGAGGAACCGGCTCGCACCAACACGGGTCAGGCGACTTTTGGAGTTCGCGGGCGAAGTGGCGCACTGCTAGCTCCCCGCGACCGTCATCGAGGCGATGCGGACGGTCGGTGCCGCGATCGAGCCGGCCCAGAGCAGGTCGCTGCCGACGAGGTCGATCGCGGCGAGCATCGCGCCGAGCTGGCCGGCGATGGTGATCTCCTCGACGGCATGCACGACGCGCCCGGCTTCGATCCACAGCCCCGCGGCGCCGCGCGAGTAGTCGCCGGTGACGGGGTTGAAGCCCATCCCGATCAGCTCGGTGACGAGCAGGCCGCGCTCGGTGCGGCGGATCATTTCTTCCGGCGAGAGCTTGCCCGGTTCGAGCCAGAGATTCGTCGCGGAAGGCGACGGCGATCCCGCGGCGCCGCGCGCTGCCGAACCGGTGCTCGACATGCCGAGCTTGCGCGCGCTGTAGCTGTCGAGCAGGTACGTTTTCAGCACGCCCTGATCGAGGATGACGTTGCGGCGTGTCGGCTGGCCTTCGCCATCGAAAGGACGCGAGCCGAGTCCGCCCGGCAGCCGGCCGTCGTCGATCACCGTGACCAGCTCGCTCGCGATGCGCTCGCCGAGGCGACCGGCGAGGAACGACGCCTCGCGGTAGATCGCGCTGCCCGAGACGCAGCCCGCGATGTGACCGAGCAGGCTGCGCGCGACCAGCGGTTCGAAGAGCACCGGGACTTCGCAGGTGGCGACGCGCTTCGCCGAGAGCCGTCGCAGCGCGCGCTCGGCGGCGCGGCGGCCAACCGCGGCGGCGTCTTCGAGTCGGTCGAGGCGGCGCGCGGCGGTGAGCCAGTAGTCGCGCTGCATGGCGCCGTTCTCGCGCGCCACCGGCTCGCTGAACAGCGAGTGCGACGCGCTCTCGTAGCTCCCCATGAAACCTGCGCTGTTGCCGTAGGCGACGCTCCGGAATTCGCTCGCGACCTGCGACCCTTCGGAGTTCACGATGCGCGCATCGACCGCACGCGCCGCGGCTTCGGCGCGCCTGGCGTCCTCGATGCGCGCTTCGACGGCGACGTGGCGGTCGGCGGGGTCGAAGAGCGCGAGATCGGGCGCGTCGGTCGCGAAGCCGCCTTCGGGCAGGCCGGCGTTGGCGTCGGGCGCGGTGGCGCGCGCCAGCGCGACGGCTTCGTCGGCCATGCGGTCGATCGTTTCGGGCGCGAGATCGCTGGTCGAGGTCGACCCGCACGAGAGACCGCCGCGCTGGCGCACGAAGGTGCGGATGCCGAGCACGCGCTCGCGCGCCTGGGTGACGAAGTCGATCTCGGTGCCGCGCACGCGCGACGAGATCGAGTCGGCGTCGAGTAGCATCGCGTCGGCTTCGCTGGCGCCGGCCTGCTTCGCGCGGGCGAGCGCGCGCGCAACGGCGTCGGTTCCGAGCAGCGCGGTGCCGCTCGCCTTCGGCGAGCCGAGCCCGTTGCCCGCGATCACTTCGCGATCGCTCATGTCTCGGTCCCGCCCACGGTGATGCCGTCGATGCGCAGCGTCGGCAGACCCACGCCCACCGGCACCGACTGGCCGTCCTTGCCGCAGGTGCCGACGCCGAGGTCGAGCTTCAGGTCGTTGCCGATGCGCGACACGCGCGTCAGCACGTCGGGGCCGTTGCCGATCAGCGTCGCTCCCTTCACCGGTGCGCCGAGGCGACCGTTCTCGATGCGATAGGCCTCGTTCGCGCTGAACACGAACTTGCCGCTGGTGATGTCCACCTGTCCGCCGCTGAAGGAGACGGCGTAGAGTCCGCGCTCGACCGAGCGCAGGATCTCGGCAGGATCGTCCTGGCCGGCGAGCATGAACGTGTTGGTCATGCGCGGCATTGGCAGATGCGCGTAACTCTCGCGGCGCCCATTGCCGGTCGGTTCCACGCCCATCAGGCGCGCGTTGAGTTTGTCCTGCAGGTAGCCGACCAGCACGCCGTCTTCGATCAGCACGGTGCGCTGCGTGGGCGTACCTTCGTCATCGACGTTGAGCGAGCCGCGCCGCTCGGGGATCGTGCCGTCGTCCACCACCGTGACGCCGGGCGCCGCGACGCGCTGGCCGAGGCGATCCGAGAATGCGCTGGTCTTCTTGCGGTTGAAGTCGCCTTCGAGACCGTGGCCGATCGCTTCGTGCAGCAGGATCCCGGGCCAACCCGGGCCGAGCACGACGTCCATCGAGCCAGCAGGGCAGGGCACCGCGTCGAGATTCAGCAGCGCGATGCGCACGGCGTCGTCGACCAGCGGCTTCCACAGCGCGGGATCGAAGAGGCGCGCGATCTCGTAGCGACCGCCGGTGCCCTGGTAGCCGACCTCGCGGTGATTGCCGTCGGCCGCGATCACCTGGATGTTGAGTCGCACCAGCGGCCGTACGTCGCCGACGAGCTGGCCGTCGTGGGTGGCGATCAGCACGTGCTGGTGCTGGGCGACGACGCTCGCCATCACCTGCTTGACGCGCGCGTCGCGGCTGCGCGCGTAGGCGTCCATCTCGCCGAGCAGTTTCACCTTGCTCTCGACGGGCACCTCGGTGGGCGGAATCGTGACCGGATAGAGATCGCGGCCCGCGCCGCGCGACTGCACCGCGACGGGGCTGGGCGCGGCGTTCGACTCCGAAATCGCGCGGGCGGTGGTGGCTGCCAGCTCGAGACTCGCGAGCGTGATCTCGTCGGAGTGCGCGTAGCCCTGGCGCTCGCCGGTCTGTACGCGCACGCCGACGCCCTGTTCGACGTGGCGCTCGCCGCTCTTCACGATCCCTTCTTCGAGCACGACCTGATCCTGCACGCCGTACTCGAAGTAGAGGTCGGTGGCGTCGACGCGGCGTTCGAGCGCGACGCCGAGCGCGCGCTCCACGGTGCGCGCGTCGATACCAAAGCGCTCGCGGAAGAAGGCGACGGGCGCGTCGCGTCGCGCCTCCGATTGGTCGGCACCGCTCATCAGTCGGGATTCTCCTCGCGTTCGAGTGCGTCGATCTGGTCGGGAAGCGCGCCGAGACTAGCAAGCGATGCGACGTCGATCGCTCGGAGTCCTGCGCGACGCGCAGCCGCCAGGTCCTGCTCCGGATCGTCGCCCACGACGACGGTCTGTGCGGGCGCCACGCCGAGTCGCTCGCATGCAGAGCGGAAGAAGCGCGGATCGGGCTTCGCGACGCCGGCGTCACGCGGCAGCCAGATGAGGTCGAGGTCGCCGACCAGCTCGAGCCCGGCGAGGATCGCGGGCAGGCGGTGGTCGAAGTTGGAGGCGACGGCGACGCAGCGTCCCGCGCGGCGCAGCGTCGCGAGCGCAGCGTGCGCGTCGGGCGCGGCGCGCCACGCGTCGGGGCGCGCGAAGTGGGCGAAGAGCGCGTCGAAGCAGGCCTCGAAGTCGGCGAAGCGCTGCATCTGGTCGGCGGCCCGGAAGGTGGCGCGCACCACATCGCGCCACCACGCGCGCTCGCTGGCGTCGTCGTCGGCGATCATCGGCGGCGCGCCGCGCAGCACGCGAAGGAAGGCGTCCTGCACGCGCCAGGCCGGCACGTCGACGCCGTGCTCGCGCGCGATGCGCGCGTAGCTTTCGCCGACGGGTTCGCTGGTGTGGATCAGCGTGCCCGCGGCGTCGAGCAGGACGGCGCGCAGCTTCAAGCGGGTTTGCGCGCCGACGCCAGGAAGGTGCCGGGCAGGTCGCGCGCGGGGGAGGGGATCGCGAAGTGTTCGACGCGCACGGATTCGAGACCGGCGTCGCCGAGCCAGCGCACGATCTCGTCGGCCGGGAAGCCGAGCCAGAGCACGCCCAGTTCTTCGCGCATCCACTCGGCTTCGTGGCGCACGAAGTCCACCACCACGACCACGCCGCCTGGTTTCACTATGCGCGCCATCTCGCGCAGCGCCTCGGCCGGCTGCGGCACGTAGTGGAGCACCATGTGGGCGAGCGCGGCGTTGACCTCGCGATCGGCGAGCGGCAACGCGTGTGCCTCGCCGAGGCGCAGCTCCACTGCTGCCCGCCCGCCTTGCTCATTCCCGACCGCGTAGCCCTCAGCTTCGAGGCTGGAGCGTGCCGCTTCGAGCATGCGCGGCGAGTGGTCGACCGCGATCACGCGCAACCCGAGACGTGCCACCTCCTTGGCGAGGATGCCCGTGCCGGTGCCGACGTCGCACACCGTCCAGTCCGGCGGTGCCAGGTGCGCGATCGCGCGCGCGCGCAGCGCGTCGTCGTTGAAGACCTTGCGCAGCGCGTCCCATTCGGGGCCGACGCTGTCGAAAAAAGTCCTGATGCGCGACGCGCGCGCCGCGACGACGCGTACCAGCGCCGCCGCATCGCGCTCGGCAACCGGATCGCCGGCGAGCTCGCGGCGCGCCAGCTGCCAGGCGTCACTCCACGCGCCGCTCTTCGGTGTCTTGAAGCGGTAGAAGACGTAGGTGCCCTCGCGGCGGTCGCGCAGCAGGCCGGCTTCGCGCAGGATGCCGAGGTGTCGCGAGACACGGCTCTGCGCCATGGCCAGTACGTCCATCAGCTCCTGGACGGCCAGCTCTTCGCGTTCAAGCAGCGCGAGGATGCGCACGCGGGTCGAGTCCGCGAGCGTCTTGAAGACCTTCTGTAGCGACTCGGTGCTCATCTGGGTCCGCCGGGGCGGCCGCGCGCCGTGACGATCTCGGGGCTGCCGAGCGTGCCGCCGATCTCGACGGCGGCAGCGCCACTCGCGTCGAGCGCGACACCCTGGGATTGCAGCATCGAGCGCACCGTGGGCTCGCGCGCCTCGATGCGCGCCTTCAGCGCGAGCGGTGCAAGATTGGTGTCGGCGTTGCGACCGACCGTACCCGAAGCCGTCAGCGCGACGAGCGGCCCGGCGAGGTCGAACGCGTTCAGCACCGCGAGTGTATCGCCGCCGAGCGCGAGGTCGCCGCTGAGTTTGTCGAAGGGCACGCCGATCGGGAGCAGCGGCAGCGTCAGCGAGCCCTGCGTCGCCTCGAAGTGCACGCGGCCTTGGGGACCGGCCTCGGCGACCGTCACGTCGAGCTGCGCGTCGACGCGGCCGTCGAGTTGGGTGCCCGCGGCGATCTCCTGCAGCGGCAGCATCGCGAGCGACACCTGTCGCAGCTCGCCGTCGAAAGACGGCTCGGCGCCGCCGATCACGATGCCGTCCACTTCACCGAGCGGCGAGCGCAACGCGACTACCAGCGCGGGAGCGCCGCGCAGCCAGGCCATCGACCAGGCCGGCTGGACGCCGATGCTCTGGAAGGCGGCGGTTTTTCCGCTGGGCCACGCGACGTTCACGTCCCAGGCGCGCAGCTGCGGCGCGAACCAGGCGACGCCGAGGCCGAGTCGTCCGATCGTGACGCGCGTGCCGGTGGCGCTCTCGATCGCAGCGGCGGCGCGCGGTGCGAGGCGGTCGTATGGAAAGCCGGCGACGAGGAAGAGCGACGTGAGCGCGAAGGCGGCAACGCTGATCGCGAGCGCGCGGCGGAAGCCGGTCAAACCGAAGGCGGGCGCGAGTCCCAGTTCTGCCATCAGCGGGCTTGTCGCTCTGCCATCAGCGCGCTTCGAACGAGGACACGGTGAAGGTCACGTCGAGCATGTCTTCCTTCTGCTCGGCGCGGGTGCGGATGCGCAGGCTCTTGACCGAGAGCAGTTGCGGCGACGACTCGACACCGTGCAGGAACGCCACCGCCTGAGCGAGCGTCACCTGCTTCAGGACGACCTGTACCTTGGTCTCCTTGTAGTGATCCTGCGCGGGAGCGGCCTGCGGCTCCATCGACTCGACCTTGACGGCCGATTGCCGGCCGAGATCTTCGAGCGTGGTGAAGATGTTTCCCGCCGGTCCCTCGCGGATGCGCTGATCGACCACGCCGAGGCGGCCCTGGAGTTCGCCGAGCGTGGCTTGCAGGCGGCGCGCGGAGGCGAGGTCGCGCTCGGCGGCGGCGACGCGTTCTTCCGCGCTGCGAATGCTCGCGATCGCTGGCATCGCGACGGCCAACCACAGGATCGTGAGCAGCACTACGCCGCCCGCTCCCGCGAGCAGCAGCCGCTCGCGCGGCGCGAGCGATGCGAGGGCGGTGCGCAGTCGATCGAAGAGACCGTTCACGGCTTGCCCGCTCCGGGTTGGCGTTGCGGCGGCTGCGCCTTTGCCGGTTTCGTCGCCGGGGCGGACGCAGCGGGTGCGGTGGGCGGGGTGGGCGCGGGCGCGGCGCCTTCGTCGGCGGTGCTCCCCTGGGTGAGCCCGATCGTCACGCTGAAGTTGTTGCCGCCGCGCGCGGCGTCGGCCTGGATCTCGGCGATGCGGATCTCGCCGAAATGCGGGAAGCCGGCGAGCGCCGCCTTCAGCTGGTCGACCGCGGCGAAGCTCGGCGTGTGGCCGCGGAAGCGCACCACCTGCCCGTCGATCGACATCTCCTCGAAGATCACGTCCAGCTGCTTGGGCACCAGCTTCGAGATCTGCGTGAGGATGTCGAGCGCCGAGAGGTTGCCGCCGTAGATGCCGAGGAAGTCGGCGCGCTGTTGCGCCTCGCGCAGCGCGCCGTCGAGCGCGCGAGAAACGTTCCCGGGCATGGGCTTGCCAGGCTGCGCCTGGTTCCAGATCTGCGCGAGCTGCGCTTCGAGCGCCGTGGCGCGCCGGCCTTGGATCACGATGCGCTCGAGGCCGGTGCCGAGCGCCAGCAGCAACGCGATCGCCGCCAGCACGAGGCTGCCGCGAAACTGTCTGGCGAGGCGGCGCAGGTCGAGGCGCGGTGCGAACTCGGCCTGCAGGAAGTTCATGCGCGTCTTCGCGCGCAGCGTGCCGCGCACTGCGAGTGCGAGTGCGGGCGCGAAGCGCAGCGGATCGCCGGCGGCGAGGAAGGCGCTGGTCGCCTCGCCCGGCGGCACGCTGAAGCGCACGCAGCGGATGCCGAGCTGCGCGCTCAGGTACTCGTCGATGCGCTGCAAGCGCGCGCCGCCACCGAGCAGTGTGATCTCGTCGATCGCCTTTTCGGGCGGAGCGCCCAGCGCCGATTCGAAGCCGCCCACGCTGCGCACCAATTCGCGCACCAGGCGGCCGAGTGCGCGCTCGGCTGCGGGCGAGTTGGGCACCAGGTTCGGGCCGAACACGCCGTCGCGACACTTCACGCGCTCGGCTTCGTCCCAGTCGACGTTGGACTCGCGCGCGATCGCCTCGGTGAACACGCGCCCACCGAGCGGCAGCGTCCGCGCCGCGCGCGCGACGCCGTCCACCAGCAGGCACAGCGTCGTCTTGCGATGGCCGAGGTCGACGAGCAGGCGCGTGCCCGGCATCGGGACGAAGCTGGCAAGGTTCGCGAGCACGAGCCCTTCGACTTCGAGTACGCGTGCGCCGAGACCGGCGTCGCGCAGCGCTTCGAGTCGGCTCGCCACCTCGGCGCGCGTCACCACGGTGGCGACCACGTCGGCTGCCGCGCGACCTTCGTCGACCAGCTCCCAGTCCACGAAGACTTCGTCGAGGTCGAAGGGCGTCTCGCTCTCGACTTCGAAGGGCACCGCCTGCGCGATGCGGCGGCGATCGCGGAACGGGAAGTGGACGGCGCGGCGCGCGATGCGGTCGCCGGGGATCGCCGTCACGACGCGCTCGCCGACCAGACCGAGGGCCTGGGCGCAGTCGCGCAGCGCATCGAACTCGGACGTCCCGTTCGCGACGTTGACGGCCTGCAGCCGGGCGATTTCCACCGTCCGCAGGTTCTGGCGCAGCTCGACGATCTTGATCGAGTGGCTGCCGAGATCGAGGCCGAGACTCTTACCGAGCATGGGGACCTATGGATACCTCAGGGCCTGCGAACGGTTCCACCGCGCTCACTGAACGCGCCAGGACAGCCGCTTGGGGCCGCCCTTGGCCGTGCGGTCGATCACGGTTTCGATGCGGCGCTCGATGTCGACGACGCGCGCGACGACCGTCACCACGAACACCTTCGAACGTTCGGTCGCCGCGCGCTCGATCGTGTCGCCTTTGAGCAGGTCGGCGAGCGAGGTGCAGCCCGGCGCCTGCGCGTCGCCGGCGCAAATCGTGCCGTCCTCGCGCGCGTCGGCGATGCGGCGCACGTCCTTTTCTTCGAGCCCGCGCGAGCCGCTCACCTCGCTGCCGCGCTGGAGCTGGATCAGGACCCACTCTGGAGCGGTGTTGAGATTCACGCCGCCGCCGCCCGCCAGCGGGTAGACGCCGACGAGCGGCTTCAGCGCATCGACGAGCCTGCCGTCGAAGCCCGCGACGAGGCGCAGTTCATCGACCGAGAGCAGCGGCCGGTTCGGCGGGCGATAGGGCGGATCGCGGCGCTGGTAGAGTTCGTCTTCGGGCGCGCCGTTCGGACTCACTTCGTCGCTGTCGATCCAGTCGGCCAGGTTCGCGGCCAGCTCGAGGGGGTCGTAGAGCAGCTCTTCGGGGCGGCCCGGCATGTTCGCGATGACGCCCGCGAGAAGCTTCTTGAGATAGAGGCGTGCCTTCTCGTCGACGACGCCCTTGGCGAGGAGGCCGTTCAGGTTGATGCGCGCCCCGGCGTCTTCGATGTGCACGAGAAGATCGACGTCGGGGTCCTCGACGCGCACGAAGTCGCCCGCGCGCGCCCACAGGTCGTGGCGGCTGTCGGGTCCGCCCTGTTCGCCCTTGGTGCGCAGGTCTTCGAGCAGGATCGCCTCGGCGAGTCGCACACCGCCGCGCGCCAGCGACTCGGCCTGCTGCGCGCGGTCGCGGTTGGTGGCGATGCCCGCGTCGACCGCGACGCGGCGCAGGAAGCTGGCCATCGCGCTCGCGAGCAGCAGCACGAAGAAGAGCACCATGACGAGCACGATGCCGGATTGCGAGCGCACTGCGCGCCGCGGCACGGCCGTCATTGCCGACACGCCGCCGGGATCCACGCGCTGAACTGAGGCGGCACGGCACTCAGCCGCAGGCTCTTGACCGACGCGACGAACCCCGGGCCCCCCTGGCTTTCCAGCATGGGCACCAACTCAGGAGCCACGGCGAGGCACTGTGCAACCGTCATCTCGCCCGCCATCTCGTCGTCCTGCTCGTCCCCGGCATTCTGCCCGGTCGCATCGCTCGCGACGGGCTCGCCGGTTTCGTCGTCCTTGCCGTCGCCATCCTGGTCGCGTGGGTTCGTGTCCCCCGGCAGTCCCGCCGTCTCCGCGAGCTGCTCCTCGAGATCGATCGGGCGCAGCGGCAGTAGCACGCGGCGCCGGTAGGGCACACTGACATCTTCTGCTTCCGGACCGGTCCGGAACGTCACCTCGATCTCCGCCACGGTCGGCAGCTCGCTCGATCCAGCCAGCGTCGTCGAGTCCCAGCGGCCGGTCCACTCCCCATCCTCGCGCTGGAACTTGATGCCGAACGACGCGAGCCCGGCCGCCACCAGGTCGCTGTTCTCGACGGTCGGGAAGGTTCGGTCGAGCGATTCGGGAAGCTGCGGCCAACTCGCGCGCCGCAGCTCCAGGTCGCTTTCAGCGTCCGCGCCGGGCGTGACGATCCACGACACCAGTTCGAGATCGGATTCCACGGCGGACTCGGCGTTCGGGTGATGGCCGCGGCGCACGAACTTCACGCGGTCGGCGCCCGACTCGGCGCTCTCGGACTCGGCGAGGAAGAGCCACGGCCACGCGATCGGGTCGACGGCGTCGGGCTTCTGGAGCAGCAGCGTGCCTTCGAGATCGCGCGCCACGCGGTCGAGCAGCGCGACTGCGCGCCGCGCGCTGCGCGTCTGCTCGGCGGCCGTGTTGCTCGCGACCGAAAGATCCAGGTAGAAGTCGATCGCGACGAAGAGCACGATCGACATCAGGAAGATCACGGCCAGCATCTCGAGCAGCGTGAAACCGGCCTCATGGGGTCTCGCCGCTCGCCTGCGGCTCGCCGCGCTCATTGCGCTTTTCCGATCCTGCCCTGCTTGCCACCGCCGAGCGGGTTTGGCGCGGCCGGCTGCTGCTGCTGGCCCTGCGCGGCGGCTAGCGATTGTTCGATCGCGTCGAGCGTGGCGCCCGCCGCCTCCCGATCGAGCGCGAAGGTGGTGCGCGAGACGCTGCGCTCGCCGAAGCCTTCGTTCCAGACGATGTTCACGTCGATCCTGCGCAGCGGTGAGGTGGCGCCGGGACCGCTGTCGCCGCCGAGCAGGCTCGGCCCCGGAAGCACGGGCTGCTGTGCCTGGGCGCCGGACCCGCCGAGACGAGAGCGCGCGTTGCCGAGTCGCTTGCCGTCCTTGCCCTGCTCCTCGGGCACGACGATCGAGAAGGGCGCGATCTCCACCACGATCTTGAAGTCGCCCTCCTCGCGCTCGTCATCCCCGAGCGGCGGCGCCACGCCCGCTTCGATTTTCGCCTCGATATCGGAGAGCACGCTGTCGGCCAGCAGCGACGCTTCGAGCCGGCGTCGCGCCTCGCCTTCGTGCTGCAAGCCCTGGATGCCACTCGACCCGAGCGTGATGTACGCGATGCCGAGGATCGCGACCGCCGCGAGGACCTCGAGCAGCGTGAAGCCATCGTCATGAGGCCTACTCGGCATCGACGACCCGCGCCGCGTCGGCGAGGGGCTCCACTTCGATGCGGAGCACGTGGCCGCCGCCGGCGTCGCCGACCCGGATCGACGCGGGGTCGGCGACACCGTCGGGCGTGATGCGCAGCTCGACGCGACCGTGGTCGGCCAGGCCGCCCGACACTTCGACGCCGAGGATCGCGGTCTTGTCGTCGACGCGGTGCACGCGACCGAGTTCGCCGGGGATCGGCACGAACTCGTTGACGTCGAGGGGCGGAGGGACGAGGGTGAGCTGACGTTCCCCCCCCGGTGCGCCTTCTCCCGCGCCCGTCGCCGCGCTCTCGGGTTCCAGCGGCGCCGCCCACTCGACCCAGTGTTCGCCGCGCTCGATTTCGATCACGACCTGGTGTGTGCGACCCGTCATCACCGCGCGCTGCCGCGCGAACTCGATCGCAGTCGCGAGATCGTTCGCCTCGGCGCTCACGATGCGCGAGCCGCCGAGGTCGAGGTTGGGCAGCACCATCGCGGCGATCAATCCGAAGATGGCGACCACGGCGAGCATCTCGATCAGCGTGAA
>Ga0315283_10004676_pt1 | contig 11961 bp, 7 predicted proteins | sample YL17G09_0_MG_FD_204541 | JGI IMG/M metagenome (GOLD analysis project Ga0315283, IMG submission 204541) | Sediment microbial communities from Yellowstone Lake, YNP, Wyoming, USA - YL17G09_0 | ecosystem: Environmental > Aquatic > Freshwater > Lake > Sediment | place: USA: Wyoming | collected...
CCTGCTCCCTGCTCCCTGCTCCCTGCTCCCTGCTCCCTGCTAACTCCTGACTCGCCATGACAACTCACCACCCCAGCCGGCGCCAGTTCCTCTCCCGCAGCCTCGGCATCGCGGCGGCCCTGACACTGCCCCGCGCCCTCTGGGCCGACCCCCTGGCGCCCTGGCTGTCTGCGCCACCGCGGCTCGTCAGGCCGGTGCGCGTTCGGGGGCGGGTCCTGGCCGCCGGGCGGGGCATCGGCAATGCGGGCATCAGCGACGGCATCGAGGTCGTCTCGACCGCCGCCGACGGCTCCTTCGAACTGGTCAGTGACGGCAGGCGGCCGTGGGTGACGGTGACGCCGCCCTCCGGCTACGCGATCCCGACCCAGCCCAACGGGACCTTCCGCTGCTTCAGTCGGGTGACACCAGATGCCCGCGGCGAGGCGAGCGTGCGCTTCGATCTCCAGCCCCTGGGCCACGCCGACGAACGGCACGGGTTTCTGGTGCTGGCCGACACCCAGACGCAGGATCGCGAAGAGATGGCCCGGCTCCACGCGGAGACGGTGCCCGATGTCCGGTCCACGATCCAGGGACTCGGTGATCTGCCGCTGTTCGGGGTCGCCGACGGCGATATCATGTACGACCATCTCGAGCTCTACGGCGACTACGAACGCGGCGTGACCGCGATGGGGATCCCCTTCGCACAGGTGGTCGGCAATCACGATCTGGATCTCAATGCCGATTCGGACGAGGCATCGACCGCCACTTTCGAGCAGCACTTCGGGCCCAGGTACTACTCGTTCAACCGGGGCCGGGTCCACTACGTCATCCTCGACGATGTCTTCTACTACGACGGCGGCTACCTCGGCTACCTGCCGCAGGACCAGCTGACCTGGCTCGCCAACGACCTGGCGATGGTCGAGCGGGGCGCCACCGTCGTGGTCTTCCTGCACATCCCGCTGCTGAGCACCGGATTCGAGCGGGCCGGCAACCCGAAACCCCCGATCAACAGCTCGGTGGCCAACCGGGACGCCCTGGTGCGCCTGCTCGAGCCGTACCGGGCCCGCGTCATCTCCGGCCACGTCCACGAGATGGAGCACCGGATGGAGGGCAGCGTCGTCGAGCACATCGCGGCGGCGGTCTGCGGCGCCTGGTGGACCGGCGACATCTGCTACGACGGTTCACCGAACGGGTACGTGGTCTACGAGGTGAACGGGGACGACCTGCGCTGGCGGTACAAGGGCACCGGGTTGCCCGCCGACCGGCAGGTGCGGGTCTACGGCGGTGGCTCGGACCCGCGTGCGCCGGGCGAGATCGTCGCCAACGTGTGGGACTGGAACGACCGGTGGACCGTTACCTGGTACGAGAACGGGGAGCGGAAGGGCCGGATGTCGCGCCGGATCGGACTCGATCCGCGTTCGGTCCGGCTCCACACCGGCCCGGACCTGCCGAAGAAACGGGGGTGGGTGGAGCCGGTCCCGACCGGCCACCTCTTCTACGCGCCGGTCTCGGCCGACGCGAAGCAGGTCATGGTCGAAGCCAGGGACCCGTGGGGAAGGACCTACACCGCGACGCCGGAAACAGCCTGAGGTAAGCAGGAAGCAGGAAGCAGGGAGCAGGAAGTGGGGAGCAACCGGCTCGCTGCTCGCTGCTCCCTGCTCCCTGCTTTCTGCTTTCTGCTCCCTGCTTACTTGAGAGCGGCTGCGGCCTCGTCGATCCGCTTGGCCGCGTTCGTCAGGCTCTCCGCCACGATCGCCACCTGCTGTTCTGCCTCACGCCAGGCCCCCTGCTCGATCGCTTCCCGGATGCCCGGAAGCGTCTTGGTGCCGTAGCCGGTATAGAAACCCGAGGCATAGATCAGGTGGCGGTACCAGGGCCGCCTGGGCAGGCCATCCGAGAGCAGCGTCTGCTCCACGCCGCGGAGGATGGCGTTTGCCCTGGCCGCGTCGGCGGGGCTGCCGCCGGCCCTGGCGTACGCCGACTCGAACCCTTCCGCGCTCTGCCGGAGTGCGGTCAGGGCGTTGTCGAGCGGGGCGAAGTTGAGCGCCGGCGCCACATCCGCGCGGGCCGGTGGCTGCAGCGGCTCACGGGGATCGTTGACGGCCGAGAACAACCCGTCGTCCAGCTGCCGGTTGCGCTCGATCGCGTCATCCCGGCGGGTATTCAACAGCGCCTTCACCTCACTGGCATAGGTCTCCACGGTCTCCGACAGTCCGACGAACTGGAAAGGCAGGACGTCGGCACCGGCCAGCCGGAGCACCGCGGTGCCCACCGTCTGGGCCAGGGCGCGGCCGTACACGAAGCTGGTGTCGCTGAACCGGGTGTAGTGGCTGAAATCGTCGTAGATCGAGTGATAGATCCCGTCGCCGCCCTCGCCACCGTAGCCGAGGTTGAGGGTCGCCACGCCCAGGTGCTGGAGGAAGGCGGTGAAGTCCGACCCGCCGCCCAGCGCCCCGATCTTGAGATCCGCCCCGCTCCGGAGGGCGGTTCGTTCCTGCGCCGTCCGCGCCTGCGAGACTGTCCCGAGCTGCCGGCGCTTCCACACCGAGAGACCGGTTTCCGGATCGGTGATGTCCTTCGCGACCTCGTTGACGAACTGCTGCAGCGAGTGCGACCCCTCCATGCCGAGGTAGCCGCGCCCGTTGCCGTCGGTGTTGATGTAGGCGACGGTGTGGCGTTGCAGCTCGTCCGCATGGGCTTCGGCCCACTCGGTGCTGCCCAGCAGGCCCGGCTCCTCGCCGTCCCATGCGGCATAGATGATGGTCCGCTTCGGCTTCCAGCCCGAGCGGAGCAGTTCCGCCAGGCCCCGGGCTTCCTCCGCGAGGGCGACGAGGCCGGAGATCGGGTCCGCCGCGCCGTTCACCCACCCATCGCGGTGGTTCCCCCGGATGACCCATTCGTCCGCGGCGGTGGTGCCCGGGATCCGGACGATCACGTCGTAGAGCGGCTTCCGGTCCCAGTTGAATGCCAGTTTGAGGTGCACGGTCGCGGGGCCGGGCCCGACCTTGTAGGTGATGGGCAGCGCGCCGCGCCACTCCGGTGGCACCACCCGGCCGCCGATCGCCGCGAGCAGCGGCTGGGCGTCGCCGTAGGAGATCGGTAGCACCGGGATCTTCGTAAGGGTCCTTGCCTCGGAAAGCGGCAGCCGCTTCGCGTCCGGGGTCGCGCCCACGCCGGGGGTCAGCGGATCGCCGGGATAGAGCGGCATGTCGGCCACGCTGCCGCGCTGGACGCCGTCTTTCGGCCGGTATGGGCCGACCGGGTAGACGTCACCCTGGGCGTAGCCGTCGTCCGCCGGGTCGGAGTAGATGATCGTGCCGATGGCGCCATGCTCCGCGGCCACTTTCGGCTTGATGCCGCGCCAGGACCCGCCGTACTTCGCGATCACGATCGCGCCCTTGACCGAGACGCCCATCCGCTCGAGCCGCTCGTAGTCCGCGGGGATGCCGTAGTTGACGAACACCAGCGGACCAGTCACGTCGCCGTCGATCGAATAAGCGTTGTAGGTCGGCAGCTGCTCGGCCTGCTGGGACGAGGTCGGGTCCCCCGGGACCGCCGGCTCCTGCAGTCGGGCGACGAACTTCGTCGGCGCGACCAGTTCCAGCCGCCGCTCCCTGGGGGTGGGGAAGAGCACGTCGAAGGTCTCGATCTTCGCGTCGAGGCCCCAACTCCGGAACAAGTCCGCCAGCCACTCCGCCCCTTCCTTGTTGTAGGGCGATCCGACCTGATTGGGCCGGGCCGCCAGCCGCTTCATGTAGCTGCGGAGGCTGTCGGGGCTCGGAATGGCCCGGAACCGCTGCTCCAGGGCCCGCTCGGTTCGACTGCTCTCGGGGGAGAACCCGCGAATCGGCGCGGGATCCTGGAGCGGCGTCACCAGCAGCACCGCACCCAGCGCGAGGCCGGAAAAGGCAGAAGGGACTGGACGCATCGGGATTCCTTAATGGATGGGAACGGGCCGCCCTTGGCGATGGCGGGGAAGCCATGCAGTTTCCATACATCCTACCCTTTCGTCAATCACCCGGGCGCGCCGGGTCCATGGTTCAACCAGGCAGGCTCTCTGAACACGACCAAGAACATCACCTTCCCCTCACGGGATCCGTCCCATTTCGGGGAAGACGTCAAGGCCCGGGTCGCCGAGTATTTCCAGTCCCGGGGCCTCTCGGAGAAGGCCAACGCCGCGATGCGGCTCAAGACGGTGATCCTCTTCGGGATTACCTTCGGGGCCTACGGCCTGATGCTGACCAACCAGGTGCCCCTCTGGGGGATGCTGGGCCTGGCCATCCTGATGGGCATGGGGATCGCGGGGCTGGGCTTTTCCGTCGCCCATGATGCCCTGCATGGTGCCTACTCCAACACGGCCTGGGTGAACCGGCTGCTCGGGTTCACCTTCGACATCTGCGGCGCCAACGGATACATGTGGAAGATCACCCACAACGTGATCCACCACACCTACACCAACATCGAGGGGATTGACGAGGACCTCAGCGTCTCGCCGATCCTCCGGCTTTCGCCCAGCGCGCCGCTCCGGCCGATGCACCGGTTCCAGCATCTCTACGCGTTCCTCGCCTACAGCACCTCGACGCTGTTCTGGGTCTTCGTCAAGGACTACAAGTACTTTCTCCAGCGCGATCTCGGTCCCTACAAGAACAAGAAGCACCCCCGGTCGGAGGTCGCGATCTTGCTGGTGACCAAGGTGCTGTATTACACCTGGTCGCTGGTCATTCCGCTCCTGGTCCTGAACGTGACCTGGTGGCAGTTCGCGATCGGGTATCTCGCCATGCACCTGACGGCGGGACTGATCCTGGGCGTCGTCTTCCAGTTGGCGCACGTGGTGGAAGGCACCGAGTTTCCCGCGCCCGACGCCGCCGGCACGATGGAGAGCGCCTGGCTGATCCACGAGATGCGGACCACCGCGGACTTCGGACGCAACAACGCGCTGCTGAACTGGTACGTGGGAGGGCTCAACTTCCAGGTGGAGCATCACCTCTTCCCGAGGACCTGCAGCGTGCACTACCCAGCCATCAGCCCGATCGTCGAGCAGGTGGCGCGTGAGTGCGGCGTGCCGTACCACGCGGCGCCGACCTTCCGCGCGGCGGTCCGTTCCCACTTGATGACGCTGCGGCGGCTCGGCCCCCAGGCACTCGCCGCGGCGTGACCGTGACGACCCTGCCCCCCGTTGCCCGATTCACCTCGAGCAACGGGGTCCGTATTTACCGGATCTCCTGCAACGCCTTCCCCCGGCTCGTTGCCCACACCTACCTGCTGATCGGCGCGGGACCTCTCACCCTGGTGGACACGGGCAGCGGCTTCGGGGACTCCACCCAGGACCTGCTCGCCGGCCTCGAGGCCGTCCGGACCGGCTTTGGCGAGCCGGTGACGGCCGGGGACATCCGCCGTATTCTGATCACCCACGGGCATATCGACCACTTTGGCGGGTTGATGCAGGTTGGCGGGGTCGTCAACGCGGAGGTCGGCATCCACGAACTGGACCGCTGGGTGCTGACCGGTTACGAGGAGCGGGTCGTGGTCGCCACCAAGGCGATCCGGTCCTTCCTGCTCCGGGCCGGCGTCCCCGTCGAGAAGGAGCGCACCCTGCTCGAGATGTACCTGTCGACCCGGCAGCATATGCGGAGTGTCCCGGTCGACTTCCTGCTCGAGGACGGCCAGCAGCTGGACGGACTCGAGTTCATCCACACCCCCGGCCATTGCCCGGGCCAGGTCTGCATCCGGATCGGCGATGTGCTCCTGACCGCCGACCACGTCCTGCCGCGCACCACGCCGCACCAGTCGCCGGAGAGCATCACCGCATCAACCGGACTCCGGCACTACCTCGACGCCCTGACCAAGATCTCGAAGGTCGAGGGCATCCGACTTTGTCTGGGTGGCCACGAGCGGCCCTTCGAGGACCTGGCCGGCCGGGTGGCGGAGATCCGCGCCGATCACGACCGGAAACTGGAGTGGATTCTGGGGCTGCTGAGGGACGGTGGCCCGCTCACGATGGAAGCGCTGAGCGGGCGGATGTATCCGACGGTGACCGGCTGGGACGTCCTCCTCGCCATCGAGGAGGTCGGCGCCCACGTCGAGTATCTCTACGAACGCGGGGTCCTGGGTGTCGCCAACCTCGACGAAGTCGAGCGGGAGGAGAACCCGGCCCTGCAGTTTACGCTACGCTCTTCCTGATCCCCTCGAGCACCTTCTCCGCGAACAGGTCCACCTCGTCCAGCGTGGTGTAGACGTTCGGCGTGATCCGGAGGCCGCTGAACTCCGGGTGCACGATCGGCGTATTCACGATCCGGTAGGTGTCGAACAGCCAGCTGCCCAACTTGGGCATATCCATGCCCTCGACGCTGACCAGCGCGATGGCGCCGGCATGAGGCGAATCGAGCGGCGTCAGCACCCGCACCCGGTCGCTCTCGGCCAGCAACCGCTTGGCCCACCGGTCGCGCAGGTAGCGGAGCCGGGCGATCTTCCGGTCGGCCCCGATGGCGCGATGGAAGGCCAGCGACGCGGCGATGGCGTTATGGTTGGCCGCGGGATGGGTCCCGATCTCCTCGTACTTCCGGATGTTCTCGTCCTGGGTCTCTGCCGCTGCCATCAGCGGCCACAGCCCCTTGATCTTGTCGCGCTTCACGTAGAGAAACCCGGTGCCCACCGGGGCGAGCAGCCACTTGTGGAGGCTGGTGCCGTAGTAATCGCAGCCGAGTTGGTCGCGGGTGAAGGGGAAGTGGGCGTAGGCATGGGCACCGTCCACCACCACCTCGATGCCGAGCGGCCGGGCCATCTCCACGATCTCCTTCACCGGAAAGATCTGGCCCGTGAGGTTGGTGATGTGGGTGATCTCGATGACCCGCGTGCGCGGCGTGATCGCCGCCCGGAACTGGTCCACCAGGTACTGCTGCGACGGCGGCGGCACCTTGAAGGAGATCTGCTTGAGGACGATGCCCTCGCGGCGTCCCCGCTGGTTCCAGCCGGTCATCATCCGCGGGTAGTTCTGGTTGGTGACCAGGACCTCGTCACCCGCCTTCAGGTTGAGCCCGAAGATCACGATCTCGAGCGCCTCGGAGGCGTTCCGGGTGATCGCGAGTTCCTCCGGGTCGCAGCCGAAATCGCGGGCCAGGTCGCGCCGCACGCTCTCGATCCGGGGTTCCAGGACCGACCACATGTGGTAGACCGGCAGTTCGTTGCTGAAGCGGAGGTCCCGGATCATGGCCTCGAGCACGTGGGTCGGCGTGGGACTGCAGCCCCCGTTGTTCAGGTTCACCATGGTGCGGTCGAGGTCGAAGGCGCGCTGGATCTCACCCCAGTAGGCCTCGTCCTGCGCGACATCGGCGGCGGGACGCGGCCCGGCGACTTCACTGGCGCGACGGACCTGCGCGATGGCGGACTCGCGGAAGGTCGGCAGGGCGACCCCGGCCCCAACCATCGAGGCCACGAACGAACGGCGGCTCGGCATGAGCAGACTCCGATTTTCGAGGGGAACGTCGAATCATTGACTGGCCTGAGGCCACCCGCAAGGCCGTCGGGTATGCGACCTGCACTTCTTCCCGCTGATCACCAGCGGGAGCCCAGGGTACCTCCCAGCTGTCCGATCCCTAAGCGATTACCCAAGTTGAGATTAGGTGCCTTTGTCGCGATCCCGCACCGTCTGTCGCCGCGTCCTCCGGTCTGGCGTTTTGCTCGGCCTGGGCCTTGCCATGGCCTGCGCGGGCGCGGAGCGGATCACTGGAGGACTCGAGCCGCCCCCCAGGGGCGCTCTGGTAGTCGCCGTCGACGGCCTGGAGACCAGTGTGCCCGCGAGTATCACCGTCACCGGGCCGGCCGGGTACAGCCGGGCGCTCGGCGCCACGGACACGCTGCGCCAGCTGGCCCCGGGGGAGTACCTCGTGGCCGCCGGAGACGTCAGCAGTGCCGGCCACTCGTGGTCGCCATCCTCCGTTTCCCAGAACATTCCGGTCGGTTCGGGCGTCATGGCGACTGCCCTGATTTCGTATGTCATCACCACCGGGGCGCTCACCGTCGCCGTGAGCGGCCTGCCCGAGGGGATCACCGCGGCCGTCCTGGTCACCGGACCCAACGGCTTCACCCAGACGGTCACTTCGACCCGCACGTTCATCGGCATCACGCCCGGCAGCTACAGCCTCTCGGGCTCGGCCGTCACCGGCGGCACCGCGGTGTACGCGCCGACACTCCCGAGCGGACCGGCGGTGGTCAGCGCTGGCCAGACCCCCTCGGAGGTGTCAGTAGCGTATGTCCGCCAGACCGGCAGCGTGGCCATCTCGCTCGAGGGATTGCCCGACAGCGTCGCCGGGAGCCTGAGCCTAGCCGGGCCGGGCGGCTTCATGGCGGCGGTCACCAGCGGCGGCACCGTTCCCGGGCTGGACCCAGGCACCTACACCCTGACCGCCGCGGCGATCACCTCCGGTGGCCACGGCTACGCTCCCTCGCCGGCATCGCAGCAGGTCACCGTGGTGGCGGGCCCTGCCCCGACCGCCGCCTCGGTATCGTACGCGTTGACGACCGGATCGCTCACGGTCACCGTGAGTGGGTTGCCCTTCGGCGCCGATGCGGCGATCACCGTCACCGGCCCGTCGGGATTCTCACAGACGGTGACGGCGACCCGGACGTTCGTGGGGATCGCTCCCGGGCTCTATGCCATCGCGGCCGTCGCCGTCAGCCCGGCAGGGAAGACCTACGTGGTCGCGCCGGCGTCGCAGTCCAGCGCGGTGACGGCATCGCTCACGCCCGTCGTGGCGGCGGTGAGCTACTCCCTCGGGACCGGGTCGCTCTCGCTGACCATCACCGGGCTGCCGGCAGGCACCGCGGCGCCGGTGACGGTGATCGGTCCCGCCGGATTCTCACGGGACGTTCCGGGCACGAGGGTACTGGCCGGCCTCCCGCCGGGCTCCTATCTCGTCAACGCGGGCCTGGCCAGCGCGGCCTCCCAGACCTGGGCTCCCTCGGTGGCCAGCCTGGCGGTGCCCGTGTCGATCGGCGCCACGGCGACGGCCGCCATCAGCTACGCCCAATCCACCGGTTCGCTGGCCGTGACCGTCTCCGGCCTCCCCGGCGGCACCGCGGCCGCCGTCACCATCACCGGCCCGGGCGGATACTCGCAGCTCGTGACCGCGACAGCCACGCTCACCAACCTCGCGCCGGGAAGCTATGGGGTGTCGGCGGCGAACGTCACGAGCGGCGGGACCGTCTACACGCCCTCACCCGCAACCCAGGCCCCGAGTGTGGGCGCAGCGGTGACGACCGGCGCCTCCCTGGTGTACGCGGCCGTTCCGGTTGCGACCCTCAACCTGCGTATCGATGGCGTGTACCTGACCCAGGCGGCGCAGCGCTATGACGGCAGCACACCGCTCGTGGCCGGCCGCGATGCTTACCTGCGGGTGTTTGCGGTGGCCAATGAGGTGAACGCCGCGACCCCTGCCGTCAGGGTTCGGCTCTATTCGGGCGCGGCGCTGGTCCAGACGTACACCCTCAACGCGGCAGGGGCAGGGGTGGCGCTCACGCCCAACGAGGGCTCGCTGGCGGCGTCCTGGAACGTCCTGGTGCCCGCCGCCCTGATGCAGCCGAACCTGCGCGTCCTGGCCGACGTGGATCCGGCGGGCCTGATCGTCGAGGCGAACGAGACCGATAACGCCTTCCCGGTGAGCGGCACCCCCGCCGCGGTGGACGTTCGCGCCCTGCCGGCCTTCGCCGTCCGGTTCATCCCGGTGCTGCAGCAGGTGAACAGCCTGCAGGGGGTGGTGAGTGCCGCGAACACCGAGCAGTTCCTGGCCGACCTCAAGAAGATGCTCCCGGTCGGCGCCTACAACGCCGATGTGCGGGCGCCGTACACCACCACGGCCGCCGTCCTGCAGAGCGACAATGCCAACGGGGCCTGGGGCACGATCCTGAGCGAGGTGCTGGCCCTCAAGTCCGCCGATGCCAGCACGCGGTACTACTACGGCGTCGTCAAGACCACCTATTCCAGCGGCGTGGCCGGGATCGGCTATGTCGGTGGGAGCGCGCGCTCGGCGCTGGGCTGGGACCGGCTGCCCAGCGGTTCGGGCGTGATGGCGCACGAGGTGGGGCACAACATGAGCCGGCAGCATGCGCCCTGCGGTGGCGTATCGGGGCCGGATCCGTCGTATCCCTACGCGGGAGGCCAGATCGGCATCTGGGGACTCGACGTCGCGACGCTCGCGCTCAAGTCGCCGACCGGGTACCTGGACCTGATGGGCTACTGTAGCCCGAACTGGGTCAGTGACTACAACTGGTCCGCGATGATCGGGTACCGACAGAGCGGGGCAAATAACACGGCCGGGCGGCCAGACGGACTGACGGGCGGGCGAGGGCTCCTCGTTTGGGGCCGGATCACCGAGAACGGCCCGGTGCTGGAGCCCGCGTTCGAGGTGGACGCAGCTGTTTCGCTGCCGGCGCCAGGGTCCCATCGCCTCGACGCGGTCGGGGTCGACGGGTCGGTGCTCTTCTCGGTGCCGTTCTCCGCCACCGCACTGGCCGACCTGCCCTCCGGGCCGGAAGAGGCCTTCGCCTTCGTGCTCCCCCTCGATCCCGAACTCGCTGGCCTCCGCATCACCGCTGCCGGGCGGACCGTGAGCCTTCGGGCGGGCCGAGCCGAGGTGCCGCCGGCCACGTCCCTCGCGCGGGACGCCGCCGGGCGCGCGGTGCTGCGGTGGGACGCGAGCCGTTATCCGATGGTACTGGTGCGGGACGCGGCGACCGGACAGGTCCTCTCCTTCGCGCGTGGGGGAGAGCTGCACCTCCCCATGGCGGGAGGACGGTTCCAGCTCACCTATTCGGACGGCGTGCGGAGCCGCCGCGAGAATTCCATCCTACGGTAGCGTGCTGCCCGACCGACCGACCGACCGTCCGACCGTCCGACCGCCTAAGTTTCCCGCATGACCACATCCCCCCGATCCATCGTCGTCACCGGCGCCTCCACCGGGATCGGCGCCGCCTGCGCGATGCGCTTTGACCACCTGGGCTGGCGCGTCTTCGCCGGCGTCCGGCGGGAGGAGGACGGGGTCCGGCTCGCCGCCATGGCCTCCAACCGGCTTCGCTGGCTGCCGCTCGAGGTGACCGATCTGGCCTCCATTTCCGCGGCCGCCACCCAGGTGGCGAGCCAGCTCGGCGATGAGGGCCTCCACGCCCTGGTGAATAACGCTGGCATTGTCGTGGGTGGTCCGCTCGAGTACCTGCCGACGGAGGACCTGCGGCACCAGTTCGACGTGAACGTCTTTGGCCTCCTGGCGGTAACCCAGGCGTTTCTTCCGCTGTTGCGCCGGACCTCCGGACGGATCGCCAACATCGGCTCCATCGCGGGGCGGGTCACGTCGCCGATGGTCGGACCGTACTGCGCCTCGAAGCACGCGGTCGAGGCGATCAGTGATGCGCTCCGGCTGGAGCTGGCGCCGTGGGGCATCTACACGTCGGTCGTGGAGCCGGGCGTGGTGCTCACGCCGATCTGGGAGAAGGGCTCGGCCCAGATGGACGTCGTGTTCGGGCGCATGCCAGCCGAGGCTCGCGAGCGGTATGCCATGTTGATTCGCGCCTTCCGGAACCTGTTGCGCACTGCCCCAAACCGGGGGGTCACGCCCGAGGAGGTCGTGCGGTCGGTGGAACACGCGCTCACCTCGTCGAGGCCGCGGCACCGCTACGTCGTGGGCCGCGACGCGAGGATCCGGCTGGCGCTCCAAACCCTGCTGCCGCGTCGCTGGATGGATGCCATCGTCCTCCGCGTGCTCGAACGGGCCGGGAAGAGCGGGTGATTCTGTCCCGGTGGCGCCGCATGGCCGCGGCGGGACTGCTGCTGCTCAGCGCCTGCGCCGACCGGGGCGACCCGCTGGGTCCGGGCGATGTCGCGACGCTCCGCCTGGTGCCGGCTACGGCGTGGCTCGAGCCCGGCGCGACCATGGCGCTGGGCGTCGAGGCCCTGGATCCCAGCGGTGCGCCCGTGAACGATCCTTCGATCAC
>Ga0315283_10004678_pt1 | contig 11958 bp, 12 predicted proteins | sample YL17G09_0_MG_FD_204541 | JGI IMG/M metagenome (GOLD analysis project Ga0315283, IMG submission 204541) | Sediment microbial communities from Yellowstone Lake, YNP, Wyoming, USA - YL17G09_0 | ecosystem: Environmental > Aquatic > Freshwater > Lake > Sediment | place: USA: Wyoming | collected...
CTCATCGACGAGCTGCGACCATTCGTGTTCGAGCCGGGCCTGTCCGCCCATGACGCCCGGGAGATTCGTCGCATGAAGGCCCGCATCGAGCGGGAGCGCATCCCGGCCGGCGAGGACCCGACCTTCCACCTCAAGCTCGGGAGGGGATCGCTGTCGGACATCGAGTTCACCGCCCAGCTCCTGCAGCTCCGCCACGGGGTGGCCGCCACCGGCACCGTCGAGGCCCTCGAGCGACTCGTCGCCGCGGACGCACTCGACGCAGACGACGCGACGACGCTCATCGACGCGTACCGGTTCTGTGAACGAACGCGCAACCGCTGGTTCCTCGTGAACAGCGCCCCCGGCGACTCACTGCCCACCCACGCCGACGAGCTGCTGTGGCTCGCCCGATCACTCGACCTCAGCGCCGCCGACCTGAGGGAGAGCTACCGTCGGGTCACGCGACGGGCCCGGCGGGTGGTCGAGCGGGTCTTCTACGATCAGCCCTGACCCGGGAGGTTCCGGCGGCGGGGCACGGCAAGCCTCGGACTACTTGTTGCGCTCGTGCTCGCTCTTGCCTTGGGCCTTCTTGAACGCATGCATCTGCTTGTGGGCTTGCTTCTGCGCCGACAGATGCGCGTAGCCAGGGCCATTGCCGGTGACCGCCGCGCTGGCGACGCCGACCGGGTCGACGCCGGCCGCCATGAGGGAACCAACGGCCAAACCGGCCACGAGCAGCGAACCAATCAGGACCTTGCGCATGAGGACTCCTCGATACTGCAACTCGGACGTGCCGGCATCATGGGGTGGAGTTGTTAGGAGAATGTGAAGACGGCGAAATCAGGCCCGGAAGACCGGGCCTGGCCCGTCAGGACCAGCACATCGGGGTCGGGTCGGATCGAGTCATCCGGCCCGGCCCCGCAGAACCTAGTGCCGCGTCAGCCAAGGTTCGCCTCGTTCTCGAGCTGGCGTCCACACGCCCGGAAATTGGGCGCAGGATCATCTTCGGCGGTTCCGACTCGACCCTCGAGGCGCACTACTTCGGCAGTGAGTACGCCGCCTGGGACTGGTGGCCCTCGTGAGCGTTATCCGCCGCCTTCCCCGGCGCGCGGCGGAGCGAATCCTCGGTCGTCTCCTCGTTCCGGCGTAGATCCAGGTCGGTAACCGACCTCATCTCACGCATCCTCAGTCGCGCCCCATGGAACGGCCGGCAATTCGCTCTGATGCGCGCACCTGCTCACTTCTCCCCAACCCGGCCTCACCGCTGAGGCGATGACGTCCCAGCCGGGAGTGCCCCGCCACCGTGACCACTCAGCCGGACGCCCTGTGGCCGTCCCCTGACGGACCGGAGACGGCCCGAGCTTCCAGCACTTGAGTCGTGGGACAAGCAGGCGCCGATCAAGATGGCGGAGTCGAGTTCGAGATCCGACGCGTCGATCTCGGAACGCCGCGCCGAGTCGTTCGTCACGATCACACTCGCCTCCCCTTCGAGAGCAGCGGCGACGACGTGACGGTCCTTGGCGTTGATCGCGTCGGGCACTCCCTTCACCGATGACGTGTCGATGGTCTGATCTTCGAGCACGACCCGCATGGATTCGACTCGGTGCCTGATCGCCACAGGATCGAGGTGCGGAAAGTCCTCGATCAGGGTGCGCTCCACCTCCGCCAGAACCTCGATGGACACCACCGGCTCGAAGATGCCCAGGTCGAACGCGGTGAGCAGGAAGTCGGATGCGACGATCGGCACGAGCACGTCGGCGTCGAGCGCTGCGACGACCCCTGGGATCACTCGTACAGACCGAGCTCTTCGGCCTGGCGAGCCATGTCGTCGAGGGCTTCACCTCGTCGTCGGGCCGAGCCCTCCCGGTGGGCGAGCACATCGCTCAACGTCAACCGGCGATGCGTCCCGACCATCCGCGCCGGGAGCTTCCCCGCCTCGATCATGCGGACGATGGTTGGGCGAGAGACGCCCAGCACAGCTGCCGCCTGCTCGGTGGTCAGATCCTCGGGAGAGCGCAGCACCAAGGCCCGTTCACCGTTGGCGGCAGCCTCGAGGATCTCGGCCAAGGCCTCCGCAATCGGTTGGGGCAGGTCGAGGACCGTGCCGTCCTCAGCAGTGATCGTCGGGCGGTCGCCAAGACTGCGGAGCATCTCGCGTGCACGGTCCCGTTCCTCGGTGGTCAACGTAGCCATGGGACGAGGATAGACCTAAACGAAACAAACGAACACAGCGGTCCGATAGAGGCGGAGTTCGCACGTGCCGAAGTCAGACGATGCCCGACGCGATTCCCCACGTCGAGCATCGATCCTGAGACGGACCACACACGGACCAAGGCGGCCGCTGACCCACGTTTGCGCAGGTCAGAAGCCCGAAGTTACTCCTGACCTGCGACCCGACCGACCCTCGGCCTAGATGTCGTAGTACATGGCGAACTCGTAGGGGTGCGGCCGCAGGCGGATCGCATCGATCTCGTTCTTGCGCTTGTACTCGATCCAGGTGCTGATGAGGTCGTCGGTGAACACTCCCCCTGCCTTCAGGTAGTCCTGGTCGTTCTCGAGGGCGATGAGGGCCTCGTCGAGCGACGCCGGCACCTGCGGCACCAGGGCGAGCTCCTCGGGCGGCAGGTCGTAGAGGTCCTTGTCGACCGGAGCCGGCGGCTCGATGCGGTTGGCGATGCCGTCGAGGCCCGCCATCAACATCGCCGAGAACGCCAGGTACGGGTTCGAGGAGCTGTCGGGGCAGCGGAACTCGATGCGCTTGGCCTTCGGGCTCTTCGAGGCCAGCGGGATGCGGCACGACGCCGAACGGTTGCGCTGGCTGTACACGAGGTTGACCGGCGCTTCGTAGCCCGGCACCAGCCGCTTGAAGCTGTTGGTCGTCGGGTTCGTGAAGGCGATCACCGAATGGGCGTGGTGCAGGATGCCGCCGATGTACCAGCGGGCCATATCGCTCAGCCCGGCGTAACCGGCCTCGTCGAAGAACAGTGGCTCGCCGCCCTTCCAGAGCGACTGGTGCACGTGCATGCCCGAGCCGTTGTCCTCGAAGATCGGCTTGGGCATGAACGTGAGGCTCTTGCCGGCCTTCCAGGCCACACCCTTGAGGATGTACTTGAACGTCATCAACTGGTCGGCCATGCGCAGCAGCGTGTCGAACTTCATGCCGATCTCGCCCTGGCCGCCGCTGGCCACCTCGTGGTGGTGCAACTCGGTCTCGATGCCCACGGCGTGCAGTTGGGCCGACATCTCCGACCGCATGTCCTGGTAGTGGTCCATCGGGGGCACGGGGAAGTAGCCCTGCTTCGTGCGCGGCTTGTAGCCCAGGTTGGGGCCTTCGTTGGCGCCGGAGTTCCAGACGCCTTCGACGGAGTCGACGTAGTAGTACGACGAGTTGCCGGTCGTGTCGAACCGCACATCGTCGAAGATGAAGAACTCGGGCTCGGGGCCGAAGTAGGCGGTGTCGGCCAGGCCGGTCGACTTCATGTAGGCCTCGGCCTTGGTGGCGACATAGCGCGGGTCGCGGCTGTAGCTCTCACCGGTGACGGGGTCGGCGACGTAGCAGTGGATGACCGCGGTCTTCCGGGCCATGAACGGATCGATGTAGGCCGTGTCGGCATCGCCGATGAGCACCATGTCCGACTCTTGGATCTCCTGGAACCCTCGCACCGACGACCCGTCGAACCCGTGACCGTCGGTGAACTGGCCCTCGTCGAGCAGCGCCGCCGGGATGGTGACGTGCTGCATGACGCCCGGCAGGTCGATGAAGCGGAAGTCGACGAACTCGCACCCTTCGTCGGCAACCATGGCGATGACTTCTTCTGGTGTGCTCTCAGGCACTGTTCCTCCAAGTGTGTCGCTGCCGGGGGCAGTGGATCGTTACCGATACGGCCGGTTGGGAGACTACTCACCGGATCCAGGGGGCGACCGCGGGCCGCACCCCCGGGGTCCCGGGCATTCGTGACGGGCCCGCTACTCGGCGTCCGCCAGCGCCTCGCAGCACGTCTGCACCACGAGTCGGGTCACCGTGTAGGGATCGCAGTTCGAGTTCGGGCGACGATCTTCGATGTAGCCCTTCTGGTCGATGTCGACCTGCCAGGGGATACGCACCGAGGCGCCCCGATCGGACACGCCGTAGCTGAAATCGGTCCAGGCCGCCGTCTCGTGCAGCCCGGTCAACCGGCGCTCGACGCCGGGGCCGTAGTTGCTGATGTGCTCATCGGCGTTCTTCCCGAGCGCCTCGCACGCCGTGATGATCGGCGCGTAGCTCTCACGCATGGCGTTCGTGGAGAAGTTCGTGTGCGCCCCGGCCCCGTTCCAGTCACCCGGGATGGGCTTGGGGTCGATGGTCACGGCCACGTCGAAATCCTCGGCGATGCGGTAGAGCAACCACCGGGCGACGTACATCTCGTCGCCGATCAGCGGCGGAGCGATCGGACCGATCTGGAACTCCCACTGGCCCATCATCACCTCGGCATTCGTGCCCGAGATGTGCAGGCCGGCGTCCATGCACGCCGTCGTGTGGGCCTCGACGATCTCCCGGCCCCAGATCTCGTCCGAGCCGACCCCGCAGTAGTACGGGCCCTGGGGCCCCGGGTAGCCACCCTTGGGCCATCCGAGCGGGTAGCCGTCGCGCAGGAACGTGTACTCCTGCTCGATGCCGAAGATGGGTTCCTGGTCGGCGTACTTCTCGGCGACCGCCGCGCACTCGGCCCGGGTGTTGGTGGGGTGCGGGGTCATGTCGGTGAGCAGCACCTCACACATCACCAGAATGTCGTCGCCGCCCCTGATCGGGTCAGGACACGAGAACACCGGCCGCAGCACGCAATCGGAGTTGGCGCCGGGAGCCTGGTTCGTGCTCGAGCCGTCGAAGCCCCAGAGCCCAGGCTCGTCGCCGTCGGCGACCACCTTGGTCTTGCTCCGCAGCAACGGCGAAGGCTCCCAGCCGTCGATCCAGATGTACTCAGCTCGGTACGCCACAGGACTCTCCTACGTCATGCGGCATCCCAGCCGCGGGTCGATGCACCTCAGGACGGTCCGCACCTGATCGGTGCGGCCGCCGTCAGGCTTCCAGGAGGCAGTTTCGCATCGGTTGCTCTTTCGTGAACGCTCTATGAACTGGAATCGCCTCAGGTCGGGTACGGGCCGGGCCGTGTAAACATGGCGCCCATGGAACGCCAGCAGGACTACGTACTGCGCACCGTCGAGGAACGTGGAGTGCGGCTCATCCGCCTCTGGTTCACCGATGTGCTCGGTCAGCTCAAGTCGGTCGCCATCTCGCCCGCCGAGCTCGAGAGCGCCTTCGAGGAGGGCATGCACTTCGATGGCTCGGCCATCAACGGCTTCAGTCGGGTGCAGGAGAGCGACGTGCTCGCCAAGCCCGACCCGAACAGCTTCGAGCTGCTGCCGTGGGCCAAGGGTGACGACCCGTCGGCGCGCATGTTCTGCGACATCCTCAACCACGACGACACCCCGTTCGAGGGTGACCCGCGCCAGGTGCTGCGGCGCAACCTCGACATGGCGCGCGAGCAGGGCTACTCGTTCTACGTGGCTCCCGAGATGGAGTTCTTCTACTTCGCCGACGGCGACCCCTCGACCCCCCCGAAGCCGCTCGATTCCGGGGGCTACTTCGACCTCACCACCGCCGATGTCGCCAGCGACCTGCGCAAGCGCACGATCCACATGCTCGAGGCCATGGGCATCCCGGTCGAGTACTCGTTCCACGAGGACGGCCCCAGCCAGCACGAGATCGACCTGCGCTACACCGACGCCATGTCGATGGCCGACAACGTGATGACCTTCCGCCTGGTCGTGCGCGAGATCGCCCTCGAGCAGGGCGTCTACGCCACGTTCATGCCCAAGCCGCTCGGCGGGGTGCAGGGCTCGGGCATGCACACCCACATGTCGCTGTTCGAGGGTGACGTCAACGCGTTCCACGAGGCGGGCGACCCGTACGGGCTGTCGAAGGTCGCCCGCGGCTTCATCGCCGGCCTGCTCGTGCACGCCCCCGAGATCACCGCCATCACCAACCAGTTGGTGAACTCCTACAAGCGGCTCATCGCCGGGTACGAGGCGCCGGTCTACGTCACCTGGGCCCGCAACAACCGCTCAGCGCTCGTCCGCGTGCCGCTCACGAAGCCGGGCAAGCAGTCGTCGACCCGTGTCGAATACCGCTCGCCCGACCCGGCCTGCAACCCCTACCTCGCCTACTCGGTGCTGCTCGCCGCCGGCCTGAAGGGCATCCGCGAAGGCTACGAGCTGCCGCTCGAGGCGTCGGCCAACGTGTTCGAGCTCACCCCCGAAGAACGGGCCGCCGAAGGCATCCGACCCCTGCCGCAATCGCTCAGCGAGGCCCTCGACGTGATGGAGCAGTCCGAGCTGGTGGCCGAGTGCCTCGGCGAGCACATCTTCGAATGGTTCCTCCGGAACAAGCGGGCCGAATGGGCCGACTACAAGTCCCAGGTGACACAATTCGAGCTCGACCGGTACCTGCCGAACTGGTAGCGGGCGACTCTCACCATGGAACCCCTCCTGTTGTTTCCCGACCCGGCTCCGCCTGAGCTCGCCCAGGCCCTCGACCTGGGTGGCTTTCCGTGGAAGGCCGTCGCCGGCGAATCCGCCGTCGACGGCGCCGCGCCGGCCGACGGCTGGGCCGGTGCCATCGTCTGCGCCGACACCGACCCCGAGGGCGCCTTCGCGTTGTGTCGGGCCATCCGCAAGCGCGACCTGCCGCTCGAGCCGTTGCTCATCCTGGTCTCGGGCACCCAGCTCGGCGACCTCGAGCTGCGCGACGACCTGTTCGACGACTTCTGCCTCACGCCCTTCCACCCCCGCGAGCTCGAGGCCCGGCTCAAGCACCTGTTCTGGCGCACCGGCCAGGGCACCCGCCCCGAACTCGTCGAGTACGGCGACCTCGTCCTCAACCTCGAGACCTACCAGGCCGGCATCTCCGGCAAGCCCCTCGACCTGACCTTCATGGAATACGAGCTGCTCAAGTTCCTCGCCTCGCACCCCGGCAAGGTGTTCAGCCGCGAGACCCTGCTCAGCCGGGTGTGGGGCTATGAGTACTACGGCGGCGCCCGCACGGTCGACGTGCACGTGCGCCGGCTGCGGGCCAAGCTCGGCGAGGAGCACGCCAACCTCATCCAGACGGTGCGCTCGGTCGGCTACCGCTTCGGCCAGTCCCGCTGGAGCCTGTAGGCCCTACACCGACAGGCGCCATGTGGGCTCTCCGTGCGGGCTCGCCTATCGGCGGGCGCTCGAACTCGACACGCCGTTGACCTGGTCGATGACCCCCATCAGATCACCCACGGCGACGAAGTCAACGGCCACGATCGTCGGGAACAGATTGCGCTCACGACGGCATGTGGCAATGCGGTCGGTGAGCGCGCGCGTGGAGTTGACCGTGACGGCCTCCTTGGCCGACGGCGGCGAGGCGTTCGTGATGAAGTGGTTGATCTCGAACAGCGGGGCATCAGCTGGTCCACGATTCGCGGCGCAGCTGAACTGGGCCGGGCTGGCGAACGTGAACGGCGTGTCCTGGAAGATGCCGTAGCCCTTCGTGTACCAACTCGGTGGCGGCCCACTGTGCTCGGTCAAGACCAGCAGGTTCCGGTGAGCATCGATCATCTCGCGCAGGGTGGGCGGAGGCTGGGTCGTGTCATAGGTCCACAAGCGGTCGGTCAGCCCCGACTTGTCGAAGGCCTCGGAGGTCGACCCGGCCGACACATAGTCGCCGATGAAGAGCATCACGACCTCGTGAGGGTTCTGATCGAGGAAGTGCCGCATCTGGCGGAGCGTGTCCGAGAACCTGGTGGCCCCGAGCTCGCAATAGACATGACAGAGGTACACATCCCGCTTCGAGCCATCCTTGGGAACGGTGGCCGCGAGAGCGGTGGCCCGAGCCACCGCCTCGGTGCCCAGCTCGGCGGCCTCGTCGATGGGGCTGTTGGCCGACTCGGCCGCCTTGGCGGTCACGACCAGCTCCGCTCCGTCGACCGTCACACCGGTCGGGATGCCGTAATGCGTCTTCACGAGCAGGGCCCGCACGCCCGAATCGAGCTGGGCCGGGATGCCCGTGAGCTGTTCGGCGAAGAGCCAACCGGGATCACTCGCCGCCGACATCGAGTTGTGCGACCCGGCAAAGGCCACCTGATCCAGCCGGCGATCACAGAGGCTTGCGTGCCCGTTGCACTTCACTTCACCCGAGGCCCGCGCCTCGGAGCCGGCGTGCCCCATGGCGCCGCGGGCCAGCACCGACGCGACGAGAACAAGCGCACCCAGCCCGGCGGCCACCAACACTGATCGGCGGGTCCATCGCCGGGCCCGGCCCGCGGGGTCCCCGAGCCGCTCGTCCGACGAGTCGATCGCGACGACCGGGCCGAGCGCGGCAGTCAACACCGCGACCAGGCCCACGTAGGCCGCCGACGCTCCCACCACCACCACGAACAGGCGCAGCGTCCCCGCGGGGTCGACCACGAGCACGCCGCCGATGCCGATCAGCGCGGCCCCGACGCCGGCCTGGCGGGCCGGGCCGAAACCACCCAGGGCCATCTGGCGCCATCGGCCACCGACGCCGCCCACATCGCGGACGAGGCGCGGCGGACCCGCGGCCGTCGTCGCCGCCGCCACCAGCACACCGACGACGACGAGCCACATTCCCGCCGCCGCCAGATCACCGACGAAACGGGTCAGGCCGGCCCGCGTCGCCGCCACCAACGCCGCGTCGGACACCTGAGCGGCCAACACATCGGGCACGGCCAGAGTCACAAAGACCACGACCAGCCCCACGCCGGCGACCATCAGACCGAGCCGCCGCACGACCGCCCGCCGACGACGAGCCAGCACGACGGCACCGACCATGGCCGCCACCGCGACAACCGCCGCCGCCTCGTCGAGCCAGCGCACGCGCTCGGCGATGAGCCACGGGTGCAGCCGGGTGAGGATCGGGTTCACGTCGATCAGCACCGAGCTGACGTCACCTGGCAGCGACTGGGCCAGACCGGGGCTCGCGTCCTCGGTCGAGCTCGCGAGGATCGACAGCGTTTCGCCCAGCTCCAGCACCCCCCGGTCGGCCTGCCGATCGACCGCGGCCTGATGGGCCTCCTCGACCGCGGCCCGAAACACGGATCTGAACGCGTCGGTCGCAACCAGCACCTCGACCGCCTGGGTGAGCACGGGACGATATGACTCGAGGGTCGGTGGACCGACCGCGATGATCTCGTCGGTCAGTTCCGCCGCGAGGGCGTGACGCACAGCGGCTGAGTCGAGGGCGGCAACCGAGCGGGTCGCGAACTCGCGGCTGTCGAACAGGGTGCGAGTTGCCCAACCGGCCAGCACCGCGATGAGCAGGGCGACGGCCGCCACCACTACGCAGCCGGTACTCGCCCACGACTTCCAACGGGACGGATGAGCCGAGGGGGCGGGCACGGCTGCCAGATTGCCACAGGCCACGCCGCCACCTGATCGACCCCCGACTGATCGACCGCCGGTTGATCAGCCACTGGTTCGGGATGAAAACGAGAAGGGCCTCCCCGCAGGGAGGCCCTTGTCGACTCGTACGGCTGTGACTCAGACGATCTTGACGTCCTGGGCCTGCTCGCCCTTGGGACCCGCGGTCACCTCGAACTCGACAGCCTGACCTTCTTCGAGTGAGCGATAGCCGGTCGACTGGATCGCGCTGTAATGCACGAACACGTCGTCTCCGCCCTCACGGGCGATGAAGCCGTAGCCCTTTTCGGCGTTGAACCACTTGACGGTGCCGGAAGCCAATCCGATCCCCTTTCCTGACTGCGGGGTCGGTCGTGCCGGGTCCCTGCTCGTTTGCTGTAACGCCCGGAAGGCTACATCGCCGCGGTCGCGCGGCGCGGCAAATCTTGCCGCGCCCGATTCGGGTGCCGACCCCGGCGAACGGGCCGGGGCCTACGCCCCGAGTTCGAGGTACTCGGAATCCTGGAACTCGGCATCGACGTCGGCCTTGACGACCCCGCCGAGCAGCGCCGCCACGAGAGCCATACTCATGATGATGACGACGGGCAGGACCAACAACACGACGACGATGATGACGGCTCCGACCATGGCGCCATCAAACCACGCCAAGGCGGGCCGAGCCAACAACCCGACCTACAGGCCGACGAATAGACCGACCAACATCCACGCCGGGGTCACCGCCGGACGTCTCCGCTCAGGTCACGAACCGACGAAGGCCCAGGCCTCGATCTCGACGAGGGCCACGAACGGAAGCTCGCCGACGGCGACCGCCGAGCGAGCCGGATACGGCGCGGCGAACACGTCGGCGTAGATCTCGTTCACGAGCGCGTAGTCGCGCATGTGACGGAGGAACACGGTCGTCTTGCGCACGTCGGCGAGCGACGAGCCCTCGCTCCCGAGCAGTGCCGCCATGTTGACGATGGCCTGCCGGAACTCGGCCTGCACGCCACCCAGCACCAGAGCCCCGTCGACGAGCCCGATCTGGCCCGACACGATGAGCCAGTCGCCGGCGCGGACGATCGGGGAGTAGGGCGGTGGGATGGCGGCGCTCATCGGAGCTCCTTGTTCGGGTCTCGGTGCGACACGTGTCGCAGGTTTGTGATGATGGCAGGCGCGGCCGTCAGTGGCGCAGCGAGACGCCCGTGGGCCATTCGGGCGGGTACCCCTGACGGCGCCAGACCGCAGCGGCCACCGCCGCGAACACGGCATCGCCGCCGTTGACCGGATCGCCACCGGACGGGTCGATCTCGATCTCGATCGGCGGAGTGTCGACAGCCCGCAGCACCCCGAACGAGCGGATGGTGAGATCATGGATCTCGCCGGCGACATCGACCGAGAGCGCCTCGGAGGTGACCCAGCCGATGGCCATGTGGGCGGCGCCGATGGCGTAGGACCGCAGCACGACCTCGTCGAGCGGATCGCCGCACGAGACCCGCACGCGGACGACGCCGTCGTCGTCGACATCGGCCTTGGCCACGCCGCCGTCGGGCCCCTGCACCCTGACCGGTGCCCGGCCGCCCACCATGGTGGATCGCCCGGCCGCATCGGCGCCCACGGCCGACAGCAGCACGGTGGCCTCGGCCCAGCCGGCTGCACGCGCAGCCGCCGATGTGGGCGGACCAGCCACGTCGACCTCGACGATCTCCAGTCCCGGCGCCACGGCGCGGATGCGCTCGACGATGCCCGCGGTGCGAGCCACGTGCACCACGCCGGTGCCGTCGGCGCGCAGGCCTGCCGCGATCGGCGGCCGCTTCGGTCCCAGGCGTACGACGTCTTCGCGCGACAGCAGCACGAGCACGGGCCGTTCATGATGGTCGGCCAACAGCCGCGCGGCCGACGAGGCCACCGAGTCGACCTTGCCGCCGAACGCCCCGCCGTTCGCCAACGGCAACGCCGGCTCGCGTCCCGGCTCGCACCACGCGGCATCGGTCTCGAGGTAGGCCGGCTCGACCCACGACGTGCGCAGCGTGACGGCCCAGTCGCCGACCGGCAGATCGATCGGCGGCACCGAGTCGGCCGTCGTGCGCCGACCCTGCACCTTGCCGGCGGCGCGGCGAGCCTCGGCCAGCGTCTCGCCCACCGACCATCCGCCCATCCTGTCGGGCACGGCGATCAGGGCGTCGGGGGGTGCCGTGTCGGCGGCAAAGCCGGCGCGACCGAGGGCGACATCAGTGCCGACCCGCTGGGGTGCCGCGCCCTCGATGGTCGCCCGGCGGCTCGCCGCCTCGAGGTCGCGACCGGCAAGCCTTTCGGCCACGCCCGGGGCATCGACGGCGGCATAGGCCTCGACGATGGTGCGCCAGCCCGTGCACCGACAGAGATGGGCTTGCAGGGCCCGCTCGACGGCCACCGTGTCGGTGGCGGCGACTCCCTTGGCGCGCAGGCCCTCGAGCCGCACGATGATGCCCGGCGTGCAGAAACCACACTGGCTGCCACCGGTCGACACGAGCGCATCTGCCCACGCCCGCATCGTCACCTCGGGCAACCCGTCGAGGG
>Ga0315283_10004682_pt1 | contig 11953 bp, 10 predicted proteins | sample YL17G09_0_MG_FD_204541 | JGI IMG/M metagenome (GOLD analysis project Ga0315283, IMG submission 204541) | Sediment microbial communities from Yellowstone Lake, YNP, Wyoming, USA - YL17G09_0 | ecosystem: Environmental > Aquatic > Freshwater > Lake > Sediment | place: USA: Wyoming | collected...
CCCATTATTAACAATTTAAATATCATGACTACATATTTCAGTTTCTTTCACTAAATGCAAGTGTTTTAAGTCTTTTTAGTCCCCCAAAATTTAATTTCTGTTTTCTTGTGGAAATAAGTTTATGTTTTAAATGACTCTTTTTTTTGCAGTCAATTAATAAAATGTGTTATTCTTCGATTAAATGTGTGTTTTTATGGCCCTTCCCGACTTATTGGAGATAATACCCTAATTTTACACAGATATTAACCAACAAGTTTATGCTAGCCGAACTTAAGCATATCGCCAAATACTACGAACGACCCGGATCTTCTGTCCGAAACCATGTGCTCAGCGATATTTCATTACAGATTGCAGAAAATGAAAGGATCGCTATAGTCGGACCATCGGGTTCCGGAAAAAGCACTTTGCTCAATATCCTTGGATCACTTGACCGGCCATCATCCGGAAAAGTAATGCTCAAGGGTGATTTAATTGACCAGATGCCTGAAATCCAACTGGCTGAAATTCGCAATACATTAATTGGTTTTGTTTTTCAGATGCATCATTTATTGCCTCAGCTTACACTTCTCGAAAATGTAATGCTTCCTCTTCTGCCCAAGAAAGCAAAAAAAAATCTGGCCTCAGGCATCGAACGGGCCTTACAACTGATTGACCGTGTTGGATTGTCGGACCATATACATCAGTTTCCTTCACAGCTATCGGTGGGTGAATGCCAGCGGACAGCCATTATACGGGCACTTATAAACCAACCAAAGTTATTGCTGGCTGATGAACCAACCGGCTCCCTTGATGCTTCCAATGCAGATAAACTCGCGGCTTTGCTTTCCGATCTTAACCGGGAACAGAATATAGCCATGGTTATCGTTACTCATTCCGTGGAACTGGCATCACGAATGGATAAGTTATATCAGCTTCGGGAGGGCAGATTAGTAATAAGTAAATAAGGTATAGTAAATACGAATAGCAAAAATCCATTTATCGGCAACCCTTTCACTTTAAACTTTGAATTTTGCACCATTATACCCAACCCCTAATACCCAAAACCAAACCACTCCTTCCTTCCATGTCTTTCTTCACCCTGATCCTCTGCAACCTGAAATACTACCGCAAAGCCTACCTGGCTATACTGGCAGGTACGGTTATCAGCACCGCGGTGCTTACAGGCGCTTTGGTGGTTGGTGATTCAGTGCGGTACAGCCTCGAACAGCTGACGGATATCAGGCTTGGGGATACACGGTTTACAATCCGGTCGGACGATCGTTTTTTCAGGCAGCAACTTGCCAATGACATGTCAATACAAACTCAGACCCTAGTTGCTCCTTTATTACAACTGGAAGGCATTGCAGTAAATATGGATAAAAACACCCAGCTTAACAGGGTTGAAGTGCTGGGTGTTGATGACAGATTTCTTAAATTATGGAGTTCCACTGAAAAGCAACCGGGGGAAGAAGATGCTATTCTGAGCCGTAATGTATCCGAAAAACTGAATCTGAAACCCGGGGATGAATTTATCCTTAAAATACGTAAACAAGCTAAAGCTTCCGAAAATACTCCTTTTGTTTCGGAAAAAGAGCCGCTCACCACAATCAGATTAAAGGTTTCCGCGATTGCTGAGGATGTGCAAATGGGGCGGGTCAGTTTAAAAAGCAATCAATCGGCACCTTTCAATATTTTTATCAACCTGGCAGCTATGTCACACAAGGTTGAATTATCGGGGAATGCCAATCTGTTGTTGATCGCAGATACGAAAAGCAAAGATCTGACTATTTCAAATCTGGATTCCCTGCTTCGCATCAACTGGAAACCGGAGGATGCAGGACTTGAATTTCGGAATTTATCAGGCAACGGAAACCATGAAATCCGGTCTGGAAGGATATTTATTGATGATAACACTGCAAAAGCAATTAATAAATGTATTCCAGTTGCCAAGCCGGTGCTTACTTACCTTGTAAATGCCATTTCCTCAAACGGGAAATCTACCCCTTATTCCTTTGTAACTGCAAAAGACTCAATACTGCGCGGCCAACAATTATCCAACCGGGAAATTATTGTCAGTGATTGGCTTGCTTCCGATTTATCAGTAAAACCTGGTGATTCACTCACTTTGCGATATTTTAAGATGGGTTCCTTCCAAAAACTGGTGGAAGACAGTTCCCGTTTCTGTATAAAAATGATTTTACCCATCACTGATCCGGAATTTGACCGGACTTTGATGCCCGATTTCCCTGGCATGTCGGATGCCGGCAACTGCCGCGACTGGGAAACCGGTGCTCCCGTGAACCTCGATAAGATAAGGGATAAGGACGAAAAATACTGGAATGATTACCGGGGAACGCCTAAAGCCTTTATTTCAACCGGAGCTGGTCAGCAACTTTGGGGTAATGCCTTTGGACATACAACAGCGTATCGGTTTAGTGCTGACAGCAATGTTTCACGTGTTTTCAAAAGCCTTTTGATGGATCACCTCAATCCGCAGGAAAATGGATTCAAAATACAGGATGTTTATACCGAAGGCAAAACATCAGCTGCTAATGGAACCGATTTTGGCGAATTATTCCTGAGTCTGAGTTTTTTCATCATTGCCGCCGCTCTGCTGCTTACAGCTTTGTTGTTTTCGCTGCATGCGCAGAAACGAATGGCCGAAACAGCTGTTCTGGCTACATTAGGATTCCGCAAAAGCCTGATTATCCGGATTTTGTTTTATGAGGCCACTTTGGTAGTTCTTGCAGGTAGTTTGTTGGGAGCTGTTTCGGGCATATTTTATAATCAATTACTGTTGCTCGGCCTCAATACCTTATGGCAGGATGCCGTTAATACTTCCATGTTGCAAATGCACCTGGAACCGGCAACCCTATTACTTGGTTTCGCCTCAGGAGCAATAATGGCTTTGCTTACACTCCTTGTTGTAATGCTGCGAAATCTCCGCAAGCCTTTATCTGTAATAGTAAAAGGGATTAATCTTCATTCGCCGGCCGGAAATCAGTCAGGAAAAAAAATCAGCTTTACTATCGCTGTCATATTATTCGGTGCTGCTTTTGCACTTATCGCTTATCTGATCCTTTCAAACCAAACCGACCTTTCTGAAGTATTTCTTTCGGCAGGAGGATTGATTCTGGTAGCTTGTATTGCGTTACTAAATGGAGCACTTTTGCTTGCTGTACAAAAATCAAGAAACATGATTCCGGGCTTTTTCACCATGATTCTCAGGAATGTAAGTTTTCAAAGGCGGCGGACAATCCCAGCAATTACTTTGTTGGCAATCGGAACATTTTCGGTAATCATCACCGGAGCCAACCGGAAAACATTTTACGGAACCGAGAAAACCCGCCAATCGGGTACTGGTGGTTTCCTTTTCTGGGCCGAATCAACAGTACCCGTATTATATGACCTGAATTCGCCGGAAGGCAAAGAAAAATACGGGCTTGCCGACGAACGGGTATTTCAGCATGTGCGCTTTTTACAGATGCCCCGCCTCGATGGCAACGATGCCAGTTGCCTGAACTTAAACCAGGTTTCGCAACCGGCAATACTTGGCGTTGATCCTGTTTACTTCGATCAACAACAATCGTTCAGTTTCTTAAAACAGGAGCCGACAGCAAGTAACCAACATCCCTGGCTCACATTAAACCAGCAGCTTGCACCCGACGTTATTCCAGGTTTTGCCGATCAAACGGTTATTCAATGGGGCTTACATAAAAAAGTCGGAGATACCTTGATGTACCGCGACGAAACCGGTAAGATTTTAAAGGTGAAAATTATGGGCGGGCTTGGTAACTCTGTATTTCAGGGAAATATCCTCGTTTCGGCCGGGCTTTTCAGAAAGAATTTTCCTTCGGTCGGCGGCTCCACCGTGATGCTCATCGATGGAAGTTTTGCACAGCGTTCCCAAATTGCGAATCGCCTCGAATTCCTTTTCCAGGATTTCGGAATGATCGTAACGCCGGCTTCCCAACGACTGGCGCAGTTTAATTCTGTGGAAAACACCTATCTATCGGTATTTATGCTGCTCGGCGGGCTTGGCATCATTATCGGTACCATTGGTCTTGGAATAGTATTGCTCCGAAACCTGGTGGAAAGAAAACAGGAAATCGCCTTATACCTGGCGCTTGGATTTAGCCATAGCTGTATAATGAAACTTATTATTACCGAAAATCTGTTTATCCTGTTAGCCGGAATTGGTATTGGCTTACTATCGGCATTTGCCGGAATCCTGCCTTCATTTTTCTCACCGGCATTTCAACTTCCAGCCACATTTTTACTGTTAATTATCCTCTTGATCTTGTTGAGTGGATTTGCCTGGATATATTTTCCCATTAGAGCATCTCTCCGGAAAAACCTGGTTGAGGGGCTGAGGATGGAATAATTCATCCCATATTTGCTAATAAAAAACCTATTTTTTTGCTATAATATTGAAATTAAAATATTTGTATAATGGCAGGAGTAAATAATAAAAAAATAGAGCCTGAAGATGAGCTGTTGTTTAATCAACTTTCGCATCTTATCGGGCAGAGCCAAAACCAATTGGCTTCCCAGGCAAACATTACATTAACAATGCTATTTTGGCAAATAGGCACACAAATCAATGAAACTATCCTGCAAAACAAACGTGCCGAATATGGTAAAAAGATTGTCGTTGCGCTGTCACGGCAATTGGAAGAATAATATGGGCAAAATTTCGAAGAGAAGAATTTAGATTTTTAGATTTTAAATAATTGCTGAATACCAGCGGATTACGCCATACTTCATCAATCGTTGATCGATGTTCTTTGTTCTTAGATCAAAAAAATATCTTTTTTTAAGTGGCACTATGCATTTATTAAAATTGTCGGCAGTATTTTAATATTTCATCCGTCTCCTGCGGTTCAAACCACTTCATCTTCATATCCCTTTTAAACCATGTTAGCTGTCTCCTTGCATACCTTCGGGTATTGGTTTTGATATTCTCCACGGCACGTTCCAGCGAAGATTCACCATCGAGACAGGCAAACAATTCCTTATAACCCACGGTATTCAAAGCATTAAGATGGCGGAGCGGCATAAATTGCTTTACTTCTTCCAACAACCCGGCTGCCATCATCTCGTCCACACGCTGGCCGATACGGGCAAATAATTCAGCCCGGGGCAGGTTAAGCCCGATTTTCAGCACACGAAAATCCCTTTTTTTCGGTTGGTTCATGCGCTGCTCCGAATAAGGCTTGCCGGTCGTGATGCATACTTCCAGGGCACGCAACAACCGCTTGGGATTTGCCTTATCAACCACCAGAATATGGGCAGGGTCATATTGCCGGAGCAATTCCTGCAATTTTCCTATGCCTTCAGCGGCAAAGATTCCTTTTAAATAATTGCGGAGTTCGGGCGTGGGATCGGGAAAATTGTCGATACCGCGACAAACGGCATCAATGTATAAGCCTGAACCTCCAACCATAATAACTACCGGATGTTTTTCGAAAAGGGCAGGCAGCAATTGCAATACATCGGCCTCATAACGCGCCACATTATAATATTCGTGCACCGAAAGCCCACCAACAAAATAATGCCGCACTTCGTTTAACTGCCCTGGGTCGGGTTTGGCAGTGCCAATATTCAGTTCGGCATAGAACTGCCGCGAGTCGGCTGAAAGGATCACAGTATCCAATGCTTTAGCCAAAGCAATGGATACTGTAGTTTTTCCAACAGCCGTAGGCCCTGTAATTACGACAAGCAAAGGTTTGAAGTCCATCCTGGTTATTCCGCTGGCGTGAGAGGCTTTGAAACAGGCAGATTGTTGATGGTCAAGCAATGCTACCAGGGTAAGTCTGCAGGTAATGCCTCATCCGAAGATTCTGTATCGAGCTGACCTTCATCCACCATTTCGTTAAGCTCCTGCAGCATAGCTGCCTCATCAACTTCAACTTCATCTGTATCAAAGATAAATGGAATAACGGGACTCGTAAGTTGTCCCTGCTGTTTCACACAAACCGGATATTCAATGTCTGGCCTGGCTTCATTAATTTTTAGCAGTTCAATATAGAATGTACGCGGATTTAAAAAATCGTATTCGTAGATGAGGCGTTGATGTGGGTCGTCAATCATGTCTTTTATCCTCACACTATCCATCACAAACACAGGCATGGCAGGCTCGGGTATCTCGTCCTCATCAAACGTGGCAGGAGGTTCCAGCACACTCTCCCCCATGTCTATCAAGGTTATTTCTTTATGCTTTTTCCATTTGCTGTCGCATACAAAGAAAGAAGATAATTCCTTACCTTCCAGGCTTACAGATGCGATGAGCACTTTATGAAAATCACCAAAAGTTTGTTTCGACCCGATCTCGATATCTCTCAGGAAATCATCCTGATCTTCGAGCAAAACTCTGAATTTATATACGAACATATCATTTACGGTTGTTATAAAAGCATTATAAAGATACCTGTTTTTTCTATTCCCGTTTCGATATTAATCAATAATATTTAGCAATTGTAATATTAACAAAAAATACCATTTTCATCCGGAGACTTCGCTACCGTAAGCCCCAGGCTGGCGCCTTCATCAAGCATCAGCTGGTAAGCTTCGGTATATTCGTTGTGAATTATCCCATCCAATATGGCTTCGCGGATGGCCGTTTTAATAATCCCTACAGCGCGACCAGGCGTAATACCAAAAGTCTGCATGATAAGTTCACCGGTAATAGGCGGTTGCCAGTTGCGCACGCGGTCTTTTTCTTCTATCTCTTTAAGCTTCTCGCGCACCAGCTCGAAATTGCCCAGGTAGCGATTTACCTTTTCCTGGTTTTTAGAGGTAATATCCGCTTCGCATAAGGTCATCAGATCATCGATATCATCGCCTGCCTCAAAAAGGAGCCTCCTCACGGCAGAATCCGTTACCGTTCCTTCCGCGAGTACAATCGGACGCAGGTGCAGCAGCACTAATTTCTGAACGTATTTCATTTTTTCATTCAGCGGAAGTTTTAGCTGTGCAAAAATTGATGGCACCATTTTGTATCCCATAAACTCATGGTTGTGAAATGTCCAGCCGGATTCCGGGGCAAACTGCTTTGTCGAAGGTTTTGCTATATCGTGCAGTAAAGCCGCCCAACGCAGCCATAAATCACCGGTATGTTTGCTGATACGATCGAGGACCTCCAATGTGTGATAGAAATTATCCTTATGCCCTTTGCCTTCTATGATCTGTGCACCTTTGAGTGCAACAAACTGCGGGAATATGAGTTCAAGAAGACCAGTTTCGTCGAGTTGTATGAATCCGGCGGATGGCTTTCTGGTAAGTATAATTTTATTGAGTTCGTCGGTAATACGTTCTTTCGAGATAATGGAAATTCTGCCACAATTCTTTTTGATGGCTTCGCGGGTAAATGGATGAATGGTGAAATCCAGTTGCGCAGAAAACCTCACAGCACGCATCATTCTCAGCGGATCGTCGGAAAAAGTAATGCCTGCATCGCGTGGTGTGCGGATAATATGCTTTGCGAGGTCGCCAATGCCATCAAATGGATCGAGTAATGTACCATAATCCTGCCTGCGCAGACTAATCGCCATAGCGTTAATGGTAAAATCCCGCCGGTTCTGATCGTCGCTGAGTGTGCCGGTTTCCACCACAGGATTACGCGATTGAGTGGCATAGGATTCCTTACGCGCACCAACAAATTCGATTTGCCACTCCTTGTAATGGATCATGGCCGTACCGAAATTGCCATAAACAGTAAGATTATTCTCCTTGCCGATAGCTTTGGATACTTTACGTGCCAGATCAATACCATTGCCAATTACCATGATATCGATATCCTTCGAAGGACGTTTCAGGAAAATGTCGCGAACAAAACCTCCTGTCACGTAAGCATCCAGGCCCTGTTCTTCAGCCGCCGCAGCGATAAGACGAAATATTGGCTGTTCTACGTGCGTTTTCACATGATTTAACTTAGGTATCGGACTATGGAAGAAGTATTGTTTTCCTCCGCAAAAGTAAGAAAATACCTACTGAACGCGGACAACATTTTTTTTTACACTTCCTTGCCCATTTGTTTTAGTATTGTAATTTTGAAACGTTTTTGAAACCTAAGAATCCTCATGATCAAACCAAATAAAAATCTGATATGGCAAAGAGAACAATTGTAGCGATGCCCGGCGACGGCATCGGAAAAGTAGTATTGAATGAAGCAATCCGCGTGCTGGATGCTGCCGGTTTTGATGCTGAATATGTGAATGGCGACATTGGATGGGAATACTGGTGCAAGGAAGGAAATCCTTTCCCCGACCGTACCATAGCGCTTTTGAAGAAACACAAAATCGCTCTTTTTGGCGCGATTACTTCAAAGCCTAAAGATAAGGCAGCTTCTGAACTTGCACCTGAACTCCGGGACAAAGGATTTGTTTATTACAGCCCCATCGTGAGCATGCGGCAAATGTTCGACCTTGATATCTGCCAGCGCCCATGCCGCACTTTCAAAGGCAATCCGCTCAACTTTATCCGCAGAGGCAAAGGTGGCGTAATTGAAGAACCGGTAATCGACACTATGATATTCCGCCAGAATACTGAAGGCCTGTATGGTGGCGTTGAATGGACAAATCCTCCGGACCAGGTATATGATGCGCTTATGACTCACCCTAAATTCCGCGAAAATTTTGCATGGTGCCCAAAGCCGGATCTGGCTGTGTCAACACGCATCTTCACCCGGAAATATACTACACGTATCGTTAAAGAAGCTTTCGAATATGCAAAATTAAAAGGATTTGATACAGTAACCGTTTGCGAAAAGCCGAATGTGATCCGCGAAACTTCGGGTATGATGCTGAAGATTGCCCAGGACATGGCCAAAAACGAATATCCCGGAATAAAGGTTGCCAACACAAACATCGACGCACAAATGATGTGGCTCACCAAGAATCCGGAAATCTATAACGTTATTGTTGCCGGAAATATGTTTGGCGACATCGTTTCCGACGGATTCGCCGGACTTGTCGGCGGACTTGGCTTTGCATGCAGCGCGAATATAGGGCCGGAAGTAGCCGTTTTCGAACCTACACACGGTTCTGCGCCTAAATATGCTGATTATCCTGTCTCCATTGTGAACCCTATTGCTATGGTGATGTCGGCCTGTATGATGCTCGACCATATCGGAGAATCCGCAATGGCAGTGCGCATCCGCAAAGCTATCAACGAAGTGGTGGAAGAAGGCAAGGTAATGGCGTACGATATGCTAAAACTCTCCGGCTCGGCTGATGTAATTAACCAGGGTGCAGCTTCAACTGCCCGGATGGCTGATGCTATAATCGCAAAACTTTAAAATGTATTTAGAGACAGCATCTTTATTTAAAACAATCCGAAACTTCACAAAAGAAATAAGCCATGAACATCAAGCCCGAATTTATTGAACAAGCCGAACAACTCTGGCCCGAATTGCAATGGATTGTCAGTGCAGACCTTCGCGCACAAACCACGAATACTTGGGCATTAGCTTTACAGCAAAGCGTGCTTACGCCAACCGATCTGAACACGATTCCGTTCACATTGCTTTGTGGACCCGATCTTAAAGTCACCTTTATGGGACATAAGCGAGCAGTGGTGCACATTGCAAAAGATTGTGGCGACCAGATGAATAAGTTTTTCAGGGACGACCTTCCGGTAAATATGGATGTACTCGTTGCTGGCGCTATCCTTGCCGATGTTGGGAAGTTGCTGGAATATGAAATGAAGGACGGGAAATCTGTCCAGGGAAATTATGGTAAATTCCTCCGCCATCCATTTTCCGGCGTGTCACTTGCCGAGCAATGCGGCGTTCCAGCCGAAGTCTGCCACATCATCGCCACACACGCCGGTGAAGGCAACATGGTAAAACGCACAACTGAAGCTTACATCGTACATCATGCAGATTTTATGACGTTTGAGCCATTCCGTGAAAGATTGAAAATTTAAGTAATACGAAATTAGGAAAATGGAAATTACGTAATTACGTAACTCGAAAATAGGAAATTATGTGACTTCGAAATTAAGTAATTTGGTAATTCGCAGTTTCGCACTTACCCAATTTTGCAATTTCGCAATTTCGCAAATTCGCAATTTCGCAATTTCGTTTTTTGCAATTATGAACTAAAATGGATCTAATCTGAATTTATTATGAATTCGTTTTCATTCAAAGAACTCGATGCCTGGAAATTATGCCGGGAGCTCAGAAATGAAATCTGGTTGCTTGTAAAATCATTTCCTTATGAAGAAAAGCATGTGCTTACTGATCAAATGATAAGGGCTTCGCGATCTGCCACAAATAATATTGCTGAAGGATTTGGCAGGTTTCATTTTCAAGAAAACATACAGTTCTGTCGTGTCGCCAGGGGTTCTCTTCACGAAATGCTTGATCATATTTCGTGCGCTTATGATTGTTCATATATTGACATCAGCACAAATAACAAGTTTAATGAAATGATAATCAGGGCAATAAAAGTTTTAAATGGATACATCAACTTTTTAAAGAATTCAAAGGATCAATCCGTCAATACTGCCCGGGAAAAACAAGAAGATTATTCAATAAATGAGACAAATGAATAAGGTTTTGTAAAATGCATTTCAACTATGTTATCATTCATAAAGCATTCCAATTGGTCCATTCGCAATTTCGATTTTCGTAATTTCGATTTTCTCAGTTTCGCTATTTCGATTTTCGATTTTCGCTATTTCAATTTTCGCTATTTCGCTATTTCGCTATTTCGATTTTCGCTATTTCGCTATTTCGCTATTTCGCTATTTCGATTTTCGCTATTTCGATTTTCGCTATTTCGATTTTCGCTATTTCGCTATTTCGATTTTCGCTATTTCGCTATTTCAATTTTCGCTATTTCGCTATTTCGATTTTCCTATTACATTTTAAATTCGTAAATAAAATCTCCTTCCAATGACAATAATCGAAAAAATCCTCGCCAATCATTCCAACCAAACAGTGGTGAAGCCTGGCGATATCATCGACGTATTTATCGATGCCCGCGTTGCCCGCGACTTTGGTGGCGCCAATGTGGTAAAAAATATCGTGGATAACGGTCTTGGCGTGCACGATCCGTCGCGTACGTTTTTTACCTTCGACTGCAATCCCGGTGGTTCCGACCAGAAATATGCCGCCAACCAGCACTATTGCCGGCTTTTCGCGCGTCAGAACGATCTTCGGATATACGATGTGGATTCTGGGATAGGCACTCACCTCGCTATCGATAAAGGTCTCGCCTACCCTGGTTCAACCTTTGTCTCCACTGATTCGCATGCCAACATCATGGGCGCTATCGGCGCTTTCGGGCAAGGCATGGGCGACCAGGATATTGCTGCCGCATGGGCAAAAGGCTCCGTTTGGTTTAAAGTTCCTGAATCGGTAAAAATTAATTTCACCGGCAAGCAGCCTGCGAATGTCACTGCTAAAGATTTTGTACTTAACCTCCTTCAGATTTTTGGCGCCAACAAACTCCTGGGCTATTCCGTTGAACTTTATGGAGAAGCCATTGATGCTTTGACACTCGACCAGCGCATCACCATCTCGAGTATGGCTACCGAAATGGGCGCTATCATCCTGCTGATCACACCAAACGAAGCAGTTCTGAACGAACTGAAGGTTAAAACAGGACAGCAATTTACAGCAGTTAAAGCCGATGCAGATGCAGCCTATATGCTGCAATCCGACATCGACGTGAGGAGGTTTGTGCCCATGGTTGCCAATCCTGGCCACCCGCACGACGATGTGGATATCAACACGGTGAAGAAAACCAAAATTGATTCCGCGTTTATAGGAAGTTGCACCAATGGCCGGATGGACGACCTGCGCGTGACTGCGGATATCCTCAAAGGGAAAAAAGTAGCGCCCGGAGTTGTGCTGAAAATCGTTCCTTCCACCGACGAAATCTGGCAACAGGCCCTGAGTGAAGGATTGATAAAGATTTTTAAAGATGCTGGAGCGCTTGTTTCCAATGCCGGTTGCGCCGGTTGT
>Ga0315283_10004683_pt1 | contig 11952 bp, 10 predicted proteins | sample YL17G09_0_MG_FD_204541 | JGI IMG/M metagenome (GOLD analysis project Ga0315283, IMG submission 204541) | Sediment microbial communities from Yellowstone Lake, YNP, Wyoming, USA - YL17G09_0 | ecosystem: Environmental > Aquatic > Freshwater > Lake > Sediment | place: USA: Wyoming | collected...
CGGAGAGGTTGGCGAACATGGCCGCGCCACCGGCGAGGCGGCCGGTCAGGCGGGCGCGGTCCGCGCCGGCCGCCAGGACCTGCTCGATCAGCAGCGGGATCGCGCTCTGCGCATATCGTCCCGGCAGTGCCACCGTGCGCCCCGGCGGGGCCGAAGGCAACAGCACATGCGCCATGCCGCCGACGCCGGCCACCGGATCGTGGACCACGATCGCGACGCAGCTGCCAAGACCAAGTGCAACCAGCGTCGCGGGGGCGAACGCCACCGTGATGTCCGCCACGTTGACGTTGGTGCGACCGTCGCTCATCGGATCCGCCGGAACAGCCGCTCGCGCCCGTCCACTGGCTCGAAACGCTCTCGCGCCGGCCCGCCGAGCGACTCGACCTTGCCGAGGAGGAGCAGCCCGCCGGGAGGGAGGGCCTCCGCGAAGAGCTGGAAGAGCCGTTCCTGGGCATCCCGCTCGAAGTAGATGAGCACGTTCCGGCAGACGACCAGATCATACGGCGGTGCCGGCGCCGGATCCCGGCCCAGGTCGTGACGGAGCACCCGCACCACGGCGCGCACGGCGTCCCCGATCCGTCGCCCCTCACCGTCGACCGAGGTCCACCGCTGCACCAGGGCAACCGGGGTCTCGCCAAACGCAGCGGCTGGATAGCGGGCCACCCGCGCGGCCGCCAGGCAGGCCTCATCCACGTCGGTCGCGTCCACCTGGACCGTGGCGGGAGAGAGAGGCAGGCCGGCGCGTTCGAGCGTCATCGCCAGGAGCATGGCGAGGGTGTAGGCCTCCTCCCCTGACGCACAGCCGGCGCTCCACGCGGTGAAGCGGGTCTGCCCCGCCGTGAGACGTCGTTCCAGTTCCCCGCCGAGCCGGACCCAGGCCTCGGCATTCCGGAAGAAGTGGGTCACGTTGATGGTCAGCGCCTGCAGCAGCCGATCCACTTCCCCTGGCTGGCGGTCGAGCAGGTCGGCGTACTCCGACAGCGACTGCACCCCACAAGCCCTCATCCGCACCGCCAGGCGACGCTGCAGACACTTGTCCTTGTACATGGCCAGCGGCGGCAGCGGATGACCCTCCAGCCGTCGCAGCAGCATCGGGAAGCCAGGGTCGGCGGCCAGGTTCACGCCTCGACTCCGAGGGTCTGCAGGTTGGCCCGGGCCAGTTGGTGCCGGGGGTTCAGCTCCACCGCGCGGGTCCAGTGCGCCCGCGCGTCCGCTACCTCACCACGCTTGAGTGCCAGATTCCCCACCTTGAAATGCAGATCGTCGCCCAGGTCGGGCCGGAGTCTGAGGACGCGCTGGTAGGCTTCCCACGCCTCATCGTACCGACCCAGCCGGTAGAGGATGTCGCCGAGGTTCTTCGAGATCTGTGGCAGGGAGGGGTTCTCGGCGAGGGCCCGGCCCAGCACGACCTCCGCCGCCGCCAGGTCGCCGGACGCCTCGAGGAACACCGCATGATTGTTGAGAAGCACCGGGTCGGCCGGGTGCCGCGTGGCGCCTTCGCCGGCCGCGGCCAGCGCCGCCTCCAGATTGCCCGCCATCGCCTCGCCTCGGGCCATGGCCCAATACCAGATCGCCGGGACGGCCTCGCCGTAGAGTTCCCGAGCCCTCCCGAGACGAACCGTGGCCAGTTCCGCCTCGCCCCGCTCGAGCGCCACCAGCCCCCACGAGAGTTGGATCAGGGCATGATCGGGAGCGCGGCCGGCGGCGTCGGCCAGCATGACCTCGGCCTGGTCCGGCTCCCCGACCATGCCCAGGGCGACACCCAGATCGTGGAGGATCGCGGGCCGCGGGCCCGCCCGGTCAGCCGCGTGGCGGAAGAGCTGCACCGCATCACCCCAGCGCTCCTGCCGGGCGGCGATGAGGCCCAGATAGAAGGGGGCCGCGCCCTCCGAAGGCCGGAGCTCACCGACGCGGCGGAATTCCCGCAGCGCCTCGTCGAGCATGCCGGTCCGGTAGAAGGCCACCCCCAGGTTGCGATGCTCCTCGATCTGGGTCTCGAGTGAATGGCCGGTCGCCTCGGGCAACGAGGTCCCGACGCGCTGCACGAGGCCCGCGGTGATCAGGCCGTAGAGCGCCTGGCAGACCTCGAACTCGGTCAGGCCCGACTCGTCCACCAGCGACCGCACGTCGTGCCGCCCGTCCAGCAGGGTGATGATGCGGCGCTGGGTCTCGGAGAAATCGGGCTCAGGCGTGGCGGCCCGGCTCCGGTCGATGGTGAAGACCAGATCGAAACTCGGGATCTTCTTCTCGATCAGGCTCCATTCGTCCACCCGCCGGGCTCCCTCGAGCAGCAGCGCGTCCGGAGCAATCCGGACCCGCTCCGCGTCCTCGTCGGGCCGCACGCCGGGCTCGAAGCTGAAGGACCCGCTGGTCCAGCCGAACAGGGTGTAGATGGCCTCCTGCACCTGGCGGTGGATCATGTAGGAGAGCTCGTCGGGCGTGATCGCGCCCAGGCCCACCAGCAGTTCGCCGAGCTTCCGGCGGTGCCCCAGCGCCTGCATGGCGATGGCCTGCTCGAGGTGCATCGGGGTGACGCGCCCGCTCTTCACGAGCATGTCGCCGAGCCGGTCGCGCCGGTTGACGATCGTCGCGTGGGTCACCCAGCCGTCCTCGAAGTAGACGCTGGCATGGCTCTGCCGATCGGTCACGGCCAGGCAGCCGGTGCGGCGCCCGAGGTAGAGGAGCTGGATGACGTCCGGGAGCGACGCCTCCCTGAGGCTGCCCTTGATCGCCATCAGCGCAGCTCCTCGACCAGCCGGTCCCCGACCACGGGCCACTGGTCCACCAGCTTCTCCCGGAGGCGGCTGCCACCCAGCGTCGGACCCAGCACGCCGGGTCGAGCCGTCGCCGGCCGCGATGGCGGCCGGACCGCCGGGGTCTCGAGCACCTGGCGCGCCAGGGCATGGGAGAGCGGCGTGTGACCGGCCTCGGCCGCGCGCAACACGCGCTGCGCCAGCGCGTGCAGGCCCCGAACCGAATCGACCGGCCGACTGGCGAGATAGTCAGCGAGCGCGGCGTCGCCCGCCAGTTCGGAGGCGCCCAGCAACTGCCGCACGATGCCGAGGCGCACCTCCCGATCCGGCCGCGGCAGATCCACCACCAGGCCGGCCGCGAGCCGACTCAGGAGCTGGGGGGACAGGCCGGTCAGCTCGGCGACCGGGACCGCCGAGGTGAAGGCAGTCCGGCGCCCCGATTCGAGCATCTGGTCGATCAGCGCACTGAGTTCGTCCTGCGCGACGGGATGCCCCGCCAGCAACTGGACGTCGTCCACCAGCAGCGCCGAGGCCCAGCGGAAGCGCCGCCGCCAGGCGGTCATCTGGTCGGTCCCGGCCGCGTCCTGGACCTGGTCACTGAGGGTGTGGGCATGGAGGCAGACGACGCCACGGCGCCCCGCCTCCACCAGCTCGTTGCCGAGCCCGTGCAGGAGATGGGTCTTGCCGACCCCGCTCTCCCCCACGATCAGCAGCGGATTGGGCCCCAGCCCCGGGGCCGCGGCAGCCGCGCGCACCGCCTCGAGGGCCAGGTGGTTCGAGGTCCCTTCCACCAGCGCGTCGAGCCGCAGGTGGGGCACCGGCAGACTGGCGTCGAGATCCCGCGTCCGGGCCTGCTCCAGCAGCTGCTCGGCCACCACCACCTGGTCGGGATCCCGAAAGGCGGCCGCATCCGCCAGATCGGGCGCGAGCTCCCGCACCTCGGCCTCGAGGCGTTGCAGCGTCTCGATGTCGCTCTCGAATCGCCGCAGCACGACCTCCGGCTGGGCCGGCAGTTCCTGGTCGAGCAACGCCTCCAGCCGGGCGGTGTGATAGCCCTCGCCCTGCCGGCGGAGCAGCGCGTCGGCGATCCGGGAGCGCCACTCATCCACCTGCTGACTCACACTGGCCACCACATCGGACAGGAACGAGCCGAATTCGTCCGCCTCCTCCGCCGCGGATGGGCGCGGCTCCGGCGTCGGCCGGACGGCCGCGGCCGGCTCGACCGGCACCCCCGTATCGGGACCCACCTCTTCGATCACGCCCGTGATCAGCACGCGCGCCTGCCCCGGGTCGAGCGGCGTCGGACTCACCGACTGGAAGGCGAGGAGCCGGTTGACGGCGCCGACCAGGTCGCGGATGCTGTCGAACCGGAGTGCCGCGACCTCCTCCAGGACCGCGGCGGACAACTCCACCCCGGCATCCTCGCTCCGCCGATGCAGGATCTCCCACCGCATGGCGCTGTCGGACTCCGCGCATTCCACTACCAACCCGGCCCCCAGCAGACGTCCGGCCGGATCATCCGGGGCGAAGAGATCCGCCGGGGCCCGCCGCGCCGCCAGCACCGTCGGGCGGCGCTGCGCGATCCGGGATTCCACCAGCCCCAGCAACTCGGCCCGGCCCGAGGGCCGCTCGTCGAGCAGGTGGACATCATCGATCAGCACCAGGTCCGCATCGCGCCAGGTCGACAGGAAGGCCTCTCCCCGCCCGATCGCGACGGCCGTCCGCCACCCTTCCGCCAGCTCCCCCCAGCCGATCACCCGCACCACGGCGCGCGGCTCGACCTCGAGCTTCCGGTGGCCGATGGCGTGCAGTAGATGGGTCTTGCCAAGACCCGCCCCCCCGAAGAGGAACAGCGGGTTGAAGGGTGGTGACGGCGACTCGGCAATGGCCCGCGCGGCCGCGAGGGCCAGCTGGTTCCCCACGCCCGTGACCAGGGAGCCGAAGGTCAAGGTGGGTTCGAGGCCGGTGGTCATGATCCGCTCCGCTGGGCCAGGCGCTGGAGCACCAGCGTGGTCGCGGCGCGCAGCGTCTCGAAGACCCCGGTCCCGCGCAGCGCGTCGGCCGGAAAGCTCGGCACGCCCCGGAAATTGAGCGACTCCTCGAGCGCCCCGGGGGACAGGATCAGTTCCGGCGGCAGGTCCTGTTTGTTGTACTGGAAGACCAGGGGAAAGGTCCGGATGTCCACGCCCTGATCAATGAGGTTGTCCTGCAGATCCTGCAGGCTCTCGAGGTTCTCGTCGAAGCGGCGGGCCTGGCTGTCGGCGACCATCACCACGCCGTCCGCGCCCTGCAGGACCAGCCGCCGGGTGGCGGCGTAGTAGACCTGTCCCGGCACCGTGTAGAGTTGGAAACGGGTGGTGAACCCGGAAATGGTGCCGAGATCGAGCGGCAGGAAGTCGAAGAACAGGGTCCGGTCTCCGTGAGTGGCCAGCGACACCATCCGCCCGCGCTTTGGTTCCGGCACGCGGCCATGAATGTACTGAAGGTTCGTCGTCTTGCCCGATCGCCCCGGCCCGTAGTAGACGAGCTTGCAGGTGATTTCCCGGGCCGTGAAGTTGACGAGTGGCATCGGTCAGCGCCCGAAAAGGGTACGCAGGCTCGCGTTGAGCTCATCCTCGAACTGCTCGGCCAGGATCGGGGCCGCCGGCCTGGCCTGTGGCGCTGCCGCCGCCAGATCCACCGCCAGCCGAGTGCAGAACAGCTGGACCAGGCCCACGCTGGTCTCCGGTCCGAAGACGACCAGCGCCACCCAGGTGCCCGCCGGCATGGCGAACGGCGCCAGCAGCACCGACAGTCCGGCGCCCTGGTGCACCACGTTCCCCAAAGTCGGGACGCTCATCACCCTGGCGATCTCGGTGGTCGAGGCGATGATGCCTGCGCCGAGGGCCGCTGCCGCCATGACGTCCAGCGACCGGGTGAAGCCGTGCTGCGCCACCACCTGCCCCGAGGAGGTCATCAGCAGCACGATCCGGGCGGACGATTCGCGCAGGAAGCCGTCGAGCGGCGCCTCGACCCACGGTTCGATGGCCCGCATCAACCGACCCGCTCAGCCGCGTCACGCAGGGCCAGCCGCAGCAAGCCGACGTTGGCGTCCGGCTCGGTGACCGCCACCAGCAGCAACCCTTCGCCGGCCGGAGCGGCCATCAGCCCGCCTCCGGTGGCTTCGAGATGGAAGGATCGCGGCGTGGCGTAGCCGGTGATCGCGACGGCCCGGGCGAGTCGTGCCGCCAGGCTGGCGGCCAACGCCGCCACCGCCGCCGGCTCGACGTCGGTCATCGAACTCTCCGCGATCACCAGGCCGTCGTCCGCGGCGACCAGCAAGGCGCTCCGGACCCCGGGGACCCGCGTGAGGCCGTCGAGGACAGCCGAGAACGCGGTGCTCATTGGAGACGCTCGAACCAGCGCCGCGCGGACGCCGCGCCCCGCTCGGCCACCACCGCGAGGCGGCCGGCGGGCGTGGCCGGCTCCGCCATGACCATCAGCACCGTCCCCTCGGTGGGCGGCAGCAAGTGCAGGTTCGCGTCGGGACACTCGACCGCCAGTCCGCGCCAGCCGCCGAACCCCAGCAGCCGCGCCGCCCGGGCCGCCTCGCGGGAGACACCGGCCAGCTCCCCGGCCATGGCGTCGGACACGTCCTCACCCCCGACCGCGGCGAGCGACCCGGCCAGCCGGCGGCCCTGCCCATCCACGAGCAACGATCCCCTGGCCTCGGGCACCAGTGAGGCCGGCGCGGGAGACGCGGCGGGCAGACTCCGGCGGCGTTCCTGGACGCGCTGGAGCGCTGCCCTGAGGCCGGGGTCGTCCGGCGCGACCTCGGTGGCGGCAACCAGGTGCCGCTCCGCCCACTCGAGATCCCCGGCGCGGAAGGAAAGGAACGCCAGGCCTCGGCGCGCCCCCACGTGGCTGGGATCGTGGCGAAGCGCCTCAGTCCAGGCGTCGAATGCCAGGTCGCCTTCGCCACGATCGCTGTGGATCCGGGCGACCAGGTCGTGCGCATCCCCGAGCATCGGGTAGCGCTGCAGGCCTCTCAGGGCGATGGCCAGGGCGGCATCGAACTGGCCCCGCCGCCGGAGCGCTTCCCCGAGCGCCAGGAACGCAAGGCTGTCGGGTTCGGCCGCGAGGCGGGCGGTGAGGGCGAGGATGTCGTCGGTCATGGGGCGGCCCGCAGGCTTTCGGCCATCGTCTGTGCGGCTTCGCTCAGGCGGACGACCAGGGCGAGGTGTCGGTCTTCATCGGCGGGACGGGCCGGGAGCACCAGCCAGGTGCTCCAGGCCTGCAGCGCCTCCTCGAACCGGCCCAGCCCGGCACTGGCCTGCCCGAGCAGGCGGAGCGCGGGTGCCGATGCCGAATCGAGTCGCACCGCCTCACGGAGCGCCCGCTCCGCCTCCTGGTAGCGGTCCTCGGCCAGATAGGCGCGGCCGAGCAGCAGCTGACCACGGGCGTCCTGCGGAAATGCGGCCACCGTCGCCTCTGCCACGGTCCGCGCCGCGGCTGGGTCACCGCGCCGGAGGAAGGTTTCCCCCTGGGCCAGCAGCGCCGTGGGATCCTGCCGCGGGGCCGCCGCCGCCGACAGGGCCGCGGCATCCTGCAGGACAATAACACCCGCCGCGTCCAGCCCGAAGAGCGTCCGGGCGACGTCGAAGTCGGACGCGGCGAGACTCCGGGCCATGGCCCGCACATCGAGCACCCCGTCACAGGCGGCGAGCACGCGCCATTCGAAGGGCGTCAGTTGCAGCGACCCGGGCTCATCGGTGGCCGCCGAAACCAGCCGGGCGACCACGCCGAGATGCGGGACCCGGCCCTGGATCCGGGACCATTCATCGATCCGCCGGGCGCCCTCCATGAGGAGCGACTCCGTGCTGATCCGGATGGCCGCCTCGCGCGGGATCTCGGCGGCGGGTCCCTCCTCGAACACGAAGTGTCCCTCCGACCATCCGAGCACGGTGAAGATCACCTCCTCCACCTGCGCACGGACCTGCTGCACCAGGTCCCGCCGCGAGAGCGCCCGGATGGCCACCAGGATCTCTCCCATCCGGCGCTGGTCGCCCTCCTTCTGCATCTCGACCACGCGGACCAGGTCCTCCGCCCGGACCTTGCCCGCGTGCAGCAGGACGTCGCCGATCCGATGCGGGTTGCTGCGGATCGATGCCGCCACGACCGCGCCGGACTCGAACCAGATGGTGCCCTCGTTCTGCCGGAGTTCCGACGTCACCCGCAGCACCCCGGTCTTCCGGCTCAGATCGAGCAGCTGGAAGACATCGTGGATGCCGAGTTCGCGAAGCGGGCCCTGGATCGCCATGGTCAGCCCCCCGGACTCGCCAGAATGCCCGCCAGATCACGGGCCGAGCGCGCGTGCTGTCTCGCCTGGGCGGCCAGCGGCCCGGTCGGCTGGATCGCCACGATCCGGTCCCAGGCCACGATGGCCTCCTGATAGCGGCGGAGCCGCGCGAAGGCGACGCCGAGATGGAACAGGGCCGTCAGGTCGTCGGGCAGGTAGCGCAGCACCCGCTGGAAGGCGGCGACGGACTCAGCCGCCCGCCGATCATCCAGCAGGGCTTGCCCGAGGAGGGTGATGGCCGGCAACGAGACCGGCTCGGCCAGCAGGTAGTCGGCCAGCAGGTTCACCGCCTCACCGGCGGCGTCCTGACGCCGGAGGACGTGTCCCAGCGCGAGCGTCGCGTCGAGGTGGGTCGGCAGCACTCGCACGGCGCGGTGATAGGCCGCGCGCGCCTCGCCCAGGTTCCCTCGCTCTTCCTCCACCACCCCGAGTTCGAACCAGGCCTGCACCAGCGCGTCGTCGAGCTGCAAGGCGGCCCGGTAGGCGGCCCTGGCCGCGTCGCGGTCGCCCTGCTGTCGTGCCACCGAGCCCAGCAGCAGCAGCAGGTCGGCCCGCCCCGGCAACCGCCGGCTGGCCTCCTCCACGTCCCGCCGGGCCCCGGCGGCGTCGCCGGTCAGCTGGCGGGCCCGAGCCCGCACGGCCAGCACATCGTCGGCGGCCGGCGCCAGTGCCACCAGTCGCTCGGCGGCTGCCAGCGCCTCGTCACCACGTCCCAACGCGATCAGGGCCTGGGCCTCGCCCCGCAGGATCTCGGCGTCGTCGGGCTGGACGGCGCGGGCCGCGCGGAACCGGTCGAGCGCCTCCCCGTGGAGGCCGCGGCGGGCGTAGATCTGGCCGAGCAGGAACGTCCCGGTGGCCGCCGGCGCTCCCCGGCGCATCAGGCGTGAAATCTCGGCGACGGCCGCCTCGAGGAGGCCCTTGTCCAGGAAATCGCGGGGCAGCGCATAGGGATCGTCCGCCACCGGGACCGGGCCGGGCGCCGGAGCCTCATCCGGGGCGAGCTCGGCGAAGACGCGGTCGAGTACGCCCGGTTCGAGGGCGAAGCCCTGCCCCAGTTCGGCCGTCCCGATGTCGGTGGACAGGTCCGCGGCCACCTGGAACACCGATTCCTCGAATTGGAGATCCACCGACAGCGCGTAGCGCTGCGGGAGGTAGTACGGATCCAGTTCCAGGGCCCGCTTCGTCTCCCGGAGCGCCTCGTCGAACTGCCCCAGCTGACTCAGGCAGAAGCCCAGGTTGTAGTGGGCCACGGCCCGGTCGGGGTCCGACTCCACCGCGCGGGCGAAGGCGTTCCGGGCGTCAGCGAACTGCTTCAGCTCCATCAGCACCTGCCCGATGCCGTTCCAGGCGACCGGGTCGTCGGGTGCCTCCCGGAGCACGTCCCGGAAGGTGTCCACCGCGGCCTGGTACCGGTGGCGCTGCGCGTGCAGCAGGGCAAGGTTGAGCCGGGCGACCGCCAGGTCACGCCGGGCCCGAAGGCCCGCCTGAAAGGCCGCGACCGCCTGCGGGTCGTCCTGCTCCAGCGCCCGGACCACACCGAGGTTGTTCCAGGCGAGGGCATTCGACGAGTCGAGTTCCACGGCGCGCCCGAAGGCCTCGTGGGCTTCCTCCCGCCGGCCAGCCTGGTGCAGGCAGGCGCCCTTGTCGTTCCAGAGCCTCGAGTTGCCCGGCTGGCGCTCCAGGAGCGTTTCGTACAGCTCGAGCGCGGGAGCGAAGTCGCGGCGAAGCAGGTGCACTTCGGCCAGGCCCTGGAGGGCGGCTTCCCGTTCCTCGCCCGCCTCCAGCGCCATCCGATACTCGCGCAGCGCCTCCGGGTAGTAGCCCCGCTGCCGGAAGGCGAGTCCGAGGTTGATGTGGGCCCGCTCGGTCGACTCCGCGGTCACCGGCTCGACCGGCTTCGCCGGAAGCCGCGACGCGGTCCCTTCCGGCTCGAGCCGGAGGTTGGCCTGCGCCGTCGCCAGGGGCGGGTTGAGTTCGATGGCCCGGCGCGTGGCGGTGCGGGCCTCCTCATGCCGCCCCAGTTCGCCGTAGACAAAGCCCAGCAGGTAGTGCGCGGCGGCATTGCCGGGGCTCAGCCCGACCGCCTCGGTCAGCGCCTCGAGGGCCTGGGCCTGAAGACCCCGGTTGTACAGTGTCTGGCCCAGATGGACCCGCACCACCGAACTGAGCGGGTCGAGGCGGCAGGCCTGTTCGAACGCGGCGGTGGCGGCCTCCTGGCGGCCGCGCGCCTGCTCCGCCAGGCCGAGCTGCACCCAGGGCGTGGGGTCACTGGGGGTCAGGCGATGGAGCGCGTCGAACTCCTCGACCGCCCGATCCACCTGCCCGAGCACGACGTAGGCGCGGCCCAGTTCGAGGCGCGCGTCGGCATCGTGGGGGTCCTTGTGGAGGCGCTCACGCAGGTCCGCGACGAGCCCGTCGTAGTAGCCGGTCTGCCGCTGCACCAGCTCGAGGTTCCCCTGCGCGACGGTCATCCGCGGGTCGAGTTCGAGAGCGTGGGCGAAGGCGGCGATCGCCTCAGGGTAGAGCCCCCGCTCGTAATAGAGGACGCCGAGATTGTTGTGGGCGCCGGAATCCGAGGGATCGATCCGGCGGGCCAGCGACCGGAGAACGGCCAGGTCCCGTTCTGAGGGCGCGCCCGTGGACATGCGAATCAGCCCAGGCGGATGGCGTCGAAGATGGCGGTCAGCGAGGCGGCATCGGGCAGCAGGAGGAACTCGCCGTGGAGCAGATCCGGCGCGCCCTCGACCCGGAAGGCCGTGTCGACACAGAACACGACATCGCGCTCGCGACCGAAGTTGAGATGGGCCGCGGTCAGGACCGCGCCGGCGTAGTCCGTGACCAGGCCGGGCACCGACGGGACCAGCATCATGCCCATGAAATCGCTGAGGGCATTGAGATAGGCCGACGTCAGGATGTTGCCCGTTTCCTTGAGGGACGACTCTTCCATCTCGCCGAACTCGCCGGTGGTGCCGACCGGCTTGCGGAGCAGCAGATCGCAGAGCGTCCGCGCGGCCCCGATCGGCAGGATCACCATGGTCTGGCCGGTCAGGTCACCCATCATGTGCATGGCCACCGCCGCCACGACGGTGTCGGGCGGGCCCAGCAATTCCGCGACTTCCTCGAGGCGGCGCACGTTCACCTCGGGGACGTTGATCATGATGACCCGTTCGGTCATCTGGGAGAGGGCGGTGGCGGCATGCCCAGCGCCGATGTTGGCCACCTCTCGCAGCGCGTCGCGTTCGACGTCGTTCAACTCCAGCCACTCCTGCATCAGGCCCTCCCGCTAGACCAGCGCCGTGGGATCCAGGATCAGTGCCGGTACCCCGTCCGAGAGAATGGTGGCGCCGTTGATCCACCGCGGCATCCCTCGCGGCGCATCCAGCGGCCCAACCACGATGTCCTCCTGCCCCAACAATGTATCCACGGCCAACGCTCCCTGCCGCCCGGCCACGTCGAGGATCACGCCCGGCCGCCACCCCGGGCGCCACGCCGCGCCCAATTCGATGATCCGCAGGGCGCGACCCCGAAACTCGACCGTTCCGCTGCCGCCCGGATCGGCCGGCGACGCAAGCCGGGTCGTCTCCGCCACGAACCCGAGCGGCACCGCATAGCGGCCCTCACCGATCCGGACCAGCAGCGCCGGCACGATGGCCACCGTGAGCGGCAGCCGCAGGGTCACTGTCGTCCCGATGCCGGCACGCGACGACAGCTCCGTCGCGCCGCCCAGGGCACGGACCCGGTGCACCACCGCGTCGATGCCGACCCCACGACCCGAGACGTCGGTGACCTCGCTGGCCGTGCTGAAGCCGGGACGCGCCAGGATCCGGAGCAGCTCCTCCGCACCCAGGTCGCCTGCGTCGC
>Ga0315283_10004685_pt1 | contig 11949 bp, 9 predicted proteins | sample YL17G09_0_MG_FD_204541 | JGI IMG/M metagenome (GOLD analysis project Ga0315283, IMG submission 204541) | Sediment microbial communities from Yellowstone Lake, YNP, Wyoming, USA - YL17G09_0 | ecosystem: Environmental > Aquatic > Freshwater > Lake > Sediment | place: USA: Wyoming | collected...
AGTGAAAGCAGTATGAGGGTAATTTCCTAGGTTGGTATGGCATTGGACACAAGCATATCCATTCTCCCCATGAACCGAACTGTTGTAAAGGTCCGCGTCGACATACAGGTCGAGTATATCCCCATTTGTTAGGGTCATCGAAAGCCCTGGCTCGCCATGGCATCCAAGGCAGACTTCATTACTTACAATAGGTGAGACGGAAGATGAACCGGACGAAACCTGAGCAAAGTTATCGTTGGGATGAATGCCAGGAGCAGCCAGGGCACCATTTACCGTAAATATCAATACAAACAAGGCGCAAGTAGAGACCATTAAGACCAAACAGATGAAAAGCTGCTTTTTGTCACGCCTCATGACTTAGTATCTCCTGAATCCTGACTGGAACGAGGCTCGTGAACCAACTGGTCATATTCAAGGGAGTGATATTTACGCATATCCTCTTCATTGAGCCAACCGGAAAAGATGCTCAGGTTAAGTCTCTCAATATGGACATGGTAGAAATGCCAAATCACGATGAAGATGGCGGTGGCTATTGCTTCCGTGCTATGCGCCATGATGGCGGCGGGAATGACGCCACCGGGAAGGACCCGCGTGACTGCTTCGGGGAACCACCTGACATATCCAGAGATTATCATGATCCCGATAGAAAAAAACAGGAACCAATAGGTTACTTTTTGTTCGAAGTTATATTTTCCAAATGCAGGCTTTTGTTTTTTGATATAGATCAGATATAGCAGCATATTCCAGGCATCTTTAATATCCTGGAGGACCGGAAGCATATAACCGGGTAGTTTTCGACTGGCAAGTAAATAAAATGCTTTTGCCAAATGATATAAAACCAACCCAGTCAAAACCAGCGCAGTAATATGATGAATTAGCTGAATAAAAGCCAATCTTTCAGGTGAGGATATGATCGTCTGGCTCCAGGTTGATGAAGAATATTTCTGAGGCAAGCCGGTGAGTAATAAGATTGCGATACAAATAAGCAAAATGCCATGTTCCCAGCGTTGGCTGACATTGAAGCGCGGGAAAGTGCGTAATAGTTTGCCTCGATTAGTTGATGAGGAAGGGGAAGGTTTTTGCTGGCTCATCTTAAACTCCTCCTCGCTCGTTCAACGATTATTCTTATAATTTGTAATGCAACGTAAATCCCACATATCCATAAGATCAGCGGGGAAAAGATCGAGTAGAACCAATCCACATAATACAAGAAAGGCGTACGTTCCAAACTAACTTCATAATGCCCTGTCCAAGCGCCCGTCCAATTCGGACCGACACCAGGATGGCACTTTTGGCAGGTTACCAGTAGGTTGTTTGGATTGACCGATGAGTTTGGATCGTCTGGTTTTAAGATATCGTGGATGCCATGGCAATCCGTGCAGATCGCTGAATTGTGTTGCACGGTCGGCCAACGGGCATCGTAAACTGAGACATCCACGCCATGCCAGGAGAGACTGTATAAACTGTATACATCTGCGGAGAGACCATATTTACTCATCATCTCTTCATTGGCGTGACAGTTGGCACATAAATCTGGTTCATCCACTCGAAATTGTTGTGTGGTTGGATCTTGAATGTTATGCACGCCATGGCAGGACGTACAGACGGGTACATCTGGATTCGATTCCTGTTCCAGGGCATTGCCGTGGACACTTGACTGATAAACCGAATATTCCTTCGTATGGCAGTTGCCACAAGTAGAAGGGATTAATGTCCTGGGTTGATCTGGGGGATGAACATAATGGGATCCATGGCAATCCGTGCATACGGGTGCATCAAGATTACCAGATTCTGCCGCCTGGGCATGCATGCTATCCATAGTTTTGGTGTAATTATCGGGGTGACATTTCTGGCACGCTGTGTAATATGATCGAGACAACTCACGGACGCTCTGATACTCTATGGGCGGATGAGGATAGGTGGTGATATTGGTGTGACAGGCTTCACATTCAATCCCATTCGGGCTGTGGATGGAATCTTTTAATTGTTCGGGTGAGATATACAGAGAAAGTGTTTCTCCACTTGGAAGGGTGGTTTTTAGATCGGGGTTCGAGTGGCAACTCAAACAATATTCCTCGGTTTGCTGAGCAGGCTCTCTGGCGTGGGTGGGTGTGTACCACAGTAAACTTGCCAGGATGAGGAAACCAGCTACCAGAAATATGCCCGGCAATTTATTCTCAGGGGTAAACTTCATCATTTGCCGGTCCTCCTTAATAACCATTATCTTCGGAGCTTTGGAATTCGTCAGGGGGGGGAGCAGGTTTTGCGACCAGCCCAAAGCGGCGAAGCAGGTAAGAAATCCCAAATAAAACCATCAATGGTATCAGGCAACGCGCGATACAGAGCAAAGCCACATAAATTGGATTCCCAGAAGGGTCACCCATTCTCAAATCCTCCACATGCAACACAGATCCATGCAGATCCACCCAGGTAAGCTTGGATGATCCTATGCAGGGAGATGGTATTTCTATAAAAGAAAATTTTCACTATTAAGTATAACCTATCAGAGAGTTTTATAATCAGGAATGCTCTTCCTTTGAAAACAATGGTAAATAGCGAATGCCCAGGGTAAGCATAGCAAGGCCATAACCGATTATCCCAATCGCTACACCCCACTCAGGTAGACCAGGGAAATATTCTCCAGGTGGAAGTTGATAGATTGTGCCTGGAGAGTAACTAAGGGGAACGAATAAGCCTCCAACTGTGACATTCCAGCGATTTATGACGATACCAGTCACAGCAAATAAAGCCCCCATTACAAGATATCCAGGGTTGCGATTAAAGCGCGGAGTCAGGAAAAGTATCGCTGGTAAGAAAACACCCAAAAAGATCTCAAACACCCAAAATGAGAAATTGTAGGGAGTCTGTTGCCTGAGTAAGTTAAAAGCCTCACTTACAGAAGGTGTGCGACCATAATAAGTGACGGCAGCAAGATCCCAGAAACGAATATACCCGTAGATCAAGAGAGCAAAACCGCTGAAACGAGCGATGGAGCGTAATATATCATCAGGCACACTTTTCTTACCTGTCACCCACTCGGTGATAATCGCTAGTGCCATCGTCAATGCAGGGCCAACCGCAATTGCTGAAAGGATGAACATAATAGGCATACTGGGTTTAAACCAAATCGGGCGTGATTTAACGATGCCGTAGGTAGCCCCCAAAGATGACTGGTGCAGCAAAGATATCGCAAGACCTATCAGTGCAAGCATTGGTGCAAGGCGATGTAGATATTTTGCACCCTGCCTGACCCAGGGGTAGCGATCAAAAAAATGCGATTCGGCAATCACAGGGGCAAATTCCACTAACATAATGGCCAGATAAATGGTGATACACCATGTGATCTCCCATAAAACAGAATGGATATTCCAATAGACCCACGGATGCCAAAAACGATCTGGACGGCCAATATCCATCACTAAAGTTAATAACGCGGTGGAATAACCGATGAAGCCAACGAACACGGCAAACCTGACAATGGGTTGAAAGCGCTTTAAACCAAATAGATAGACAACCGCTGATAAAGTAAATGCACCCGCACCCAGTGCAATAGCCGAGAGATCAATTGTGATCCACAATCCCCATGGGACAGAGTCAGTCATATTGGTAATATGCAAACCATTCCAGAACACAGCAAGGGCAGAAACAAGGCCGATAGTTATGCAGATGCCGATGAATCCGATCCATACTAAGGTTGCTGGGCTGATGTATAAGCGTTTACGTTCATTTGTAGTACTGGTAGCCATTGTTACAAGCCCTCCTTGGGAATTACATAGTAAACACTTGGTTCAGTACCCAGCTCTTCGCGTAAGCGGATAGTGGCTTCTGTCTCAATAGCTTGAGAAACTTTACTGTTTGGGTTATTCAGGTCACCGAAAACTCGTGCACCCACAGGACAAATATTTACGCAGGCAGGTGTGGCTTCGAGATCTTCCCCTGGCATAAAGCCTTCTTTTAACCCTGCATCGATCCTGTGAATGCAAAAAGTGCATTTTTCGACTACTCCACGTGGACGTCGCTCGACTTCAGCTATGCCCCAGGTAGGTATATATGGATTGACATCAGTACGTTCCTGCCAATTAAATTTACGGGCATCATACGGGCAGGCAATTTCGCAATATCGACAACCGATACACCGATCATAGTTCATCACGACCAGACCATCTTCTCGATGATTGGTGGCCTTTACCGGGCATACTTCTACACATGGTGCATCAGCGCAATGCAGACATGGACGGCTGAAAAAGAATGGTGTTCCTGTGGAGGTCTTCTCTTCAACGACGATATTCCAGGGTTTCTCGGGGCGTTTATTTTCCGGACTATTGTTTTCGCTAGGAATGTCGACCCAAACATCATTCGTAGCAGAGCATGCTCTCAGGCAGTATTCACAACCAATGCATTTATCCAGATTGATCACCATCCCCCACCGATGACCTGTAATGAGTGAACCAGCGTCTTCAACGCCTTCAACTTGTTGCTGTTTGAAGCTGGCAAAAGGAGAAAGTGGACCAGTGGTCAGGAACTGTGCAACCACAACCGAGCCAGCTGCAGTGCCGCCAACAATCAAAAAATCTCGTCTGGTTAGCTCGAGCTTGATCTTAGTCTTCTTTTTGCTCATCGTCTTTAACCTCCACGACACGAATGCCGCGGCTGACAACCAAGGCGGCTGCACCACCGACTAATAAACCGACGATTGCTCCTTGAGCAAGACCAATATACAGGCGATTTGCACTCTGGGCTTCCAGGTCAGCAATCTGATGCTCCTGTGTTTGTACCGTTTGCTCAAGGGTGGCTGCATCAACGTTCTGCAGCTGGGAAACTTCACCTGTTAATTTAACGATCTCATCACGTGTATGAACAGTGTCTTGATGGCATGCAATGCAAGCGTCAGAGCCTACGCTAAAGGTATGACCCGTCGGTACTAAACCCATGATTGGATCGTTCGTCCGTGGACTGGTGTACATATGACAATTACTGCATTCCAGACCAGCATTGGCATGCGTACTGTGAGTGAAGGAACCACCGCGTTCTTGATGGCAGGTAGTGCATAACTCAGTTACTGAATTGGCCATTGGGGTCTGTGAGTGTGGGTTGTGGCAAGCCTGGCATTGAATCCCCTGTTGACCATGGACAGAGGCACGCCATTCGTCTGTTGTGGTTTTGTGACAGTTGCCACATAGATCAGCGTTGGGAGTGATGGGCATTGGAGTTTGAGGATGGTCAGGTTGGAAAGGTCCATGGCAGGCTTCGCAGGTCACACCTTCCTCAGCGTATTTGCCAGTTTGTGCATCGAAGCCTGTTGTATGGCATTCCAAGCAAGAGACCTGACTACCGAGCTGTGTCCAATCGCGTTGAAAAATGGGGGCGGAAAAAGCCTGTGCATGACGCGTTCCGATCCATTCTGTGTGGATATTCTCATGACATTGGGCACAGGATTCTGTTCCGGCATAGCCTTGAACTTGGTATGCGGGTTGTTCAACAGGAGCTGCTGCTACTGGCCTGGTAAATGCCAATAATGACCCCATAAATGCACATATGCTAAACACAAGTCCAAATACCAGCAAGCTGCGGTGTCTCTGGATCACCTTGATGATTTTCATCGCATTCTTCTCCACATAGGTTATTCACCCTATTAATATAAGATGAGAATATGGTTATTTTACCCTACTACCATGATAATTGAAACTAGTGAAATATATAGTTAATAAAGTCATTTTTAATGCTGGACATATGTAATTGGGTAGTGAGAAAGAAACATAAAAAATGCGGAACATTATGTCCGCATTTTTTATATATGGATCTATTTAGGTTTCCTCGCAAAAGTCCTATGGTATTAGCTGACTAGCTGGAACCTCGTGATAACCACTGGCTGCCGTCAGTAATTCTGCATCTGTCTTGGTCGAGCCATGACAACGCCGGCATGCAAAGTCCAGACTGATTTGACCGGATGCAAGACTACCATCTTCATTGAACTGGCTGACCTTTAGCGGGTCAATGGCGACAACATGCGTGCGCATATCTCCAGTGAAACCTTTGGGATTAGCTGAACCACTCTGGATCAGGCGAGGCATATGACAATCAGTGCAGCTTATATTATTGGCAATATGTCTGGGATTATTCTGGAATTGAGCTTCTTGCCAGTGACAATCCTGGCATAAAAGGCGAGAGGTCTGTTGACCATCGAGCCTCATTTGTACTACCCCTGAATGAGGGTCATGGCAGGTGAGGCAATCCAAAATTTGATGCTTGCTCTGTGAAAGGTCACCAAGTTGGTCGATGCGTTGGATGAAACCATTTTTCACATCGAGAGAGGCGGTCGGGACGTACACATGGCATTCCCGGCAAAATGCGGAATCAAGCTCAACCTGCATACGGACTCCGTTTGGGTCATTCGCATGGAGACTACCTGGACCATGACAACGTTCACAGCGGACGCCGGCTTCTGCCCAGGTGCCAACAATTCCAGGCAAGCTATCCTGGCTACCACCATTATCGTAGCCGGTGGTATGGCATGATCCGCATGTGAATGATAAATCAGCTTCTCCTGCGTGGAAAGAGGTCCATCCTGAACTTAATCCGAGCATCGGGTTTCCAAAGTTATATTGGTTCAAGTAAGCCGGATCATCTGATGAACCCGGGGCACCTGTTATGATATACCCTTGAGTATTGACAAAGATTGATTTCCAGTTATAACCGCCAATGATATAACTGATGTCCTTCAGTGTATAACCTTGGGGCAAGGAAGTGATTTGTGTAAACGGATAGTCAGCTGGAACCCCTTCTGTAACCGTGGTGAGACTCCATGGATGTCCTGATTTCATATATGTTTGGGCTAGATCATAATGACACCCTGAGCACAATTGGTCACCCACATATTCAGCCCCGGTAGGTCCTGGTTCTCCAGCAGGACCTATTTCACCAACTGGGCCAGCAGGACCTTCGGGACCTGCAACACCTGCAGGACCAACAGGTCCATTATCACCCTGCGGACCTGCACAGGCTGCTAATAAGCAGGAAAGGATCAGAATTCCACCGATAAAAACAAGCCATTTCCGTAACATACCCTTGCTCCTCACTAACATTGTATTAATCTGAGGGTGATATTTTACACTACTTTTCCTTCCATGCTAACCTATTCTCGTGTATAATGCTGGAAACCTTGAGGCTTATTAAGATCATGTTTACCTGGGTGATTTGCGTCGTAAATGATAATACCAATCCAATCTTGCGTCGGGCGAGAGGCTTCAGGCTGCAAGGAAACTAAGCCTTTACAATCATCACCAATCGCCCGACGCAAAATGCGAAGGGCGATTTATTTTTCTATATAGTACGGTCTTAGTTAAATAGCGGAGGTAATGAATGTTAAAGACAAATACATGTGGTGAGTTGCGTGCCAGCCATGCTGGGGCTGAGGTTACCCTGGCAGGATGGGTGAACCGACGGAGAGTCTTCGGTGGGATCAATTTTATTGATCTAAGGGACCGATTTGGCATGATCCAGGTAGTTACTGACCCAACCACATACCCGGAAATCCACCAGGCACTTGAAGAAGTCCGGCCAGAGTGGGTGATCCAAGTGAAGGGGGTGGTTCGATTACGCCCGGAGGGATTAGCGAATCCAAACATGCCCACGGGTGAAGTTGAGGTGCTTGCCAAAGGAGTGAAAGTTCTCAATCAAGCCAAAACGACACCCATCACGATCAGTAAAGAAGAAAATGAGAATGAGGAAATCCGCTTGCGCTATCGCTACCTGGATCTGCGCCGTGAAAGGATGCGTAAAAACCTGATCTTGCGACATAAGGTGGTTAAATTTATTCGTGATTTCCTTGATAACATGGGATTTCTGGAAATTGAGACACCGATACTGTTCAAGACTACTCCCGAGGGAGCGCGGGACTATCTGGTGCCATCGAGGATATACCCGGGTGAGTTTTATGCCTTACCTCAATCACCTCAGCAGCTGAAACAATTACTCATGGTAGCCGGAATGGAACGGTATTTTCAAATTGCCCGTTGCTTCCGGGATGAGGACCAACGTGGGGATCGCCAGCCTGAGTTTACACAATTGGACCTTGAAATGTCATTTGTGGAACGGGAAGACATCATGCAGCTGGTAGAAGAAATGTTTACCAAGCTGGTGACACAGGTTGTGCCAGCAAAACGGCTTTTTGCCTGCCCGTGGCCGAGACTAACTTACGAGGAAGCAATGCGGCGTTTTGGAAAGGATAACCCTGATATTCGTTTTGGTATGGAATTACAGGATATCAAGGAGCTGGCGGGAAGATCCGGGTTTCAGGTATTTGAAAGCACAGTTGCTGATGGTGGGCAAGTCAGCGGAATTAATGCCTCTGGATTGGGAGACTATAGCCGGAAACAGCTGGATGAATTAACCGAAATTGCTAAGAAGCACGGTGCAAAAGGGTTGGCGTATATCGCGATAAGTGCCAATGGAGAGCAACGCTCATCGTTTGCGAAATTCGCTAAGCCTGAAATTCTTGAATCCATTCTGGAAACTATGAGTGCGAAACCGGGTGATTTGCTTTTGTTTGTGGCAGACAAACTTACAGTTGTTTATGAGGTATTGGGAAGGATAAGAGTCCTTCTGGCTGAGAGGTCGGGTATTATCGATAAAGATGTTCTGGCATTCTGCTGGGTGGTTGATTTTCCATTTGTTGTTTGGAATGAGGATGAGAAACGATGGGACCCAAGCCACCATTTGTTCACCTCACCCATGGTGGAGGATATTCCTTTATTGGATATTGATCCGGGTAAAGCACGTGGTCAGCAATATGACCTGGTACTCAACAATTATGAAGTCGGTGGTGGCTCGATCCGGATTCACGAGCGTGTTCTGCAGGAGAAGGTATTTACGCTGATTGGACTGAACCCGGAGGTTGCACGTGAGCGTTTTGGACACATGTTGGAAGCATTCGAATATGGGACACCACCACATGGTGGTATTGCTCCGGGGATTGACCGTATCTGCATGATCCTGGCAGACGAGCCGAACATCCGCGAAGTTATCGCTTTCCCCAAGAGCCAAACCGCACGAGATTTAATGGCAGATGCACCATCGCCAGCTGAACCAAACCAGCTCAAGGAATTGCATATCAAGCTGGATATTTAATATTGCTGGGAGGAAGGAAAATGGCACCCATCATAAGAGCAGATAAAATCTCTGATTATATTACCCAGGAAGTCACCCTGACGGGTTGGGTTTACAACCGCACAGATAAAGGCAAACTTGTCTTTCTATTGGTCCGAGATGGATATGGTTTCATCCAGTGTGTGGCATTTAAGGGAGACCTCGATCCCGAATTATTTGACCGCCTCGTGCGTTTACCACAAGAATCATCCGTTAAGATCACGGGAATAGTGAGAGCAGATCCGAGGGCACCGGGAATTCCCGGTGGATATGAAGTCGGAGTGAAAAGTGTTGAAATTTTGCAGGCAGCCAACACGGATTATCCCATGGCGCTTAAAGAGCAAGGGGTAGATTTTGCTCTGGATAATCGCCACTTATGGCTGCGTATGCCCAGTCAATGGGCAATCCTGAGGGTGCGTGCAGCTGTCATTCGTGCGATACGTGAATGGCTGGACACGAACGGTTTTATTGGTATGGATACACCCATCCTGACACCTGCTGCCTGCGAAGGGACGACCACATTATTTGAAACACCTTACTTTGATGAAGGGGTGGCATATCTCGCCCAGAGTGGCCAGCTGTACAATGAAGCGGATATCTTTGCGTTTAAAAAGGTATATTGTTTTGGACCAACCTTCAGAGCTGAGAAATCCAAAACACGTCGCCACCTGACTGAATTCTGGATGGTTGAGCCGGAAGTGGCATTCTGCGACCTCGACCACCTCATGGAGATCGAAGAGCAATTTGTATCTCACATTGTAAAACGTGTGATCGAACTATGCACCCCCGAATTAAATTCCTTGAAGCGGGATATCTCCAAACTTGAGAGAATTTCACCCCCATTCCCGCGCATTTCATATGATGACGCTGTCAAGATAATCGATAGATTACGTGCTGAAACAGACGACGTTGATAAAAAGGAGCTGCTTAAGATCGATTGGGGGATGGATTTTGGCTCACCGCATGAGACAGAATTAACCAGTCTATATGAAAAACCAGTTTTTGTCTATGGCTATCCGACGGAAGTGAAGGCATTCTACATGGAACCCTGGCCAGGGCGTCCGGAGGTATGTAAAAGTGTGGATCTATTAGCACCTGAAGGGTATGGTGAGATCATCGGAGGAAGCGAGCGAATTTCTGATCACGATTTGCTGCTGGAACGTCTGAGGCAGCACGATCTTCCAGAAGCTGCTTTCAAATGGTATCTCGAATTGAGACGCTATGGAAGCGTTCCACATTCCGGTTTCGGCATGGGTGTGGAAAGAACCGTCGCATGGTTATGTGGGATTGAGCATATACGTGAGGCGATTCCATTTCCACGCACCATCAAAAGAGTCTATCCATGATACTTTTCCGCAGGTGGATTTGTTTCACCTTATGTTTTTGTAAACTGCTCTAATCTATTATTATCTACTCACGCGACTTTTTTTGTGGTATAAGATAGTTGCCCTACTGTGCACGTGTTGCTTCTTTAGCGTTCTGAGCCAACACTGATTATAAGGGGTCCAATCTCTCGAAGGTGACGCGATAGGCCAGAGCCAAGGCGGATCCTCCGGCTAGGACACCAACCTGCGAAGGCAGGTTCAGAACTTCGTTGCACACGACATGGTGGGGTTCATTTAATCCGTTCGACACAATTCTGGCGGGTAATTACCTGCCAGAATTGCATTTAATATTCATTTTACCCAGGTCAGCAATAGGAATCCAGCAACAAGTGAAAGTGATGCTCCAAAGATGAATGGTGCTGAAGGACTGATTGCCTGCCATAAAATGCCAGCAATCAATGAAGCTGGTAAAGCCATTAATCCGATGGCAGCATTGAATAACCCATAAGCAGTCCCGCGCTGCTCTTGCGGTACAAAATCGGCGACCAATGCTTTTGCTGCCCCCTCAGTAAGAGCATAGTAGATGCCATAGATACCAAATAATGCCCATACCTGTGCACCTGTATGGGAGAGTGCAAATCCCAGGTAGACCAATCCATATACAGTCCAACCGGCAAGCATCAATTTACGCCTGCCGATGCGGTCAGAGAGTGAGCCGAAGGGTCCAGCTAAAATGGAGTATACGGCATTGAAAGTCATCAGCATACCCATGATTTGCAATAAGGTAAGTCCGTGATTTTGTCCAAGAAGAATAATAAAAGAATCAGAGGAATTACCCAGAGTAAAAATGATTACAACAACAAGGAAAGACAGAAATCGTCTATCAAACTTTCTAATTGAGTCAAGGAAAGCCCTAAAGCGATTGGCGAATGCATTCCAATTGAGTGCAGGCCGGCTGATGCTTCCCTGCCTGGCAGCCTCCACTTCTTTCACACCCAAAGCCAAGACTAAGACCGCTAATACAGCAGGGAAAATACTCACCAGAACCACGGTTTGAAATGTATGCCGCGTTAGTTCCGTAGAGCCAGATTGTGTTAACCAGATGATCAGGGAAGCAATACCCAATCCAACGAATGCACCAGCGGTGTCTCCGGCACGATGCAGGCCGAAGGCTAGTCCACGCTGGTCAGATTTTGCACTTCCGGCTAATAGGGCATCGCGTGGGGCGGTGCGGATGCCCTTTCCAACACGATCTGTAAACCGTACACCTAAGACCCTTTCCCAGGTGGTGGCAAAATATAGAAATGGTTTAGATATGGTAGATAAAGCATAACCAAACACCGTGAGGGATTTTCGTTTTCCAAGGCGGTCAGACAATGCACCAGAATAAATCTTTACCAGGCTGGCGGTAGCCTCAGCGATCCCATCAATAAGACCAATAATACTCGTCTGGACCCCCAATACATTGTATAGGAAGAGG
>Ga0315283_10004686_pt1 | contig 11947 bp, 11 predicted proteins | sample YL17G09_0_MG_FD_204541 | JGI IMG/M metagenome (GOLD analysis project Ga0315283, IMG submission 204541) | Sediment microbial communities from Yellowstone Lake, YNP, Wyoming, USA - YL17G09_0 | ecosystem: Environmental > Aquatic > Freshwater > Lake > Sediment | place: USA: Wyoming | collected...
CAGGTACCACGAAGCTCAAAGCGCCGCAGCCGCATGAAGCCTTATCGCGGTGGTGAGTACGAGCGATTACGCTCGATTCCACCGTGTCAATTTCTGATGACTCGACGCTCTTGCCGCGACTTTTAACATTGTCGCCACAGAGTGGACAAGGAAGCTCCAGGCCCGGCGGCAGCAAATGGCGAATGATTTCGTGTTCGACTTGCGGGCCAAAAATGGTGCGCTTCGATTCTTTAGGTCGACGGTCGCTTTCAAGTTTGCGGGCACGGCGACGGCGGTCCTTTTTTGCTTTCTTTTCAGCCTCGGTGGCGGCGGCGGCCGCATCGGCAGTCGTCGTCCCCGTTGGGTGTGATGCGAGCGGGGGCAGTGCTTCGGCGGCAGCAGCAGCCTCTGCTGTCAGGCCGACGACGCCAGCAGCGGTAGCTGGAGACGCAGCATCATCCGGCTGCGGCGGTATGGTAACTATATTCGGTGTGGCAGCAGGGCCTAAAGACGAGTTCTGCAACACCTCTTCTGCAATACTCTCTTCGCCATCAGCTTGAGCATCTGCCTGATTAGTTGCTGCCGCCTCCCCCGCATAGCGTAGTTGCTCACTTTTTGGGCCAAACACTTGCGCCCTAAGATAGGCGAGTGTTGCCAAATGCTCGCCGGCGCGAGTCTGTAGCTCAGCAATTTCCGCACTCTGCTCGCCGATTCGTCGCAGTAATTCATCGATCTTGGCTGCGCTGGTTTCGAGGTCGGCGCGCTGCGTCGCGATCAAAGTCATCGCCTGCTCCAACGCCACGACGAATCTCTCAACCAACCGGCCGAGCTTGTCAGCATTGGCCGAACCGAAGGAGTCTTTGGCCTCGGTGAGCAGTGAATTGATGGTGATTGGATTCATGTCGCCTATCATTGCGTGACCATGGTGGAATTTGCAACACAATGATACTTCTTATCTTTTGCTGCGTTTGCGGCTGAAGTCCCGCGGGCCTTGGGACGCTTGATATTGCCGACATCGACCCCTTCGAGAAGTAAAGCCAGATCTGTCGCTGGGATCACTGCATGCGCCGCCCCGGCCTCGATACGAGGAAGTTTAAAACAGCCGTGATCTAGGCGTTTCAAAAATAAACAAGGACCTGTGCCATCGTAGAAAAAAATCTTCGCCCGATCCCGTCGGCGGTTAAAAAAAAGGAATACGGCCCCTCCATATGGATTCATCGCTAACTCCGACTTACAAATCTGAGCAATTCGGTCCATACCGCAGCGAAAATCTAAAGCCTTGGTGTGAGCAAAGACGCGGTACTGTCCAGCGGGTATCAGCATGGGACACCGCCGCGCAGTGCCGACATGATTTCCCGGATCCGGCTGGGATCGAGATCTGCAGGAAAAGAAATGACGGTTTCGCGCACCACTAACGAGCCTAGCGGCACAGAGGCTGTGATGCGTGCAGACTCGGGCATTGTGTTCTTAGACTTAGGTCTGAGCCCGCCATGCTCAACAGCGCCAGTCTCCGGCAGTATGGGAATAAACGCTTCCGACGCCTCATTATCCCCGGCCCATCGCATTAATGCCGAAGGGGAAATGCCCAATTGCCGCGCAAAAGCAGCTGGACGCTGCCCAGAGCGCCGAAACAACCGGACAGCACGCGCCATAATAGCGGGCGAGTATGAAATTCGCTTTCGGATGGCGCCGGACCGCTTCGTCAGCCCTTCTCTAGCCGTTGCCAGCTCCGCCGCCACTAACTTAATCTCGTTGCTGCTCATTAGTCTCTCCGTCTTTGGTGACGAAGATCATTCAACCACAGCGCAGCACATCGGTGAGCCCCGTAAACTCCGGGCAGTTACATATTCTCTGCTAACCATTACACACCGCTAAGCGCAACGCCCTTCTCCTCCGCCTTTTTCCAATCCCTTTGCATCTCAGCAAGAATCTCTGGATGTGCATAAATTATTTCAAGTAGCTTAACCAATTGGTAAGCAGGCACCTTCTTTAAATTCAGAATCATTGAGACATACTGTGGTGTAAGACCCGTTAAATAACTTAGCTCTCTTAACGTCATCTCGTATTTGTCGCAGATGCTTCTTATCAAAGCTGCCGCAGTTTTTTGTAGAGATATCCGCAGGGCATCATTTAACGCCATTACAGCATCTCCCGTGATGACCTGATTGCCACATTTGGTGCAAACGGGCATGTCAAAGTCCTCTGTGAGGAGGACATTCGGAAAATCCTTCCAAGGCATCACAAATTTGTCACGCACGTTTTGCACATTAAATTCTTTATGACCGCATTGACCGCATCTCATTTTATTCGCCCTCTTCCTGGGAGTGTTCTGCCGTCTCTAAGCGAGAGATCCTTGAAGGGTAAGTGGAACGAGATCTCCTCTAGCCTAGTTTCCCCGTCCTCTTCATAAAGCAGGAACTTCACGTACCAGTTGTTACCCTAATAATCCTCAAGACCGTAAACATCGGCGATACAATCAACATCATTCCATTGCATGAGGCGGTGCGAAAAATCTCTTGGCTGTAAAAGCAAAATTCCCTGCAAACAAATTTCAACAGCTTCGTCAGGTTCGCACTTTAAAACGGTCACTATGCAATCTAGGGATTTGGTGCGAGCCGTGAACGTAACTCCACCCGCTCCCCGCCTACAGAGGCTCTTAACCGCTTCCAGATTGTGCTTTGGCACCCTCTCCCCACACTCTCAACCTCCCTTATCGGCAGATTGGACAAAAACTTAAACTTAGTTTACTTTTTTTGGGGAGGCGGTCAAGGAAATGAGCTATAACCAGCCGATCTATATGTATAATTTCGGCAAGGCATTCTAAGGGACGTAAACGCCCCTACAGCCTCGCTGGCTACCTGCTCGAAGCCGGGCACCAACTGCCGGCTCCGTTGTTCGACGGGGTGTCCAGGGCCGCTTGACAGCAGCCACGGAGGGCTTGATTGCCCTACTATCTTATGATGTTATGAAAATATCACGAGAGTGGCTTGATAATGGCCATTTTTTGGCCTAAAATGGCTATATGCTTATCAGATCTATAACATACAGTTCTCAATCCTCTTTTTTCCTACTCGGGCCGCGGGGGACGGGTAAGTCGACTTGGGTCAAGCAGCAGTTCCCAGGTGCCGCCTATATCGATCTGCTGAAGGATTCGACCTTCAGCGAATTGGCTGCGCATCCTGATCGTCTACTCTCGCTCGCGTTAGGGGCAGCAGATCAATGGGTGGTGATCGATGAGGTTCAAAAGCTGCCGCTTCTTCTTGACGAGGTTCATCGTCGCATTGAAAACGAAGGTCGACGTTTTGTCCTTACAAGTTCAAGCGCACGGAAATTGAAACGGTCGGGCGCGAACTTGCTAGCAGGGCGCGCTCGAACATTGGCCATGCATCCTCTTACTGCAGTGGAGCTAGGAACGCGGTTTGATTTGCGTCATTCACTGCTTTACGGTCATCTTCCTACGGTTTACTTCGCTGATGACCCGGCGCACTACATTAAGAGCTACGTCGGCACTTATCTCAAAGAGGAGGTCCAGCAAGAGGCGTTGGTGCGTAATATCGGTATCTTCGCAAAATTCCTCGAAGCGGCTAGTTTTTCTCAAGCCTCTGTGCTCAATATCCAGAATGTCGCTAACGATTGTGGTCTGAGTCGCAAGACGGCGGAGAATCATTTTCATCTACTTGAAGATCTGCTGTTGGCTGTACGCCTGCCGGTCTTTCAACGCCGCGCCAAGCGTAAGATGGCTCAGCATTGTAAATTTTATTTTTTTGATGCTGGCGTCTATCGTGGACTGAGACCGCGCGGGCCTTTAGATCCGATCGAGGAAATTGACGGTGCAGCGATCGAGACCTTAGTGATGCAGGAGCTGCGTGCAACCAATGACAATCTCAATTGCGGATACCAGATTGGCTATTGGCGAACACAGGATCAGCGAGAGGTCGATTTTATTCTATATGGCGAGAATGGATTGCTGGCTATTGAGGTCAAGCGATCCTCCCGCTGGGGTCAAGACGATCTCAAACACCTACGAGCCTTTCTCGGAGATTACCCGGAGGCATCTGGTTATCTTTTTTACGGCGGCGACCAAGAATACCATGTCGACGGAATCCGGGTAATTCCACTATCCAAGGCGCTCAAGCAACTGCCTCAACTGCTGACAGGCACCTATGACGCACGAATCCCCCCCCCACAGTAATTTGAAATATCTGTTATTTTTTAGATACACTAGTATCGCTCGAAGCGGCGTCGTGATGTTGCTTGTTTAGGCCTAGGGAACATCGTCGATTTTCCACTATGGTTCGATCCCGAGCAGTTTAGTCCAGGCATTCTCCACTCCCTTCTGCCTAGCTGCTCAAAGTCGATCACCACGGGGTGCACTGGTCGCGGGCGTCTTCTTCCCTGCATGTGGCAAACATCCGAAAGACTTGCCATTTTTAAATCACTGGACCGATTAGAGGCCAATTAGAGGATTTCAACAGGCCCACAAGTTTTCCCACGAATGAGCCCGGCACCGCAGCTTAGCCGGTCCTGCCAATGCCGCTAAACAAATTAGACTTATTTCGCTAGCAGGCTCCAAGTTAGTTCATGCTTGTTGCAGTAGAGGTGCATCAGTTGGCTACCTTCAATCTGCAACAGCTCGTCTATCACACCGTAGTGATCAGAACCTTGAAACTTAATCGTGCAAATAAAGTTTTGGCAGAGGCCTGAGGCCAGCCACTCTTTGATGTGTGCGAGCATCCGCTCAGGATAGCAAATCACGTCGGAAAACAGCCAGTCGATCGGCCCGAGCCGGTCTGGTTTGGCTGAAAAAGCGTCACCGATGACGCCATGTATATTCGGCCTTGCGAGCAATCGAGGATCTAGTGGCGCCCGGTCGTAGGCAGTGACCTCGGCACCGCAGTTGGCCAATACCCATGTCCATCCGCCTGGACTAGCGCCGAGATCAAGGCAGCGATCGCCAGTCTTGGGCTGTACGCCAAGACGAGTGAAGACCTCCCACAGCTTCAAGTAGGCACGGCTGGGTGGTTGACCTATGGTGGGCTCTGCAAACTGCGGCGCCCCGTTGGGAAATGGACTTGAGCACCGAGTGGCGGCCAGCAGCGTGAGTTCATCGCTCAGGCAATAGGAGCCCAGCGGCGAGGCTGGTTGGACTTGTGGGTAGTGCATTGGTTTAGCAGAGACGTAGGGTAGCTTTTCCTGGAGTAAGGCATGGCGGCGATGGAGGTGCCAGGCGTAAGGCCACCAATTGCGCTGGCGAGACTTGAGTTCTTTGGCGGCGGCGCCGATCGAGGGCGCATGTATGGTCAAGACGTCATGCCAGATGTTTTCTGCCCAGACACAGCGTTGCTCGGGGCCAGCTGCGAGCACGAGGCGCCCATGTATTTGGGTGACGCCGCTAAGTTCGGCCAACATCTGTGGTAGAAAACCGTCCGGGGCCAAATATCCGGTGCATCCAGCCGGGCGGTTGCTCACCGTCCAGCCCTCGGCAGTGCAGGCGCAGCATGGTTGCGCCAGAATTCGCCGAGGCACAGGCCAGTTGCAACACTGACGTTTAGGCTCTCAACGCTACCAGTGCCGGGGATGGCGCGGACTTCATCGGCAAGTTTTAAAGCTTGTGGTGAAGCTCCTTCAACTTCACCGCCGAGGATCAAGACGGTGCGCGCCGGCAGCGGCCGTTCGTAGAGAGAGTCGGTGGTGTGGCTAGAGGTGACGATGATCTTAAACCCTTGTAGCCTCAGCTGGGCTAGGGTGCCGTTAGCATCGTGAAGTCCAACAAAGGTGACGTGCTCCATGCCGCCTTCAGCGATGCGAGCGGCCGCGGGGGTTAGGCGCGGTAGTAGCCGGTCTGGACCGAGAATGAATGGCACGCCAAAGTGTGCAGCGACGCGGGTGATCGAACCCACATTGTGCGGGTTCTGCACGCCATCGAGAAACAAGAGGCACTGTGGGCCGCTGAGGTCAGGTAGGCGTGCTAGGAGCTGCTCGTCATTGAGCCGTAGCGGCGCTTGGGTCAGGAAGACCACGCCTTCATGATGCACCGACTGTGCGACGCGTTCAAGTTCGGCGGCTTCGAGGACGTGATACGTCTTTTTTTGTTTGGCGCACCATTTAAGCAGAGGGCCGAATTCGCGCATCCGCTCTGGGGTGACGTAGACGCGAATGATAGCGGCGGCGCGATGCTGCCAGATTGCGGCACAGGCGTTAAGGCCGTAAACTTTGGTTTCTTCGGCTGTCCGCGGAGATTTCGGGGCGAGCATGGGTCATCCAAATAGCTAAAGGTAGGCGCGGTCGAACGCTGTTTAGCACGAAGGTGGGCGGCACGTCCATTCCAGAAGCATTCGCAAGATCCTCTGCACATACATTTTAACATGCTGAATTATAAGGTGTAACTATGAGTTTCCTCGATCGTTAAGCTTTGCCTAGAAGCCTCCGATACCCCTGTTGAGCAGCTGGTTCAAAGGGGCCGATGCTGCGACCATAGGGGAGGGTCATCATGCAAGCATTGCGCCGCATTATATTGCTGGCTGGCCTAACTGCCGGCGCTTGTAATAGTGCGGCTGAGGAACGGGTTATTACCGACAAAGGGGCATTGCAATCCAAGCCGCGTTCGACCCTGGCCAATACCGGTGCGCTTAGCGCTGCGGTGGCTGCCAAGACAGTGGCCCATGTCAGCTATAGTATCGATGTGCGTTCGGTTTCGGAAACCAGGCTTTGCTCGGGTTCTGTGCAAATGCAGATTAAGTCGAACTTCACCTTAGTATTTCCCGACGCCGAGCTTAAATGCGCATCCCTCACCCTAGACCTCGCCGGCATCCTTGGTACTGCTGATTTTACCAAGGGGATGGCGGACAGTGCCAATTTCAATAGCGATGGCGAGGTCCTGTCCATGTCTAGCCTGGCTGGCGCGACGTTTACTCCGCCTCGCCCGCTGCTGCTTGGACCAATCATTCAAGATGTGTCTGTCTTTCATGACTTTAGGCGCTCTGTTCCTAGCACCATGAGCTACCGGGGGGCTGCTGGACAGTGGCTCTCGGCGACTGGCACCTTTAATCTTCAGGTCTTCGACGCTGACACCACTTATACGAATAATTTCCTGGGTGCGGGCTTTGATCACGTCATCCATTGGGAGCTAGGCGCGGAAGGCTTCGAGGGTGTCAGTGGCCGCACCGGTCTAGTGTTTAAAAAAATGGAATGGATATGGAGCACTCGTCCAATCATGATCCCAAAGCTGATCATCGTCGGCGATTTATCAGACTTCACCAGCAAAAGCGCCAACTCCGTTGCAACAGATGCTTTTATCGGCGAGCTAACCATCGAGCTCACGGCGACTGCTTACACAATAGGGGACTAAGTGGTATCGGCTAACAGACTGAATTAATTAGATTTATGCCGGGCTAGGATCTTTTCGTTTGACCTTTTGGTTCATTCTCCCGTAAATTTTCGGCCATCAATTGGTATGGTCGAGAGCATCGATCCCCAACACCGACAATTAAGGGATCCCCGATGATCGCTAAAGACTCCGTCGTCAGCATGACCTACATCCTCACCAATGCCAGCGGTGAGGAGTTGGACCGTGCCAGCAAAGATGAACCGTTCACCTACCTGCATGGCCACAGCCAAATTGTTCCAGGTTTAGAAAAGGCTCTAGCCGGATCATTAATTGGTAGCCAAAAAAAGGTCGTCGTAACACCAGCCGATGGTTACGGCGAGTTTGATGCCAAGCTGCGCACGACCTCTAGCCGTAAGCAGTTCCCCCCAGATGCAGAGTTAAGTATCGGCATGCGCTTTGCCGCTGACGACGACGATGGCCAGCCAATTATTTTTACCATCACCGAATTGACGGCTGACGATGTCAGCCTAGATGGCAATCATCCCTTGGCCGGCGAGACTCTGCACTTTGACGTCGAAATAGTCGATGTGCGCCCAGCTTCGGCCGAGGAGCTGGCGCATGGCCACGCGCACGGTCCAGATGGCCACCACCACCACGGTTAAGCGTCATCCTTGTATCGGGGGTGAGCCCTGGTCGTTGCTGATCAAGGGCCCTGTAATGTGCTAGCACCTAGGGCTGCGCTTTGACGCGGCCATTTGCTGCAGGTTGGGCCTTCGATAAATCGTCGGTATTCATGTCGCAAAGCTGGTCGTCTGTATTTTTTGCGGGCGCTCCTTTGGTTAGTGTTCCTGAATCATCACTTACTAAATCTCAGGCCGGGCCGATAAATAACAAGGACTTTATGGTCGCTTGAGGTCGTCCTCAGCCTAATTTAGCGATGCTAGGAGATGTTCATGGTTCACCTTCGTACTTTAAGGCCGCGCCTGGCGCAAATTGGGTCAGTATGGATGCTGGGTTGGTTATTGGCTTGCGGTGAACAGCCTAGTTCCTTTGTCATCGATTCAAGGACAACGGGTGGGGGAGTGAACACTGGCGATCTTGAAGTTCCCGCTCGTGACCAACGAGATAGCTCAAATGATCCAGCTACGGGAGGTGGGGCATCTGGCCAACTCAATAAGCCCGTGGGCGATGCGGCGCAGGCTCCTGATCAAAGCGGCCAAGCACCGGCAAGTCGAGGTGAGCATGCCGGTGCCGGCGGTCAGGGTGAATCAGGTGATCCAGGTCGCAAGGGGACCGCGCACGAGGACCTGCCCCGCCTGCCGACCCTGCCACCGGTGCCGACGCTGCCCGGCTTCCCTATGCGTACTATCGAGGTGAGGCAGCCGGCTGCTAGCAAGATTGATATCCTTTGGGTGGTCGATAATTCCGCCTCCATGGCGCCCGAGCAGGACAACCTCGCCACCAACTTTAATACCTTTATCACCCAGCTGAGCCGCAGTGGCCATGATTTCCATACCGCCGTGACGACCACCGATATTTGTCAAGAGCGAATTCCAGAGGCTTTAAGTGAGCGCGTATGCCCGGTCGCGAATTTGGGCGGGTCGCCAGCGACGCATCTACGCGGCGCCTTCATCGGTGCGCCAGGGCGTACGGTCCTGCGCTCGACCGACAGTGATTTGGTGACCCGCTTTAACTCCTACGTGCGGCGTGGCACTGACGGATCCTCCTTCGAGCACGGTCTCACTGCGGCACAACTGGCGCTGGATCGTTCGTTGCACGGGAAAAACGAGGAATTCGTGCGTAACGAGGCCTTTCTTGCGGTGATCGTCGTTTCTGATGAGGAGGATGACGGCATTGGCCTGGGCATGAGCGATGCCTTCACTAAACGCAATTTCTGGGCGGAGGGTATCTCGCGCTATCGCTACACTGAAGGTGACCTGATTGCCTATCTGCGCCTGATTAAAGGAGTTGGCCGCTTTTCGGTGTCGGGGATCGTCGGTACGCGTGACCCAAGCGGCCGTCTATGCTCGTCGCCTGTTGCTAGTCCGCTCGAAGAAGGCACGCAATACATCAAGGCGGCGCAGCAGACTGGCGGAATTATTCGCAGCGTTTGCGAGGTAAACTGGGCCGAGTCGATGCTAAAAATTGCCCAGGACGTCAGTGCCCAAGCGGCCCAGGTGAACCTGCCATCCTACCCCGATGCCAAGACCATCCTAGTGACTGTAGACGGCACCGCTAGCAGCGCCTGGACCTATAATGTCGCTAATAATGCTGTAAAGTTTGACGCTGGCCAGGTGCCGCATCAAGGCGCGGCAATCAAGATCACCTACACTGAGGCACGCTAAAGGCTACCCCTTGCGCAGCAAGGGGGCTGCGGCTATGATCGCGTTTGTCGTGCTAGGGCTTGGGCGGTGTGGCTGCATCAGTCATCTCGGCGTTTTAGGAAAAGATATGTGGAATTTTCTGGCTGGAGTTTTGGTCATGGTGGCAGCAAGCAGCAAGATATTGGCAGCGGCTGTCCCCCAAGTCAGTAATTTTGAAGTGCAAGATGCTGAGCATCGCGCCACGGTATTGCGGATTGAAGAACGCAATTCCCAAGTCGGACTCGACTCGCTCCAAGAGCGGCAGTACCGTAGCCGCAAAAATGACCCGGCGGGTTTTGAAAGCGTCCGCTTGCGCGGTGAGGCTCAGCAGCTGGTGAGCTATGTATTTGAGGATCTCGGCAGCGGGGAACACATCGATCTAAAGGTCGATGGCGCCAAGGCTTCGGTCCAATACCGCCCAAGTAAAGATGCAGAGGTTAAAAGTAAAGACCTCAGCTGGGGCGAGAATGCGCTGACGGGTAGCCTACTACCGGGATTCATCGCCAAGCAGTGGGCGACTTTGGATGCAGGTAGGACGGTCGATTTTGAGCTTTTCGTCCCCTTTCGCATGGAGACCATTGGCTTTCGTTTGCTGCGCACGGCGACCAATAGCGAGGATAAGACCGTAACCATCACCGCTGAGGCCAGCAACTGGTTGATTCGTCAGTTCGCACCTGCGATCAGCTTCGTCTTTAGCTCTGGGGTGCCGCCGCGCCTGCTCAAATATCAGGGTCCTGCACCGGTGCAAATCGATGGCGAGCAGATCAAAGCGGTTGAGATAGACTTCAGCAAGGCGCGCTTGACGGCGCAGGTGACGCCGTAATCACAGGTGTCATTTTTGGACGGGCCCTAAGGCCAATTTACTGGCACCAAGACCTGCTGCTTGGTGCTGCAGGAACATTTAACTATTCCAGAATTCGATCGTTCTTATGGCCGCCGCCAGCGGTTTTCTCGATGAAGTCAATGATCGCTCCCGCGACGTCTTGGTCGGTCGACGTTTCGATGCCCTCGAGGCCTGGTGAGGAGTTCACCTCCATCACTACCGGACCATGCGCAGAACGAAGGATATCGACACCAGCCACGTTGAGGCCCATGGCTCTGGCGGCTTTTACCGCCGTTGCGCGCTCGGTTGGCGTAATCTTAACCTGTGATGCGCGGCCGCCGCGATGCAGATTGGAACGGAATTCACCTTCAGGGGCCTGGCGCATCATCGAGGCATAGACTTTGTCGCCGATGACGAAACAGCGGATATCCTGGCCCATGGCTTCCTTGATGAACTCCTGGACAATGATATTGGCCTTGAGGCCGCGAAAAGCCTCGATGACGCTCTCCGCCGCATTGCGGTTTTCCGCTAGCACGACGCCTATGCCCTGGGTTCCCTCAAGCAATTTGACCACCAAAGGGGCGCCGCCTACCGAATTGATCAGGCCATCGACATCTCGGGTGGAATGGGCGCAGCCAGTAACCGGCATACTGATGCCCTGCTTCGCCATAATCTGTAGGCTCCGCAGTTTGTCGCGAGAGCGTGAGATGGCCTGTGATCGATTCAAAGTGTAGGTGCTCATCATCTCAAACTGCCTGACCACCGCTGTGCCATAAAAAGTGTGGGAGGCGCCGATACGTGGAATCACCGCATCGAAATCGGCAAGAGAGCGGCCTTTGAAAAACACTTGAGGCCGATGCGCGGTGATGTTCATAAAACAGCGCAGGTAATCGATGACTTCAATATCATGGCCACGCTTCTTTGCCGCCTCGACTAGGCGCGAAGTAGAATAGAGCGAAGCTTTGCGCGAGAGGAGTGCGATTTTCATTAGGGCACCTTTCCGCTGGACGGCGGCTTTGCGGGCTTGCGGCGTGGCTTGCCGCCGAGATAGGAGCGACCGGCATTGACTAGAAATTCGCCGCGGATCGCCTGACGGCCGATGAGCATGCGAAAGCCCATCGTGCCGCGCGAGACCAAGGTCAGTTCGACGCGCAGATCTTTGCCGCACAGTGTCACCATGGTCTCGATCACTGGGCGCAGAGTGCTTTTGCCGCCAGAATCGCGGATCATGCGTTCCTCGATGAGCGGGGCTTCGCAGCTGATCAGTTGCTTCGTGTTGCGCTGTAGCGGATGGACTTCAAAGTGCACCCAAGTTGCGCCGTGCCGATTGATGTAACGGATATTGATGGCATGCAGCGCCGAGGTCCTGGCCCCAGTATCGACTTTGGCTTTGATACGATCGATACCGAGGTCTTTGAGATGGACGTACTCACGCCAGCCGATCTGCGGTCTGCT
>Ga0315283_10004688_pt1 | contig 11945 bp, 19 predicted proteins | sample YL17G09_0_MG_FD_204541 | JGI IMG/M metagenome (GOLD analysis project Ga0315283, IMG submission 204541) | Sediment microbial communities from Yellowstone Lake, YNP, Wyoming, USA - YL17G09_0 | ecosystem: Environmental > Aquatic > Freshwater > Lake > Sediment | place: USA: Wyoming | collected...
GTCTGGCTTGCTTCGAGGCGAGGAAACTGATGTCGTACGAACACTTACACGGAATGGGTACTGTTGAGCAGGCAGAGGCTTTTTTGGCGCAGTCGAGGACTGCACTTGACGCCGGTGATGCTCAACAATCGAACGCACAGTTTGCAGCGGCCTTGACTTTTGCCCAACAGGCCTTGGAGGCGGATCCAAATCATTCTGTGCGTTACAGGATGGCTCAGATTACGCCACTAGCGAGGCTTGGCCAGTGCTCTCAAGCGGCAAGTATTCTCAATCAGTACAGAGGGCAAAACCTTAATGATCCAAACATATACCTTTACGATGCTATGGTCAGAGGATGTGGCAGCTCGTCTACACTCGGTCCATCCGGGAACACGCCGCAACAGCCCGGTGTGAGTCAGCTTCCAGTGGCTTTTAGTTGGTGTGGGCAGGGTTTTGACGAGGCATACCGAAATGTTGGTTCATATCAAGGATTGGATCCAATTACAAGGTATACGCGGACGGCGCTGGCGTGTCTGCAAGGCGTTGGCCCTCGTGCTGGTACGGTTCTACTCCTCTCCTCTGTGGCGATCATGTTTGCAGGCGGAGTTGGTTTGTATTGCTTGAAAAAGAGATCGAGGCGAGGTTGATCATGTCGTACGAATACGCCATGTCCGGTCTGAGCGCTCTTGGATATTCCGATCCCAGGGCGACGTGTAGCGAGATTTCCGGCGGCGAGACCAGGTGCTTCAGACCGAGAGAAGCTTCTGCTGCTGCCTCCAACCGGTGCAGGACGCTGAGTCAGAGCTGCCAGGTCAGTGGCGAAGCTGGAACGAACTACTGCTGTCCGCAGTTTGGCACCCGTCGCGCTCCGACAGGCGGCCAGGCAACGACGGGGCAGGAACCCAGCGCTCTGACTCAGGCCGTGGACACTGTAAAGGGCATCCTGGGGTTCGGAGTCGAGGTGCCCGGGACTCCGTCGACCGGCCAGGGAGAGTCGATCATCGAGGCTGTTACAAAAGATGCGACGAACATCGCATTTCAAGAAGTCGCAAACGCCGCTGAAGAAGCTGCCGGAGGGGCTGGGACCAATCCGCCGCCACCTGTTCAGCCCTGGTACCAACAATACCAGACACCGATCTTGATCGGAGCCGGGGCGCTCGGGCTCATGACGATCTTCGTACTGCTGGTCGCCAGGAAGAGGTAAAAGAATATGTTTAAGACCATCATCGCAGGCCCGACTCCGGAACAGCGCTACATGAAGCGGATGGGCTTCGGCGACGCGAGAGTCATCAACGGCGCAGTCCCGAACGGGCGCCTGCCATACGCCATTGGAAGCGGTATCTTTGGATGTGAGGGCCAGGACGAGGGTGTCTTCAGTGGACCCTCGTATCCCCAGAACCGCCAGACCGGAATCTTCTTCGACGACACGTCGAGGGACAATTACGAAGTGCAGCAGCCCGACATCGACTGGTCGCTTCTGCGCCGGCCTGGCATTCCGCTCTACCCAGGGTCCAGCTCGTACGGAACCGTCCTCATCGGGCCGAGCATGGGCACCGAGCCGGCTGGCGCGAGTGCATTGAGCTTTCTGGGCATCCAGCCGTCCTGGACGACAATCCTGGTGCTCGCCGGGATTGCCGGGCTTGGCATTTACGTGCTGAACCGGATGAAGACCGAGGAGATGGGAGGCTTCTGATGCCGAATCTCTCGCGATATCCCACTCCGATCCAGCAGGAGTTCGTCACGCCCCATGTGAAGCGTGGCGACTACTACCTGACGATCAATCCGTTCACCGGTCGTCGCAACTGGGTCTACCCACGAAAAATGGGTGAGGCTCGGTACGCCGTGGTGTCGGCGCTTGGAGTGGACCCGGTGCCGGCTGGACAGTCGTTCGACCTGCAGACCTGGTTGAGCGCGATGAATCCGACGACGCTCATGAACGAGGTCACCGGCGCACGTCAGGATCTCGCGGACAGCCGTACGTACATGAAGATCGCGATTGGAGCGTCCGTCGTTGCGGCGGGTCTGACGATCCTCATGTTTTTCAGGAACAGATAAATGGACGATTTCAGCCAGGTCGCAGCGCAGATTTCGCAGATGAGGAATTTCTTCGTCAACGAAGCGGTGACCACGGCTCAACAGGTTCAAGCTGGCACCCGGCAGATCCAGAATTCTCCGGCTCCAGCTCCGACCAATACGGGTTCGAACGGGTTTTTCTGGTTTGGGCTGGGGACAATAACGGCACTGGTAGTCGGGTACTACCTGTGGAAGAAAGGTCAGTAAAATGTACGAGTACGTTTCGAAGAAGCCGCGGGCGCGTGGTCGCATGGCCGGAATGGGATGGTCAGATGCCTGGCGTGATCAGACTCTTTCTGAGTTTGGCATTGGCAACGTTTACAGGAATGTGGCCTGTGGCTCTGGTAGAAGAATGGTTTGCGGCGTTCCATCTGATCAGGCTTACTTGGCAAGAGAAGCCTGTGTTCCCACCACACACCTTGGATCCAGCGGCTGTCTGACGTCCGAAAACAACACGGGCAATCTCTGGTGCTGTGCCTCTGATCGTCCGAGGCTGACCCCAGGAGCCCAGGCGGCTCCCATTCAACAGACTGGTGTGTCAAACGCCAACATCACGGCGCTCCAGACCTGGATCAATCAGCAGTCCGGCTGCAGTGCTGGGCGCGTCGATGGTGTTTGGGGTCCGAACACCAATACCGGGCTCACCTGTGCCATCGGCAGGACGAGTTGGGAAACAGCGTTGAGCAGGTTCCCGTTCATCAACACACTCATCGCCACACCTCAGGGCTATGTGCGGCCACCCGAGGCTTTCAATCCTGGTAGCACGCCGACAACGCCAGAGCTGAAGGCTCAATCTGGCGGTGGCGGCGGTGGCGGTGGCGGCGGTGGCGGCGGCGGCGGTGGTGGTGGTCAGCAGGAGCCCCCACCCCCTGGTGAAGCCAACATCTTCGGCCAGATCTTCGGCGCTCTGCCCTGGTGGGGCTGGCTCGGGATCGCTGGTGGCGTTGGCCTGCTGGCCGTGGTCGGCGTGGCGATCGCCAAGGGTGGTGGCGACGAGGAAGAGCCCGAGAGGCCGAAGTTCTCCGGTCGGACGACAGAGCTGGACACCATCAGGGACTGAGCACGTGTACGAGTACTCCCATGTCCGTGGGTTGGGTGAAGACCCGGACCCACGCGTTGTGGCCCTGCAGACGGTAGCCGTTGAGAACGGCTGTCAACTGCCGGCCCATGGCGTCGATGGTAGCTGGGGTGCCGAGACCGCCCTGGCGACGGAGTGTCTGGCGGCTCGGCTGGGCTGGCCGTACGTGATCGAGAACTGGCCTTGGGTTCCGAATCGTCCTCAGGATGAAGCACCCGTCCAGCGAGCCAGCGTTTCTTCCGGATCCGGCGATCGGGAGCTGCTGGTGTCCTGGGGCGCCGCGATGTTCAGCCTGGTGGCGATCATTACGATGGGCTCGTGGCTGACAAGCTACGCCACAAAGAAAAGATACGGGAGAGGCAAAAATGTACGTTCTCACCAATAGAGGCTGGCGCAGTGCTTGTAGTCAGAACCGGGGCCGGGGTCTTGGATGGAGCGGCGGGTTCACGCTTCCTGGAAACGCCACCAGGTACTCCACGGAGAAATGCACCGGGTCCGCTGCTAGCCCCATGACCGGCGGTGACACGATCTGCGGCATGTCCAGCGAGGCGGCGTACCTGAACGGCATCGGATGTGTGGCCGTCGGCTTTCGGGGAGAACACGACTGCCTGACTGATGCCGGGAGCGCAGGCGCCACCTACTGCTGTCCGGCTGGTGTTCTGGCAGCAGCCCAGGCTGGTGGCGCTCCGGTCCCCGCAACTCCGGACAGTCCCATTCCAGCAGCACTTGGAATCTCCACGACACAGATCGCCGGTCTCGTCGGTATCGCTGCAGTCATCGGTGCGCTGGCTTTCGTCTTGACCAGAAAAGAGCAGGGGCCAACTCCAGAAGACCTGCTCTTCGGTGCGGACGAGGCCTGAAATGGCGTATCTTATAATCCCGCGATCCAGGCCCACGAGTGCCCTCGGTTGCCTGTGCGGAGCCATGGGCACCGACGGTGAGGTTGCCGCAAACGCTGCAGTCTCGGTGCTCACATTCGCAAACGTGTCCCGAGTTGCGATCGCGATGGCGGCGGCGGCTATCGTGTGGAAGGTTTTCTCGAAGCGCTCCGCGATGCAGGCAAACATGCTGACACCCTGGGCTGACATTGGCCCATTGTTCGCTGCAAGCCTGGCCCTTGGTCCTGCGTTCGCTTTGACACACTACTTGTGAGGTATCGCCATGTACGAGTTCAGCCAGAAGTTCAGGCGCACCAGTCGGCTACAGGGCCTTGGAGTTGACGACGTGACACCGGGCCAGCAACTGGCCTTGGATTATCGGGCCGGCGCGAAGACCATGTCGGAGGTCCAGGGAATCTGCCTGGGTGTTTCGTCCGTGGACAGATACCACACGGATTACGACGAATGTCGCTGGTTCCTGACGCCGGAAGATCTGTGCTTTAGAGAGAACAACAACAGGGAATGCACCGTGGATGAGCTGCGCCAGCAATGCGCTCTCACTCCGCAGAATCTACGCAATGGTCGATGCGCCTCTTACATGGAAATGACCGCTGCGGATGGACAGGCCAGCGGTGCTGGTCCGGAAACCGGAGCGTCAGCGTTGCAGAGAGCAGCCGGAGCCGTTGCTGGGTACCGAGAACGTGTCGCACAGGCTGCTGAAGACGTTGTCAGGACGATGCGGCCAGTCGACGCAGATGTTCAAGCCGTTCAGCGGGCGGTTCTGGCTGGTGGCTGCGTGCTCCCAAGGTACGGGGCCGACGGTCGCTGGGGTAGTGAGACAGAAGCCGGTGTTCGGTGCCTCGCTCAACAGCAGGGCTGGAACACGGTAATGATGCAGTACCCATGGCTGGCCCAGAGGATCCAGGTTCCGGCACAGCAGGTGGCGGATGCTTCTTCGACGGCAAAGCCGTCTGGTGTTGTGGCATCGATCGCGCAAATCCTGCCGGCTGTGAGCAATCCGACCGGCATCAACACGGCATCGATCTTTTCATCGCTTGGGATCGGAAGCATCCCCTCGTGGGCGCCGTGGGCGATCGCAGGAGCCGGTTTCCTCTCGGTGATGGCTCTTGGATTCTACATCGCCAAGACCAGGGGCCGGTCATGAGCCTTGGATTTTCGGACGTAATTGGACATCCGACGTGTCCGGACTATCCGGGGTACCAGCAGCGGTGCTTCACAACCGTTGCGGTCGACGGACGCCCGGCAGAGCAGGAATTCGCTCGTGCGCAGGGCTGCGTTCCGATGAACGGCCCCTGCTCGACGAGTCCCGGCAATAACCAGGGTTCGATCTGGTGCTGTGCTCCTGGCTGGCCGAGGCCGCCAGGATCCGCACCGCTTCAGCCTGGCGAGGTGCCACCGACACCTCCTCCGCCACCCGGAATTCAGCAGTGGGTTCGGCAGTGGTGGTTCTGGGGTCTGGTTGGCGGCGCCGGTGCCGCAGCCTTTTTCGGGTGGAAGCTCTGGCGCGCAGGGCGGCAACCTGCGGGCGTCCGTTCCGAGGAAGATGGCTGGCGGGGCTACGACGAGTTCGCAGAGCGGGGTCTGTGATGTACGAGCGCGTTTCAACAAACGGACTGGGCTGGTCGGACGTTTCCGAGTCACCGTCGCCTGCCCGGTGGCTGTTTGGATCCTCGACGGCGACCAAGCTGTGCCTGGAACGTGCTGGTGGGCAGCAGCGGTGCTTCGCTGAATCTGAAAATCAAATTGCGATCGACAGCGACTGCCAGCGCACTGACTTTTCGTGTGGCGGTGGACGCGTCTGGTGCTGCCCACGAGGGTTCCCGGAGTCAGCAAGTCCGACAAATCCAGGGTATGTCGCGACGCCGCGTCGGATTCCAGCCGTGCTGATGCTGGTCACGGCAGGCCTTGTGATGGCGGGCGCCTGGTACGCTGTTTCGCGCTTTCTCCCTGCGAAGACGGAGCTTTCGCGGCAGCTCCGAGAGGCGGTTTGAAATGTACGAGTATTTCTCGGGCGGAATGGGCTGGTCGGAGCTTCCCTGGTTTGGAGCCCCTCAGGTCGGGGCTCACAGATTCGGATTGTGCAGCGACCGGGACAAGAATAGGCAGATTTGTTTTATCGACAGCGATCCATTGGAACAGGCCACGGCGGAAAGAGCCGGCTGCGTGCAAGCCCGGCGTCCATGGTATCAGTCGAGCAATGTGACAGAATGCCGTACACGACCCGGAAACAATCCTGGTCACATTTGGTGTTGTTCGGAGAGTGCGCCACGTCCTGTTCCGACGACACCGGAGCAGCGAGCGCGAGCGACTGAGCTGATTATCGCCGAACAGCAGGCCAGGGACGAGGGCAGGCTTCCGACGACATCCCCGGAAGACGAAGACAAGGCGCCAACCATAGATCCCGGTCAGACGGCTCCCGTGTCTACGCAGGAGACCTACGACATCTCACTTGAAAAGTTCCAGCGGGATCCTAAGCCAGTTCTGGTTGTAGTCGCTGCTGTTCTCGCGCTGGGTGCTGGTGGCTACTTGGCGTTCAGGTACTTCACGCGTCCGCACATTCGTTCCACGAGAAGGACTGCGGCGCTGGCAGGGGTGCGCTGATGTACGAGTACGGCCTGAAAGGTCTCGGAGCGCTTGGATGGTCCGACATCTCGGGTTATCCGACGTGTTCCGGCTTTGGTGGTGGCGGCATCAAGCGCTGCTTCGTGCAGAACGACACCGACAGAGCCTGTGCTCTAAGCTGTGGATGTCAGAGCACCTCGGAGAGCTGCTCAACGACCAGTGGCAACGCGGGGCTCAAATGGTGCTGCCCTCGGGAGTGCCCGACTCCAGAGCACGGTTGCACACCTCCGACTAGAAACCTCATCTGCGATCTACAGCGCGTCGACATCAACTCGCTGACGGATTCAAGGTCGCGGGCCATCTGGCTTCTCAAGAGCAGGCTCTGCTCGCAGCGGATCGATCCGGGTGCGGTCAACGGGAACCTCGACACACGGCTGTCCGAGGCCGTGTCGGCGTTCCAGTCGCGTCAGGGGATCCCGTCCACGGGTCAAGCCGACGCCGTGACGCTTCGCCTGCTCGGATTTTCGTCTGCAGAGGCGACCCAGTACACGAATGCGATCGCGCAGCCGGCCAATACGGCGCCTTCGGTGCCGTTGCCATGGGCGTTGATCGGTGCGTCGGGTGTGGCCTCGATGTTCATGATGTACGCGGTCTGGAAGTTCACGAAGAGGCCCAAAAAATGACCGAGAATCCGCCATTCGTGATCCTGGCCATGCCTGCGTTGATCGGGCTTGCGCTGACTGTTGTCGGATACAAAGCGCCAGTGCCGCAGCCCAGCGTCTCTGGGATGGGTACCAATGGGGACTCTGCGATGACGCAGAACCTGCAGCTTGCCCAGCAGTACCAGTCGAACGCGCTGACGGGCACATTGACGATGCTGGGCCTGCTCTTGACGCCGGTGCTGTCGGCGGTCGGGATCATCTGGATGCTCCGGAAGTCGAGGTAGGTGATGCTCGAAAAAAATCCAGTCTGGCTTGCACCGGTTCTATGGGTTGCCCTTCCGGCGATTGCGACGGCGGCTGGTGCTTGGTGGGTGAATCGGAACGTCACGGCAGCACAGGCTGCTCGTGATGTCCAGATCCAGCAGCAGGCCGAGGTGAACCGGGCTCAGGCGTATTCGTCGCAGATTCAGTCGCAGATTCTGATCGAGCGCTTCACGCCGGTCCTCTGGGCAACGGTTCCGGCGATGGTTCTCGTCGGTGCCTACTTCTTGTGGAAGGCCAACAAGGAGGCGGCCCGTGATTAACCTTGGAGCGGCCCAGACGCCAAAAAGACTATATACTGAAAACAATTCAGGAATCGTTGCAACCAACGGTGTTTACTCCGTATGGAGCTGGGACAAGGGGCTCTACGATTACTACCAGGCTGACGCCGCGAATCGCCCTGGATACGGGTCCGAAGTGAAGCCGCCGATGGTGTCGAACTCGCTGTCCGGGGTACTGGGCGAGGATCCGGATCGTTCCGGGCACAAGATGCCGGTCAACGCGAAGTACGTTGGCTCCGGAGCACTGGCCATGGGCGAGGTCGTCGCGGTCACGCCCCAGGTAAGCAGGAACCCATGGATCGCCGTGATCCTGGCGCTGGCCATTCCGACGGCTTTGCTTTGGTTCACGACGAAAATACGTTAGAATCATCCTGAGGACGGACCATGAACGATCGAAGAAAAAAGTCTCAGATTCGTGGGGCGCTCGACGATCCTGAGCAGCGGCGCGACATGATCATCAAGATGATCATCGCAACGCAGGCCATGGAGGGCATCGACACAACCTGGGAGCAGGCCACCGAAGCCTACGATCGCGTCATGGCAGAGCTTCGCACCGACGGTTCGTTGATCGGGAATCCCGGGGATGCGACAGAGGCCGCCAGGAAGACGTTCTCTCGGTTTCACAGTAGAAAACCAGATCGTGGCATCTATCCGTTCCACAAGAACGAGAACAGCGTCATCGATCTTGACGACGTGAAGTGGCCGGAGAACGTATGCCTGCTTGGCCAAGCCATGCGGACGTTGTACGAGAGCGACAAGTGGCAGAAGCCTGGCAAGACGACACAGTATTATCATGACCACGATCCTGGTGTGGTTCGATTCGTTGTTCCCTCCAGTCATTCGAAGAAGCATGGTGGTCTCGACCATGTCGAGCTGAGCTACGAGTGGCCGAGAGAAGTCATCTTGATCGGGACATGCATCGGGTTCGTGACAAAGCTGGAGTCGACGGGCCTGATCACCGAGGGCGTCATGAAGGGCAAGAACCTTCTCGTGTGCTCTCCCGATGGGTGGGTGGATCCCAGCAGGCCCAGCAGGGTGTTTTTGGCGATCATCAACCTGAGTGGTGGCGGTGTTGAGGGCATCATCGACGGCGGCAACCTCAGGATCACATCGCATGGCATCGAAGGGTAGGAGAAAAACCATGGCATACGGATACATCGAGGAATATTTTGGAATGGGCGAGCCCGAGACGACCGTCGGCAGGCTCGGCGTTTTCGCTGCGCAGTTCGCGATCGGAGCCGCCGCCGCAGGCGCAATCGATCCGCAAAACTGGAAGAAAACCGCACCCCTTGGAGGCGTCGCAGCAGTTGCGGCGTGTCATCTCGTCGACACGCTGCTCCCGTTCACCGGCGTGTTCTACTACCTCCGCGGACTGCTGATGATCCCCGGCGGCGTGGGCGCCCTGATCGGCCTGTACCAGAAGCAACAGCTCGAAGCAGAGGCTGTCGAGACCCTCGGATGGGCCAAGAAGCTTCGTACCGGCGAGGCGTGAGATGTCCTACGAATCGCTGATGGGCTTTGGCGAAGAGCCAAGGGCCGATCTCGTACAGACCGTTGCGAGCGGTTCGAGTCCAGCGATTCGAGCTGGCGAAGGCACCCTGGCCGCTCTCGGCATCGGGGCACTGCTCGCGCTGCTACTTGGCGGCGTGGTTCTTGGCCTTGCGGCACCGTTCGCGCTTGGTGCAGCCGGTGCGGCGATCACGGCTCCAAGGGGCCAGAAGAAGGACGCTGCCAAGGCGGGCGCCGTGTATGGCGGCCTCATCGGCGTGGGCGCCAACATCGCACTCAGTGTTCTTGCTGGTCTCGTGGAAGCTGCCAGCGGAAGCCGGGCTTTGTACTACACAAGCGGTGGCCTGGTGCCACTGGTTGTTGGTTCGTATATCGGGTACAAACGTCGAGAACATCCTGGCGACGATTGAAATCGAAAAAAAATCGTCTCCAGGACGTTTTATTTCTTGACACATCACATCTTGCCAACGTAGTCTAGTATCACCTCGCCAGCCTATCCCTTGGCCCCATAGGATGCTGACGAAGGTCGAACGACACTCCTTGTTAACCGTGGGAAGTGACTACATGGCTACTGGCTACATCCTCCGCACACCAAAGCAGAACTCGGGCAACCGACGTCATGGTGTGACAGTAGTCAACCCTTTGCCGAGAAACACCCGCGAAGTTCGGTTCGGCGACGGTAGCGGGTATGCCTGGGCAACAGAGAACCCCAAGAAGCGTCGTAGCGGCCAGTACACCCGCAGCAAGACTGTCAAGGGTCGTCTGGTTTCACGAAAAAAGGCTGGGTCAACAGCTCGGAAGAGCACACGAGCCACACGGACGAGTTCCGTGCGGAGTGGTACCAGGCGGTCGCGGCCCCAGTCCCGCACAACCGCAAGGGCAAGTGGGCAAGTGGCAACGAAGAGGAAGAGGGCGAAGCGCCCTGTGAAGCGCGTTCGCGTGAGAGGGACGAGGGGCCGCAAGGGCTACACTCGTCGCTACCCACGCAAGACGGCTCGCAGAGCAGCTCCGAAGCGTCGGTCCATCCGTAGGACGGCGACTCGCAAGGGACGGCTGGTCCGGAACGCGATCCCGCGTTGGGGCGTTGATGTCCATCCGGAGACTCGGAAAGCCGGTCTGCGTGGACAGAAGATGTCCAAGGCGGAGCGCGCGAAGTGGACTTCGCACGGCCAGGCTCGGGCGACACTTCAGTCTGCCAAGACATACTGGCAGACCGAAGTCCACCCAGGCACGAAGAAGCCAGGCGTTCGTGGTCGGCAGATGACCTCGGCCGAGCGCAAGCTCTACACGGCCAAGGGTCAGGTCCGTTCAGCGGTTCGTGGAGTCAAGAAAGTCCGAGGAGTGGTCATGACGAAGAAGACAACGAAGAAGGCAGCCAAGCGCCGGGTTCACCGGGCTGGCGTGAAGCGGATCCGCGTGTACCGCAAGGGCCTCAAGGGCGGCAGGAAGTTCTACCTGCGCGCCGTGAAGGGCAAGACCAGCAAGGCTTCCAAGCGTGCCGGCGTTCGCAAGTACCGCGTGAAGGCGTCGAAGGGTCGCAAGAGCTACCTCCGGAAGTACCCGAAGAAGGCTCGCCGCACCGTTCGCAAGACCCGCAAGGTCGCGCGCAAGACCGGCATCCGCAAGTACCGCGTGAAGGCGTCGAAGGGCCGCAAGAGCTACCTCCGGAAGTACCCGAAGAAGGCTCGCCGCACCGTTCGCAAGACCCGCAAGGTCGCGCGTCGGTCCAGCGTCCGCAAGTACCGCGTGAAGGCTTCGAAGGGTCGCAAGAGCTACGTGCGGCGCTATCCCCGCAAGACCCGCAAGGTCGCCCGCAAGACCCGCAAGGTCGCGCGTCGGTCCAGCGTCCGCAAGTACCGCGTGAAGGCCTCGAAGGGCCGCAAGAGCTACGTGCGGCGCTATCCCCGCAAGACCCGCAAGGCCGTTCGCAAGACCCGCAAGGTTGCTCGCCGGGCCGGCATCCGCAAGTACCGCGTGAAGGCCAGCCGGGGTCGCCGGAGCTACACACGCCGCTACGCCAGCAAGGCTCGCAAGACCACGCGTCGGGCAGGCGTTCGCAAGTACCGCGTTCGCAAGCACGGCGGCGGCACGTACCTTCGTGCGTACGCCAAGGGCCGTCGTCACCGGTACGTCAAGCGCGCCACCGCTCGTCGCTACAGCCGCAAGACCACCGTGAGGGTGCCCGCTCTGCGCAAGTACGGGAAGATCGTCCGCAAGGGCTACACCTACAAGCGTCGCGCCAAGATCGCTCGGAACCCCTACAAGCGGTCGAAGGTTCGCGTTCACGGATACGCCTACACCCGCAAGCACCCCAAGACCAAGCGCGTCAAGGTCCGGGGCTACCAGCGGAGCCAGTGGTATCCGCACCGCGAAGGCGGTCGCTGGATCACCCAGGCCAAGTCGAAGGCTCTCGGTCTCCTGACCAAGCGTGAGATGGCCGCGATGGCTCGCCGCCACGGCCTCCGGGCGAACCCCGGAAGCGCCCTGGCGATGCTGCCGACCGTCGACCAGCTCAAGACCATGGGCCTGATCGCTGGTGAGGGCTTCCTGGGCTTCGGCGGCGCGATCGCGATGGGCCGTG